>OGYI01000082.1_pt1 | contig 111540 bp, 110 predicted proteins | sample 1576521 | NCBI WGS metagenome assembly OGYI01 (sample SAMEA3541484, study PRJEB24748) | human gut metagenome | biome: human gut; feature: human-associated habitat; material: faeces | place: China | collected 2012
TCACCGCCATCCGGCAGCAGCAATACTTCATGGACAGAGGAAGGCAGCAGAATCAGGTCCTTCCCCACCTCCTCCGCAAATTTTTCCAGGACTCCTTCATACAGAATCTCCGTCAGGTGCTCAATGAAGTCTCTCATAAATGGGAAAATACCTGCATTGTAGGTGGTAGTCGCCAGCACCAGCTTTCCATAGCGGAAGGCATTTTCCACAGCCTTAGCCATATCCTCTCTTGCCAGATCGCAGACCACTACCTCCGGGCAGCCCTTGGCCTTTAACTTCTCTGCCAGAAGCTCCACAGCCTTTTTCGTGTGACCGTAAACAGAAGTGTAGGCAATCATGATGCCTTCCGTCTCCACTGCATAAGAAGACCAGATATTATATTTTTCCAGATAATGTCCCAGATTCTCCTTAAGAATCGGTCCGTGCAGAGGGCAGATCATGGAAATATCCAGGCCGGAAGCCGCCTTCAAAAGCGCCTGCACCTGCCGTCCGTATTTTCCCACAATGCCGATATAATAACGGCGTGCTTCATCATCCCAGTCTTCCTCTACGTCCAATGCACCAAATTTTCCAAATCCGTCTGCAGAAAACAGCACCTTCTCCGTGCTCTCATAAGTCACCATTACCTCCGGCCAGTGTACCATAGGCGCATAAACGAAATTCAGCACATGATTTCCCAGCGAAAGGGAACCGCCGTTTTCTGCCACCAGTCTCCGGTTGGCAAGATCCATATCAAAGAAATTGTCCATCATGGCAAAGGCCTTCTCCGTGGCCACTACCACTGCTTCCGGATAAGTATTAACAAAATTCTGAATGTTCGCCGCATGATCCGGCTCCATATGCTGCACCACCAGATAATCCGGCTTGCGGCCGTTTAAGGCATTGGCCACATTATCCAGCCATTCGTGGGTAAAATGGATATCCACCGTATCCATGACTGCGGTTTTTCCGTCCAGGATAACATACGAATTGTAGGACATTCCCTTCGGAACCACATACTGTCCCTCAAACAAGTCAATCTGGTGGTCATTGACGCCCACATAGCGAATGTGCTCTGAGATACTTGGCATAGTGTTGAAATCCTCCGTTTCCTTGAATATAGAATGATGATTGCCTGTTATCATAATCATAACACAATCGCGGAAAACTATCACTAGATAAATTGATAAATTTTTCACGGGAAGATAATAGATGATGAAAAGTGATAGGTACTTTCTTGATTTTTTTGAAATTCTATAGTATAAATTCTAGTTTTTCAGTTAAAATTTCTATACCCCTTGAAAACACTGGTGTTTCCAGCGTTTTCGCTGCCTCGTTTTGGCCCTTTTCCCTCATTTTTTCCCTTGCGAGAAGAAATGAGGGAAACTTTTTTCAGGCCGTCCCTACCACCTTATCCAGCAGCCTTGCGGAAGTTCGCTTGGCCTCTCTGGTGGCGTGGGCGTAAATGTTCATTGTGGTACTTACATCAGAATGTCCCAGCAGCTCCTGCACATCCTTGGGTGCTGCCCCGTGGGAGAGAAGGTTGGTCGTATATGTATGCCTCAACAGATGGAAGTGAAAATCATCCATATCCCCGATCTTCTTTCGGGAGTATCGGCATACGCTGCTGACCGTTGCAGGAGCTTCATAGGCTCCATCAGGCCGCAGGCAGACGAAGGAAACCTGGGTGTAATCTTCCGGGGGTGTCTCTGTCCGGGGCAAGGAATAGACCTCGTAGTAGGTGCGGTTCTTTTCCTTGACGATGCGATAGTAGTTTTGGGAGTACAACGGCCCGTATTTAATGCTGTTCAGCATTTGCTCCTTTTTGGCTTCCCGCAGGATAGCTGCCAGGGTGTCGCAGAAATCCACAGTACGGATTTTCTTACGCTTTGTGGGGCCGATCTGCGTTTTCTTCCTTACGGAGTCATACCGCATACTCCGGCGAATGGTGAGGCACTGTTCCTTCAGGTCGATGTCCTGCCAGGTCAGCCCGCACACCTCGCCGATACGAAGCCCAGCGAAATAGGCGATCTGGATAGGCAGTAACGCGGGATTGTGCTTTTTCTTCAAAAGCTCATTCAGCGCCAAATACTGCTCATGGGAGATTGTCGGCGTTTCAATGGGAAGGTCGCCTGTACCATCTTCGGTGAACAGCTCATATTCATCATCTTTGACCCGTTTCACCACATACTGCATCGGATTGAAGGTAATCAGCCTTTTGGGGAAAACCGCAAACCGGAAGGAGTTTTGAAGCACTGCCGAATACTGGCCCAGCGAGCCTTTGCTCAAAGCCTCAACAGTTTTTCCATCGGGACTTGTCCCTCCGAAGCTCAACAAATCCATATAGCTTTGCAGATGGTCGGAAGTTACCGTCTTGAGCTTGCGCTTACCAATGGGGTGCTTCTTGATGCGGGAAACAGTGTTGATGTAGGCTGTCACCGTCCCATCACTCAACGAGCCGGGTTTCAGTTCTTCCTCCACCCACATATCCAGCATATCTCCCAAAGTGATGTTCTTGGCCTGTGCCAGAAACATTTTGGTTTCATAGTCCTCCATCGCCTTGCGGAGCAGAGACTCGGTTTCACTCTTGCTTTCCGTTCCCGGAAATTCTTTCTGGACACGGTTGCCGCTGGCATCCTCTACATAAAAGCGATAGTACCACTTCTTTCCTTTCTTTCTTACAGATCCTTTTGCCATAGCAAACTCCTTTCTATGCTGGCAAACGGAACCGTAGTGATGTGTCACCCTGATTATAGCAAAGGGTGGCTTTCCTATCAAACATACCGCTTGCTAAATTTCAAAGTTTCTATGTTCAATCCACGGCAAGGACCTGATTGCGGTCCAGAAGGTCACGGCCCTCGTTGATCTGCATGAAACAGCAAATCACATCCACGCGGACAATAGACTTGCGCCCAATCCGCAGGACCGGGATTTTCCCCCAATCCACAAGGCGGCGGAGGGTGTTGCGTCCAATGCCGGTATAGTCGGCAGCTTCTTCAATCGTCATGCCGATCTTACCAACGCCCGCAGGCTGAACAGCGGGGTATCTTTCTGTATGAGTACGCCCGGAAGTCCCGGACGGAATATTCGCATAACAAACAGGCGAATTTGAAGTCATAATTGTTCGCCTCCTTCGAGAACAAAAAAAGCAGCCGCGCCGATCTGGTTAGAGCCGTTGTAACATACGGCGCACTTCGGCGCGGCTGCCTTGACTTTTCAGTAACTTCAAGCCCGCTGTATTTGCCACGCATCCCCAGCGGTGGGGATATTACAGGCCGCCCCTGGCAGGGCTGTCATAACTCCGCAACATCGTTCAAAGCGTGTGCCGCAGGGTTCCCCCTCAAGTCTGTGGGAGGTCGTGAGAAAGTATCTTTAACCCCCGCGCTGTCATCGCGCCCGGAGTGCCTGTCCGGGTCTAAGGTATGCGTTGATCGCTCGGATAGCTTGTCCCATCACCTCCTTGAAGCTATCGTCCTGGCGGCGCACCTTATGTCGCTCATCACGCGGGTTTCGTACCTGCAATACCGTATATTCAGTTGTCATGGTTCTGTGAAGGGTGAGGAAAATGTGTCCTTCACCTATCACATTTTTTAAGGCCGTTTGTTAGGTATTTTTAAGAGCTTTCGCAAACTTTTTTGAAATTTTTTTCATCGCCCCATCAAGGGAGAGGGAGATGCTGGCCTTCGTCACTCCTTCGAGCTTTGCAATCTCGGTGATGGATTTCTTTTCGGCAAGGTACAGCCAGACCCGGCGATATTGCTTTGCGTTCAGAATAGCTTTCAGTGCGGCCAGCCGTTTCTCCCGCAAAGCCTTTTCCTCTGCCTGGACATCCGCCTTCAGAAGCTCGGAGAAAAATTCATCCTCGGCAGATCGAACCGCTCCGACCACATCCAGGTAATCATCCAGAGCCACACGATTATCGTTGAAGCTCCGGCCTTCCTTTTCTGTCTGGTGGTAGTCTGCATCAGACCAGGCTTTCCATTTCAGAAATTCTTCCTCGCTGGAAAAGTCTGCGCGGGTGAGCCGGATGCGGCCGCTTACACTTATGTATATAATGCTGTCCTGATCGTATTTGTTCAGGGCATATTCGCTTTTCTTATCAAACATACTTGTCCTCCATTTCAATTCAGGGGGTGGTGGGTGAACAGTGAATTGAAATGGAGATGGCGGGGACCGGCAACCTACGGAGAACCGCAGGATATGACAAAAAACGCCTGACTGGATATAATCCAGCCAGACGCTATCTAAGAACTTTTTTAATTTATTTTGTTGTTCTGAGCTGTTCTGCTCTGCAACAACTTTTATATAATATCATTTCTGATCTCATCTGTCAAGAACTTTTTAACTTTTCTTTCAGATCTGATCTCTATTGTTCTGATCGTTCTCCGTCAGCAACTTTTATAGATTATCACATCTGATCACTTGTGTCAAGAAGTTTTTTTATTCTTTTCAGAAGCCAGATCAGCTCCGATGTTATATTTTCCTGCCGCTCTTTCAGCGACGTTGACTATCTTACCACAGCTGTATACAGTATGTCAACAGCTTTTTGTCTTTTTTTTCATTTTTATTAAAACTAATTTTATTCCATGAATTACCTCTCCCATGCGGTACAGTAGTTCCTATGGAAGAGGCTTCTGACAGTCGTAACAATTACTCATCTCTGACCAGAAGATTCTGGCTGTTCGTACCGATCAGGGCATATTCACTTATGCCGCTATCCCTTTGACGGGAATACTTTTAGGGTTCAGTTCGTGGAATCCATACACTTTTGGACTTGCCAGAAAAGAAAAGTCTGTTGTTCGATCCCAAATATCCGGAACTGCTTTTCTCATGATATTCGCTGCTGCATGACAGTCAGCATTCAGGATCGTTCCATCTGCACAACGATACAGACCTCGTTTGATACGAAGCCCGGAAAACTGTGCATCTTTATCATCCACACCATAGGTAGGAATATAGTCTTTTGTTGTGATATCTGCTTTGGAAGTATAACTTTCTTCCTGTTCAATGATCTTGATCCCTGCATTCAATGCTTTATATATGATCATAGCTCGTAGAAGAGCGATCGGCATGGAGACGAACTTCTGATTGTTGATTTTTCCAATCCTGGAATTCTGTTTCCATAACGGATTCACACCAAAGATCAAAGCCCCTGCCTGATGATCTACACAGAAATCAATGATACTCCGGCTGATCTTATGACACTGATCCTTTACAAAGTTTGCATGACGATAAGAGAGATCAGATGATCTCTTTGATGCTGCATATTGGTTTTTATATCCTTTTGTCAGGATGGAAACGTACTTTGCCTTTTGTTTATGGAACCACTGAGTATCGGATAAGACAGCTCCGCCCTTGTAGATCACAGATGTACCATCATCACATACGATAGCTGCGAAGTTGTCGATCCCGAAGTCAATGGCATAGGTATAAGGCATGGAAGTTTCGATCACCGGCTCTGGTTCTTCAAATGTCAGACAGAACAGAAATCTTCCATGATAAGGTTTGATCCGGACTTCTTTTAAGAAAGCATGTTCAGAAATATTAGAAAAACTCAGACGTTTCTTTATGATCGGCAGTTTTAAGGATACTCCAGTTTCTGACGGATATAAAACAGCATCCTGATTGGTGATGATCACTGTTGCAAGATCTTGTTTTTTATAGTGGGGCATCTTCGGTCTGACTAAAAATTTTTCCGGATGTTTTTTATATTCTCTTAAAGAAGCCAGCCAGTTTTTGAAATCTGTGACAGCCTGCTTTACCATCGCCTGTGCTGTCTGCATCGGCAGTCCGATAAAGAAATCCGGATTTTCCGTGACACGCATCAGCTTCTCCAGATGGTTGTAAGAGATCACTTTTCGGACATGGATCTGAGGATGAACATCTTGTAATGCATGAACCTCACAAAAGACATCTTCTTCATTGTCTGTCCGATGTTCTTTTTCATATCCAGTAAAGATGTTACGGATACGAAAAAGAGCAGCATTATATAATAACTTCGCTTTTCTGCAGAAGTCATCACAATAACTGTAGATCATATCTTCGGATGAGATCACCCGTTGTGTTACGGAAAATGCCATATGATCATATCCTTTCTAATGTCTTGAAAACATTGTATTTCTATAATATAATTATATCAAACGTATGTTTAGCTGTAAAGGAGATACATCATGCGAAAGAAAGATAATACAGATTATTATATCCACAGGCACAGTTGCTTTTTACTTCAGTATCATATCGTATTTGTTACGAAATTCCGATATCCCATCTTAGTTAATGGAGTCCGTGAGTGAAAACAGTCTGAAAGTCATCCAACAATATATCAAAAATCAAGGAATAAAATAAAGTCTTGGTGCGTCAGGACGCATTTATCCACGCCCATGCGGTGCAGTTGCTCCTATGGACGTGGTACTCTGCTTAGCTTTTATAGATTTTCTTGTATTTTCACGCTATAATATGATATGAAAATTTAAGATGATCCTAAATCGTATAATAGTGAACGGTTTTAGGATCATCCCTATAGTGATAACACATTTTATATAAGAAAGGAAATCCATCATGGAAAAAATTGCAAGTTTTACAATTAATCATTTAAAACTGTTACCTGGCGTTTATGTTTCTCGTAAAGATGCCATTGGTTCTGAGACTTTAACAACATTTGATCTTCGTATGACAGCCCCAAATCGTGAGCCTGTTATGAATACCGCAGAGATGCATGCGATCGAGCATCTTGCCGCTACTTATTTAAGAAATAACAAAGAATGGCAGGATAAGATCATCTATTTTGGCCCAATGGGCTGTCGTACTGGATTCTATCTTATTTTAGCTGGCGATCTTACTTCAAAGGATATATTACCTCTTATTATAAGTACCTTTGAATTTATTCGTGATTTTAAAGGTGATGTTCCTGGAGCCAGTGCTAAGGATTGTGGTAACTATCTTGATATGAATCTTCCGATGGCAAATTATCTTGCAGATCACTATCTTAAAAACGCTTTATACGTTGCAGATGATAAAAATCTGAATTATCCCGAGTAAATCTGTACATAATATAAAGGTATCAATTGTCGTACTCGCAGAATTCTTTCCAAGTGATTCTGTGAGTACTTATTATAAGGAGGCTTTTATATTATGGAAAACCAGAATAAAGTGTATCAGGAAGTTGCTGAAGAATGCAGTCAGTACTGTCCTTGTGGCTGTGACCATTCCGTAAAGAACGTCAGTACCGGAGATGACACAAAAACACCTAGCTGTTTAAACTGTAAACACTTTTCTGTGTCCGAGCAGCACTGTCAGCTTGATCTGTACGATCAGATTGTTACAAATTTATAATCACACCTATATCATATTTATATAAGATGTGAAAATTTTCTAAAAAAGAAGTCGTTTTCTATGACTTCTTTTTTCATTTTATACTTGCAATATTTGAAAAGAGGTCTATTATAATAATGAGTTTATTTTTAGGAGGAAATTGTTTATGTCATTACAACAAATCATAGCGATCATCATCTTTTTATGTACGATGGGCGCTATCATCACAGGAAAGGTCCACAACACAGTTGCCTCATTAACCGGTGCTGCCTGTCTGGTCCTTACCCACATTCTTTCGATTGAAGATTGTGTTGACGCAGTCGATGTTGAAACAATCTGTATTCTAGTCGGAATGATGCTTTTGGTTGCTGTTATCAAGAATTCTGGTATTTTCGAATACATAGCGATCAAAGCTGCAAAAATCGCAAAAGGTCGTCCATGGCCAATCATGGTGATCTTTATTTTGATCACCGCCGTATGTTCTGGAATGCTTGATAACGTTACCACAGTCTTGCTAGTAGGACCAATGACTCTGGCAATCACAAATATCTTGAAAGTTGATCCCGTACCATATATCATCACACAGATCATGGCTTCCAATATCGGTGGTACCGCTACACTGATCGGTGACCCACCTAACATTATGATCGGTAGTGCGGCCAAATTAAGTTTCGTAGATTTTATTTTAAATACAGGGGTAGCCACTGTATTTGTTATCATTGTTGGTCTGATCTGTATGTATTTTATATACGGAAGAAAGTTATTTGTTACAGACGAATCAATTGCAAAGGTTATGCAGTTAGATGAAAACAAAGCGATCAAGGACCGAAAACTTATGCATGAAAGTGTTATCGTTATCATCCTAGTCGCATTATGCTTTATTTTCCATGACCAGTTAGGCGTACAGTCTTGTACTGTTGCTATTGCTGCAGCATGTATCATGCTTTTAATCGGCGGTCAGGAACCTGAAGAAATCATTGCAGACGTTGAATGGCCTACCATTCTTTTCTTTATTGGATTATTTATTGTTGTCGGTGGGATGAAAAAAGTAGGTGTCATCACAATGCTTGCAAATGGATTGATTTCTATCACTCATGGTAATATGGTGGTTACAATGATGGTAATCTTATGGGTTTCCGCTATTGTATCTTCTTTCCTCGACAACATCCCATTTGTTGCAACATTAATCCCTATGATTCTTACGATGCAGTCCGAGGGAATGGATGTCGCTCCAATCTGGTGGGCATTGTCACTCGGTGCTTGTTTAGGTGGAAATGGAACACTGATCGGTGCTTCTGCAAACGTTGTTTTGTCTGGTATCAGTAAAAATAACGGACATCCAATTACATTCGGTCAATATTTTAAGATCGGATTCCCAATGATGATCTTATCGATCATCGTATGTTCCGTATTTCTTTTGATTCGATTTGCTTAATAAAAAATTATGGATTATAATATTTAGGAGAGGAGCGTGATCTTATGAATCAAAATACCGTAACCGGAGATTATATTAATATCAATCTGCGTCAGTTAGGCGCTACTTCTATCAAGGAGTTTAACAGCATCATGCACATTGCTGAATTCGATCTTGGTGATGGATTAATTGTTTCTTATGTTTTTAATATTACACGACATAATAAATACTTTTTACAACGTATGCAGCCATATGCAATGGTCCATGGTAAATTCGCCAGTGATCAGGAAATTATCGATTTTATTACAGCAGACTTAAAGCGTTTTGAAAATGCAAAGAATAGTCACAATTTTAATACTTTCCTTTTAATTTCCCATCTTGGTCATCATATTACAGAAAATATCGAACAGCTGTTTTTAAATTATAACGTTGATGCAGATAAATTAGAGTCCATTGAGGATTCTCTGGAAGAATCTCTTGTTGAAATTCAATCCTTATTTGAGAAATCTGATAAACTTGATCTGCCAGAAGATTAATATTTATAAAAATTGCCCTTGAAATGAAATGGTTTCAAGGGCTTTCTTACTTTCTCGAATTTATACATAACAAAAAGCCCACAGTTTTATACATCTTCTGTACACTTTCCTGTGAGCTTTTAATCTTCTATTGAATATCAACGACAATCTTCTTGTCACCTTTGTCAACCGAAGCCTTGACAACAGTTCTGATCGCCTTTGCAATCCTTCCCTGTTTTCCAATTACTTTCCCCATATCACCTTCGGCAACATGAAGTTCTAATACGACTGCATCGGCAGTTTCTTTCTCTGTAACTGTCACTTTATCTGGCTGATCAACGAGGGCTTTTGCAATCACTTCTAATAAATGTTTCATGCACTGCCTCCTGTCTTAAATCTGACTATTTTTCGATTCCTGCAGCTTTTAATAATTTAGCTACTGTATCTGTAGGCTGAGCACCTGTTGCTAACCATTTCTTAGCAGCTTCTTCGTCAAATTTGATCACGCTAGGATCCTGATTTGGATCATATGTTCCGATTTCTTCAATAAATCTACCATCTCTAGGGGATCTAGCATCTGCTACTACTACTCTATAAAAAGGTGCTTTCTTCTGTCCCATTCTTTTTAATCTCATTTTTACTGCCATTTTGTTTTTACCTCCAAAAATCTTTCTTTGTAATTTAAATTAATTATTATTTTCTATAACTAAGGCCTAAAAAGGTAATTTAAATCCACCTCTTTTACCACCTTTGCCACCAAACATACCTGACATCTGCTTCATCATCTGTTTCTGATTCTGAACCTGTTTGCATAAGCGGTTAACTTCCGCGATTGGAACTCCTGCTCCTGCTGCGATTCTTCTCTTTCTTGAAGCATTGATGATCTTAGGATTAGCACGTTCTTCTTTAGTCATGGAATAAATGATCGCCGCTGTCTTATCCATCATACCATCATCAATATCAAGTCCCTGCATCTTGTTTCCGACACCAGGGATCATAGATAACAGATTGGATAATCCACCCATCTTCTTCATCTGATCCATCTGATCAAGAAAATCGTTAAAATCAAACTCAGCCTTCTTCATCTTCTCAGTCATACGAAGTGCGTCTTCCTCATTGATCGTCTGCTCTGCTTTCTCGATCAGTGACAATACATCTCCCATACCAAGGATTCGGCTTGTCATTCGGTCTGGATAGAACTGCTGAAGATCTTCCAGTTTTTCTCCCATACCTACATATAAAATCGGCTTTCCTGTTACAGAACGAATAGAAAGTGCTGCACCACCTCGGGTGTCACCATCCATCTTCGTGATGATAATTCCATCGACGCCGACTTTCTCATTAAATTCTTTTGCCACATTGACAGCATCCTGTCCTGTCATGGCATCAACGACGAGAATACTCTGGAATACATCCACATTCTCTTTGATCTCAACCAGCTCTGTCATCATATTCTCATCAATATGAAGACGTCCTGCTGTATCTAGGATCACGATATTGTTTCCATTCTTCTGTGCGTGTTCTACGGAAGCCTTTGCAATATCCACTGGATTCTGCTTATCTCCCATTGTAAATACTGGTACTCCGACCTTCTCTCCATTGACCTGAAGCTGTTTGATCGCCGCTGGGCGATATACATCACAGGCTACCAATAATGGTCGTTTTCCTTTCTTCTTATACTGTCCGGCAAGTTTTGCACATGTTGTTGTCTTACCAGCACCTTGAAGACCTGCCATCAAAATAATCGTAATTTCATTACCTGGACGAAGCTGAATCTCTGTCATCGTTGATCCCATTAATGCTTCCATCTCTTCTTTTACGATCTTGATCACCATCTGTCCCGGATTCAAACCATTCAGAACATCTTGTCCTACAGCTCTTTCCTGTACAGATTTGATAAATGTCTTTACAACTTTGAAGTTAACATCAGCTTCAAGTAAAGCTCTTTTAACTTCTCTCATTGCCGCTTTTACATCATCTTCTGTTAAACGGCCCTTACTTCTTAAGTTCTTAAATACACCCTGAAGTTTCTCGGATAAACTTTCAAATGCCATTGATTCACCTCATCTAAGTTATAAATCTTCTAAAACCTGATTACATACAGATTCTATTTGTCTGATATCTTCTTCCATCTGCTCTTTATCTTCTTTAAGAAGCCTTCTGGATAAGGTATGGATCTCTTTGATCTTCTCCTTGGCCGTCAAAAACTTCGCTACCAGATGAAGTCTTGCTTCATAATCTGCCAAGATCTTATCACATCTTCGGATCATATCATGCACCGCCTGTCTGGTAATTCCAAACTCAGCTGCGATCTCTGTGGCTGTCATATCATTCAAAATATGTTCACCATATATCTCCTTCTGATGTGCTGTCAGCAATTCGCCGTAAAAATCATATAATAAATTCTGTTCTACGATTCGTTCCATCTGATACTCCTGTAAAGCAATTTTCCTTTACCAGATGTTAGTTTAGCGAATTTCACTGCCTTTGTCAAGTATTTTTACTTGCACAATGCAAATTTTACTTGAAAAACTCTAGCTTTTCTGTAAAATGAAAAGAGCATTCTATTTAATTATAAATCAAAAAGAAAGGTTATACAATGATTCAGGCAAATAATGTAACTTTACGTTTAGGAAAACGTGCTTTATTCGAAGATGTAAATATTAAATTCACAGAAGGTAACTGCTATGGACTGATCGGTGCCAATGGAGCAGGTAAATCCACTTTCTTAAAAATTCTTTCCGGAGAGATCGAACCTTCAAAAGGAGATGTATCCATTACTTCTGGACAGCGTCTTTCTGTTTTGAAACAGGATCACTACCAGTATGATGATCATATCGTCCTTGATACGGTTATGATGGGTAATCAAAGATTATACGAGATCATGAAAGAAAAAGAAGCTTTATATGCGAAGGAAGACTTCACAGACGAAGACGGCATCCGTGCTAGTGAATTAGAAGGCGAATTTGCTGATATGAATGGATGGGAAGCAGAATCTGATGCTGCTACCTTATTAAATGGTCTTGGAATTCCTAGCGATATCCATTATACAAAGATGGCTGACTTAAACGGTTCTCAGAAAGTCAAAGTCTTACTTGCACAGGCTTTATTCGGAAATCCAGATATCCTGCTGCTTGACGAGCCTACCAACCACTTAGACTTAGACGCTATTTACTGGTTAGAAGAATTCCTGATCAACTTTGACAACACGGTCATCGTTGTATCCCATGACCGTTATTTCTTAAATAAGGTATGTACTCATATCGCAGATATCGATTATGCGAAAATTCAGTTATTCTCTGGAAACTATGATTTCTGGTATGAATCCAGCCAGCTTCTTACAAAACAGATGAAGGAAGCCAACAAGAAAAAAGAAGAAAAGATGAAGGAATTACAGGACTTTATCGCAAGATTCAGTGCCAATGCTTCCAAATCCAAACAGGCTACTTCAAGAAAGAAAGCTTTAGATAAGATCCAGCTAGATGAGTTAAAACCATCCAGCCGTAAATACCCATATATCAACTTCAAGCCAAACCGCGAAATCGGAAATGATGCTTTAGTTGTTGAAAATCTTACAAAGACGATCGATGGCGTAAAAGTCTTAGATAATATTTCTTTCTTAATGAAACCAACGGATAAGATTGCTTTCGTAGGTCCTAATACATTGGCTGCTACAACATTATTTAAGATCTTATCCGGAGAAATGGAACCTGATTCTGGTTCTTACAAATGGGGAGTGACTACAACGCAGTCTTATTTCCCAAAAGATAATACAAAAGATTTCAGTCAGGATGAAACGATCGTTGAATGGCTGACTCAGTATTCTGAAGATAAAGATGCAACATTTGTCCGTGGATTCCTTGGACGTATGTTATTCTCTGGAGAAGACGCATTAAAGAAAGTTGGTGTTTTATCTGGAGGAGAGAAAGTTCGTTGTATGCTATCTAAATTAATGATCAGCGGAGCCAACATCTTACTTCTTGATGAGCCTACCAACCACTTAGATATGGAATCTATCACTGCTTTAAATGAAGCATTAAAAGATTTCACTGGTGCATTATTGTTTACTTCTCAGGATCATCAGTTTGTACAGACAACAGCTAATCGTATCATGGAAATCACTCCGAATGGTCTGATTGATAAAGAATGTACTTACGACGAATATCTGGAAAATGACGAAGCTGCCAGAAAACGTCAGATTGTTGAGATTGAAGAAGACGACGAATAATTTCATAGTTCTAAACAAAAACACAGAGATTTTATCACCAATCTCTGTGTTTTTATTCTTATTTAATTTTCCTGATCGTAAGTATCTAAGAACGAATGTTTTACTCCATCTTTCTTATATGCAATGATCGTCTTTAAATTGACATTTTCTACACTCTTGAAAATATTGGACTCTACATACGGATTGATCTCTTTCATCTTCGCGATCAACTGTTTTGTCTCCATTCTCTTGGATTTCGTAACACCGTCTGGATTACATGTTGTACAAGTATCTGTAAACTTACATGCACACTGGATAAAATGTAATCCATTGTAATCTCTCCAATGCTTTATATCATCCTCTCGGATCAGATACATCGGACGGATTAGTTCCATTCCTTCAAAGTTTGTACTGTGAAGTTTTGGCATCATCGTCTGTACCTGTGCTCCATAAAGCATTCCCATAAGGATCGTCTCAATGACATCATCATAGTGATGTCCCAACGCAATCTTATTGCATCCAAGCTCTTTAGCCTTGCTGTATAAATATCCACGACGCATTCTTGCACACAGATAACATGGCGATTTCTCAATCTCATAAACAGCATCAAAAATATCAGATTCAAAGACTGTGATCGGAATATCTAATAATTTGGCATTATTCTCTATGATTTGTCGATTCATTTCATTATATCCTGGATCCATGACTAAAAATACAAGATCAAAATGGAATTTGTTATGGCGTTTTAATTCCTGAAATAATTTCGCCATCAACATGGAATCTTTTCCCCCAGAGATACAGATGGCGATCTTATCATTCTCCTGCACTAGATCATATGTCTTGATTGCTTTTACAAACTTGGAGAATATCTGTTTGTGAAACTTCTTACGGATGCTCTTTTCAATCTCCTGTGTTCTTGTCAGTTCTTTTTTCTTGCCTTTTCCTTCGGCTTCTTTGTTATTTTGTTCTGTTTTCTGATCGTTTTCCTGTTCTTCTTTCATCAAGGATAACAACCATCCTGTGTATCCGCCTTCCAAACTAAGGACATCGATTCCTTCTTCCGCTAATTTTTCTGCTGCCTCCTTGCTGAAAATTCCCTTGGTACAATATAAAATAACTTTCTTACCCTGATCAATATATTCCTTTGCCTGTGTTCCAAGCTCATCTTCACCTGCTGCCACAACAGCTCCAGGGATCATTCCATAAGATGTGTTTGATTCATCTCTCATATCAAGAAGCTGATAACTCCCTTTTTCTAACTGTTTTAATTCTTTATATGAAATATTAATATTGCTCATGCTTTCAACCTTTCTTTCGTATCCTACTATATTTGTAGGGTTCCGTTTATTTATTATAGAGAGAAAGCTTTCAAAATACAAGAGCAAATCTTTATTTTGCATCAGTTGTTGTATACATTGTTTATCATAAATCCATAACCACTCCATTCGATTGGAATGTATGTCTGTTTTTTATTTTGTATCGCATAAATACCTATTCTGCCCGAAATCTGAGAATAAGATCCCTTTGCTGATTTTGCTTTTTGGTATTGTTCTGTTACATTGACATTGCCCATCAAACGCTTCTTCAAATTATACTCTGACTGTTTCAGATTCAGATAAGACAAAAATCCAGCCGGAATATCTTCCAAATGATCTGCGATATCTTTCCAATCTTTTGTGTAATCATAAGAGTACACATCAATCGCTAAAATCTGATCCGTATACGCATCCATAATAAGATTCACTATTTCATCCTCCGACGATTCTGGTGATAATGTAATATACCATACCAGAAGATTTTTGACATTCGAAATATTAGATACGGAACCTTCATCGATCATATCATCCTTTTTCTTGATATAAGTGTATAATTTTTTATATGTAATCTTCCAGTCTTCCTCTACCCGATAAGCGATTTTCATTTTTTTTAATAATAGATTCGTCTGTTTTTTTGCAGTTTTTTCTACATCTCTTCCATCCACAGTTCTTGATGAAGGTCTTACTGCTACACTCAAAATATGATTATTGATGATCTTTAATTTTTCCAGAGTTGTCTGAGTAGCCTCTACCGAAATCTCTACTGGATTTAAGGATAGATCCTCACTCTGCCCAAACGTTTTTTTGTCCACCAGAGCTGCCTGAATATTTGGTAAAAAGTAAAACAAGACCACAAGTAATAAAGCCGCCACAACAAGAAGAGAATTCCTAATTTGTTTTTTCATAAGCTCCTCCTCCAATTGTTATGATCACAGTTGTTCCTTTCCCTTGCTGACTGATAAATCGCATCTCTCCTTGATGGATCCTCACGATTTCTTTACATATAGCAAGCCCTAAACCTACTCCACCTTGTTTTCTTGACCTTGACTTATCTATCCGGTAAAACGCTTCCGTGATCTTACTTATCTCATCCTTTGGCATTCCGCATCCAGTATCCGAAATATAAATCTTGGCTCCTTCTTGTGTTGCTCGATCCTCAACTGTTAATATTCCACCCGAATTCATTGATTTTAATGCATTATCGATCAAATTTAATATTAATGATTTCAATAAATCCGGCTCTATCTTACAAATTGCTTTTTTTAAATTTAAATTCACAAGAATATCTTGTTCTTTTAAACGATACTGCATGGATGTAACTGCTTCTTGAATCATTGGCTCTAAATCTTGTTTTTTCATCTGAAACTGTTGATTTTTCAAAACAAGAAGTTTCATTAATTTTAATGATAAATTCTGTAATCGTTTTCCTTCTGAATAAATATACCCACATGCTTCTTTTTGCTCTTCTTTCGAAAGAGCTTCCATCCGCATCAGATCTGCATACCCTATGATCGATGTAAGTGGTGTCTTCATTTCATGAGCAAAACTTCCCATAAATTCTTCCTGGTTTTTTAACAATTGATCCAATTTCATTAACTTTTCTATCAATTGTTCTGTCATATAATTAAAACTGACTGAAAGTTCTCCAATTTCATCTTCTGTATGCACTGGAACCCTGACAGAATAATCACCATCTGCAATCTGCTTCGAAACCTGCGACAATTTCTGTAATGGTCTTGTAAGGATCATTGCCAGAAAATAGGATACTACAATCTCAATTCCTATTACTAATACAAAAATCTTACGAAAACTTACCAACTGCTGATGCCTTGTCGCATATACTTCTGAAATATCATATGCTCCCTGAAAAACCATAGTTTCCTTTCCATAAGAAATCTTACTAGTGATCTGATAATATACTTTATTTTTATTTTGGAATACTACCGCTTTTCCCTGTTTCGTTGAAAAACCATTGCTTCTCCTAAAATTATCATTTTTACGATTGTAATAAAGTGGCTGCTTCCATTGAACCTCTCCATGTTGTTCCTTTAATAATCGAACTGAGCTGTCTCTTAGCAAGCCCTGCCAGTTTAATCGTTTCAATACACTCGCAAATGTTTGATTCTGATACGTATCATCCATCTCATTAATTTCTTTTAACATTCTTAAGATCATTTCGTAAGAATTCCTTGCTGCTCTTTTTTCTTGTTTGATAGATGCTTGATATGAATATTGAATCAGCAACATTCCTCCAAATCCAAATGAAAATGAAACGATCAACATTGTTATGATCATTAATTTCCAACGAAATTTCATCTTGGTACCTCCAGACGGTATCCCATCTTGGGCACAGTGATCAAAAAATCTTCCCAGCCAACTTTCTTTCGAACTCTCTGCACATGAAGATCTACCGTCCTGCTTCCCGCAATGTAATCTCCACCCCAAACACGTTCATAAATTATTTCCCTGAATAATACATTTCCTGGATTCCTTGCAAACAGCAATAATGTATCATATTCCTTCTTGGTCAAGTTAATTTCTTTCCCTTCTTTTTTTACGCACATTGCATCTGTGTCGATTTCTAAACCTAATATATTGATGATACGATCTAATTTGTGATATCGTCTTAATACAACCTCAATCCTTGCCAATAATTCCATAATCTCAAATGGTTTTACAATATAGTCTTCTGCTCCATATCGCAGACCATTTACTCTGTCATTAAGATCTCCTTTTGCTGTCAGGAAAATGACTGGTATCTCTAATGGTTTTACGTATTCTAAAATTTCAAACCCATCAGCCCCGGGCAGCATGATATCTAGTAAGATCAAATCTGGATAATTCTTTTCCAGCATATCAATTGCTTCTAACCCATCATAAGCACATTCACTATGATAGCCGGCTTTCTTTAAACTTAGTGCGATCAGATTTGAAATTGGCTTTTCATCTTCTACGACCATGATGTTCACCATAATTGTTCTCCTTATTGTTTTATTGATTTTCCTTATTGTTTTTGTATGCTGCCCAAAACCTTTTCTATTTTACGAATTCTTTGCATCATACTTGCATCATATTTTTATCATTTTTTACAAACTGATTTCAATAAAAAGAGCAAAAACAAATCATCTCTGTCTGTCTTTGCCCTTTTTCTTTATTATTTTATCTTCAATTCCTTGTCCTATACATACTGAATATTCATCACACTTGTACCAACTGCATAACTTACCATATTCATTACACTCTTCACAACGGTTGTACATGCATGTACGATATATCTGATATCTTCTTCTACTGTATGTGCAAGCTTCATATAAGAATTATGAATACTTCTAATATATGATGTCAATTCTTCCACAGAATCATATGCCGCAACATGCTCCTTGATCTGTGCTGCTTCTTCTGTCTGAAGAAATGCTCTCATTCCAAACTTCAGATCACGTTCATAATAGCAATGATCCTTTACATTGCCTGGATAATGATCATTATGTGGGAATGTAAAATAATCTGCAATGTAATGAATGATCACACCAAGACCTGCACAACGTCGCATATTCATTCCCTTATCTTTATCGTAATTGGCAATAAATTTTGAAATCTTACGTTCAATATCATCAAATGTAATATCAAACTTATGAGGTGTCGTCACAAATGATGGTCTGCAGTCTGGCCAGATACTTCCTACATAAAACGGTAATCTATAATCGAATACATTGTCAAGTTCCATAGAATCCATAATCTGCCCTGCTAATGAAATATGTGATTTCTTTCTCATATAAATGATACTCCTTATAATTGGAACCATATCCGGATCATATATTCCTTCCAGATATCGTCGTCATCTGCTTTGTTACACCCTTTGACTCAAATTATATAATTTTATCTGTCAATATGCAACCAAATGATGAATTCTTTATATTTTTTTAATATTTAGCCTGTAATTTATTTAATCTTCCATGTATTTCCGTAATAAATCTAATATTTTGCCGCTATTAAATCCTTTTCTCGCAAAATATCCGTAATATTTCTGAAAATTCTCCTTAGTGACGGAACCCTTTTGCCGAATCCTCTTCTTAACCTGTTCTTCCAAGATATCATCTTCTTCGTATTCATATTCCTCAAAGACCCTCTCTAATGTCTCCGCAGTGATTCCTTTCTTCCGAAGGTCCATCTTAATCTGAATCTTACTCTTACTTCCTGACTTGTATTCCATGTAGCGGCGTACATATTCTTCATCATTGATATATCCAAATGACTCCACATACGCAACTGCCCCTTCCGTAATAAATTCTGGAAATTCTGCTCTCATAAGACGTTCTTTTAATTCCTTTTTTGTACGATCCTGATATTTTAACAATGACATAGCTTTTAACTTCGCCCGATGCAACAGTAATTTGTTTAATTCTTCAAATTCTTCCTGTCCGATCTCGTCTTGTTCATGGAATCCCAATCGTCTTATCTCATTATAGTAAAGCAGGCAGTACTTTTCTTCATCGAAGAAAAGCCTGACCTGCTTTGTTCCTACTTTATCTAGTTTCGTAATGATCATTATTCTTCAGAAACCTGAGTCTCTGCCTTAGGATCGTTGTTGGCATTCTCAGCATCTTCCTCTAACAGTCCATAGTGGACACGGATTGCATGTTCCACTGTCTCTGCGATATCCGGGTGATCTTCTAAGTACTTCTTGCTGTTCTCTCTACCCTGTCCAATCTTCTCTCCGTTGTATGCATACCATGCACCACTCTTATGAATGATATCTGCATCTGCTGCAAGATCTAAAATATCTCCATACTTGGAAATTCCTTTTCCAAACATAATATCAAATTCTGCTTGTTTAAACGGAGGAGCCACCTTATTCTTCACTACTTTAATCCTTGTTCTGTTACCGATCATCTCTCCTGCCTGTTTTAATGTCTCTGTTCTTCTGACATCTAAACGGATAGATGAATAGAACTTAAGTGCACGTCCACCAGTTGTTGTCTCTGGGTTTCCAAACATGACTCCAACTTTCTCACGCAACTGATTGATAAAGATAACTGTGCAGTTAAACTTACTTACAACACCTGTTAACTTACGAAGTGCCTGTGACATCAATCTTGCCTGAAGACCTACGTGAGAATCTCCCATATCTCCATCAATCTCTGCCTTCGGTACTAATGCAGCTACAGAATCGACGATAATGATGTCGATCGCTCCAGATCTTACCATTGTCTCTGTGATTTCAAGTCCCTGCTCTCCTGTATCTGGCTGAGAGATATAAAGGTTATCAATGTCAACCCCGATATTCTTTGCATAGACCGGATCAAGGGCATGCTCTGCATCAATAAATCCTGCAATCCCGCCTCTCTTCTGGACTTCAGCTACCATATGAAGTGCTACTGTTGTCTTACCACTAGATTCAGGTCCATAAATCTCGATGATACGTCCCTTAGGTACTCCACCTACTCCTAATGCGATATCAAGACTGATAGAACCTGTTGGTGTTACTTCGATCGTACGGTCTGCCTGGTACTCTCCAAGTTTCATGACAGATCCCTTACCATAGTCTTTCTCGATCTTAACCAATGCGGCATCCAATGCCTTTAATTTTTCTTCCTGTTTCATATATGTTTACTCCTTTTAATTTCAAATATTTATCTTATATTCTTCTATCTTTTAATTTCCTGTTTAGAGTATAGCATATCCTTACACTAAAAAACAAGTGTTCGAGCGAATATTTGTTCGATTTTTATTCGTGATCCTTTTTCTTATGATGATTCTCATAGAAACTCTTCAACCAATGCATGTCTTACCATAGTTAACGCTCTGCATACAGCTGTTTCTCTGACTTTCTGTCTGTTACCGTTTAACTGGTATTTGTTTACTTTCGTCTTTCCATTAACACTGACACCGATGTAAACAAGTCCTGCCTTCTTCTCAGGTGTTTCACCGCCCGGTCCAGCAAGACCTGTGATTCCAACACCGACATTTGAACCAGCCTGTCGTGCAACACCTTCCGCCATCTGTCTGGCCGTATCTTCTGAAACTGCTCCAACGGTATTTAGAGTTTCTTCTTTTACTCCAAGATATTTCATCTTAGCTTCATTTGCATATGTAATAAAACTTTCATTTAAGACATCCGATGCTCCTGCAACATTAACTAACCTTGCTGTAAACATTCCTGCTGTACAGGATTCTGCTGCTGCGATCGTATAATGATGTTTACTTAACATATCAACCACAACATCTTCTAATGTTTCATCTTCTTTTGTCGTAAATATCTTATGACCAAATCTTCTGTATAATTCTTCTGTTATTGGTGTAACAAGCTTCTTTGCTTCATCTTCACTTACCGCTTTTGCTGTCACTCGAAGATGAACTTCTCCTAATTTGGCATATGGGGCAACTGTAGGATTCGTCTGCTTTTCGATCAAATCTTCAATCTCTGCTGCAACGCAGCTTTCTCCCATACAATCAATCTTCACAACATCGGAGTATAATACCTCTGAACTTAATTCTTTTATGATCGGTTCTACCTGATCATGGAACATTGGAAGCAGTTCATTTGGAGGCCCTGGGAGTAAAACTACTTTCTTCCCTTCTTTTGCATGAATGACCATTCCCGGTGCTGTTCCATTTTCGTTATATAAAACAGTACAATCTTCTGGCACTAATGCCTGTTTTAAATTATTCTCTGTCATGTTACGATGACTTCTCGCAAAATATTCTTTCAAGCGTCTTAGTGCTTCTTCATCTTCTACAAGCCCCTGTCCACATGCTTTCGTTGCAATTTCCTTTGTAAGATCGTCTTTCGTTGGTCCAAGTCCACCAGATAAGATCAAAATATCAGATCTTTCAAGTCCCTGTCTGATCACATTTTCTAATCTTTCTGGATTGTCGCCTACTGTCGTCTCAAAAAAAACGCTTATCCCCAATGAGGCTAAGCGTTCTGATAAGTAGGCAGCATTGGTATTCACGATGTTTCCTAATAAAATCTCTGTTCCTACGCAAATAATTTCTGCTGTCATAATTGTTGTTCCTTTCTGGATCTAATTTCCTTCAGATAATACCTGTTTATTCTTCACCAAATAATCAACTAAAGAAATAATTGTCAGGGCTGTTGCAATGACGATCAAAATATTCTCGATCATCACAGCTGTGCTTGTTCCAAGATCAATGATCAGCATAATGATCATAAACATCTGAAAGTTTGTCTTAAATTTTCCCCAGTAGCTGGCTGCGATAACGATTCCATTATCAGAGGCGATCAGGCGGAATCCACTAATGATAAATTCTCTTGCAATAATAATGATCGCTACGATAGATGATAAACGGTGCATTCCAACTAATGCGATCATTGCAGAACAAACTAATAATTTGTCTGCCAATGGATCCATAAATTTTCCGAAGTTTGTTACCAGATTGTATTTTCTTGCAATATGTCCATCTAAAAAGTCTGTAAGACTCGCTAGAATAAATACAACAACTGCGATCCACTTGCTATAATCCCCTGCACAATCTGTCAGCAAGAAAAATAAGAATACCGGGATCATAAGTGTTCTTAAAATTGTTAACTTATTTGGTAAATTCATAATCTACTTCTCCTATCACATCATATTCTCTACCCTGGGTAATTTTAACATAAACAAAGTCTCCTGTCATCAATTCTTCTGGAGAATTTATAAAAACACATCCATCTACCTTTGGTGCATCCATATAAGAACGTCCAACGTAGATATCATCTTCAAATAAATATCCTTCTACCATGACTTTGATCGTTTTACCGACTAACTGCTGGGTATGTTCATAGGAAATCTCCTGCTGAAGACTCATCAGTTCATCTCTTCGTTCTTCTTTGACTTCTTCATCGATCTGATCCTCAAATGTTGCTGCCAGTGTATCTTCTTCCGGTGAATAAGTAAAGACTCCTAAACGATCAAATTGACATTCTTCTACAAAGTTCATTAATCCTTCATGATCTTCTTGACTTTCTCCTGGAAATCCAGTGATCAGTGTTGTACGGATCGTGATATCAGGAATCTCTTTACGAAGTTTCTTGATCACTGCTACAAGATCTTCTCTTGATGTTCTTCTTCCCATTCTCTGTAAGATACGATTCTCACTATGCTGAATCGGCATGTCAATGTAATTGCAGACTTTCTCTTCTGTCTTGATCACTTTGATCAGCTCATCTGTGATCTCTTCTGGATAGCAGTATAACAGACGGATCCATTCAATCCCTTCGATCTTGCAAAGTTCATGAAGTAATAACGGAAGCTGTTTTTCTCCTGTCAGGTCTTTGCCATACAGTGTTGTTTCCTGAGCTACCAGTACTAATTCTTTCACTCCTTCAGATGCTAAACGCTTTGCCTCATTCAACAGTTCTTGCATTGGAACACTTCTGAAACGTCCGCGGATCTTTGGAATGATACAATAGCTGCATCGCTTGTCACAACCTTCAGCAATTTTTAAATATGCCATGTGATTTCCTGTTGTTACAACACGTTCTACTTCAGAATTATCTGGAAGATAATCAATACTTTCGTAATGTTCAAAATGTTCCCCTGTATTTTCTTCTAATGCGGTATTCACTGCTTCTACAATAGAATCATAACTTGTTGTTCCAAGAACTGCATCAATCTCTGGAATCTCTTTTAAGATCTCGTCTTTATAACGTTCTGCGAGGCATCCAGCAACAACCAATGCCTTCAGATTCTGTTCTTTGTACTGTGCCATCTCTAAGATCGTATTGATACTTTCTTCTTTGGCATCATGGATGAAACAGCATGTATTAATTACAATAACATCTGCCTGTGTCTCATCGTCGGTCAAAGTGTAGCCATGCTTGGTCAAAAGGCCAAGCATAACTTCACTGTCTACTAAGTTTTTATCACATCCAAGCGAAATAAATAATATCTTCATTTCTCTTACTCTCCAAACAATTTCTTAGATTCTACACAGTTTTTCATTAACATTGCGATCGTCATTGGTCCAACTCCACCTGGAACTGGTGTGATCGCAGATGTCTTTGGTGCAACTTTGTCATAATCTACGTCACCACAAAGTTTGTTATTTTCATTTCTGTGGATTCCAACATCAATGACAACTGCTCCATCTTTTACATAAGAATCATCAATAAATTTTGGTTTACCAATTGCTACAACCAAGATATCTGCACGTTTGCAGACTTCTTTTAAGTCTTTTGTATGAGAATGGCATACAGTCACTGTTCCGTTCTCACGTAATAATAACATTGCCATAGGTTTTCCTACAATGTTACTTCTTCCGACTACCACACATTCTTTCCCATCAATTTCGACACCAGAACGTTTTAATAACTGGATCACTCCGGCTGGTGTGCATGGTAAGAATCCTTTTTCTCCGATCACCATATTTCCAACACTGACTGGATGGAATCCGTCAACATCTTTCTTAGGATCGATTGCTAATAATACTTCATCTTCATCCAAATGTTTTGGAAGTGGAAGCTGTACTAGGATTCCGTTGATCTTAGGATCCTTATTGCATTTATCCACGATCGCCATTAATTCTTCCTGTGTTGTCTCTTCTGGAAGCTCATAGCTTACAGACTCGATTCCTACATACTCGCAGGCACGTTTTTTATTGCGTACGTAAACACTTGATGCAGGATCTGCTCCTACCTGAATAACAGCAAGCGCAATATCTTTTCCCTCTGCTTTCAGCTGCGCTACTTCTTCTTTTACTTCATCTTTGATTTCCTGAGAAATCTTCTTTCCATCAATAATCTGCATTGTATTTCCTCGTCATTTCTTTTAAGTATATATTGGCTTTATTTTTGTTGATTAGAATAATCCTGTGATAACTCCATCGTCATTTACATCGATTCCTTCTGCTGCTGGTTTCTTTGGAAGTCCAGGCATTGTCATGACATCACCTGTCAAGGCTACTAAGAATCCTGCACCTGCATTGACATAGATCTCACGGATCGTAATATCAAATCCTTCTGGGCGTCCAAGCTTCTTAGGATCATCAGATAAAGAATACTGGTTCTTCGCCATACAGATTGGAAGATTTCCATACCCAAGTTCAGTCAGTCTCTTCTTCTGACGTGCTGCAGCTGCTGTGTATACAACTTTATCTGCTCCATAAATCTTAGTTGCGATCGTTTCGATCTTTTCTTCTATCGTTGTATCATCATATGTATATAATGGTTTGTAATTGCTTTCTTTATTATCTAATGTACGAAGGATTGCTTTGGCAAGTTCGATTCCACCTTCTCCACCTTTTTCCCATACCTGAGATAATGCAAAATCACAATCTCTTTCTTCGCAGAAATTCTTGATAAATGTAAGTTCTGCCTCTGTATCTGTTGCAAACTGGTTTAATGTTACAACAACAGGAACTCCAAACAATTTTAAGTTCTCGATATGTTTTTCAAGATTTACGATACCTTTGCTTAACGCATCGATATTTTCTTCTGCCAGATTGTCTTTTGGAACTCCACCATTGTATTTTAAAGCACGTACAGTTGCTACTAATACAACTGCATCTGGGTGAAGATCAGCCATCTGACACTTAATATCCATAAATTTCTCTGCACCAAGGTCAGCACCGAATCCTGCTTCTGTAATTGCGATATCTGCTAATTTTAACGCTAATTTTGTAGCCTGTACGCTATTACATCCATGTGCGATATTGGCAAATGGTCCACCATGTACGAATGCTGGTGTATGCTCTAATGTCTGGATCATATTTGGTTTAATAGCATCTTTTAATAATGCCGCCATAGCTCCAACTGCATTCAAGTCTTTGGCTGTGACTGGTTCACGGTCCATGTTGTATGCAACGATGATCTTTCCTAAACGTTCTTTTAAATCTGCCATATCATTTGCAAGGCAAAGAATTGCCATGATCTCAGATGCTACTGTGATGACAAAATGATCCTCACGGACAACACCATCCACACGACGTCCAAGTCCGATGACTGTATTTCTTAATGCACGGTCATTCATATCAATACATCTCTTCCATACAACATCTCTTGTATCGATATTTAATTTATTTCCCTGCTGAATGTGATTATCAAGCATTGCTGCTAATAAGTTGTTTGCAGATGTGATCGCATGAAAATCCCCTGTAAAATGAAGGTTTAAATCTTCCATTGGTACAACCTGTGCATATCCACCACCGGCTGCTCCACCTTTGATACCAAAGCATGGTCCAAGAGATGGCTCACGAAGAGCACAGATTGTTTTCTTTCCAAGTTTGTTTAACGCCTGGGATACTCCGACACTTGTTGTTGTCTTTCCTTCACCTGCTGGAGTTGGGTTGATCGCTGTCACAAGAACAAGTTTCCCATCTTCGTTATTCTTAACTTCATCCATGAAATGAGAATCAAATTTGGCCTTGTATTTTCCATATAATTCAAGGTCGTCTTCTTTGATCCCGATATTCGCTGCAACTTCTTTGATCGGTAATAATGTGGCTTCCTGTGCGATTTCAATATCTGTTTTCATAATAGTTTCCTTTCTATAGATAATCTTCTTTGTATTGTTCAAATTGTTCTTCGCTCATAAGAACTTTCCTTGGCTTGGTTCCTTCTTCTTCTCCGACGATTCCCGCTTCGCATAACTGATCCATTAGTCTTGCTGCACGGTTAAATCCAATCTTAAAGACTCTTTGAAGACTTGCAATCGAAGCCTTGTCTTTGTCAATAATAAACTCAGCTGCTTTTTCAAAATATTCATCCCTTTCCTGCGATGTTGCTGCTTTGACCGCAGCTATCTGAATCTTTTCCTGAATGTCTGCACCATAGCTGTCTTCGGCATTATTTTCTTCCTTTAAGAATTCTACAACCTTGCTGACTTCTTCATCACTGACAAATGCACCTTGTACACGGATTGGTTTCTGATATCCAGATGGATAGAACAGCATATCACCTTTTCCTAATAACTTTTCTGCACCATTCATATCGATAATTGTTCTTGAATCGACTCCTGATGATACTGAAAATGCAATTCTTGAAGGTACATTCGCTTTGATCAGGCCTGTAATGACGTTAACAGATGGTCTCTGTGTTGCGATCACCAGATGAATTCCTGCTGCCCTGGCAAGCTGTGACAGGCGCACGATCGCATCTTCTACTTCACCCGGTGCAACCATCATAAGGTCTGCAAGCTCATCTACAATGATAACGATCTGCGGAAGTTTCTTAAAATCTTCCCCTTCCATACCATTCTTGATCGATTCCTCGACCTTCTCATTATATCCAGTTAAGTTTCTTACATTCACTTCTGCAAACTTCTTATATCGCTCTCCCATCTCCATCACAGCCCAGTTTAACGCACTGGATGCCTGCTTCGGATCTGTAACGACCGGAATCAGCAAGTGTGGAATTCCCTGATATGCACTTAATTCTACGACCTTTGGATCGATCATGATCAGTTTCACTTCATCTGGCGTTGCCTTGTATAAAATACTCATGATCAATGTATTAATACAAACTGACTTACCAGAACCTGTTGCTCCTGCGATCAAAAGATGCGGCATCTTGGAAATATCTGACACGATCACCTGTCCAGCAAGGTTCTTTCCTACTGCAAATGCAATCTTTGATCTTGCCTGTGCAAATTCCTGATTCTCAATCAGTTCCCTGAACATTACCATCTGGTTTGTCTTATTCGGAACTTCGATTCCAATTGCTGATTTACCTGGAATCGGTGCTTCAATTCGAATATCTGCTGCTGCAAGGTTTAACTTAATATCATCCGCAAGATTTACGATCTTGCTGACTTTCACACCTTGTTCTGGATGTAATTCAAACTGTGTAACGGATGGTCCACAGCTAATATTGGTAATTGTAACATGAACTCCGAAATCTTCCAATGTTTTTTGCAGTTTTTGTGCAGTCTGACGAAGTTCTTCTTTGTTATTTCCCGCTGTTTTCTTTCCTTTCTCCAATAAAGATACTGGTGGAAACTTATAATCTCCTTCTTTAGTCCGAACCTGCGGAAGAATCTCCACTGGTTTCGATGGTGTATTCTTATCCTTATTCACAAGAGATCTCTTCGATGCATTCGACTGTACTGGTTCAAATATTTCTTTTGGTTCTTTGTCTGTTTCTTCTTGAACGATCAGATCATCAAAATCCTTCTGTATCGGTGTTTGTTTTGTTTTCTCTTCTGGTTCCATAGGAGGCATTGGAGATGCCTGTGATGGTTTCGGTCTTCCAGATCGCAAATCCGGAATATGCATCGATCGTTTCTTTCTCGGTGCTGTTTCTTTATCCTCTTTGGACACCTCTTTTGCTTTTCGTTTCTTCTTCGCTAGTCGTTCTTCTATATCTTCTTCATATCCTTCTACTGTAAAGAAATCAACTGCTTTCTTAAGGAAAGAAAGTAAGGATCTCTCTGTTACAAGGATCAATGAGATTACAGAGATCAATAAAACAACCAAAACACTTCCTGCCCCTCCCAGTTCCTTATAAAGGATTGAACAGATCAATGCACCCAGATACCCGCCTCCTCTGTGGGTTCTTCCACTAAATACAAAGGCTGAATAAGCATCTCTTACTTCTATATTATATATCATCTGAAAAATTGTGGATACCATACATAACAGCAGGATCGCAAAACATGTCTTCTTCACTGCAAGACTGCTGTAATCATTGGAGATCAATAAAATTGCCAGAATAAAGCTTACCGCCGGAATGATGTAATGAGTCGTTCCAAACGCTCCAAAGAAAAATGTACTGATGCTGTTTCCTATGTATCCGCATATTCCAAAATTACTTAAAAATAAAAAAATGAAAAGAGCAAAAACAACTAATACTGCAATCTCTTTATAAAACGGTGCAAAATCTTTTTGTCTTGTGCGTGTCCGTTTCTTTGCAGAAGATGTCTTCCTCTTTCTTGTCTTCTTTGCTGCCATAGAAATTGTTACCTCTCTTTGTATACATTTTGTATACATAATCTGCGTATTTTCTTATTTTACAATTAATTATCAAAATACGCAAGTCCCACCATAGAAAAAGGGAAATGTATTTATCTCCCTTACATTTCCCTTTTCTTTTAACCTCTTAATATTGTGCAGTTTCTGGAGGTACAAAATCTTCCGCTTCTTCTACAAATTTCTTAACCTGAATTTGTGCTTTCATAACTGGTATATTGGTTCCAGCTCCTGCAACACATCCACCTGGACATCCCATTCCTTCGATCAGATAGCCTTTTTTCTTTCCTGCTTTCGCCTGTAAAAGCATTTTCTTACAATCTGCAAGACCTTCCACATGATCGATCTTTACTTCTGTTCCAGGATAGTATTCATCAATACATGCCTTGATCGCTCCAGCTACTCCACTTGCAACTGCATATCCACGTCCGGCTCCAAAGGCATCATTTAACTCTTCTTCTTTTTCATATGTGTTAAAATCAATTTCTTTCGCATCAAACATTCCAGCCAATTCTTCAAATGTGATCACAAAATCGACCTCACTTCGCACTGTCCGTCTGGATGCTTCTAACTTTTTGGCAACACATGGCCCTACAAAAACAATTTTTGCATTTGGAGATGCAATCCTTGCCGCTCTTGCCGTTGCTACCATTGGTGTTAGTGCATTAGAAATTTCATCAATCACCTCTGGAAAATATTTCTTTCCAAGCATAGACCATGATGGGCAGCATGATGTCAGCAAGAATGGCAGTTTCCCTGTAGCCACACTTTGAACATAATGCTTTGCCTCTTCTAAGGCCCCTGCATCTGCTCCAACTGCAACTTCCCACACATCTGCAAACCCAATATCAAGAAGTGCAGCTTTTATCTTATTTGGCGTTGCTTTTGGTCCAAATTGTCCGACAAATGCAGGTGCTAAGATCGCGATCACTTCCGCACCTTCATTCATTGCCTTGATCAACTGGTAAATCTGAGATTTATCTGCAATTGCTCCAAACGGACAATTTACCATACACATACCACAAGAAACACATTTATCTGGATTGATCTTAGCTCTTCCTGCATAATCTGTTTCGATTGCTCCAACCCCACAGGCATTTGCACAAGGACGTTTTCTTTCATAAATCGCACCATATGGACAGACCTTTTTACATTGTCCACATTTGATACATTTTTCCTGGTCGATATAAGAATATCCATCCTTAAAACTAATTGCCTTCTTCGGACAAACTTCCATACACGGATGGGCCATACATCCCTGGCACTGCTCTCCTACAATAAATGCCTTCTCCTTACATTCATTGCATGCAGATGGAATCACCTGAAGAAGTGGCGGCTCATAATACTTCTCTGAAATATTGCTCTCATCAATTCCTTTCGTAATTCTTGTTGGTTTATCCGCTGGATTTAATGACATTCCCATGGCAAGCCTCAGTCTCTCACCTACGATCGCTCGTTCTCTGTAAATGCTATCTCGATATTTTGCAACTTCTCCAGGTACGATCTCATATGGAAGATCTTCAAGATCCTGTAAGTTTCTTTGTTCGTAACCAAACTTTGCGATCTCTTTGAAAATTCTTCTTCTCACATTCCGAACTGGTGTCTGTATTCCTCTCATGATATTCCCTCCTCTAATGATGCCTTAAGATAGTTTGTGTTTTTTTTAACATATTTGTTATTCTTATCATATACCAAAACAGGAATATTATAAAGGTATTATCTGTTTTTTATTCAAGTTTTCTATTTATTTTCAGACTGATTAATTATTTCAATCAATCTGTCTGTTGCTTCTTTTATTCCACCCATCTCATCAATCAATCCTTCTTTTACTGCCTCCTCCCCTGAAAGGATCATACCAACATCTTTTACCTGCTGTCCAATATGAAGCATCAATTCTTCAACTCTTTCCTTTTTCATTTTACAATGATCACTAATAAATGTCGTAATCCGATCTTGAATCTTTTCAATATTACGATAACTTTGAATAACTCCGATAAATGTTCCAGAACTTCTCACTGGATGAATCATCATTGTTGCGCTTTTCACAATAAAAGAATGATCTGCTGCCACAGCAAGCGGTACTCCGATCGAATGACTTCCTCCAAGAACAAGCGATACGGTTGGTTTGCTTAGAGATGCGATAAGCTCTGCGATCGCAAGTCCACATTCTACATCTCCACCGATCGTATTGATCAAAATTAAGATTCCTTTTATACTTTCATCCTGCTCAACCTTTGCTAAAGCCGGTATCATATGTTCATATTTTGTTGTCTTTGCATTTTGTGCAGATAACTGATGCCCTTCGATCTCACCAATGATAGTCATCGTAAAAATCCCATTTTCCTGCAACTGTCCAAATTTTTCTATTTCTTGTCTCTCATTATCTTTCATACCAAAATCTTACCTTCCTGTATCATATTTTTTATCTTTATTATTTAGAACGATGCTCTGCAATTTGCACTAAAAAAAGAAGGAAGCATCTTCTTACTTCCTTCTTTAGTATGAAATCTAATTCAATTTCTATTCATCAATTTCAAAAGAGATTAACAGATCTTCCTGATTTACCTGTTCTCCTTCTTTGACATAGATCTTATCAACCTTACCATTAACCGTAGAAACAACAGTTGTCTCCATCTTCATAGCTTCAACTGTCATCAGCGGCATATTCACTGTGACCTCATCACCTTCATTGACAAGAACTTTACCAACTGTTCCTGGAATTGTGGATCCAAGATGTGCAGGATTAGATTTATCTGCTTTAACTCTTCGGTCTGTCTTAACCTCTAAATTTTTATCAAGAACTTTGATCTCACGGATAGATCCATTTACTTCAAAGTCTAACAGTCGGTATCCATCTTCATCAGGCTCTGTCATATCGATAAATTTGATGATCAGATATTTACCTTCATCTAATTTCAGTGTTGTCTCTTCACCTTTTCTTAATCCATAGAAATATACGTGACTTTCAAGTCCTGTTACATCATTGTAAGCCTCAAAATGTCTACAGTAATCTTCATATACTTTTGGATATAACGCATAGCTTAATGTCTTCTGGCTTAAGATATCTGGATCTTCCATATTCTCTGTATAGAAGTTTTCTTTTAATCCCTTTGCGATATAATCAAAATCTTCATCTGGTAATAAACTTCCTGGACGCACATCGATCGGTTTCTTATCTTTTAATACGATCTTCTGTAATTCTTCTGGGAATCCACCTTCTGGCTGTCCGATCATACCTTCAAAATATTCTACAACAGAATCTGGATAAGATAAATCTTTACCAACTTCTAAGATATTCTCTTTTGTTAATCCATTCTTGAACATAAAGATCGCAAAGTCTCCAACAACTTTAGATGATGGTGTTACTTTAACGATATTTCCAAGCAGCTGGTTCGCATCTTTATATAAACCTTTGATCTCTTCAAAGTCTTCCGCTGCACCCATTTCTTTTACCTGTGCTAACAGATTAGAGTACTGTCCACCTGGAATCTCATATTTGTAAATCTCTGTATTTGGCGCATCCATTCCGCTCTCAAACTGTTTGTAGATTGGGCGGATTCTTGCATAGTACTGACTTAATTCTGTTAATTCATCTGGATTAAGTCCTGTATCTCGCTCTGTTCCTTTTAATGCTTCTACTAATGAATTCATACATGGGTTACTTGTCATAGAACTCATAGAACCGATCGCACAGTCAGCGATATCTAGTCCTGCTTCAGATGCCATTAATAATGTGCTGACACCATTTCCAGTAGAATCATGTGTATGAAGATTAACTGGAATATTTAATTCTTCTTTTAATGCACTAATAAGTTTCTTCGCTGCATATGGTTTTACAAGACCTGCCATATCTTTGATCGTAAAGATATGAACACCTAAGCTTTCTAATTCTTTGGCTTTCTTTACATAGTAATCTAATGTATATTTTGTCTCGTTTGGATCTGTGATATCTCCTGTGTAGCAGATCGTTCCTTCTACGATCTTACCTGTCTTTAATGCTGTCTCGATCGGCATCTTCATATTCTCAACCCAGTTTAAGCTGTCGAAAATACGGAACACATCTACACCTTTTTGTGATGCTTCTTCGATGAATTTCTTAACAACATTATCTGGATAGTTGCTGTATCCTACAGCATTGGATGCTCGAAGTAACATCTGGATCAATGTATTTGGCATATGTTGTCTTAATAATTTTAATCTCTTCCATGGAGACTCTTTTAAGAAACGATAAGCTGTATCATAAGTAGCCCCACCCCATGCCTCTACAGAGAATGCATTCTCCATAAATGCGTTTGTCGCATCAGATGCTCCGATCAGATCTTTTGTTCTCATACGTGTTGCCATTAAAGACTGCTGTGCATCACGCATTGTTGTATCTGTGATCAGTAATCTCTTCTCATTTAACAGGCTCTGTGTGAAGTCTTTAGCTCCCATCTCTAAGAACTTGTCTCTGGAACCATAAATCTTCTTCTCTGTATCATACTTTGGAAGAATTCTTGCTTCAAAATCTGGTTTGTCAAGAACGGCTTTCTGCACATTCACCATCTTATTTCCTAAAAATTCAAGGATCTTTGTTGCTCTGTCCTGACTTTCTGGAAGTAAGAATAATTCTGGCGTTTCTTCAATAAATGTTGTATAGCATCTTCCCTCACGGAATGTCTCATTATTTAATACATTGATCAAGAATGGGATATTTGTCTTAACTCCACGAATACGAATCTCTTTTAATACACGGATAGATTTGTCAACCGCTCTTCCAAATGTACGATCATGAGAGATCGCTTTTACCAATAAGCTGTCATAGTATGGTGTAATCTCTGCTCCTGCATATGCGTTACCACCATCTAATCGAATACCGTTACCAGCTCCAGAACGATATACCGTGATCTTACCTGTGTCTGGCAGGAAGTTATTCATTGGATCTTCTGTTGTGATACGTGTCTGAATAGAGTATCCATTACATGTCACTTCCTCCTGAGATCCAATACCGATCTCTTCAGAATCTAAAGAATATCCTTCTGCTACAAGAACCTGTGTCTGTACGATATCGATTCCTGTTACCATCTCTGTGATCGTATGTTCTACCTGTACACGAGGGTTCATCTCGATAAAGTATGCATTATTATCTGCATCTACCAGGAACTCTAATGTTCCAGCATTCTTATATCCTACATGTTTTGCAAGACGGATAGATGCTTCAAAAATCTGCTGTCTTACTTCTTCTGGCACGCTGAATGCTGGTGCATATTCTACAACCTTCTGATGTCTTCTCTGTACAGAGCAGTCACGGTCATATAAATGAACAACATGTCCATACTGATCACCAATGATCTGAACCTCGATATGTTTTGGACTCTTTAAGTATTTTTCAACGAAAATCTGATCGTCTCCAAATGCTTTCTTGGATTCATCTCTTGCTTCTGCATATTCTTTTGGCATCTCTTCGGCTGAATGAACGATACGCATTCCACGTCCTCCACCACCATTGGAAGCCTTTAACATTACAGGATATCCAACTTGGTTCGCAATCTTAGTCACTTCTTCCAGTCCGTGAACCGCATGGTCTACACCAGGAATGATTGGAACATCAGCTTCAATTGCCATCTGTTTGGAAGAAATCTTATCTCCCATCTTACGCATTAAGCTTGAGGATGGTCCGATAAATGTGATTCCATTCTTCTCACAGGCATCTACAAAGTCAGGATTCTCTGATAAAAATCCATAACCTGGATGAATTGCATCTACGTTCTTCTCTTTTGCAATACGAATGATCGTATTGATGTCAAGATAGGCATCGATTGGTCCTTTGTCCGGATTCAACTGATAAGATTCATCAGCTTTAGAACGGAATAAGGCATAACGGTCTTCTTTTGAAAAGACACCAACCGTTGTAATTCCAAGTTCATTTAAAGCTCGGAAAACTCGGATCGCAATCTCACCACGGTTTGCAACCAATACTTTTTTAAACTTCTTTAATTCCATGGTCATAACTCCTTTTCGAGGTTTATCATTTTAAAAAAATGTATTTTTAAAACTGATTATATCGCAAAACTTGTTTTTTTACAATACTTGTACGAAAAAAGAACCCTGATTTATAAAAATCAGGATTCTTTGATAAAGATCTTATTCTTCTGTTTTTTCTTCTTCGTTAGCTAATGCTTTCATACTTAAACTGATCTTCTTGTCGTCTTTCTTGAAGTCAACTACTTTAGCTTCGATTTCCTGTCCAACGCTTAATACGTCAGATGGTTTGTCGATATGTTCTTTTGCGATCTGAGAAACGTGAAGAAGTGCATCGATTCCTGATTCTAACTCAACGAATGCTCCGAAATCTGTCATACGTGCAACTTTACCTGTTACAACACTTCCTACTTTGTATTTCTCTTCTGCTTTTAACCATGGATTCTCTTCTGGGAATTTTAAGCTTAATGCAATCTTTTCTCCCTGAATATCCTTGATCAGAACTGTTACTTTATCTCCAATATTGAAGACCTTCTTAGGGTTTTCAACACGTCCCCAAGACATTTCAGAAATGTGAAGAAGTCCGTCTGCTCCACCTAAATCGATGAATGCACCGAAATCTGTTACATTCTTAACAACTCCTTCTACTTTCATTCCTGCTTCGATCTTCTCGAATAATTCTTTCTGTTTTTCTTTCTTAGCAGCTACTAATAACTGTTTGCGGTCTCCGATGACTCTTCTCTTACGAGGGTTGAACTCGCTGATAACGAATTCGATTTCCTGTCCTTCGTATTTCTTTAAGTCTCTTTCATAAGAATCAGAAACTAAGCTTGCAGGGATGAATACACGTGCTTCTTCGATCAGTACGCTTAATCCACCATCTAAAACCTGAGCTACAGGTGCTTTTAAGACTTCTTTATTCTCGAAAGCTTCTTCTAAACGTTTGTTTCCTTTTTCAGCTGCTAATCTCTTATAAGTAAGAAGAACCTGTCCTTCTCCATCATTCACTTTTAATACCTTAGTCTCCATAGTATCACCAACTTTAGCAACAGTTGTTAAATCTACGTTGGCTGAATCATTAGAGTATTCACTTCTTGTTAAGATACCATCTGCTTTGTATCCGATGTTTAAGATGATTTCATCTGGTTTCACATCGATAACTGTACCTTTCACTACCTCTCCGTTGTGAATTGTCACAAAACTTTCCTCTAATAATTCTTCAAAACTCTTTTCTGTCATGCTAGCATGAACCTCCTTGATAATTTTCTGTGGGGTTGAGGCCCCCGCTGTAATACCTACCTTACCAGTCGATTCAAAAAGTTTCAAATCCAGGTCTCTAAGTGTCTGCACAAAAAAGGTGTTCTCACACTCTTTCTTACTAATCTCATATAACTTCTGGCTGTTGGAGCTTTGCTTATCTCCGATCACAACCATTGCATCTACACCCTTAGCGATAGACTTTGCTTCCAGTTGACGCTCTTCCGTGGCATTACATATTGTATTACATACTCCTATATCATAACCCTTTTTATTCAGAATTTCAACTAAATCTTGAAATTTCTTGTAATTAAATGTCGTTTGTGATACAAGAGTCGTCGGCTTGTTAAGATTGATCCCTTCAAACTGCTCTGCATCTGAGATAATATGCACTTCTCCAGTACACCATCCTTTGATTCCCTGAACTTCTGGGTGGTGCTCACTTCCAACGATGATCACCTGATCACCATCGTTGCCCGCTTTCTCTACGATCTTGTGGATCTTTCTGACAAATGGACATGTTGCATCAACTAATTCCAATCCTTTTTCATGGATCAGATCATAAATTTCTCTCGCAACTCCATGGGAACGTATGATAACCGTTCCTTCTTCCAAAGCTTCTAATTCTTCTCTGGAATTGATCACTTCCACGCCCTTTTTCTTCAGATCATTAACAACCTCTGAATTGTGAATGATCGGCCCGTATGTGTATACATTTTTCTTTCCTGCTTCTTTATATACAGTGTCAACAGCACGCTTCACGCCAAAACAAAACCCTGCTGTTTTTGCTAAAATAACTTCCATCTTTATCCTCACTGCTTGCAAATAAACTTTTTATTATTTTACTTTTTCAAATTCTGCAACGATCGCATCAACAACTTCTTCGATCGTCATATCAGAAGAATCAACCAGCACTGCATCTTCTGCCTGTTTTAGCGGTGCGATCTCACGTTCCATATCCTGACGGTCACGGATAATGATATCTTCCTCAATCTTATCGAAATCAGCCTCTACACCTTTTTCTACCAATTCTTTGTAGCGGCGCTCGGCTCTTACTTTAGATGATGCAGTTAAATAAATCTTTAAATCGGCATTTGGCAGTACGTTTGTTCCGATATCTCTTCCATCCATTAAGATATTAGCCGTCTTGGCAAGATCTCTCTGAAGATCTAATAGTGTTGCTCTTACCATTTTATATGCAGATGTCTTCGAAGCCATATTTCCAACTTCCTCGGTACGGATCAGTCCATTTACATTTTCCCCGTTTAATAACACCTGCTGCACTCCATCTTCATAGTTGATACTTACATGAATATCTGGACATGCTTTGTTGATTGCCTCTTCATCCTTTGGATCGATCTCATGTCTGATGAAATAAAGAGCCATCGCACGGTACATTGCTCCTGTATCCACATAAATAAATTCTAATTTCTTTGCAATTGTTTTTGCAATCGTGCTTTTTCCTGCTCCTGCTGGTCCATCAATCGCAATACTATACATTATCTTTTCCTCCTGATCTGCTTCCTAATATATTAATTCATTCCTGCAAGATATCCTGTTGACCATGCGATCTGAAGGTTAAACCCACCTGTGACCGCATCAAGATCTAATACTTCCCCTGCAAAATATAATCCTTTGATCTTCTTTGATTCCATCGTCCCCGGATCGATCTCTTTGACGTTAACTCCGCCTTGTGTAATGATCGCTTCTTTAAATCCACGAACTCCTGTAATTGTAAGTTCTAAATGCTTTAATAAAGAAACAAATCGTTCTCTTTCCTTCTTTGTGATCTCGTTGACTTTCTTATGCTCTGGAATTCCTGATAACTCTATCATAACAGGAATCAGCTTCTTCGGCAAAAGATGATCTAAGGAATTTACAAAATCTTTGTTTAATGTCTTATTAAAATCTTTTAATACTCTGTGATCTAACTGTTCTTTGTTAAGTGCTGGTTTCAGATCAATGATAAATTTTAATTCTTTGCCCTGATATCTTCCAATATAACTACTTGCACTTAAAACAACTGGTCCACTGATTCCAAAGTGTGTAAAGAGCATTTCCCCAAAATCTTCGTAAATCTTCTTTCCGTCTGCAGTCATTATCACTGCAACATTCCTTAAAGATAATCCCATCAACTGTTTACAATAATCTTCTTTGATCTCAAACGGAACAAGTGCAGGCGTAAGTTTTGTCACTTTATGTCCTGCTTTTCTTGCAAAATCATATCCATCTCCAGTCGATCCGGTTGCCTGATAGGACATACCTCCTGTTGCAACAACGACTTTATCTGCCTTCACTGTGTCTCCAGATGCCAGTCTTACTCCTGTTACAATTCCATCTTCGATCAGAATCTTTTTGACAGTTGTATTGAAATATATGTCAACATTTTCTTTTCTAAGACCTCTTTGTAATGCTGCGATAACATCTGAAGAATGATCAGATACAGGGAATACTCGATTTCCTCGTTCCACTTTCAGAGGGCATCCAAGTTCTTCCAATAATTCCATCATTGCATCATTGGTAAAAGAGTAGAAACCACTGTATAAAAATTCCTTGTTGGTCACAACATGATCTAACAGCTCTTCGATCTCACAGGCATTTGTCACATTACAGCGTCCTTTTCCTGTGATAAAAATCTTCTTTCCTAATTTTTCATTTTTTTCATATAAGGAAACATCGTTTCCACATTTTGCTGCCTGATATGCAGCCATCATGCCGGCAGCTCCGCCACCGATAATGATCACTTTCATAGATTACTTCCTTCTATTTAATTTAATTCTAAAATTCAATTCCAGCTTTCTTTCGTGCTGTCTCAAGTACTTTCACAACCGCAACTGTCTCATCCAAAAATTCTTTTGCCGTCTCATAATCTTTTTCATCAATGACTCTTGCAAAATCTGTAAATTCCTGTGTCATGCGGTGGTGATGCTCTGGAGCCTTATAATCTTCTGTGATCGTTGCACGAACCATCGCTCCTGCTGCATCTTTTACTTTTTCTTTGATATTTTCATCTGCATAAACCGTCTTTAATTCAGAAGCAATGTTTGGTTTAGAATCTACTTTCATAAAACCTTTTTCACCCTGAACACAGACGTATCCTGGACTGTCTGAATCTTTACTTCCTGTACAAACCGCACTAAATCCATCATATTCCATCACAAGTGTTCCTGATGTATCAATTCCATTTGGTCCGATATTTGGATAATATGTCGCATCCTTTGGCTCTCCAAATAATCCTACACAATAATGAATATTATAGACGTTGATATCATATAATGAACCTCCATAATATGCAGGATCAAAAGAATGTGTGATATCTCCTTCTAAATATGCATCGTAACGGCTGGAGTACTGAGAATAATTACAAAGTGCCATACGGATATTCCCCAGTTTATTCAGGTTCTTTTTCATCTCATAAAACACTTCGTTGTGAAGTACTGTGATCGCTTCAAAAATAAATAATTTCTTGTCATTTGCAATCTTCTCTAAATCCTTTGTTTCTTCATAAAATCCAGTAAATGGCTTCTCGAGGATGACATTCTTTCCTGCCAATAATGCCTGTTTTGCATATGGATAATGAGCACTGTTGATCAGTCCTATGTAAACAGTATCTGCTTCTGTCTTTTCAAGTAATTCTTCATAGTCTGTGTAAACTTCTTTGATCGCATACTGTTTTGCAAATTTTTCTGCCTTATCCCTGCTATGTGGTCTTGCAAAAATCGCTGTTCTCTCAATTGTTTCTACTGGTTCCATTGCAAACAATGCATCTTCAATAATCTTTCCTGTTCCAATAAGTGCAAGTTTCATAAGTTTTCCTCCATTTCATATCTTATAATAATGTTTCTATATCTTTTTTCATTTGAACAATATCTGCCTCTTCCAAAAATACGCCCAATGCCTTGGCATTATCTTCAACCTGCTCTGGTTTCCTTGATTGCTTTTCCCACCGATCGCCCATGTTCCCATTCCTAAGAATGGTACTTTTATTCCACTTTTCCTATTTCGATCAAATTTACCATTGTGACTCCTTTCTAAGATATCCTTTTATAGTAAATTCTTCTTATGGATGAATGAACATCGCATCCCCGAAAGAAAAGAATCTGTATCTTTCTTTTACTGCGATATTATAAGCATTTAAAATATGTTCTCTTCCTGCGAGTGCAGAAACTAACATTAATAATGTAGATTCTGGCAGATGGAAGTTTGTGATCAGTCCATCGATCACTTTAAATTTGTATCCTGGATAAATGAAGATGTCTGTCCATCCGCTCTTTGCATGCAGAGTTCCATCTTCTTCTGCAACAGATTCCAAAGTTCTTGTACTTGTTGTTCCAACAGAAATAACTCTTCCACCGTTTTTCTTTGTCTCATTGATAAGTTCTGCATCTTCCTCTTCAATTCTATAAAATTCAGAATGCATATGATGCTCTAAAACATCATCAACTTTTACTGGACGGAATGTTCCAAGTCCAACATGAAGTGTTACATATGCGATATTAACTCCCATGTCTTTGATCTGTTGTAATAATTCCTTTGTAAAATGAAGTCCGGCAGTTGGTGCTGCGGCTGAACCATCATATTTGGCGTAAACTGTCTGATAACGATTCTTGTCTTTTAATTGATGTGTGATATATGGTGGTAATGGCATCTGTCCAAGTTCATCTAATACTTCCTCAAAAATACCTTCATATTCAAACTTCACCAAACGATTTCCTTCATCAACAACATCAATGACTTCTCCAACTAATTTTCCATCTCCAAAAGAAATCCTTGCTCCCGGACGTGCTTTTTTTCCTGGCTTTACAAGAGTTTCCCATACATTGTCCTGTTTTCTCTTGAGAAGTAAAACTTCAACTTTACCGCCAGTTTCTTCTTTGGCTCCGATCAGTCTTGCAGGAATTACTTTTGTGTTATTCAACACAAGACAGTCTCCCGGTTTTAAATAATTTACAATATTATGGAAGACATCATGTCCGATCTCTCCTGTATTTTTATCTAATGTTAATAATCTGGAACTTGATCTGTCCTCAAGTGGATCCTGAGCGATCAATTCTTCTGGTAAATCAAATGTAAAATCTGATACTTTCATTTTATTTGTATCCCTTCTATATTATTTCTTGATCATTCAAATACATTTCAGTATAACACGAACCGTCATCATCCGCAACGAACATCAGATCACCTGATGAGCAAGCCATTTTCTATTTTTAAATCGTATTGTATAAATAATTCCACGGATCGTCCAGTCTGTAAACATTCCGATCCACACTGCGATCGGTCCCATATGAAAAACTCTCGCAAGTACCATGGCAAGCACGACTCTGCAAAGCCACATGCACAGCATGGAGGTCGTCATTGTAAATCTAACATCCCCTGCTGCCCTGAATCCATATGGTGGAATAAATGCCATGATCCACACGATTGGTTTTACGATTGTGATACATGTTACCATGAATATACAAAGTTTTGCACTCTCTGGTTCCATGCCTCCAAAATATGTGATTGGATAAGTAAGCCCAAACATCAAAAGACATGTAGCGATCAATACAATTTCTGCTGCAATGGAAATCTTCTTTATATAATAGACTGCTTCTTCTTTTTCTCCTGCTCCAAGACATTCTCCAACGACTGTCATCAATCCGATCCCCATTCCGATCGACATGATCCCATTCAAGTTCTCGATGATATTGGTCATTCCCTGTGCTGCGATCGCCGCCGTTCCCATCAAAGATACCGTTGACTGGATCGCAAGCTTTCCAAACTGGAACATTCCATTTTCAATTCCTGAGGGTACTCCGATATGTAAGATTCTTTTGATCTCTTCCCATTCTGGACGAATCGAAGAATAATCTCTAAGCTGTATCTTCATCTTCGGATTTCTCAATTTATAAAGCACCGCAACCATTGCAAATGCTCTGGCGATCATCGTCGCTGCAGAAGAACCTGCTACACCCAAATGCAATACCCATACAAATATCAGATTCAATGCAACATTAATGCCATTTGCAACAAAAGAAATCTGCATCGGAAGTTTGCTGTTCTCCTGTGCTCTTAAAATGCAGGCTCCGTCATCGTACAATGCGATAAATGGATAAGACATGGCCGAAAAGAAGAAGTACTTCTTCGCATTGTCCATAACCGCTGGTTCCACCTGTCCAAAGATCACTCCAAGAAGCTGGTTGCTGAATAAATGACACGCGATTGCAATGACCAGTGACATTGCGAATGTAATAAACACTAACTGCCTGGCTGCATTCGTTGCTCTCTCTTTCTTCTCACATCCAAGATAATGAGAGCAAACAACCGTACCACCTGAAGCCAGTGCAAAAAATGCCTGAACTACCAGAATATTAATGGAATCTACCAGACTGACAGCAGAAATCGCTGCTGATCCTAAATTGCTGACTACAAGGGTATCTACCGTACCCATAAACGAATTTAAAAGCTGATCAACTGCCAGTGGTAACATGAGGGCGATCAGCTTTTTGTTTGTAAATCGTCTTTGTTTCATCTTTTTCTTTTTACATCTCTTTTCTATCTTTATTTTCCTAACCAAAATATACCTTTTTACATTCTATAAACATGATGTTCTTCTGTCAATATAGGAAATATAATTTTTTATTTTCATGTCTGGTATATCAAAAAAGGAAGAGCGCACAAGAATGATTCTGCATGAATCTTCCTTTTACGCTCTTCCTATATAAATACTGTATTGGTAATTTTTCTAGCTATCCTATGATACGTCTTGCACAGATTGGTGTTCTGTAATTTACATTTGAAATCTTAATCCCTCCTCTTGGATATGGTGCGGAATTACTTGCATGTACCACCTGACCACCGCCGATATAAACTGCCACATGATTGATACTTCCACCATTCCCATAGAATACCAGATCACCTGCTCTTAAATTACTCGTTGATACTGCTCTTCCCTCACCAGCCTGAGAACTACTCGTACGACTGATACTGTATCCAAACTTCGCCATAATCTGCTGCGTAAATCCAGAACAATCAATTCCGTTGGTTAAGCTGTTTCCACCATATCGGTATGGATTTCCAACAAACTGCTGCGCATAACTTGCGATCCTGCTTCCTGTTGCTGATGAGCCACTAGATGATACGGATACGGAAGCTTTCTTTGTTGTCTGTGTGGAACCTGTTGTACTTCCAGATGTTGTTCCATCATCAGAAGTATGACCGCTTGATGTTGTGGATACTGATTCATTTTCAGACTTACTTCTGGCTGCTTCTTCTGCTCTTTTCTTCGCCTCTTTCGCTTCTTGCTCTGTCTGAATCTGCTTCATGGATTTCGCTTTTCCAAAAGAGTATGTTACTTTTGCATAATCTTTTGACACATATCCTGTCTGGCCATCAACCTTGACTTTTGCCCAGTCATTGGTCTGTTTCTTCACTTTTAATTTATCATCTTCAGATACCAATGTAACAATCTTTGAATCCGTAGATGCTTTCTTACGAACTCTTAATGTTTCCGTCTGAACTTTCGCCACTTTTTTCACATTTTGTTTCGCAAAGTTCTTAATCTCATCACCAAATACAAGATACTGATTTTTTACATATCCCGTAACATTTCCTGATCTTACTTTTGACCATTCAGATCCTTTCTTCAGCACAGTTGCAATATTACCCTTTTTCATTTTTCCTACAATCTTTGCATTTATACTACCCTTTTTTCGGATATTTAATGTTGTTGTAGAATAAATATCTGCAACTGCTTTATTCGCATATTTACTTTCCGTTGCTGTATTTGTTTCTTTTGTTGTATCTTTCTCATCTGCTTTTATATTTCCTGTCGTCAACACACTCGCAGCAATCGTAAGCATCGCCATCGACAGTCTCATTTTCCTCGTTATCATAATGTCCCTCCTGTAAATGTTACAATTTTGTTAACTCGAGTATGTGTGTATTATAGCACTTATATGTAGTATGTCAATACTTTCGATTATTATTTTGTAATATTTTCGTAATATTTAGTCTATTTTTGTAATATTATGTCGAGGATTGTTTTTTCTTGATACTTATACTCCGACAGAACCGATAACATTCAACATACACACTCACTTAAATTGTCCAATCTTGTAATTGTCCACACTCCAGACTTCAGGTATATGATAAAAATTAAATAAGCAACCGAAAACGCAGCATTGGAATTTTGCCATATTTTGAACAAATTCGCAGCCCAATTGGACGAATGTCTGAGCTTCAAAGACTTTTGTCTGAAACAAAACTTCAGAGCGAGTTCTCGTAGGAAATTGGGCGGATAAGCGATTTGTTCAAAATGTGAGCAAAATTCCACCGCTGCGTTTTCGGTTGCTTATTTATTTTTTATCATATACTCGAAATCTATAATTGGCCAACTTACAAATTAAAATTTAAAGTAAATTATCAGCTAATTCTTCCATAGTCTTAATATTCTCATCATTCATCGTAGATTTGATCGTTACAACTGGATCTACCATCTCGATATTCTTAAATCCTTCTACGATACCTTTCATGATTTTTGCTGCCATTGGTGCCCATGATCCATTTTCCATAAATGCAACTTTACGTTTCTGATAGTTCTTAGCTTTTAAGTGATGTAAAAAGTCTTCCATGCATGGGAAGATTCCTGCATCGTATGTTGCTGCTGCCAGTACCAGTCTGTCATAGCGGAATGCATCTTCGATCACTTCTGCCATATCATCTCTGGAAAGGTCTGCTACTACAACTTTTGGAGCTCCTTTTGCTTCTAAGATTTCTGCTAATTTCTTTGCTGCAGCTGCTGTATTTCCATGGATAGATGCGTATGCGATCAGGATTCCTTCGTTCTCTGGCTCATATTTGCTCCATGTGTCGTATAATCCAATATAATATCCAAGGTTTTCTTTTAAAATTGGTCCGTGTAATGGACAGATGATCTCAATATCTAATCCTGCGGCTTTCTTTAAGAGATTCTGTACCTGTACTCCGTACTTACCACAGATATTGAAATAATAACGTCTTGCTTCACATGCCCAATCTTCATCTGCATCTAAAGCTCCGAATTTACCAAATCCATCTGCTGAGAATAAGATTTTCTCTGATGTTTCATATGCTACCATAACTTCTGGCCAGTGAACCATTGGTGCCATAACGAACTGTAATGTATGAGATCCAAGAGATAATGTATCTCCTTCTTTTACTACGACTTTACGTCCTTCTAGATCAAATGTAAAGAACTGAGGGATCATATTAAATGTCTTGGCATTACCTACAACCTTAGCTTCTGGATATTTTTCTGCTAATACCTGTAAGCTTGCAGCATGGTCTGGTTCCATATGAGATACTACAATGTAATCTACGTTTCTTCCATCTAATGCTTCTTCTAAGTTTACAAGCCATTCATCTGTCTTGCATGCATCCACAGTATCCATAACGGCTACTTTCTCATCTAAGATCACATAAGAGTTATAAGAAACACCATTTGGTACTACATACTGGCTCTCAAATAAGTCAATGTCATGATCGTCTACACCAATATATTTTACTGAATCTGTAACTTTAATATCCTTCATTGTCTTACCTCCAAAATTAAATTCATTTTGCTTTTTCAACTTTTCTTACTATAACATAGTTTTGCCAAAATATCTACTAGTAATAGTTACTATTTCTAATACAATTTCTTTTCAGATACAAAGATCCCCAAAACAAAACTTCAATCTTGCTCCAGGGATTCTTTATCATCTCTTTGGATACTTCATGCAACTCTGATTATCTATGCATTGAGAAGCTATCCATATCATAACGTTTTAAGTTGTCTGTGATCTTGCGATCATCTGCGGATTTGATCATTGTTTCTCTGACTTTACGAGCTTTGATGATCTCTTCGTTACGGCTTGGTCCACCAACGCATCCACCTTCACATGCCATACCTTCGATGAAGTCTTCTGGTAATCTTCCTCTCTGTAAGAACATTAAAGCTTTCTTACATTCTGCTGCACCGTTAGCTTTACATACTTTGATATCTTCGTTCTGTTCTGTTTCTTTCATGTATTCTAATACAGAATCTGTTACTCCACCAGAGTTTCCATAGAATTTACCGAAGATCGTAGAATCCTGATATGTATTCTCTGCTGGTTCTAATTCTATATCTTTTGCTTTCAGAATTGCTAAGATCTCGTTGTAGTTTAATGCATAATCTGCATTTCCTTCGATCTTCTGGTCTGCTACTTCTGATTTCTTGGCTACACATGGTCCAACAAATACTGTAACTGCATCTGGATCTTTTGCTTTGATCATTCTTGATACTGCACACATTGGAGATACTGTTGTAGAAATCATATCTGCAAGATCTGGATAATGTTTGCGAATCATGTTTACGAATCCTGGACAGCATGAAGTTGTTTTCTTCTCACCGTTTCTGTAAGCTTCTAACCATTCTTCTGCTTCGCTGCATGTTGTCATATCTCCACCTAAACCTGCTTCGATCAGATCTTCAAATCCAGCTTTCTTTACTGCCTGTCTCCAGCTTTCCATTGTAATATCTTTACCAAACTGTCCTTCTGTTGCTGGGGCAAGAATCACGTAGACTTTCTTACCTGCTTTCAAGTCTGCGATAACGTTTGTGATCCATGTCTTTGTTCCGATTGCACCGAATGGACATTTTGCTGCACACTGTCCACAACGGATACATTTTTCTTCATCAATCACTGATACTCCATACTCATCATAAGAAATTGCATCTACTGGACAGCTGTCTTTACATGGTCTTGATACATGAGCGATCGCATTGTATGGACAGGCTTTTGCGCACATACCACATTCTTTACATTTCTGAGAGTCGATTCTTGATCTTGTATGTCCTGGTTCGATCGCTCCGAAACGACATGCTTTGATACAGTCTTTTCCAAGACAATTCTGACAGTTATTTGTTACAACATAACTTGAGATCGGACAGTCAGCACATGCTGATTTAATTACCTGCACGATATTTCCATCGTCTTCTGCTCCTGGAGCTTTACCTTCTGCTAAACGAATTCTCTGTCTTACGATTTCTCTTTCTTTGTAGATGCAGCAACGGAATGTTGGTTCTGGTCCTTCGATCATCTTTTCTGGGATCAGATCTCTTTCTTCTTCTAAAGTCCCTTCAAACGATGCCTTTGCTACGAAATACAGTACATCTTTTTTCAGATTCTGAATGCTTGTTACATCATACATAATAGTTTACCCTTCCTTAAAAAACACTTAACTAAAACACCCTAGATATTGTTATTTTTTTATCTATGTGCATTATAACAAATATTTTCTTTTTTCTCTACAATGCTTAAAGAAAAGTACAAAAAATATGCAAATTTTTTAAAATTGTACAATTAACATTTTCTTAACGATAACCCTGTCCGTATATTGCATACAATCATTGTTAAAAGAAAGACATAATTGTCTGAAAATTTTTATCATTATAACTTAAAGTTATGGCAAACTGTTATTTTTATGTATTTCACAAGCTTTATTCTATCTGTTATTGTATAGTTTATCGATAGAAAATTATTAGATTTATATAAATGGAAAGGATAGATTTATGAGACCATACAGATATGATATTGTTGGTAGTTTTTTAAGACCAGATTATTTAAAAGATGCACGTGCTGAATATGCAGAAGGAACTTTATCTGCAGACCAGTTGCGTGAAGTAGAAGATAAAGCGATCAAAGAGTTAGTTGAAAAAGAGAAAGCTGTTGGATTAAAAGCAGTTACTGACGGAGAGTTAAGACGTCGCTATTGGCATCTCGATTTCCTTGCTTCTTTAGTCGGAGTTGAGGAGATCAAAGCTGATCACTGGTCTGTTGCTTTTAAAGGACATCAGCCAAAAGCCGCAACTCTTGAGATTGTTGACAAAATTGATTTTGATGAAAACAGTGAATTCTTAGATCATTTCTCTTACTTGAAAGAAATTGCTGGGGATGTTGACTGCAAAATGACAATTCCTTCTCCTGCAATGCTTCATCTGATTTGTTGTGTTCGTGGAAGCGAAACTTACAAAGCGATCGATCGTTATAAAAATGAAGATAATCTGTATCATGAAATTGCTCTTGCTTATCAGAAAGCGATCAAAGCATTCTACGCTCGTGGATGCCGTTACTTACAGTTTGATGATACATCTTGGGGTGAATTCTGTGATCAGAATAAACGCGACGATTACGCAAGCCGTGGTCTTGACCTTGACCAGATTGCTAAGAATTATGTGAAAATGATCAACGAAGCTTTAGAAGCTAAACCTGAGGATATGACAATTACAATGCATATCTGCCGTGGTAACTTCCGTTCTACTTGGTTCTCTTCTGGTGGTTATGAGCCGGTTGCTGAAACTTTATTTGGTAACTGCAACATTGATGGTTTCTTCTTAGAATATGATAGTGATCGTGCTGGTGATTTTAAACCTTTACGTTTTATCAAGGATCAGAAGGTTGTGTTAGGTCTTGTGACTTCTAAGGATCCAGAACTTGAAGATAAAAATGAGATTAAAGAACGTATTAAAGAAGCTGCTCAATATGTTGCACTTGACCAGCTTTGCTTAAGTCCTCAGTGTGGTTTCTCTTCTACAGAAGAAGGAAATATCTTAACTGATGATGATCAGTGGAAGAAGATGGCTCTTATTAAGGAGATTGCTGAGGAAGTTTGGGGATAGGATATCCGTGATACATATTTCATAAATTAACAAATAAAAGAATCCGGCATTACATTTTTATGTTTGCCGGATTTTTTTATATCCAATTTTCATCTATTTCTTTTTTCAACTGGCAAAACATATCATAAAATTTTTCTTTTGCCTGTGAAATAATTGATAATGCGATATTCTGATTATAAGAATATCTCACATTATTTCTTTCTCTTAACGCTTTTAACCATAAATCTTCATCTTTGATCATTCCTGCTTTAAGGTTCTTCGTAGTTATAAATGTCTTTCATATTCGTTAATGCCTGGCAAAAGTTTTCATATTTTTTCATAAATGATCTTTCCCTCCCTTTGTATGGATTCTAGCAGTTCTGGCTGCATAGGCTCATCTAAATCTACGATATCATATTCTAATAATGTCGTTGTTTCTTCTTCTACATCTAATGCAAAACGATCTATGTTACCTCCTTTTACCGCCAGATCTATATCACTTGTCCTTTTGTAATCTCCCCTTGAACGTGAACCAAATAAAAGGACTTGTTCTACATTGTATTTTTTTGCCAATTCTCTAATCTCATCAATCACTTGTTGTTTGATTCCTGTCTGTTCTATTTTAATACTATCCATTCAAATTTCCTACTTTTACTTCTATCTAAATTCTTAAATCAGTGTTTTTTATTATACCACACTCTTTTTACATTTTCTTAGAAATCAAAGAAAAAGTCCCTGGAAAATTCCAGAGACTTTAAAGGGCTATTATTTACATTTTATTATTGTGTGTTCTTATTTATTGTTTTGTTTATTTTACATTGAAGGCTTTGATTCCAGGATATACTGCACTATCTCCTAATGCTTCTTCAATTCTTAATAACTGGTTGTATTTTGCAACACGCTCTGATCTTGATGGTGCTCCTGTCTTGATCTGGCATGTGTTTAATGCAACGGCTAAGTCAGCGATCGTTGTATCTGCTGTTTCTCCAGAACGATGAGATGTTACAGCTGTATATCCAGCTTTGTGTGCCATCTTGATCGCTTCTAATGTTTCAGAGATAGATCCGATCTGGTTTAATTTGATCAGGATAGAGTTTCCTGCTCCCATTTCAATTCCTTTTGAAAGTCTTTCTGTGTTTGTTACAAATAAGTCATCTCCGACTAACTGTACTTTATCTCCAAGTCTTTCTGTCAGTTTCTTCCATCCTTCCCAGTCTTCTTCATCTAATCCATCTTCGATAGAGATGATTGGGTATTTCTCACATAATGCAGCCCAGTGCTCGATCAGTTCTTCTGCTGTATATTCTGTTCCCGCTTTTGGCAGTTTGTAATATCCTTTACCTTTTTCACTCTTCCATTCTGAAGATGCAGCGTCCATAGCAATCTTGAAGTCTTTTCCTGGCTCATATCCTGCTTTCTTTACTGCTTCTAAGATTGTTTCGATAGCTTCTTCGTCTGATTTTAATGCTGGCGCAAATCCACCTTCATCACCTACGGATGTAGCAAGTCCTCTTTCTTTTAAGATTGCTGCTAATGCATGGAATACTTCAGCACACCATCTTAAACATTCTTTAAATGATGGAGCTCCGACTGGCATGATCATGAATTCCTGTACATCAAGTCCTGATGATAATGCATGACATCCACCATTTACGATGTTCATCATTGGTACTGGAAGTCTGTTTCCTGATACTCCACCTAAGAATCTGTATAGAGGTACTTCAAGAGATGTAGCTGCTGCTCTTGCTGCTGCGATCGATACAGCTAAGATTGCATTTGCTCCGAAGTTTGATTTATCAGCTGTTCCATCTGCATCGATCATTGCTTTGTCTACTGCATATGTATCAGAAGCATCTAATCCGATGATTGCTTCACTGATCTTTGTATTGATATTTTCTACGGCTTTTGTAACACCTTTTCCTAAATATCTTTCTTTGTCTCCGTCTCTTAATTCCAGTGCTTCAAATTCTCCTGTAGATGCACCACTTGGAGCTGTTCCTCTTGCAACAGTTCCGTCTACTAATGTAATCTCCGCTTCAACTGTTGGATTTCCTCTGGAATCTAAGATTTCTCTTCCGACTACCTTTTCAATTTCTAAATAATTCATTTCGAATGTAACTCCTTTCCCTATACATAGCAGTACTCCTCGCTGGAAGAAGGGTAAGCTTCCAGTTTGAGATCGTTTTGTTGCAGGTGTTGATCTCAATCGAGGAGTCCACATGATTCATTCACGTTTTTAGTTAGCGTTGTCTAACTGGTATTTATGATACTAGATTTGGGTAGAAAAATCAATGGGGATATATGATAATAATTATCATATATCCCCTAGTTGATTATTTTCTTAATTTTTTGATCAACTCTTTTTTCGTTGTATTATTATATGCCCATACACCTACATCATTTTTCGTTGCACTTCTATATTGTTTTTCTGAAATATATGTCAACTTTCCTTTTTCCTTTTTGCTATATATTTCTTTATCAATGACTCTATGTACTGTTTTTTCTGATTCTTCTAAATCTGTTGTAACTTTATTTCCATCCTCATCTTCGAAATGTCCTTCACGTTCAAAGAAATATGATGCTTTTTTTACAATTTTCTTTCCATCATACTTATAAATATCATATTTTGCCATTCCAGAACCATTTTCACTAAATCCTGAATACTGTAAGCTTACAATTGTTTTCTGTTTTTTATTATATGCAATTGCCTTATCCGATGTTGACCAGATTTTCTTTACTTTTCCTTTATTGTATGTATAAATATTTAAATTTCTAGCTTTGCCTTTTGCATTACGATTTGAATTCACAGTGACCAGTTCTTTTGTTCCGCCTCCTGTTACTTCAATTAATGAATAGCTTGTAAATTTGGCTACTTTGTTTTTCTTGATTGCTTGTGCATAGGCTTTGTTCGTTTTTTTCTGCGTTGCTTTTGATGCAGCCGATACATGTACCTGAGTTGAAACTAGTGTTGTTGCCATTAATGCTGTGATTGCTAGAGTTGTTAATTTTTTTGTTAGATTTTTTAATTCCATTTTGCTTTCCTCCTATCTTATTCTGTTGCAATATGATATCCATAATCAGATAACATTTGTTGTGTTCCTAGTGGTACATAAACTGACATTTTTTCTGCATTAAATATACCGGAACCACTTCTTACTTTTGAAATATAGCTTAGCATATCTTTTACTGCTATATTTCCATTTACACTCTTATCTGATTTAATCTGTTTTTTTAGCAATTTAAGCTCCTGTACCGGATATGTTAGATTCGGACACACTTTTTCAAAAAATTCCATTATCGCCTTTCTTGTTTTTTTGCTTTTTCTTAATTCTAAGAAATTAAGTTTTCCGAACCAAATCATTGGAAACACTGGTATATATGGATCATTCGTAAATATTGCACAAAGTACTGCATCTTCTCCACTGTCACCAATCTGAGGATTCGATGTAAAGCCAACAGCAAATACATCTTCCATATCAACCATTGTTCTTGGAAAATCCATTAATGAAACAAACCTTGTTGAAACAGCACTTCCATATGTTACATGAACTACTGTTTCTATAATATTAGCTAAGATTGCCTTATCTTTTTCATTTGATGTGATTTCATAAATAGAACGTGGCTCTTGATCTTTTAAATCTTCTTCTGTAATCTCAACATCTGCTGGAAAACAATATTTCATTAAGATTTCATCTCTATGTCTTTGAATTACTTCTAGTTGTTCGTCTGTATAATTGCCTAGAATCATTCGATCTGCATAATCTATGTATCCTTGCATATCTCTTCGTAATTCTTTTCGTTTGTCTGCACATTCTTTACAAAGATGATTTCTCATTGCGATTCTTGCTTCATATTCTTTCCCACACTTTTCACAGGTGAGAATTTTTTTTGAAAATAACCCCATTTTTTCTCCTTTGATTCTTATTATTTCACTCTAAGTTTATATATATTAGACCATCCACAATTAGACATCTTAATATATATCTTTTTACCTTTCTTTAATTTTCCAGAATAAATTGTTTTCCATCCCTCTCCTCCATAAAAAGTTTCAACATCTTTTTTTGTGTAACCCACATAAGATTCAGCTCTTGCCCACCATTTAGGTTCTGTTGTGTATACAACCTTGATTTTATATTTTTTTGTTTTTGGTGCCTTGAATACAAACCAATCATCATTATCAGACATTGATAATCCTGTATATGTAATGCCTTTTTTTATTTTGTTTGCTTTTGATCTTGAATTATTATTTTCTTTTTCAAAATTTTTTCTTTTTACAAAAGTAACTTTTAATTTATAATGAGATTTTCTATATGAAATATCTTTAATTTTAATTGTAACATTTTCTCCTGCTTTAAATGAATATTTACCTGATACATAACCATCATCTGTATTCCATATAGAAGGACTGCTATCATATGTTTTATAATTTTTTGTCATTGAGGCATATACAAAATGAATATCATTTTTTACATAGTGATCCTCATAATAATATCCATCTGTATCTGTTATTACTTGATAATAAAAATATCCTCCCGCTTGCATTTTATATGTATATTCTTGGGCATTCTCCTCATCTGTCATTCCTTCATACCATCGATTTGACTGAATCGTTGTTGCCGCCTGTACATCTTTTGTTGTGTTTGGGGCTACGACTGTTCCTCCGATTGCCATACTTAGCATTAATAATGCACCTAGTATCTTTTTCATAATCTTATTCTCCTTTTTCTTTCATTGTTTTGATAAAATTTGTTTTCTTCTCTGTTTACTCTCTAGTACTATTTTTATTTGCTTTTCTTATCACTTCCTTTTATCTATTTCAAATGGGATTATTTACAATATTTATCTCTGTTTTCTTTTGTGTTCTTGTAGAATTGAATGTTATGGTCATAATCTACTTTAAACGAGGTCAAAATCCCATCTAATACTTCTTGAGATGGATCTCCCCAATCTTTAATAACCTTATCTCCTTTATATAATTGAGAATTACCTCTTCCACTAAGTGTTACCATATCGTATTTATAAATCTCATTATCTCGCACTCCAATTAATATCTGATTGGCGTGACCTGAATAATTTATATAATTGTCTTTTCCTTTTTTAGCTAGTTGTAAACTCCTTGCATTTCCTCCTTCTTCTCCCTGACTTATATTTATTACTTTTCCATCCTCATACCCATAAACATCATATGAAGAATATAATTCTTCATTTCTATTACTACTTTTTTGCCACTCTGAATCTTTCGGCCAAAAATCTCCTCTTGTTCCTTCAAGAGTTCCTATCAACAACACCGGATTCTGATTCTCTGCTATATCTGCAATATAAAACCGTGTATCTTCATCCATACCTTCCAGATACTTTGCATAAGCTTCCAATCTCATCTGTCGTTCTGTTTTCGTCTCTTTCTTTTGTTTGGTTGTCTTTACACTTTTGGCTGCTTGTTGTGATTCTATTCTTGCCTGTTGTTTTTGTTGTATATAATGGTTTGCTCCGAATACAGTTCCTCCTGCGGCACCTGCTGCTACAATTCCTATGATCACTTTCTTAACCATTGCTTTTTGTGCTACGACTGCTGCTTTCTTAGCTGTTGATGCAGCTCCTAATTTTAATCCTGTTGCTTTTTGTGCCACAGATTTTTCTACTGTTTTTTGTTTTATCTGTTGCTGCGTAATCTTCTTTGCTGCTGTTGCAGTATATGCCAACGGAGCTGCATGTACTGTACTTGTATCTGCTGCCTTTTTAAATGCCCATGCAAGGAATGGGAATAATGGTAATGCATGGAGTGCAACACCATGTTTCTTCTCGTATCCATCTACCATGCCTCTCATCAATTGTTTGGCTTTATTTAATCGGCTTTTGACGGTTCCAACGGAACATTCCATAACATCTGCAATTTCTTTCAGGCTGTATTGTTCATAATAAAACAATACCATTGCCATTCTCTGTGGACTGGAAAGCTCATCAATAAAACTTAAAACTGCTTTCTGTGTTTCCTGATAATCAATCTGTTCTTCTGGTTTGAAGTCTTCCCTGTCATCTTCAAACTCTACCGATGTTTCGTTCTCTCCTTCATAATCTGAAAAATTGATGGAATGTTCCGTCTGGCATTTTCTCTTTCTGTATACGTCCATTGCTGTTGTATAAATAATCTTATGTAACCATGCTTCAAATTTATTGGCATTTTGTAATGTATTTAGATTATTAAACGCTTTGATGTAGGCTTCCTGTAATACATCTTCTGCCTGATGTTCATCTTTCATATATTTTAGTGCAGCATAATAAGCTTTTTGATGTGTCATTTCGTATAAACGATCATAGGCTCTTGAATCTCCTTTTAGCGCACTATTTAATAATTGAATCATTTCATTCATACTCTTTCGCCCCTGTCTATTCGTATTTTTTCAGATTCAAAATGTTTTTTCGCTCTGTAGCATTGCATTTGTTATATAAAACGTCATCCTGATCACTATATTCTCCACTATACCAGTCTTTATTTGTAAAATAGGATTCCATTGCTCCGCCTGATTTGAAAATGTAATGGTTTCTTGCATAAATCTCATTCTTTGCATATTTTGCCTGCTCTTTGCTTAGTGATTTTAGCTCTTTCTTTGTGATCACACGGCTATCTGAATCTGGGAACATATAACCTGTTGAAGAATTCATATCGTAAGATGTCCCTGTTTCCTGTGTACTTTCCTCTGCTGTTTGTTCCCCTGATGCCTCGGTTGTTGCTTGTGTTGTTACTGTCTCTGTCGTTGGTTCCTCTGTGGAAACTTCTTCTGTTATTGTATCTGTTGCTGTATTGTCTGATGCAACATCTATATTATTTGTATTATCTGCATTTTCTGTATTTAATACATATTCACTTCCTTCAACATCTCTATCAAATGTATATTGATTTTTCTTTGAAGCTGTAACACTTCCACAAATATTAAATATAATCATAATTACAATCGCCAGGATCAATCCTGCTGTGATTTTTTTCTCTTTCTCGTTCATCTTAATACTCCCAATTACAACTTGTTAAATCTAGTTTCCATTCATTTCCGATTTTTCTCATTAATATTGTCCTTCTGTTGAATTTAAGTTCATCTGACATTGTAAAATTAAATAATCCTTGCGTTTCGGTTTCATATTCATATGTACACTCTAATTCCAATGCAATAGCATCTACCAGTCGAAGCTTTTCACTGTCCTCTTTTTCATTAATATTAATATCGCCCACTATTTCTGGTTTCTTTGTTATTTTTCGTTCTGACTCACTTTCATGCAATCCCCTGTCCCAAAAAGCTTTCGCATCATCTACAGTTGCAAAATATTGTTGAATATCTTCATAAGAACCTGAAGTCGTCACTGCATAATCTTTTAATGCCAGCATAATTTTTCTTAATGTTTCTTTCGCCTTTTCTTTCTGTTTGTTTGTGTATTCTAAATTTATCCAGTAATTACCATCGTCTCCCTGTTCTCCTACTTTGTATTCTTTCTCTTTAATCTGACCACCTGTATTTTTATATCTAAAGGTCATGCCATCATTTACAAGAATACGAATCACATATTCTGTTCTATTTTTATTCAGATAGTCTTTCCCTATTTTCTTTCCATTTGCTTCTAATATTGCTCCTTTGATATATGGAATATAAATATTTCTAACTCTGACTCCAGAAGGCATGCAATCCAGCTGATACTGATCAAAGAAGAAATATCTCTTATGATCTGATTTCTTCATATCCTCTAACATCATTTCTTCTGTTGATACTTGTTTTTCCTGACAAGCCTCTATAAAAGTTTTTTTATTTACATACTCTGATTCTTTGATGTCAAATAATTCATATAATTTTCCATAACTTTGTGAGCTTGAATATTCTTGATATTTCTGTAAGGCTTTTTGTGGTGTATCATAGGCTGATCCATTTTTATAAAAGATTCCGATGCTGATCACTAAGATTACTGATAAAATTCCTATAAGCTGTTTTCCTTTGATCGGCAATTGTTCGATATGTTTCAAAACTTCTTTTGATGATTTCGATACGGTCTGCTTTTGTATCGTACCCTTTGTTTCCTCTTCTAATTTACATCCACATTGTGCACAGAACCGTGCTCCTGCTTCATTTCTTTCTCCGCAATTTGGACAAAACATCTTTTTTCCTCCTACTTTTTCGTTTATTTCTTTGTTTCACTTGTATGACGTTTCAAAAAGAGAGAAAGTTCATTATTTTCAAAAATTTCTTTTGATAAATAAAAAAGCTCATCGATAACTTAAAATCAATGAGCAATTTTTGTATCACAAATACAGATGCAAATGATCTGTATCATTTCCAATAATTATATCCCCATCTTTTTTAATTTATTTATATATCCCTAAGTAAAATTATAACCTTTTTGAATCATAATTTCCTTATAAATATTCTTTTTCGTTGTATTGCATATATTTTTTTAATTTTTTTGTGCAATATATATAATTTATTTTTACACTGCTTCATATTTTAACTGCTGAAGTTTTTCAATTCTTTTTTCTTTTGGTGGATGTGCACTCATCAGTGATGCAAATAATCCTTTGGATTCTGATGTATCCACATTTTCCAATAAACTGCATAAATCATCTCCATATCCAAGATCAAAAGCAAATTTATCTGCCTGATATTCATTATTTCTTGATGATCTCATAACAAGCATAACTCCAATTTTTGTCCATAATCTTGTAAATCCTGCAATCACAAATGTGAAAATCCATTTTCCAATGGCGCTAGTTATCTGTGTTAAGGCCCCGTCTCTTCCTCCCATAAAGAGCCCTGCAATTCCAAAAATCAACTGAACAAATCCGATGATGGCTCTTAATATTAATGTCACTGCACTGATCACGAGGTTTCCTACAGAAACTAACATTACCAAATCTGTATCTTTATGTGCCAGATGTCCAAATTCATGGCTTAATGCTGCTTTGATATAATTTTTCGGCATTGCTAACATCCCTTTTGTGATACATAGCGTTTTTCTTCCTGTTGCAAATGCGTTTGCTTCCATTTCGTTGTTCATATATAATTGAACATTTTCTGGAATCTCTGGATTCTTTTCTCTAGCTTCTTTGTATACTTCTTCAAAAATCGGTTGAATATAATTTAATGTATTTTCATCATCAATGGATTCACATCCTGTTTGGATTCTCATGATGAATTCTCCGATTGGTGATAGTGCGATCAATAATGAAATCATATAAGCGATCAATCCATGAATCAGATATGTTGAATAACTTTCTATCTGTGGATCAAACATGTCCTCTAATAGTCCAATAAAAATCGCTGACACGAACACATTTAATACCAGATATAAAAGTACTGGTATATTATTTTTGTGAAATAACCTCTTTCCTAAATCTACAATATACATATTTTTTCTCCTTTTCTTTGTTTTTATTTTTTTGTTACACCTGTATGACGCGGCGAAAATCGAAAAGGTTCATTTATCTTGAAAAATTTTTATTTTTTTTAAAAAAATAAAAAAATAGCCAGAACAATCTATTATTTGACCATTCTGGTTACTTTCGTAATTATTTATTTGATTTTTGATTAAGTCTTTTTTTGCATTTGTCTGCATATTGATTACAAAGAGATTACTGTAAATCTAACATTTCATAAATCTCTTCTTTTTCTTTATTCGGATTTTTCTTAACCAATTCATAAATAGGTTTTATTGTAATTATATCTTCTTCTAATTCATCTGCAATCTGAATTACATCTTTATCTTTTTTTATCTTTTTCTGAATCTGCATTATTAATCGTAATATATCTCCCTCCTTTTTTCCTTCATTACGTCCAATTCTCTGTGCACTTTGTATCTGACTGACTCTGTCACTCTCTGCCATCTCTTCTCGCAGATATAGATATCTTTCCATTTCATCCTGACTGATCTTTATCATCTCTTCCAGCGCCCTTTCCATGTATTTATTACCTTTTGATTCCTGCTCCAGTTCTTCCCATGTCTGTGCAGCTATCAACTTTGCCCATCGATATAATGGTCTTCTTTTTTGTTTCTCTTTTACGTTCTCCAGTTTCTTTAATTCTATCATATGAAATTGAAATTTTCTACTATATATCTCTTTCGTCTTTTCATCCATCAAGCTGACTTTGTGATAATAATTCGAGCTTATCATTTGATTAAAATTCAAAATTCCTACATGAATACATGGTGGAAGTTCTCCGTAAGGATGTCCCTTTTGAAATCCATCTGTGAACATTCGACAGTTGTAAAAAAGACTTCGTTCTGTCCAATCATCCTGATATGTATTTTGCATTTCAATATTAATCTTTCTGTTTTGATTTAAGATTAGTTTGATATCAAGAATGCCTTCTTTTTCTTCATTGTTTTCTCCAAGTGTAAATGGATCTGTAATTTCAATTTTTTTTATTTCATATTCTTTTAAATCTAGTAATGCCATTAAGAAGCCTTTTACAATCTTAGTATTTTTGAATATTTTCTGAAATGCATAGTTATTTGTTAGTTTTACGGTTATTTTTTCATCACTGTTTGCTCTAATCTTTAATTCCTCGTCATTAAATTTATTTTTTAGCCTTTCCGTCATATGAATCTCCTTATATTTTGTCGTGTCTGTAAATTTTTCCATGCTTTTTTATACTTTATAAATCAATTTATGACTTTATTTTACATTAATTTCTATTTATTTACAATTACTTTTTTTACATTTTATTCCATATACTTATTAAAATCAAAGATTTCATCATGATTCTCATTCCTAACATAAAAAATAACTAGAACGACCACTCTATAAATCGCTCTAGCTATTTTTCTACTTCATCTTATTTCTTCAATCTCATCGGCTTCTTAAATCCACTCTTCTTTCCAAATAGTTTCTTATATTTCTTATACTGTTTCTTTGGCACTTTGATCACGGCTTTCTTGTGGATTCCTTTGATCGCATTCTTTCCTACTTTCTTAAGTACTGTGGATTTGATCGTGATGGATTTTAAGTTCTTACATCCATTGAAGGCATTATCTTCAATTGTCTGTACGTTCTTGCCGATTGTTAGTTTCTTTAGTTTTCTTCCTTTGTATAAGGCTTTCTTTTTAATAGTTACGACTTTGCATTTTACACCATTGATCATGATGTAGTCTGGGATTACGATAGATGATTTCTTTTTGTCCAGTCTTGTGATGGTTACCTGGGCGTTTTTGGCATTTTCTATTTTTGTGACTTTATAGGTAATTCCCTTCACTGTTGCTGCTTGGTTTGCTTTAACGCCGACGTCAACATTACTGTTTGTATTTGTATCTGGTTTTTGTTCTGTTGTTGTTTGATCATTACCTGTCGTTGGCTGTCCACTTTCACTTGAACCTGGTTTACTTGGTTCTCCATTGTCTGATCCATGATCTCCTGATTCTGGATCCTTAACTGGTGGCTTCTCTTCCTCTTTCTTATTGATCATGATTTCTTCTACATTTGCTGTTGCTGTATTTCCATTCTCATCTTTTGCTTTAACATAGATTGTGTAAGTTCCTTCTTTTTCCGGTACCCATTTACATTCTGAATCAGATGTAAACTCTTGAATGATTTCTTGATTTCCCTCACTATCTTCTGTATAGAATTTATATTGGAGATCCGTAGCTTTTGGATCTGCAGAAAGCTGTATGATATCTCTAACTTTTGCCAAATCACCTTCCATATCTGTACTCAGTTCAATGAATGTCTGACCAGTTAAAGCAATCTCAGCTGTTGTATAATGTGTTGTATCATCTGGTGTAAATTTAACAACTGCCTGGTAATCACCTAACGGTAATTTGTCATCTTCTTTCTCAATTGTCCATGTTCCTGATACTGCCTGCATTTTTTCACCGATTAATGCAACAGCATCTTTTTCCAAAGGAATATCCTTCTTTGTCTTATGTTGATCATATTTTATTCTTTTCAAACTGGTTCCAGATAATGTTGGTTTTTGTTTTTCTACATCGACTATTACACTGCCTTCATAGTCTTTATATTTCTTATTCTGAGGAACAAATATGTATGCTATCTTTGTTTTTCCTGGCTCTGGTATTTCATCTGGATTTTTAAATTTAAGACTTCCATAAACTTTTTCTCCATCTTTTGTTTCAAGAGTTACATGGGTGAATTTTAATCCAATATAAGAAGTTTTCTCTCCATAAGTCAGGGTATTTTTGTTCAAAATATCTGTTGTTAAATCTTCTTTTGGTTCTATTGTGATCTGATCCGTCAGATGAATTTTAATTGCAATGGTAATATCTTCATAATTATCACTCTCTATCGTAAGACGAATTGTCGCTGTATCCCCAATCTTTCCCGTTTGATTTACCCAATAAGAATATGTATGCTGTTTGTTTGCAGTTGAAAACTCGTGATACTCAAGAATTTTATGATCATCCTGAATCTCTTCCTTTTGGTCTTTTATTTTAATATCTTCTGGTAACAGCTGTGTTAAATTGATTTTTTCCATATCTGATCCTGATGTATACGGATATTTTTTTGTAATATCTGAAATCTCTGGTGCTTTTAATTTGGAAACTTCGATATCTTTGATCGCTGTCTTATAATTTCTTCCATTTACCTGAACATAAACCGTATATTTTCCTGCTGCCATTGGTTTCCACTGGCATTTTGTTTCTTTGGAATATGCCTGGATCGTTTTTTCATATCCTGTTTCGTCCACATAGAAAAATTTATATGTACGATCAAGAGAACTGTCAATTGTGTCTGGATCGATTGAAAAATCAATGGTATCTCCACAAGATACTTTAGTTTTTGATGCTAATAATCTTAGATTTACTACAACATCGACTTTCTGTGTCACTTTTTCATAATTGTTTAGATCATCTGGTGTAAATATAAGTGTCATTGTACTTTTTCCTACATATAAAACACTGTTTGGACTCTCCAAACTCCATGTACCTGAAACTTCTTTTTCCACTCCATCATAAGTTGCCGTTGCTTTTCCTGGTTCAAAATGAAGATCTTTTCTACATTTTCCTTTCGCATACATAGTTTCATCCACAGTTACCTTGCTCAATTGTGGAGTTGCTTTTTTCACTGCGATTGTTACACTTCCTGTATAACTTTCGTATTGATCTTTGTCTGGTATAAAAGTATATTCTGCTGATTTTGTTCCTGCCGTTGGAATCCTATCTGGATCTGTAAATTCCAGTTTCCCAGTAACTTCCCTTCCATCTTCTGCTATAAATTTTGCCTTCGTTGTATTTAATTTTAAGTCTGAGATTTTCTGTCCATAGGTTAGTTCATTGTTTCCTTCAATTGCTGCTTCTTCCCCTTCTTTTGGAGCAATGGAAAGCTTATCTGTTAATGTGATATTGACATTGAAAGTCATGTCTTCATAATTATCACTTTTTACCGTAAATTGAATCTTGGATTGATCTCCAGCTTTTCCTGCTTTACTTACGTTATAGGTGTAGCTTGTGTCTGTTTTTGCTGCTTCAGATACAAGATTACCTGATAGATTCGTAATCTTTGCTTCGTACGTTGCATTGGAAATATCGGATGGAAGATAATCTTTTAGATTGATCTTCTGATCTTTTGCTCCAATGGTATAACAATATGTCTTATCAATATCCTGAATTTTCGTTTGTTTTTTAACTACTGTAACATTTTCCAGTGATTTTTTCTCAATGTTTCCCTCAGAGTCTTTCACTTTTACATAAAGTGTGTGCTTTCCAAGTGTTGTCGGTGTCCATTCACAGGTTGATTTTGAAGAATAATCCTGAATCTCTGTCTGGTCTCCATTTTCATTTTCTTCATAAAATTTATATTGTAAATTTCCTGATCCATTTTGGGCTTCAGCAGATAACTGAACTTTTTCTCCTATTTTAGGATTGGCTGCAGCTACTTCGAATTTGGTGATCTTTAGTGGATCATATACAGTAATTTTGTATGTTTTTACACTTGTCTGATTATATTTTGGTCTGATCGTTACGGTTGATGTTCCTGCTTTCTTAGCAATCAGTTTTATGTCAATTCCGCTGGACTTCTCAACAGATATTACATTTTCATCAGTAGAAGTAACTTCTAGTTCTGTATTTGTTTCTATACTGGAATCGGAACTTGTTGTTTTATATTGGATATAGGATGCCATCGTTGTTCCTGTTTTCTGTTTCCATCCATTTTCACGCCAATAATAAGTATTACCGGTTGTCTCACTGTTTTTCCAATACAATTTATCTAATGTTATTTTCTTTTCTATCTTTACAGCATCACATGCTGTGCAACGGAACGTGATCGTATCATCCGTATCTAGATCTTTGTCATACACATACTGATGTCCATTATGAATTTCTGTTACATTATGATCCGTTAAATCGGTTGTATTAACATCATAGAAATTGATATCTCCATTTTTCCATGTATACCAGACAACTTTTCCATTGGAGATCACTGGCTGACAGTCAGATAAACTTCCTATGAAATGCTGAATCTCTCCTACTTTCTGTCCATTGTTATCTACGATTGCTGTATACACTTGATCTCCCTTTGTCCATAAAACCATAAATCTGGTTCCTGAGATCTTAACCATCTGCGGAGTTGTTGTTGTTTCTTCTCCTTCAGCGTAATTTGTCAGATAGTTAATTTTTACATCTGATGTGCTCTTATCGACTGCTGCCACGAATACATTTCTTGTATTATAGGAATCAAAGTTTTTGTCCTGTTTCACTGTATTCGCTGCTACAAGATAATGATCATCAGATATTTCAAAGCCTCCGGCACTAGCTCCTGTTGCATTATTTCCAATGCTTCCTTCAAATTGCAACACTGGAATTTTTGTACATTGGGTATAATAACCTGGTGAAAATTTACCTTTTGTAAAGTCGGTCTGATATTTTAAAATTATAAAATCTCTTGGATATGCATCTCCATGGTCTAAGGCAATAATATGTCCGTCTTCTGTTTTTACAAATTGATTAAAGGAATGGCTTACATATCCATAATTATTATCAGCAACTGAAGTATATGAATCTGTAATCTCCATCTGATCAATATCTACTTGAATCGTTACATTCGCCTGATGGCCATTATACATCTCATGACATGTTCGAATGATCATGTACTTTCCTGAAACATCCATTCTGCATGATCCTGCATCAAATGGATATGTTGTATTACAATTTTTCAATCCAGTAGATTTTATTTTATTCCATTTTTTATCATATTTTGTAATTCGATAAACTTCCAGAGCATTATCTTCATCTTTATTAATTTGACCTGTTACAACATAATAATTATCTTTTGTCGCATAAAATCCACCAAATACAGGCAATTCTTCATCTACAAGCTTGGTATCTGTTAGATTATAGTTCTTATCATAATATTCAACTAATAATCCGCCAATCTTACTTCCATATTGCACCCTCATCAATGAACCATCATCCTCTGCTACAAGATATGATTTCATAGGATTTGTCCATCTGGAATAATTCTGCGCGCCAACATTACTTCCTTCATACGTCGTACATTGTGTTTTCACTGCCGTCTTTGTCGCAGCATTTACTTTCTTTCCATGATATCCACCACTCATTGTAAGGATCATCGCAAGTGAAAGCATCATAGAAATCCCTTTTTTAATCTCTTTTTTCATATGTTCCTCCATTCTTAATTTATTTATACCATGCTGTTACTATTTTAACACTTTTATCTTTAAAATAAAACTCTTGCATATATTTCTTATACATTATTTTTTTACACAAGAAAAAAACACATCCATTTCCAAACAGACATGTCATTTTTTTATGTATTGTATTTTGTTAAAAAGAGATTTCTGGAAATATTTTGTTTAGATCATCGCATCCAAGTCAGTTAAAACTTCATCCATGATCGCCATAGCATCACGAAGTTCTGTTTCTGTAATGATCAATGGTGGCGCCACAATAATATTGTTTTCGTGGCTGTAGGTTGAGAATCCTTTTTTCTTCAGTGCCCCAATAATTCCTCCCATGATGTTTTCTGGATCTTTATTATATTCTACTAATGGTTCTTTTGTTTCTTTGTCTTTGACTAATTCGATCGCAGAGAATAATCCTTTGTATCTGACATCTCCGACACATGGATGTTTTCTCTTTAATTCTTCTTCAATCTGTCCTAAGATCTTACCCATAGCTTTGGAACGTTCAACTAATTTTTCTTCTTTATAGACATCTAATGTTGCAATTCCTGCGGCACAAGCAAGAGGATGTCCGGAGTATGTTAAACCGCACATTAATTTGTGATTATCGAAGTAATCTGCGATCTTCTTGTCTACGATGACACCTCCTAATGGAACATATCCGCATGTGATTCCTTTTGCGAAACTTACAAGGTCTGGTTTGACATCCCAGTTCTCAAAAGCAAACATCTCTCCAGTTCTTCCCCATCCCATCATAACTTCATCACAGATCATCATAATTCCAAATTCGTCACAGATATCACGGATTCCCTGAAGATATCCATCTGGTGGAATGATACATCCGTTAGATCCTGTGATCGTTTCACATTCGATTGCTGCAACAGAGTATGGATCTTCATAAATAATCTGTTCCCTTAATTTGGCCAGATAATATTTTGTTGCTTCTGCTTCACTCTTGAATTCAATCGGTTCACGGTAGATGTATGGATCAAAAAATTTGACATATCCAGATACACCATTGCTTTCACAGTTAAATCTTCTTGGTTCTCCTGCCAACAGTTTTGCTTTTTGAAAATCTTTTAACTGAAAAAGCTCTTCGTATTTCATATGTATCACCTCATTTGCGTTATGTATGATCATGAAACTTAAATCCTCTGATAAAAAAAAGAGCCTTCCAATAGATTTCTCCATTGAAAGGCTCTGTATATTCTTCGTATCTTCCGTAACGTATGATTAACGTTTTGAGAACTGTGGTGCACGACGTGCTTTGCGAAGACCTGGTTTCTTTCTTTCTTTCATTCTTGGGTCTCTTGTTAAGAATCCAGCTTTCTTTAATGTTGAACGGAATTCTCCATCAACCTGTAATAAAGCTCTGGAAATACCATGACGGATTGCTCCAGCCTGTCCTGTAAATCCACCACCATGAACGTTTACTAATACATCATATTTGTCAATTGTATCTGTTGCAACTAATGGCTGACGTACAACTACTTTTAATGTTTCTAATCCAAGATATTCATCAATATCTCTTTTGTTGATTGTGATTTTTCCTGTTCCAGGTACTAAATATACTCTGGCAACACTGTGTTTTCTTCTACCAGTTCCGTAATATTTTGCTGTAGCCACTGCTTCTTCCTCCTTCAAAAATTAATACTTGATCTCTAATGCTTTTGGCTGCTGAGCTGCATGATTATGCTCTGCACCTGCATATACGTGAAGTTTCTTAATCATCTGTCTTCCTAAAGGTCCTTTTGGAAGCATTCCTTTAACTGCAAGATAGATTACGTCTTCAGGTTTTTTAGCTAATTTTTCTTTTAATGTCTGTTCTTTCATTCCACCAACATAGTCTGAATGATGATAGTAGATCTTCTGGTCTAATTTCTTACCAGTTACTTTGATCTTCTCAGCATTGATAACGATCACGTTATCTCCTGTATCGATATGTGGTGTATAAGTTGGTTTGTTTTTACCTCTTAAGATTGTTGCGATCTCAGATGCTAAACGTCCTAATGTATGTCCTGTAGCATCAACTACATACCATTCTCTTTCAATTGTTGATGGGCTGGCCATAAAACTTTTCATGGTGTTCCTCCTTAAAATTTCTATCAATCATATGTGTCTATATTAAATACTCCCACCGGGGCATTGGGGTAGTATTCTCTCGCATGTCACAGTTTCTTATTATATAATACGCATCCGGGTGTGTCAAGATTTTTTCTTGTTGTTTTTGATAAATTTTTGATCTTATCCACAAGATGGCACCGATTTTATAATTCTTTCCACAATATATGGGTGGATTGTCCTTATGTATACCGAAAGATGTTGATAAATCTTGTAATTTCCTATAAAAATGTGATTAATTTTTATTTTCTCAGATCAAGTATGCCACAATTGGTAATGTTATGATCGATAATAAGGTTGTCAGTACGATTCCTCTGCTGCAAATGGAACTGTCTAATCCATAATCGATTGCCATCATCACTGCCATGCTTCCATTTGGCATTCCAAACATTAATACCATGATCCCCGAGAGAACAGGATCTAAATGAAACAGCCGGATCGCAAATGCTGCGATCATTGGGATCACCAGCATCTTTAAAAATGTAAACTGATACATCTTGATGTCTTTGAAAACTTCGATCAGCGGCATCTTCGCTAAAGATATCCCGGTAATGATCATGGAGAGTGGGATTGCTGCATTTCCTAAGTATTGTACAAAACTTACCGCAGGTGCTGGTGCCTCGATCTGAAATGCAAAAATCAATAACGCAGCCAGACATGCGACCATTCCTGGATTGATCATCTTTTTCCAGTGGAATATGATCTTAGTTTTTTGTCCTGTCTGCATGGCACGTTCTTTCTCAAAAAGATAAATTCCATAGGTGTAAAAGAGAATATTATATACCAGTGTATACAGTGCTACATAAAAAATAGCTCCTCTACCGTATAATTCTTCAATGATCGGAATCCCCATAAATCCAAGATTCGAAAAGATCAGCATCACTGCATAGATATTTCTTTCATCTTTTTTTACACCTAGAATACGAACAAATGCCGGACTGATCAGGATCAATACCACAAATAAGATTACTGCAAGGATCAGGTCCATGATCACAAGATTCCAGTTTCCATTTCCAACGGAACCGATCACGCCAGATATGATCAATGCAGGATTAAATATATTTACGATCAGTCCTGATATCTGTGAACTTGTATCATCACTGATCCATTTTTTCTTATAACTTAGGTATCCGATCAGCATAAAACCAAACAATACTAACAATTTCTGAAATATGATAAAGCTATTCTGCATTCTCGCGGTCCTCCGGATATTCAATCTGAATTAATGTCAATCCTTTTGCTGGAAGTTTTGGTCCTGGTGTAACTCTTTCTTTGGATGCTAAGATTTCTTTGACCCATTGTGGTTCTTGTTTTCCTCTTCCGACCTCTAAAAGCGTTCCTGCCATTAAACGTACCATATTATAGAGAAAACCACTTCCTGTGACTCTCATTTTGATATACCTGCCATTTTGTGTCACATCACATTCGTAAATCTCTCTGACATAGGATGTAACCTGTGCTTTACTGCTGCACATACTGATAAAACAGTGTTCCCCTAAGAAATAAGAAGCTGCTTCTTTCATTTTCTCCACATCAAGTGGTACATATACAAAATGATGATGTCTGCTTGTCACGGGATTGTCGTATCTTGCATTGTAAAAGGTATATTCATATGTCTTTCTTGTATCCTGAAACCTTGGATGGTAGTCTAATGGCACTTCTTTGGAGTCCTGAATAATGATATCTTCTGGTAGTCTTGCATTTAATGCTTTTGCCATCTTCTCTCCCGGAATACGGCTTTCTGTGTCGAATACAGCTACATTTCCTAATGCGTGGACTCCTGAATCCGTTCTGCTGGCTCCGATCACTTTGATGTCTTCTCCTGTCAGTTCTGATATATGCTTATTTAAGACACCTTCGACTGTAATCTCGTTTGGCTGTACCTGCCATCCACAATAACCAGTTCCATCATAGGCTACGATTAATTTTACTCGTTTCATCGTATCTTACCTCCATGGACTGAAAAAGGATAAATAGATCATCACTGCTAAAAATACAAACAGGACGATATACGCTATTTTATCTCTTTTCTCGTATTTTAATGGTTTTAATTTAGTTCTTCCAACACCGCCATGGTAACAACGGGATTCCATTGCCATTGCAAGGTCATTCGCTCTTCGGATTGCTGCTACAAACAGTGGTACTATAATTGGAACCATGCTTTTTACTCGTTTTAAGAGACCTCCGGATTCAAAGTCGATTCCTCTGGCTGTCTGGGCTTTCATGATCTTTTCTAATTCTTCTGTTAAGATTGGAATAAATCTCAGTGCGATTGACATCATCATAGCAATCTCATGTACTGGTACTCCGACTTTATTTAAAAATCCCAGTGATTTGTCTAGTCCGTCTGTCAGTTCATTTGGTGTTGTTGTAAATGTCAGTAAAGACGTTCCTAATACCAGCATGATCAGACGGCTTCCCAGATAAATAGTTGTCCTAATCCCTTCTGCAGAAATTGATATGATCCAGAACTGGATCACTGGTTTTCCTGGAATAAATAACATATTGATCATTACAGAGAATAATAAGATCACTGCAATTGCTTTTAATCCTCTTAAAATATATTTTACAGGTACCTTTGAAATCTTGATCGTTATGATCAAAAATAATAGTGACATCACATAAGTTGCAGGTGCTTTATGCATAAATAATGTAATGACGTAGATCAAGACTGCAAATAATTTCACTCTCGGATCGAGTCTGTGGATCAGAGAGTCTTCTTTATAATATTGTCCAATTGTTATATCCTTGAGCATTTTATTTTCCTCTCAGTCCTTTTAGTCCTTCTAAAATTGCTTCTTTTGTTTCTTCTAATGTCAATAAATCCCTCTGGATCGGGAACCCTCTGTCTGCGAGTTCTTCACATACTTGACGATAAAACGGTACAGCAAGTCCTGCTTCTTCTAGTTCTTTCTTGTGAGAGAATACTTCTTTTTTATCTCCTTCATACATGACCTGTCCGCCATTCATAACGATCACACGTTGTGCATAGTCTGCAACATCTTCCATACTGTGTGATACCAGAATGATCGTGATCTTCTTTTCTTCATGGAGTTTCTTTAACAGATTTAAGATCTGATCTTTTCCGACCGGATCAAGTCCTGCTGTTGGTTCATCCAAAATAAAATATTCTGGCTCCATTGCAAGAATCCCTGCGATTGCTACTCTTCGCTTCTGTCCGCCAGATAATTCAAATGGCGATTTTTGATATAATTTCTCTGATAATCCAACATCTTTTAAACATTTGACAGCAATCTCTGTTGCTTCTTCTTTTGTCTTTCCAAAGTTCATTGGTCCAAAACATACATCATCTAAAATCGTTGTCTCAAATAGCTGATGTTCTGGATACTGGAAACATATACCGACTTTTCCACGTAATTCTCGTAATGGGTATCCTTCTGAATATATATCTTCGTCATCGAAATATATTGTTCCAGACGTTGGTTTGATCAATCCATTTAGATGCTGAATCAATGTTGATTTTCCAGAACCTGTGTGTCCGATCACTGCAATGAATTCTTCTTTTTTTATTTCTAAGTTTACATCTTTTAATGCGTAATTCTTCTTGCTAGAATTATCTTCATATGCGTAACTTACATGTTCTAAACGAATTGACATAATTCCTCCACCAGCTCTTCCTTTGTTGTTATCGTATCTGACAAGTTAACACCTTCTTTTTTTAGTTCCCATGCAAGTTCTGTTGCATACGGAACTTCCAGACCTAATGTTTTCATCTCATCAACTCTTGAAAAGATCTCTTTTGGTTTTCCATCCATGACAATCTTTCCTTGATCCATCACGATGATACGATCTGCTAAGATTACTTCTTCCATATGATGTGTTACCATAAGGATCGTAATATTCTTTTCTTTATTCAATGCTTTCACAAGAGATAAAACATGTCTGCGGCCTTCTGGATCTAGCATGGCTGTTGGTTCGTCTAATACGATACATTCTGGTTCCATTGCCATGATCCCTGCGATTGCTACTCTCTGTTTCTGTCCACCAGAAAGATGATTGGGACTTGCTTCTTTATATGCGATCATTCCCACACCTGTAAGAGCCGCTGTGATCCTTGTCCAGATATCTTTGGAAGCTATTCCGAGGTTTTCTGGACCGAAGGCTGTGTCTTCTTCTACCGTTGTTCCTACGATCTGGTTATCTGGATTCTGAAATACGATTCCTGCACTCTGTCTGACTTTTAAGAGGGTACTTTCATCTTTTGTATCCATTCCTTTGATATATACTGTGCCTTCTGTCGGCATCAAAAGTCCATTGATGTGCTTCGCAAGCGATGATTTCCCAGAACCATTCTTTCCAAGGATTGCTACAAATTCACCTTTCTCAACATTGATGTCAATATGATTGATTGCTGCAATCTCTTGTTTATCTTCTTCTGTATCTCCATAGGTCACATATTTGTGAACTAAGTCTTTTATTTTCAATATGGACATAATATTCTCCTATCTGATCCGTAATAAGGATAGTATACTATTTCCCATAAAAAAAGAAAAGTCTTATCCCAGTTGTTCCGGAATAAGACCTCTTTGTTGTTGTCGATTTGGAATTTAAATAATATAGTCAGTATTGAACTGTTGATTAAACTAATTCAAGTACTACTTTTAATGCTGCATCACCTTTACGCTGAGCAATCTTAACGATTCTTGTGTAACCACCGTTACGTTCAGCATATTTTGGTGCATACTCGTCGAATAACTTAGCTGTTAAATCAACTTTCTTTGTATTAGCTTTCTTACCAGCTGCTTCTGTAGGAACTTCTGTTACAGGATATAATACCTTTAACATCTGTCTTCTTGCATGTAAGCGAGATGGTAAATCTTTTTTGATTTCTTTCTGAACTGTTTCATAAACAGTAACTTTCTTACCATCTACAACTTCTTTCACGCGTTTTCCGTTTTCGTCTTTCTTAGCAACTTTAGCGTCAACTGTAACTGTTTCAAAGTTGTCTTTTTCTTTTACAGCTAAAGCGATCAGTTTCTCAGCTACCTTGCGGATTTCTTTTGCTTTTGCTTCAGTTGTAATGATTTTTCCATGATGTAACAGATTTGTTACTTCTGCACGGATCAGTGCTTTTCTCTGGGAAGCTGTTCTTCCTAATTTTCTGTATTTTGCCATTATAATGACCTCCTGTGTTTTTTCGCCTTGCTTACTTATGCCTTCAGCCTAGGCGGGTCTGGTTTCTATTCTTCTCCTGAACTTAGGGATAATCCTAATTCACTTAACTTAGCTAAAACTTCTTCTAATGATTTACGTCCTAAGTTACGGACTTTCATCATATCTTCTGAAGTCTTATTTGTTAATTCTTCTACTGTATTGATGCCAGCTCTCTTTAAGCAATTGTATGAACGAACAGATAATTCTAATTCATCAATGCTCATTTCAAGAACTTTTTCTTTCTCGTCGTCTTCTTTTTCTACCATGACTTCTGCTGTCTTGGCATTCTCAGAAAGATCAACGAATAAGTTTAAGTGCTCGCATAATACTTTCGCTGCTAAACTTACAGACTCATCTGGTGTTAATGTTCCGTTTGTGAATACATCTAATGTTAATTTGTCATAATCTGTGATCTGACCTACACGAGTATTCTCAACTTTTAAGTTTACACGTTCTACTGGTGTGTAAATTGCATCAACAGCGATCTCATCGATTGCTTTTCCTTCTTTGTCTGCTTTGTCTGCGCCTACATATCCGCGTCCGTTTGTGATTGTAAGCTCCATATCCAGTTTGCTGCTGTCATCACTTAATGTTGCGATCACAAGCTCTGGATTTAAGATTTCGATATCACTGTCCGCTTTAATATCTCCGGCAGTTACTACACCCTTTCCTGAAAACTCGATATAAGCCTGCTTTGTTTCAGCGGATGAGCTGTTGTTTTTAATTGCCAGAGATTTGATATTCATGATGATCTCAGGTACATCTTCCTTAACTCCCGGGATGGAACTGAATTCATGCAGAACACCTTTGATCTTTACTGAACTTACTGCTGCACCTGGCAGAGAAGAAAGCATGATACGTCTTAAGGAATTTCCTAAAGTTGTACCATAACCTCTTTCCAAAGGTTCCACAACAAAGCGTCCAAAACGGTTATCTTCTGAAATCTCATTAATCTCAATATTTGGTTTTTCAAATTCAAACATACGTGCCCTCCTTTTGGCTTAGGTTTAACTTGAGGGTTATTATTTAGAATATAACTCGACGATTAATGTTTCGTTAACTGGTACGTCGATTTCATCTCTAGATGGAAGTTCTTTTACAGTTCCTGTAAAGTTATCATGATCTGCTTCTAACCATGAAGGGATCATTCTTCCTTCTGTTACTTCTAAGATCTCTTTGTATCTTGGAGATGTTCTGTGTTTTTCTTTAATTTCGATAACGTCCCCAGCTTTTACCTGGTAAGAAGGAATGTTAACCTGTTTTCCATTAACTAATACATGTTTATGGTCAACGATCTGTCTGCATTCTTTTCTTGTTCTTCCGTATCCTAAACGGAATAATACGTTATCTAAACGAAGCTCTAATAATGTCATCAGGTTTGTACCAGTCTGACCTTTCATTCTTTCTGCTTTTGCATAGTAGTTACGGAAAGGTTTTTCTAATACACCATAGATGAATTTAGCTTTCTGTTTTTCGCAAAGCTGAAGTCCGTATTCACTTTTCTTTCTGTTTGATCTATTTAAACTTCTGTTTGATTTTTTATCAATTCCTAAAAAGACAGGATCTAAACCTAAGGATCTGCATCTCTTTAAGACTGGAGTTCTATCTACTGCCATCTTTAATTATCCTCCTATAATTAGACTCTTCTACGTTTTGGTGGGCGACATCCATTATGTGGAACAGGTGTTACATCGCTGATGCTTGTAACTTCTAATCCTGCTGCTGATAAAGCACGGATTGCTGCTTCTCTTCCTGATCCTGGACCTTTAACCATTACATCTACTGATTTTAATCCATGCACTAATGCTGCTTTTGTTGCAGTTTCAGCTGCCATCTGAGCTGCATATGGTGTAGATTTTTTAGATCCTCTGAATCCTAATCCACCTGCACTTGCCCAAGAAAGAGCATTTCCCTGTGCATCTGTTAATGTAACGATTGTATTATTAAAAGATGACTGAATATGTGCCTGTCCGTGCTGTACATTCTTCTTTACACGTTTTTTTGCACTTTTCTTTGTAACTTTAGCCATAATTACGTATACCTTTCTTTCTTCATTTCAATTCCAAAAAGATTGCCGATACTGCAAATCTTATGCTATTCCGGACTGTCCATACAGCCGGGTGTGTCATAACACTACAAATCTAGTGTTTATTATTTCTTCTTGTTAGCTACTGTTTTCTTAGGACCTTTACGTGTTCTTGCGTTTGTTTTTGTTTTCTGTCCACGGCAAGGAAGTCCCTGTCTATGACGTTTTCCTCTGTAGCATCCAATTTCTTTTAATCTCTTAATGTTAAGAGCGATTTCTCTTCTTAAATCACCTTCTACAACCTGTGTATCATTGATGACTGCACTGATTCTTTTAACTTCATCATCAGTTAAGTCGCGTACACGAGTATCAGGATCAACATTTGCCTCTGCCAAAATACGTTTTGCGCTTGAAAGACCGATTCCATAAATATAAGTAAGACCAATCTCTACACGCTTTTCTCTTGGTAAATCAACACCTGAAATACGAGCCATGTTTTTCTTTCCTCCAAAATAAATAATTACTTGTCTATTAAGGGCAATCCATATATCCGCAGTACGGTGAAATGATATATATGTCTCTTCCTCAAATTATCTTTCTATCTATAAATAATCAGTATGAGCGTACCTGTACTCACACTGCAGCCGCCTAAATTATGCGTGTGTATCTCTACACATCACAAAATACACCTCTAAACTGTTCTTGCAGTAAATAGGTGAATACACAACAAACCAAGGGTTATTGCGATATTCTTATCGAACGTCGTAATTATCCCTGTCTCTGTTTGTGTTTTGGATTCTCACAGATTACTCTGACAGATCCTTTTCTCTTGATAACCTTGCATTTTTCGCAAATTGGTTTTACAGATGCTCTAACCTTCACTTGAATATCTCCTTTCAAAAAACGTTCGGGTATGATTATATCATCATATTCTGAATATTTCAAGACTTTTTTCTAAATTTATTTGTCTCTCCAGATAATTCTTCCTTTTGATAAATCATATGGTGATAATGCCAATGTTACTTTGTCACCTGGTAAAATCTTGATGTAGTTCATTCTAAGCTTTCCACTAATGTGAGCTAAAATTACGTGTCCACCTTCGATTTCTACTTTGAACATAGCGTTTGGTAACTTCTCTAACACTACTCCTTCTACTTCAATTGCTTCTGATTTTGCCATTTTACTCCTCCTATTCAGACAAAGTCAATATTTCACAACCATCTTCTGTGATGACGATCGTGTTTTCATAATGTGCCGCCAGACTTCCATCTTCTGTAACAACTGTCCAGTCATCATCTAGCCAGACGACATCATAACTACCTTCATTTACCATTGGTTCAATGGCAAGTGTCATTCCCGGTCTTAATTTCATTCCTTTTCTTCTTTGTTTGAAGTTCGGAATCTGTGGGTCTTCATGAAGATGTGTTCCAATTCCATGTCCCACCAAATCTCTGACTACGGAATATCCATTACTTTCTACATATTTCTGAATTGCTTCAGATATGTCAAACAAATGATTTCCTGGAACTGCAAGTTTGATTCCTTCAAAGAAACTTTGTTTTGTTACTTCAATCAGTCTCTTTGCTTCTTCGGAAATATTTCCAACAGCATGCGTTCTTGCTGCATCGGAATGATATCCTTCATGGATCAGCCCTGCATCCAGACTTACAATATCTCCATCCTGTAAAATCCGGTCTTTTCTTGGAATACCATGTACGACTTCGTCATTGACAGATACACAGATGGATGCCGGATATCCATTATAGTTTAAGAAGTTTGGTACACATCCAAGATCTCTGATCGCTTTCTCTCCAAACTGGTCAATCTCTAATGTAGAAATTCCTGGTTTTACAAAATCAGCTAATTTGTTGTGAACCTCTTCTAACATCTTACCGGCTTCTCGCATAAGTTCGATTTCTTTTTTTGATTTGATCGTAACTGCCATGGTCTGCCTCTTATCCTAAAATAGATTTAATTTCTTCAAAAACAACTTTGATATCCTGTGTTCCATCGATCTCGTGTAAGCTTCCTGCTTCTTTATAGTGTGCGATCAGTGGAGCTGTCTGTTCATGATAAACATCCAGACGTTTTTTTACAGTTTCTGCTTTATCGTCATCGCGAAGAATCAATTCTCCACCACATACGTCGCAGCAGTTTTCTTTCTTTGGAGGATTATACTGAACATGGAAGATTGCTCCACAGTCTTTGCAGGATCTTCTTCCTGACATTCTGTTGACGATATTTTCATCTGGAACTTCGATATCAATTGCAAATTCAATCTTCTCACCGTCTTTTGCAAGTGCTTCATCTAATGCATTTGCTTGTGGAATCGTTCTTGGAAATCCATCTAAAATATACCCTTTTTCACAATCATCTTTGTGGATACGGTCAACAACAAGATCGCATACAAGTTCGTCTGGAACTAACAGTCCTTTGTCCATGTATTCCTGTGCTTTCTTTCCAAGCTCTGTTCCTTCTTTAATATTTGCTCTGAAAATATCACCTGTTGAGATGTGTGGAATATCGTACGCCTGTGCAATCTGTTTTGCCTGAGTACCTTTTCCAGCACCTGGAGCTCCTAACATAATAATTTTCATGACAAATCCTCCTTTTGTCTCTCTTTTATTTTTAGTTACCATACAATTTGTTTCCATACCATCGTTTTTAATGCCATTGGGCTTTTGTGCTTATATAAAAACATTCTATATAAGCACAAAAAGCTGTAGTTGTCACTACAGCTTTTCTTATAGTTACTCACTCAAAAAACCAGAATAGTTCTGTACTAACAACTGTGACTGGATCTGCTTGATCGTCTCAAGGATAACACCTACTACGATGATGATAGATGTTCCTCCAAATGAAACGCTTGCTCCAAATACTCCATTAAAGAAGAATGGAACAACTGCCACGATCGTTAGTCCTGCAGCACCTATAAATATAATATATTTTAATATTTTATTCAAATAATCTACTGTAGGTTTTCCCGGTCGGATTCCTGGGATAAATCCACCCTGTTTCTTCATATTGTTTGAAATCTCTAATGGATTAAATGTAATCGATGTATAGAAATAAGCAAACAGTACTACTAAAACAATATAGATCAATAAACCGATCGATCTTTTTGGATGGGATGCATCAAACCAGGTAGATGAGTTCAAACTTGTTAATGCTTTTCCAATGAATCCGTTATTCTCGTATTTTAAGACATTCTGCAGCATGATTGGGAACTGCATAATGGATGATGCAAAGATAATTGGAATTACACCTGCTGTGTTAACTTTCAGCGGAATCTTACTCTGCTGTCCACCAACAAGTTTTCTTCCCTGCATCTTCTTAGAATACTGTACTGGGATATGTCTTTCCGCATCTGATAAAACGATAACGAATACGACAACTGCCAGAACAACTCCTACGATCACACATCCTGCGATCAGAGCTGGCCCGATCTGTTTTCCCTTCATAAACTGATTATAAAGAGAAGTAAAATCTCCCGGCATTCCGGATACAATGTTTACGAGCAGGATAATGGAAATACCATTTCCAATTCCACTCTCTGTAATACGTTCTCCAAGCCACATAACCAGAACTGCACCTGCGGTTAAAGCAATGATCATTGTAACAATGGTAAACGTTGTATAATCGGTACCTAATGCACCTTGATTGGCAAATCCGATCGCAAGTCCTGCGCCTTCGATGATCGCAAGTACAACCGTTACATATCTTGTAATCTTTGCCATTCTTTTTCTTCCGTCTTCTCCATCTTTCTGCATCTCTTCAAGAGCTGGAATAACGATCGTCATCAGCTGCATGATGATGGAAGATGTGATATACGGAGTTACACTTAATGCAAATACTGACATCTGCATGAAGGAGCCTCCGGTAAAAGAGTTCAATAGGCTGAACGAATCGCCTAATGTACTCTTTAAATAGGCACTGATCTGTGCACTATCGATTTCCGGAATTGGTAGTTGTGATCCAAAACGTACAACAATAAGAATTAGTGTCGTAAATAATAGCTTCTTTCTTAATTGCTTGTTTTTAAAAGCGCTGACAACAGCGTTTGACATACTAGATCACCTCAGCTTTTCCTCCAAGTGCTTCGATCTTCTCTTTAGCACTAGCACTAAATGCATTTGCTTTTACATTTAATTTCTTTGTTAATTCACCGTTTCCTAAGATTTTAACTCCATCTCTAGGATTTTTAACGATTCCTGCTTCGATTAAAGCTTCTACAGATACTTCTGCTCCGTCTTCAAATCTTTCTAAAGCTGAAAGGTTGATACCAACGATTTCCTTAGAGTTTCTGCATTTGAAACCTCTCTTAGGAATACGTCTGTATAAAGGCATCTGTCCACCTTCGAATCCAGGTCTTACTCCACCACCTGAACGAGCTTTCTGTCCTTTATGTCCTTTACCTGCAGTTTTTCCATTTCCTGAACCATGTCCACGACCTCTTCTGAAAGCGTCGCTATGTTTAGATCCTTCTGCAGGGCGTAAGTTTGATAATTCCATTCCGTTACACCTCCTTGCCGAATATTATTAGATTTCTTCTACTTTAACTAAATGTTTCACCTGGTGAATCATTCCACGTGTTGCTGCGTTATCAGGCAGCTCAACTGTTTTGTGAAGTTTTTTAAGACCTAATGCTTCAACAGTTTTTTTGTGCTTTGGAATTGCACCAATTGTAGATTTTACTAATGTGATTTTTAATTTATCTGCCATTTCAAAATTCCTCCTATCCTAAGAGCTCTTCTACTGATTTTCCACGTAGTTTTGCTACCTGCTCTGGAGTTTTTAAGTTCTTTAATCCTTCGATTGTTGCTAATACAACGTTCTGTTTGTTGTTAGAACCTAAAGATTTTGAACGGATGTTTTTATATCCTGCAAGTTCCAGAACGATACGGGAAGGTCCACCAGCGATGATACCAGTACCTTCTGGAGATGTTTTTAATAATACAGATGCTCCACCGAAGTTTCCTGTAAAGTCGTGTGGTGTTGTTCCTTTTTCATCGATTGGTACTTCAACAAGGCTCTTCATAGCTGCTTCTTTTCCTTTGCGGATCGCTTCTGGAATTTCAGCTGCTTTTCCTAATCCAGCACCAACATGACCATTTTTATCCCCTACTACAACCAGTGCTGCAAATCTCATGTTACGTCCACCTTTTACTACTTTAGTAACACGTTTGATGGATACAACTCTTTCTTCCAGCTCTAACTGACTAGGGTCAATAAGTGTATGCTTCATTTGACTTCCTCCTATTAGAATTTCAGACCAGCTTCACGAGCTGCATCTGCTAATGCTTCAATTTTACCATGATAAATAAATCCGCCTCTGTCAAAGACAACTTCTGTGATACCTTTTGCTAAAGCTCTTTCAGCGATTACTTTACCTAAGTAGCTAGCTGCGGCAACATCATTTGTTTTTTCCAGTTCTGCCTTTACGTCTTTCTGAGTTGTTGAAGCAGATACTAATGTATTTCCAACAGTGTCGTCAATAATCTGAGCGTACATATGATCATTACTTCTAAATACACTTAAGCGAGGTCTTTCGCTTGTTCCATTGATTCGATTACGAAGCTTGTAGTGTTTTTTCGCACGAATCTTGCTTCTTGATTCTTTTCTAATCATCCTATATCACTCCTTTATTTAGCCCCAGTTTTTCCAACTTTACGTCTGATAACTTCATCAGCATACTTAATACCTTTACCTTTGTAAGGTTCTGGTTTTCTAAGTTCTCTGATTTCAGCTGCGTACTGTCCAACTTTTTCTTTGTCGATACCTTTAACGATAATAATGTTCTGTCCGTCCATCTCTGTTTCGATTCCTTCTGGATCAGTCATAACTACCGGATGAGAGAAACCAAGGTTGAAAGTGATTTCTTTTCCTTTTTTCTGTGCTCTGTAACCAACACCGTTGATTTCAAGCTTCTTTTCGTATCCTTCAGATACACCTGTGATCATGTTTGCGATCAAAGATCTTGTAAGACCATGTAAAGATTTCATTTTCTTTAAGTCATTTGGTCTTGTTACGACAACCTGATTATCTTCCTGTTTGATTGTCATTTCTACTGGTAAACATTTTTCTAATGTTCCTTTAGGACCTTTTACAGTCACTTTGTTTCCTTCTTCAATCTTTACCTCTACTCCTGCAGGGATATCGATTGGTAATCTACCTATACGAGACATAGGTTACCTCCTTAAATTGTCGGAAGGGACAAGGGTGTGTCCCTTCTGTTTTCAGAATAGTGAATGCTGGTTAATGTACAGTAAATCTTACCATACAAAAGCTAACACTTCTCCACCCACGTTCTGTTTTCTTGCTTCTTTATCTGTTAACAGTCCTTTGTTTGTAGAGATGATCGCAATACCAAGTCCTCCTAATACTTTAGGAAGCTCTTCAGCTCCTGCGTATACTCTAAGTCCTGGTTTAGAGATTCTCTTAAGTCCTGTAATGATTTTTTCATTTTTATCAGCACCATATTTTAATGTGATTACGATTGTGCTGAAAGAACCTTCTTCTTTGATGTCATATGCTTTGATAAAACCTTCTTTTAATAAGATTTCTGCAATCGCTGTCTTCATCTTAGAAGCAGGAATTTCTACTGTATCATGTTTCGCAGTATTTGCATTACGGATTCTTGTAAGCATATCTGCAATAGGATCGCTCATTGTCATTTTCGTGTTCCTCCTTCCTTAATCTTACCAGCTTGCCTTCTTGACACCTGGAATCTGTCCTTTATATGCTAACTCACGGAAGCAAACTCTGCAGATACCATATTTTCTTAAATATGCATGTGGACGTCCGCAGATTCTGCAACGGCTATATTCTCTTGTTGAGAATTTTGCTTTTCTTTTCTGTTTTGCAACCATTGACTTCTTAGCCATGGGAACCCTCCTAACTATTTCTTAAACGGCATACCAAATAAAGTTAATAATTCACGAGCTTCTTCATCAGTGTTCGCTGTTGTAACGAAGATGATGTCCATTCCTCTTACTTTGTCTACTTTATCGTATTCGATTTCTGGGAAAATTAACTGTTCTTTAATACCTAATGCATAGTTACCTCTTCCATCGAAAGAGTTCTGGTTAACTCCTCTGAAGTCACGTACTCGAGGTAATGCTAAGTTAATTAAACGATCAGCGAATTCATACATTCTTTCACCACGTAATGTAACTTTGCATCCGATAGGCATACCTTCTCTTAATTTGAAGTTCGCAACAGATTTCTTTGCTCTTGTTACGACTGCTTTCTGTCCAGCGATCTTTTCAAGATCAGCTATTGCAGATTCTAAAACTTTTTTATTTTCTTTTGCTTCACCAACACCCATGTTGATTACGATCTTCTCGAGTTTTGGTACCTGCATAATATTGCTGTATTCGAATTTCTTCATCATAGCATCTTTGATCTGATTGCTATACTGTTCATGTAATCTACTCACTTGCGTAAACCTCCTCTCTTAATTAGTCAATGACTTCGCCTGTTGCACGTGCAACACGAACTTTTTTACCGTCAACTACTTTATATCCAATTTTTGTTGTTTTTCCATTGTGCACTAACATTACATTGGAAACATCCATTGGGCCTTCCTGGCTTACGATACCACCCTGCTGGTTTGCAGGACTAGGTTTAGTATGCTTTGTGATCATGTTGGCACCTTCAACTGTTACAGTACCTTTTTTATGATCAACAGCAATTACTTTTCCTTCTTTGTCTTTATCTTTACCAGCGATAACTTTAACTAGATCGCCTTTTTTAATTTTAATTGCTGACACAGTGTTTCCTCCTTATAATACTTCTGGTGCTAATGAAACAATCTTCATGAATTTCTTGTCTCTAAGCTCTCTTGCCACTGGTCCGAAGATACGAGTTCCTCTTGGATTCATATCATCTTTAATAATTACAGCAGCATTTTCGTCAAATTTGATATAAGAACCATCTTTACGACGGGCACCTTTCTTTGTACGAACAACAACTGCTCTGACTACGTCACCTTTTTTTACAACGCCGCCTGGTGTTGCATCTTTGACTGTAGCAACAATAACATCACCGATGTTAGCATATCTTCTTGTAGATCCTCCTAACACACGAATGCAAAGGATTTCTTTTGCTCCTGTGTTGTCGGCTACTCTAAGTCTTGACTCCTGCTGAATCATGCCTTTATTCTCCTTTCCAACCAAGCAAAATTATTTTGCTTTTTCGATAATTTCAACAAGTCTCCATCTCTTATCTTTTGAAAGAGGTCTTGTCTCCATAACCTTTACTCTATCTCCAATGTTACATTCGTTATTTTCGTCATGAGCTTTTAATTTGTAAGTTCTTTTAACGATCTTTTTATATAAAGGATGTTTTACGTTGTCTTCGATTGCAACTACGATTGTTTTATCCATTTTATCACTAACGACTTTCCCTACACGGGTTTTTCTTAAATTTCTTTCCACAACAAATTCCTCCTTTCGAAATGATTACTAAGCGTTTGCTTTTGCTGTAATTGCACCCTGAATACGTGCAATATTTCTTCTAACTTCTTTAATTCTGCTTGTATTCTCAAGTTGGTTTGTTGCATTCTGGAATCTTAAGTTGAATAATTCCTTTTTCGCAGCTACTAGCTCATTATTTAATTCGTCTACTGACTTATTATTTAATTCTTTTACAAAATCTTTAGTTTTCACTGTTGTCACCGCCTTCTAAAGCTTCACGAGAAACAATCTTACACTTGATTGGTAATTTGTGTACTGCAAGACGTAATGCTTCTTTTGCAATTTCTTCGCTTACACCAGAAATTTCGAACATTACACGTCCTGGTTTTACAACTGCTACCCAATATTCTAAGTTACCTTTACCTTTACCCATTCGAGTTTCAGCTGGCTGAGCTGTTACTGGTTTGTCAGGGAAAATTTTGATCCAAACTTTACCACCACGTTTGATGTAACGAGTCATAGCAACACGGGCTGCTTCGATCTGGTTTGCTGTGATCCATGCTGGCTCTGTAGCTACAATACCGTACTCACCGTAAGTGATCTTATTACCGCGTAATGCTTTTCCGCGCATGCTTCCACGGAACTGTTTACGACGTTTTACTCTTTTTGGCATTAACATTATTTATTTCCCCCTTCCTTTTTTGATGGAAGTACTTCACCATGGTAAATCCATGTTTTTACTCCGACTTTACCATATGTTGTATCTGCTTCTGCAAATCCGTAATCAATGTTAGCACGAAGTGTCTGTAGAGGAATTGTTCCCTCGCTGTAGAATTCTGTACGTGCCATATCTGCTCCACCTAAACGTCCAGAAACGGATGTTTTGATTCCAAGAGCTCCAGATCTCATTGTACGCTGCATGCAAGATTTCATTGCACGTCTGAAAGAAATACGATTTTCAAGCTGCTGTGCAATATTCTCTGCAACTAACTGAGCATCTTTGTCTGGTCTTTTTACTTCTTTAACATCGATCAGTAATTTTTTGTCTGTCATTTTCTGAAGATCTTTTTTCAGTTCTTCGATGGAAGATCCACCTTTACCGATTACTACTCCAGGTTTTGCTGTATATACGATTAATTTTACTCTGTCGGAAGCTCTTTCGATCTCGATCTTAGAAATTCCAGCATTGTATAATCTTTTCTTTACATATTTTCTGATTTTATCGTCTTCTACAAGGTTATCTGCAAAAGCGTCTTCTGCGTACCATCTAGAATCCCAATCTTTAATAATTCCGACTCTCAGACCATGAGGATTAACTTTCTGTCCCATGTTTGCCTCCTTCTATCTATCTTTCATCAAGCACTAATGTGATGTGGCTCATTCTATGTTCGATTCTGTAAGCTCTACCCTGTGCTCTAGGTTTAATTCTCTTCATTGTAGGTCCTTTATTTGCATAACATTCTGCAATGTAAAGGTTTTCTGGGTCCATTCCGTTATTGTTTTCTGCATTAGCGATTGCAGATTTTAATAATTTTTCAATTAATGTTGAAGCATATCTTGGATTGTAAAGTAAAATTCCAAGTGCTGTTTCTACGTCTTTTCCTCTGATCGCATCTAATACAAAAGCTGCTTTTGTTGTAGAAACTCTAGCGTTTCTTAATGTAGCTTTTGGTCTAGTATCTTTATTTGCATTTCTCTCTTTTTTGTACTGAGATCTGCTATATTTCTTTGCCATTTATATGGAACCTCCTTCCAAAATTAATTATTTCATTCCGGTTTTCTTTTCCGTTTTCTTATGTCCACGGAAAGTTCTTGTTGCTACAAACTCTCCAAGTTTGTGTCCAACCATATCTTCTGTAACGTATACCGGTACATGTTTTCTTCCATCATGAACAGCGATTGTGTGTCCTACGAATGATGGGAAGATTGTAGAACGACGAGACCATGTTTTGATAACACTCTTGTCTCCTGCTTCGTTCATAGCGTCTACTTTGTTCAGTAAACTCTTATCTGCAAATGGTCCTTTTTTAAGTGAACGAGCCATAAGTTACCTCCTTGTACTATTTAACAGTTTTACCATCTCTTCTTCTTACGATCATCTTGTTAGATTGTTTGTTTTTCTTACGTGTCTTCAATCCAAGTGCTGGTTTACCCCATGGTGTGCATGGTCCTGGTCTACCGATTCCAGTCTTACCTTCACCACCACCGTGTGGATGGTCATTAGGGTTCATAACAGAACCACGGACTGTAGGACGGATTCCCATGTTACGTTTACGTCCAGCTTTACCAATGTTCACAAGATCATGTTCGATGTTTCCAACCTGACCAATAGTAGCACGGCATACTACAGGCACCATTCTCATCTCACCAGATGGTAAACGAAGTGTTGCATATTTTCCTTCTTTTGCCATTAACTGTGCTGAGTTTCCTGCGGAACGAACTAACTGTCCACCTTTTCCAGGATGCATCTCGATGTTATGGATTTCTGTACCTACCGGAATATTTGCCAATGGAAGGCAGTTTCCTACTTTAATTTCAGCTTCTGGTCCATTCATAACAGTTGTTCCAACTGCTAATTTGTTTGGAGCGATAATATATCTTTTTTCACCGTCTGCATAAACTAACAGAGCGATGTTAGCTGTTCTGTTTGGATCGTATTCGATTGCAGCAACTGTTGCTGGAATACCATCTTTATCATTTCTCTTAAAGTCAATAAGTCTGTATTTTCTTCTAGATCCACCTCCGCGGTGTCTTACAGTAATTTTACCCTGATTGTTACGACCAGCGTTCTTCTTTAAAGAAACTACCAGAGATTTTTCTGGTGTAGATTTTGTGATAACATCAAAATCAAGTCCAGTCATATGTCTTCTAGAAGGTGTATATGGGTTATATGATTTAATTCCCATGTCAGTCTCCTTTCAAATCTGATTTAATATCACGCTTTTGTTGCGTATAGTTTCAAGTCTTTATCTTAGTCGAACTAAGTGGTCAATGCCTATAGTCCTTCGAAGATTTCAATATCTGCACTTTCTTCAGTAAGCTGTACGATAGCTTTCTTTGTCTTTGCAGTTTTTCCAAAAGTCATTCCACGTCTCTTTGTTTTTCCATCATTATTCATTGTGTTGACTTTTGCTACTTTTGTTCCTTCAAACATTTTTTCCACTGCTTCTTTGATCTGATTCTTAGTAGCAGATGGATGAACTAAAAAAGTATATTTCTTTTCAGCCATTGCGTTCATACTTTTTTCTGTTACAACTGGCTTTAAGATAACGTCATAATATTTAATATCTGCCATTATGCATATACCTCCTCGATATTTGCAACTGCTTCCTTAGAAACAACTACAGTGTCATATTTTAAAATGTCATATACATTGATTGTGCTTGTTAAAGCAGTTTTAACTCCTGGAAGGTTTCTTGCAGATAATACTAAGTTATCGTTTTTAGATCCCATAACCACTAATGCTTTCTTAGCACCAACGCTGTCAAGCATTGCTTTTACGTTCTTAGTTTTGATCTCATCGAATTTGAATTCGTCAATCACTACGAATTTGTCTGCCTGTACTCTAGATGTTAATGCAGATTTTAAAGCAATACGTCTTTCTTTTTTGTTTAATTTCTTTGTGTACTCTCTTGGTGTTGGAGCAAATACAACTCCTCCGCCTTTCCACTGTGGAGCTCGGATAGATCCCTGTCTTGCATGACCTGTTCCTTTCTGTCTCCAAGGTTTTCTTCCACCACCGCGAACTTCAGAACGTGTTTTTGCTTTCTGTGTTCCCTGACGGTTATTTGCTAACTGGCTTACTACTGCCAGATGTACTAAATGTTCATTTATTTCAACGCCAAAGATGTTGTCATTTAATTCTAATTTCTCAACTTCTTTGCCTTCCATATTTAATACAGATACTGTTGCCATCTTATATAGTCCTCCTTTCTTCTAAAGACCTACGCCTTTACTGATTCTTTTAACATTACTAAAGATTTTTTAGGTCCTGGTACAGCACCTTTAACTAAAATAATGTTCTGATCAGCGTCAACTTTTACGATTTCAAGATTCTGAATAGTAACTCTTTCTGCTCCCATTTGTCCTGGCATTTTCTTTCCTTTGAATACTTTGCTAGGATCAGAAGCCATACCATTAGAACCTGCATGACGATGATATTTAGAACCATGGGCAGATGGACCTGATTTCAAACCGTGACGTTTGATACCACCAGCATATCCTTTACCTTTTGATGTAGCAGTTGCATCGATTTTATCTCCTGCTGCGAAGATGTCAGCTTTGATTTCCTGACCTACTGTGTATTCTTCAGCATTCTCAAATCTGAATTCTCTTACGAATCTTTTTGGTGCAACTCCTGCTTTATCGAAGTGTCCTTTCTGTGGTTTGTTGATTCCTTTTTCTTTCTTGTCAACAAAACCAACCTGAACTGCGCTGTATCCGTCATTCTCTTCTGTCTTTACCTGAGTAACAACACAAGGTCCTGCCTGTAATACAGTAACTGGAGTTAAAACTCCATCTTCGTTGAAAATCTGAGTCATTCCAACTTTTGTTGTTAAAATCGCTTTTTTCATTTTGATTGTTCCTCCTATTTAATCTACAGCGGATTATAACGCTTAACGTTGTAATCATCCTAGACGCTACAAGCTTAAGGGGATACCTCATTTACTCATAACCCTGTAGGGATTACCTATTTGTTTTTCATCTTGATATCGATGTACACACCAGCTGGTACTTCTAATTTAGATAATGCATCAACTGTTTTCTGTGATGGTGTGATGATATCAATCAGTCTTTTGTGAGTTCTCTGTTCGAACTGCTCTCTGGAATCTTTATATTTGTGAGTCGCTCTAAGAATTGTGATGATTTCTTTCTTAGTTGGCATTGGAACTGGTCCACTCACCTTAGATCCTGTCTTCTTAACTGTTTCAATAATGCTTTTTGCGCTTGCATCGATTAACTGATGATCGTATGCTTTTAATGTAATTCTCATTACCTGACTTGCTGCCATAAAAAAAGCCGCCTCCTTTTCGTACTATAAATGTTTTTGTAGCACGACAAGTGGTGACTGTACACTCCTCCGTGTGTATCGTGAAATCTACACACTGCGTCTCTATTCCGGACTACACCGGTGTTCAATAGATTGTATATTCGTACAGTGACTTGTCGCCAGTTTTAACAACTTGACATTCGCTCCACGGAAAACCTGCAAAGGCTTTTGCCTCTACAGCAACCTCACGCTTCAACGCTATCAAGGTCACAACATTTGCTATTATATATGATGTTTCAAATTAATGCAAGGGGTTTTTCGATTTTTTTTGCATGTTTTTGATAAAATACAAAATGTAGTGTTTTCTGTATGAGTATTACCATTTTAGACACAAGATAATCTTATTTTTTATATTTTTTTGCATAAATGAAAACGAGTTCTTTCCTTATTATATATGGAAAAAACTCGTTTTGCAATTCCAATATGTATAATATAAACTGTTATTGACTTTTTTAATTTCATATATTATCATTTATTTGATAACGGTAATCATTATCAATATATAGAAACGGAGGTAAGAGCCATAAAAAATAAAATTAAAGTATTATCAGGAGCACAATTAAAATACATTGCATTTTTATCAATGCTGATCGACCACACAAATAAGGCATTGATCTATCCAAATTTAAATGGTGGCCGATTGAATACAGTTAGTGACATATTTGACATTATCGGTAGAATTGCATTCCCAATCTTTGCATTTTTACTTGTAGAAGGTTTTTTTAAAACAAGAAGCAAGGCTAAATATCTTGCAACTTTATTAGTATTCGGGGTAATCTCAGAAGTTCCTTTTGATCTGTTTACAACAAAGCAATTTTTTGAACCAAACTGGAATAACATTATGTTTACATTAGCACTTATGCTTGTTACGATTTGGATGATCGACGTGTTAAAAAAGAAAATGAAGAAGTTCCCTAAGATATTATGGTTTTTCTTGTCATTTGTGATCCTGGCGGTTATGTGCCTGATCGCTGCCATTCTCAGCCTTGACTATGATTATCATGCAATTTTAATTGGATATTTTTATTATATCTTTCATGGAAGGGAACTTATTGCAATTCCATTTAATTTCTTATCCATGTATAAAGAACCATGGGCACTTCTTGGATTTGGATTGGTACTTACGTATAACGGAGAACGCGGAAAACAGAATAAGCTGATCAATTATTTATTTTATCCTGTCCACTTGCTGATACTTGGACTGTTAAGAATATACTTAGGAATATAAGTAGAGAAAAGGGTGACAACATGAGCACTTTTTGAATGCGTTTTTTACAAATCGCTTTCAAAAATGCAGAGTGTCACCCTTTTTTTCTTATAAATATTTCTTCTTATCTTCTTTCTGACTCATACATGCAACCACTACAAATCAGAATTTTCGAAATCTCTGATATCTCTGTTCCACCAGTTCTTCTGGTGTCATCTTATCATATTTCTCAATAAATCCAAGGATCATTTCTTTCATTTGTTCAGAAATATCCAAAATATTGTCAATACTTGCAGGCTCTGGCTCTTCGATCACCTGCTCAATCACACCTAATTCTTTTAGATCGTTCGCGGTGATCTTCATAACTTTAGCAGCTTCGGAAGCCCTATTCCCATCTTTCCAAAGAATCGCTGCAAATCCTTCTGGAGACAGTACAGAATATGTAGAATTTTCCATACTCCACACTTCATTTCCAACAGCCATAGCCAAGGCTCCACCACTTCCTCCTTCTCCGATCATGATAGAAAGAATCGGTACTTTGATGTTTGACATCTCGAATAAGTTTCTTGCGATTGCCTCTCCGACTCCGCCTTCTTCTGCCTCTAATCCACAGAATGCTCCTGGTGTGTCTACAAAGAGAATGATCGGACGATGAAATTTCTCTGCCTGTTTCATCAGTCTTAGGGATTTTCTGTATCCTTCTGGTGATGGCATTCCAAAATTTCGTTTGATATTTTCTTTGGTTGAGCGTCCTTTTTGCTGTCCGATGACTGTCACTGGTCTTCCTCCAATAGAGGCTAATCCACCAACGATCGCTTTGTCATCTCCAAAATAACGGTCTCCGTGTAAGGACATATATCGTTCAAAAATCGTAGAAATATAATCAAGACTTGTTGGGCGTTCTGCGGATCTTGAGATCTGCACTCTCTCCCATGGTGTATAATTACTGCTCATATTCACAACTCCTTATGATCGTTACCAGCACTTTTCTTAATTTTTTGCGCTCTACGATCTTATCTACAAATCCATGTTCTAACAAAAATTCTGCTCTCTGAAATCCTTCTGGTAACTTCTGCCCGATCGTCTGTTCAATAACTCTCGGTCCCGCAAATCCGATCAATGCTCCTGGTTCTGCTAAGATAACATCTCCAAGCATTGCAAAACTTGCTGTAACACCTCCAGTTGTAGGATCTGTTAATACTGTGATATATAATAATCCTGCTTCATCATGGCGTTTCAATGCTGCGGATGTTTTTGCCATCTGCATCAGAGATACGATTCCTTCCTGCATTCTAGCTCCACCAGAGCATGTGAAAATGATGATCGGTAATCTCATCTGTGTTGCACGTTCAACTGCTCGTGTGATCTTCTCACCAACAACTTCTCCCATGCTTCCCATCATGAAATCTGCTCCCATGACTGCGATCACAACATCTTTTCCAAGAATCTTTCCTTTTCCTGTGATAACCGCTTCATCAAGATTCGTTACGGAGCGCTGGCGTTCCAATTTATTCTTATATCCTGGGAAGTTCAGTGGATCGCTTGTATCCATCTTTGCATCCCATTCTTCAAAAGTATCTTTATCTAATACCATGGCAATTCTTGTCTTTGGACGGATTCTAAAGTAATTGCCACAGACTGGACATACATAATCATTTTCGATCAAATCCTCATTGTATACAGGCTTTCCGCAACAGTTACACTTCTGGAATAATCCTTCTGGTGCCTGAAATTCAAGGAGCGTGTCCTTTGCTTTTCGTACACGCTCTGCCTGTTTGATCTCCTGAGGTGATAATGTCCTTTTCTTAAACATATCTTTTAATGACATGATACTCACCTTAACTTTCTTTATTCAGTTTCATTTTCAGACTGATGTTTCTTCTGAAAACGTTCAATAAATCCTGTATCAACATTGCCTTCGATAAAATCTTCATCATTGATGATCTCATACTGATAGTCAATGTTTGTCTTCACGCCTTCTAATACAAGTTCTCCCAATGCATTACGGAGTTTGCGAAGTGCCAACTTACGATTTTTATCATATACGATCAGTTTTGCGATCATAGAATCATAGTATGGTGGAATCTGATATCCTGCGAATAATGCAGAATCAATTCTCACTCCTTTTCCTCCTGGAAAATGTACATTTGTTACAGTTCCTGGACTTGGACGGAAGTCATGTTCTGTATCTTCCGCATTGATTCTCACTTCGATTGCATGTCCATGAACATGTACATCTTCCTGTGTATAAGTCAGATGTTTTCCTGCGGCGATACGGATCTGTTCACGGATCAGATCGATTCCTGTAACCCATTCAGTCACTGGATGCTCTACCTGAATTCTTGTGTTCATCTCAATAAAATAGAAATCTCCATGTTTGTCACGTAAGAATTCAATCGTTCCTGCACTGTAGTATTCTGCTGCTTTTGCTGCTTTGACTGCGATCTCACCCATCTTCTTTCGCTGTTCGTCACTGATCGCAGGGGATGGTGATTCTTCGATCAGTTTCTGATGTCTTCTCTGAATAGAACAGTCTCTTTCTCCAAGATGAATCGTATTTCCGTATTTATCAGCAAGAATCTGGAATTCAATATGGCGTGGATCTTCGATATATTTTTCAATATACATTGTTCCATCGCCAAATGCATTCTCTGCCTCTAACTTCGCTGTCTCAAAAGTATGTACGAAGTCTTCGGAATCATAGCAGACACGCATTCCCTTTCCGCCACCTCCTGCGGAGGCTTTGATCATAACTGGGTATCCCATGTCATCTGCGATCTTCTGCCCTGCTTCTGCCTCATAAACGGCATCTTTTGTACCAGGAACTACTGGAACTCCAGCATCCATCATTGTCTTTCTTGCTGCGGATTTGTTACCCATGCGGTCAATGATCTCTGCGGATGGTCCGATAAATGTGATATTGCATTTTTCACACATTCTTACAAATTTGCTATTCTCAGACAAAAATCCGAATCCCGGATGAATTGCATCCGCTCCGACTGCCATTGCAGCCCCAAGTACACGTTCCATGTCAAGATAACTGTCTTTGGCAGGTGCTGGTCCGATACAGATCGTCTGGTCTGCCAGCTGGGCATGGAGTGCATCTTTATCTGCTTCAGAACAGATTGCTACGGACATGATATCCATCTCACGGCACGCACGGATGATACGCACTGCGATCTCTCCTCTGTTTGCAATTAAAATCTTCTTAAACATTTAAGAAACCCTCTCTTATCCAATCATAAATGTAATCTCTGCAGATGCCACTTTCTTACCATCTACAGTTGCTGTTCCCTGTGCAACACCGACTGGTCCTTTGACTTTGATCATCTCAACTTCTAATGTCAGCACATCTCCTGGAACAACCTTTCCTCTGAATTTTGCTTTGTTGACTCCACCTAAGAATGCAATCTTTCCTTTGTACTCATCTGCAGAAAGTGCACATACAGCTCCAGTCTGTGCTAATGCTTCAATGATCAGTACCCCAGGCATCACTGGTTCCTGTGGAAAATGTCCTGCAAAAAATGGTTCATTATATGTCACACATTTTTTACCAACGATACGTTTTCCTTCTTCCATCTCCTCAATACGGTCCACTAATAAAAATGGACTTCTGTGAGGGATCGTATTCATAATATCTTTAATATCCATTACCATAATAAATATTCTGCCTTTCTTACTGGATGACCATTAATGGCTGTCCATATTCAACCATCTCACCATTCTCAACTAAAATAGCTGCAACTGTTCCATCGTATTCACTTTCCACTTCATTCATCAGTTTCATTGCTTCAACGATTCCGATTACCTGTCCTTTTTTGACTTTGTCACCGACAGATACAAATGGCTCAGCTCCTTCTGATGGTGCTACATAAAATGTACCAACAAGTGGGGCTTTGATCTCATCTCCATAGAGAAGCTCTTCTGGCTGTTCTTCATTCTGTTCTGGCATGATCGCGGCACTCTGTACTGGTACTCCTGCAACAGATGCATCAACTGTTGCGATTTTTGCCTTTTTCTTAGCGATTCTGATTGAAAATTCTTCGTTATTATATTCAAATTCATCGACATTTGCAGAAGATACTGCAGCGATCAATTCTTTCATTTCTTTAACTTCCATGTCAGTCTCCTTCTAAATTAATCCTCAAATTTCTTCACAAGAAGTGTTGCGTTATGTCCTCCAAATCCAAGAGAATTGCTCATAACGTAATTTACCTTGCGATCTGTTACTGGTTCTAATGTATAATCAAGATCACATTCTTCATCTGGAACCTTTAATCCTACGGTTGGGTGAATATAATCTTCTTCAATTGATTTAACACATGTGATAAATTCAATCGCACCAGCTGCTCCAAGTCCATGACCGATCATAGATTTTGTAGAGCTGATCTTCACATCATATGCATGTTCTCCTAATGCTTTCTTGATTGCTTTTGTCTCAAATAAGTCATTTGCATGAGTACTTGTTCCATGTGCATTGATATAATCAACTTTATCTGGTGTGATTCCTGCTTCATCCATTGCAAATACCATAGCTCTTGCTGCACCTTCTCCATCTTCACATGGGGATGTGATATGGAATGCATCACTTGTTGCACCATATCCGACAACTTCTGCTAAAATATCTGCTCCTCTTGCCTGTGCATGTTCAAGGCTTTCTAAAACAACGATTCCTGATCCTTCTCCAATGACAAATCCATCTCTCTCTTTGTCAAATGGAATAGATGCCCTCTTCGGATCATCAGATCCACTTAAAGCTGTTAACGCTGCAAATCCACCAACTGCAACTTCTGATACTGCAGCTTCTGTTCCACCGGCTACCATTACATCAGCTTCTCCAACCTGAATGGATCTATATGCTTCACCAATAGACTGTGTTCCTGTCGCACATGCTGTAACAACGTTGATACTCTTTCCGCGAAGGCCAAATGCAATAGAAACATTTCCTGCAGCCATGTTAGAGATCATCATTGGAACTGCTAATGGTTTCACTCTGTTCGGACCCTTTTTATCTAATGTTCTTGTTGTTGTTTCGATCATCTGAAGGCTTCCAACTCCACATCCAACAGATACACCAATTCTTGTTGTATCTTCTTTCTCAAGATCAAGTCCCGCATCTTCGATTGCTTCTTTTGTTGCAGCTACAGCATACTGTGAAAATAATTCCATACGTCTTGCTGCTTTTGGTGACATATAATCTTTGGCGTTGAAACCTTTGACTTCTGCTGCCAGATGAGCTTTGTATTCTGTTGCATCAAAATATGTAATCGGTGCAAATCCGATCTTCTGCTCTTTGATTCCATTCCAAAATTCTTCCACGCTGTTTCCGATCGGTGTGATCGCACCCATACCAGTTACAACGACACGTTTCATGCTCTTCATATAAAATCTCCTTTACATTCCCATTCCACCGTCAACACTGATCGTCTGACCTGTAATATATGCTGCCTTGTCAGATGCTAAGAAAGCAACTGTCTCTGCAATATCTTTTGTCTGTCCCATTCTCTTTAATGGAATGCTTCCTAATAAATTCTCTTTCACATCTTCTGACAGTACATCCGTCATCTCTGTCTCAATAAATCCTGGAGCGATCGCATTGACCGTGATTCCTCTGGAACCTAATTCTCTTGCCAGAGATTTTGTCATACCAATGATTCCTGCTTTTGATGCACAGTAATTGACCTGTCCAGCATTACCCATAACTCCAGATACAGAAGACATATTAATGATATGTCCGGATCTCTGTTTTAACATGATTCTTGAAACATGTTTCATGCAGTTAAATGCGCCTTTTAAGTTTACTTCAATGACTTTATCAAATTCTTCTTCACTCATCTTCATGATCAGGTTATCTTTTGTGATTCCAGCGTTATTCACCAGAATATCAATAGACCCAAATTCTTTCTTTACAGAAGTGATCATCTCTTTCGCCACATCAAAATCGGATACATCTCCCTGATATGCTTTTGCTGTTCCCCCAGCTGCTGTGATCTCTTCTACAACTGCCTCCGCTTTATCTTTGGAACCACAGTAATTTACGATCACAGTTGCTCCATATCCTGCAAGAGTCAGTGCCGTTTCTCTTCCGATCCCGCGGCTTGCACCTGTTACGATTGCAACTTTTCCACTTAACATGATTACATGATCTCCTTTAATTTCTCTAAATCTTCTACTTTCGCAATATTGATCGCTTTGACATTACGATCGATCTTGCGCATAAATCCACATAATGTTCTTCCTGGTCCGATCTCTACAAATGTATCTGCACCATCAGCGATCATCTTCTCAATAGATTGTTCCCAGCATACAGAAGAATAAACCTGTCTTCCAAGCAATTCCTTAACTTCATCTTTACTTGTGATAAATTCTGCTGTTGTATTGGATACGTATGGAACTGTTGGATCATCCACTTCAACATCTGCTAATACATCAAGCAATTTCTCTCCAGCTGGTTTTAACATTGGAGAATGAAATGGTCCACTGACCTTCAGTGGCAGAACTCTCTTAGCTCCTGCTTCTTTCAACGCTTCTCCAGCTTCTGCAACCGCTTTTGATTCTCCTGAAATAACGATCTGTCCAGGACAGTTATAGTTTGCGATCGTAACGATTCCTTCAACGTCTGGTAAAACTGCTTCGATCGCTTCTTTCTTCATTCCAAGAACGGCTGACATCGCACCCTCTCCTGCTGGAACAGTATCCTGCATAAGAATTCCTCTCTGCCTTACAACTTTCACTGCATCTTCAAAGCTCATCACATCAGATGCTACAAGTGCACAGTATTCTCCAAGACTTAATCCCGCTGTCAGATCAGGCTTTAATCCCATTTCTTCGATCTTCTTTAGGATTGCAACACTTGCAGTTACCATCGCTGCCTGTGTATACTCTGTAATATTGATATCTTCATTCTCTTCAAAACAAAGTTTCTTTACATCAATATCCAGAACTTCATTCGCCTTGTCGAAAATCTCCTTGCTGCATGCAAAAGAATCATAAAAATCCTTTCCCATTCCAACATATTGCGCTCCCTGTCCCGGAAACATAAGTACGATCTTACCCATTATCTTTACCTCGTTGATCTATAAAATAATCTATAATTAGTTTGATGTTCAAAATATTTTCTTCAAAAAATTGACTTATAACAGGAATGTTATAAGTCAATCTTACAATTTCTTTAGTCTTCTACACCTTTGTCTTTTAAGTAGTTGATAACATCACCAACTGTGTTTAATTCTGCAAGATCATCAGATGGAATCTCAACATCATATTCTTCTTCTAATGCCATAACTAATTCAAATAAATCTAATGAATCAGCATCCAGATCTTCTTTAAAAGATGCTTCTAAAGTAACTTCATCTTCACTTACACCTAACTGATCTGCAATGATCTCTTTCATCTTCTCTAACATAATGATTCTCCTTCACACTCTAATTAGTTTGATTCTCAAAGTATACATTCTTCAACTGTCTTCTGTCAAGTTTTCTTGTAAATTTACCTTTATATTATACGAAACTATACGTGATTATGCAAGTCTATCCTTGCCATTCTATGCATCTTTTATGAAACATTTTCATATTATTCTGTATACTATATACTCCATAAAACACTTCACAAAATTACCATATTTTCAACACAAACTGTTCAGACTTTTATCACAGTTTGATTTGTTTTTTTCCCTAAAATAATAAGAGTTATCGCAAAAAGGAGGACAATATTTTGATAGAAGTAAAACATCTGACCAAAAAATATGGCACACATCTCGCTGTAGATGATCTGTCATTTACCATTGAAAAAGGGCGGATCTATGGATTTTTGGGTCCAAATGGAGCCGGTAAATCTACGACTATGAATATTATGACTGGATATATCGGTGCGTCGAGTGGAGAGGTTATCATCAATGGTCACAATATTCTGGAAGAACCTGAGAAAGCAAAAAAATGTATCGGATATCTTCCAGAGATCCCACCTTTATATCTTGATATGACAGTATCTGAATATCTGTATTTTGCTGCTGAATTAAAAAAAATTCCGAAAGCTGACCGCAATGCACAGGTTATAAAAGTTATGGAACTGATCAAACTTGTTGATAGGAAAGACCGATTGATCAAAAACCTTTCCAAAGGTTATCGCCAGAGAACAGGTCTTGCCGCTGCAATTCTTGATTTCCCAGATATTATCATCTTGGATGAACCGACCGTTGGTCTCGATCCAAAGCAGATTATCGAAATCCGTGAACTGATCCGTACACTCGCTAAGGACCATACGGTAATCTTAAGTTCTCATATTCTTGCTGAAGTCCAGGAAATCTGTGACGATATCCTGATCATTTCCAAAGGAAAATTAATCGCTGAGGGAAGCCCTGATGAATTAGAAGAATTAACACACGGAAAAGAAACCATTGAGCTTACGATCCTGGCGGATGAAACTTCCGTAAAACAGGTTCTTTCTGATTTTTCTGATATTGATGATGTCAACTGGCTTGACGTAAGTGAAAACAGCTGCCATATCCAGATTAATACAAACAAAGATTCACAGGAAATCTGTGCCGACCTTTCTCTTAAATTTGCACAGAAAAAAATTCCTGTGACACAGATGTTTGTGAATAAAGCTACTCTTGAAGATATTTTCTTGGAATTAACTGGAGATGAAATTGTTTCTGAAGCTTCTGACAACATTTCTGAAACAACCTCAAAAAGAAAATTCAAAAAGCCATCAATTAAACTATTTAAGAGAAATAATGGAGGTGACAAATAATGCTTGCTATCTACAAAAGGGAAGTCCGTTCCTATTTTAACTCTATGATCGGATGCGTATTTGCAGCATTCTTAACGATCATTGGCGGAGTATATTTTATGGTTTATAACCTTTATAATGGTTACCCATTTTTTGCCTACTCTCTGGCGGGCGTTATTTTTATGTTATTAATCTCTGTGCCTGTTTTATCTATGAAATCTTTTGCAGAAGACCGAAAGAATAAAACTGACCAGTTATTATTAACTTCTCCTGTTTCACTTGTTGAGATCGTGTTAGGAAAATATCTTGCTATGGTAACTGTATTTGCAATTCCATGTGTGATCTACTGTATTTTCCCACTGATCATCAAACTTCAAGAAACTGCCCATTTTCTTGTTGATTATTCATCCATTCTGGCCTTTTTCCTGCTTGGATGTGTATTTATTGCAATCGGAATGTTTTTATCATCTTTGACAGAAAGTCCTGTGATCGCAGCGATCACTACTTGTGCAGCATTGTTTTTCTTTTATCTGTTGGACAATCTGCTGCAGTATTTTCCTTCCAGTGCGATCAATAATCTGGTCATCTGGATCATTATATTTGCTCTGATCGGTCTTCTGATCTACCATATTACAAAAAATCAGATCATCACTAGCATTGTCGTTGGCATTGGATGTATCGCTGGTATCGTTGTTTATTTTGTGAAGAAAACATTGCTTGAAAGTCTGTTTTCTACTTTATTAGGACACCTTGTATTAACCGATATTTTCTATAATTTCTCTCAGAATTATATTTTTGATCTCGGAGGAATCCTGACTTATCTGTCATTGATCGTTCTTCTGGTGTTCTTAACCGTACAGACATTTGAGAAAAGACGTTGGAGTTAGGAGGAAGTTATCGTGGATAAAATCAAAAAATTATTTCAAAGTAATGATTCGAAACGTGGATCTTATACTCTTGCTATGACATCCATCGTGATCGCGATCGTTATCGTTTTTAATATGATCGTCAATCTGATCCCTGAAAATAAGCGACAGTTTGATATCAGTAGTACCAATATTTATGAGATCTCTTCAAAGAGTAAAAAAATCATCAATAAAGTGGATCATGATGTCACTTTCTATGTTCTTGCTGAAAAAAGCAGTACAGATAAAAGAATCAAAACATTCATTAACAAATATGCTTCTTTGTCAGATAAGATTCATATCAAATGGATCGATCCCGTACTTCATCCTTCTGCATTGACGAAATACGGAGCCGAAGAAAACAATATCGTCATCTCTTGTAAGAAAACCAACCGTACAACAACTGTTTCATTTGATGATATATTAGTTTCCTCAGCTTCTTACTACAGTACTTCCTCTTCCGCTTCATCATTTGATGGTGATGGACAGCTTACAAGTGCTTTAAATTATGTAACAAGTGACAAAGAATATAAAGCTTATTATACTTCTGGCCATGGAGAATCATCCTTATCTTCCGAGGTCACAAGTCTTCTTACAAAATCAAGAATTTCCACAAGTGATCTGCTTTTAATGACTGCAACATCTATTCCTGATGATTGTGATCTGCTGATCATCGATGGGGCTACAAGCGATTTTACAAAAGATGAAGTAAAACTATTATCTTCTTATCTGAAGAAAGGTGGAAAAGTTGTTACTTTACTTGCCCAGACAAATAAGAGTATGAAAAACTTATATGGTCTGTTAAAAGACTACGGTTTAACTGTTCAAAGCGGATATATTGCAGATACAGAACGTTCATATCAAGGAAATTATTATTACTTGATCCCAAATCTTTCTGTAAGTGGTGATATGGCTTCTGGCATTTCATCAAACTCTGTTATGATGATCAATTCGAGAGGTATGACACAGAGTACTCCAGCCAGAGATTCTATTTCTACCGATTCATTTATGACAACATCCAGCAATGGATATGCTGTCACTGAAAAGAAACAGACACAGGGAACTTATGTCCTTGGGGCAACTTCCACAGAATCTGTCAAAGTCAAAAACAGTAAAGGAAAGAAAGTTACAAAAGAAAGCCGGCTGACTGTTTATGGAAGTAATATGCTGATCGATGAGCAGATCACAAGTTCTTTCTCATCCTTAGAAAATCTGACATTATTTACAAACTCTGTGACCGCAAGTTTAGATAATGCCGATAATGTTTCTATCTCTCCAAAGAGTCTGGAAGTCAGCTACAATACGATCGCTCATCCTGGACCATTCAGTATCCTTGTAGTCTTTGTAATTCCAGTTGGTCTTATCATTGGCGGATTCATTGTATGGTTTAGACGCAGACGCCGTTAGGAGGTTTTCATGAAACAGAAAAAAACATTACAGATTTTACTTCTCGTATTTGCAGGACTTATTGTCCTGTATACGGGAGTGAATTTATACCAGAAACAGCAATCTTCCAAAGAAGATTCTGATCAGACAATGCTCTCTGATTTAAAGAGTTTGACTTCCATCTCTTATAATAACAACGGAACGACTCTTTCTTTCATAAAACAGAGTGGCAAATGGTATTATACAAAAAATAAAAAATATCCGATCACTCAGTCCTCTCTCGAAAGTCTTGCTTCTACATTTCAAAAAGTTGAGGCTGTCAGAGAACTTAAAAATGCAGATGCTCCAAGTGACTATGGCCTTGACAAGCCAACTTATACAGTTAGTGTCAAAGACAAAACTGGAAAATCCATGACTTATTATATTGGAAATGCAGCCGGTGAAAATTACTATGTAACTTATGGAGATAAATCAAAGATTTATACCGTATCTTCTGATATTACATCTAGTTTATCTTATTCTTTAGATGATCTGATCGAGACAGATACTTTCCCTACGTTAAGTACTGGAAATCTTGAAAAAGTTTTGGTCACTCAGAACGGTAAGACAAAGACTTATACTAGCAAGAAGAAAAATCTTGATGGAATCACTGGCGGTTTGGGTGTATTTACTTTTGGAGACTGTCAGAATTATTATGCGAGTCAGACAGATCTTGCAAAATATGGACTGGATAAGAATTCTCGAATCACAGTCGATATCACTTATAAGGATACGGATACAAAGAAAACAAAAAATGTTGTGATTTATATTGGTAAAAAAGATTCTGATCAAAAGAATTATTATGTGCAGCTGAAAGGGTCACATATGGTTTACTTGAGCGATAAGGATGTTGTGAAGAATATTTTGAAGCCATAACACGATTACTGCATAAAACAAAAAGGACTTCAATTACTTGAAGTCCTTTTTCATGCCGCAGACCGGAATCGAACCGGTACTCGATTTAACTCGAACAGGATTTTAAGTCCTGCGCGTCTGCCAGTTCCGCCACTGCGGCTTAATGGTGGGAGAAGGATTCGAACCTTCGAAGGCGGTGCCAACAGATTTACAGTCTGCCCCCTTTGGCCACTCGGGAATCCCACCAAGTGTTTACCTGACAATTAAAGATTATACGGCATTGCCAGGTAAATTGCAAGTGTTTTTTTAACTTTTTTTATATTTTTTTATGCCTGTGTTTCAACTTCTGTTTCAGGCTCAAATAATGCTTCGAATTCTGCGCGGTTAATGCGTTCTTTCTCTAATAACAATGCGGCACATTTGTGAAGGACATCTATGTGTTCTTCAATCATTGCTTTCGCATCTTTGTAGCATTTATTTACAATCTTCTTCACTTCCTGATCGATCACAGTCTGTGTGTTTTCTCCGTATGGACGCTGCTGTCCAATTTCTTTTCCTAAGAAGACTTCGTCTCCTTCACCACTGTCATAATTGATCAGTCCGAGTTCATCTGACATACCAAACTTCGTTACCATAGCTCTTGCATACTGGGTTACCTGTTTGATATCCTGTGATGCACCGGTTGTGATATCATCTAAGATCAATTCTTCGGCAATTCGTCCTCCGAGACTTACCATGATATCCTGAATCATCTTTCCGCGTGTCATAAAGACATTATCGTTCTCAGGAAGCGGCATCGTATATCCAGCTGCTCCTGTTCCTGTTGGAATAATAGATACAGTGTAAACCGGGCCTACATCTGGTAACAGATGGAATAAGATTGCATGTCCAGATTCATGATATGCAGTGATCCTTCTTTCACTTTCTGGTACCACACGACTCTTCTTCTCTGTTCCGATTCCTACTTTGATAAATGATTTATCAATATCTTCTTTCATGATATAGGCTCTGTCATCTCTTGCTGCCTGAATGGCTGCCTCATTCATCAGATTCTCAAGGTCTGCTCCCACAAAACCTGCTGTTGTTCTTGCGATCTCATGAAGATCAACATCATCTCCTAATGGTTTCTGACGACAGTGAATCTTTAAGATATCTTCTCGCCCTTTGACATCTGGTCTTCCAACGCCAACCTTGCGGTCAAATCGTCCTGGTCGTAAGATCGCTGGATCTAAGATATCCACACGGTTTGTAGCTGCGATCATGATGATTCCTTCATTCACTCCAAAACCGTCCATCTCAACTAACATCTGGTTTAATGTCTGTTCACGTTCATCATGTCCACCACCAAGTCCAGAGCCTCTTCGTCTTGCAACTGCATCGATCTCATCGATAAATACGATACAAGGAGAATGTTTCTTAGCTTCTGCAAATAAGTCACGTACACGAGCTGCACCAACACCGACGAACATTTCCACGAAATCAGATCCTGAAATGCTGAAAAATGGTACATTCGCTTCTCCTGCAACTGCCTTTGCAAGTAATGTCTTACCTGTTCCTGGAGGTCCTACAAGAAGGACGCCCTTTGGAATTCTGGCTCCGATTTTTATAAATCGTCCTGGATTCTTTAAGAATTCCACGACTTCTTCTAATTCTTCTTTCTCTTCTGTCAATCCTGCAACATCGTTAAATGTTACTTTCTTACCATTTGGATTGGCAAGTTTGGCACGGCTTTTTCCAAAATCCATCATCTTGCCGCCACCGCCACCATTCTGGCGCATCATCATAACCATGAAAAATATGACAACTCCGATCGGTAGTACTACCCCGATCAGATTAGAGATCATATCCCCACTGTGATCGATTCCCTTAATGCTGATCTTATTGGCAAGAGAGCTGTCAGCTTTCTTAATATCATTGATCGCCTGATTGACATCTGTAACTTCACAGCTCTTATAATCATCTTTTCCAAACTCTGCTGTGATCGTCCCAGTTGGTACTTCTTTATTCTGTTTAATAGTTACCGCAGTTACTTTGTCAGACTTTACATCCTTCATAAACTGCTGATAGGTGTAATCACCTGAACCTGGCTGGAACACGCTGATAAAATAATATGCTCCGATCACCAAGATCAGCAGGACTACTAAAAATCCACTGTTACTTTTCTTCGGGTTCAACGTTTAGTCTCCTCTCTACTCTTCCTCTGCTACTCCAATGTAAGGAAGGTTACGATATTTCTGTGCATAATCTAGTCCATATCCAACAACAAATTCATCTGGTACTTCAAAACCAATATATCTGACTGGTACTTCAACTTCACGACGATCTGGTTTGCTTAATAATGTACACAGATGAAGTGACGCAGGATTTCTGCTCTCAAGCATTGGTTTTAAATGATTTAAAGTCTTTCCTGAGTCAATGATATCTTCTACAACTAATACTTCTTTATCTAAGATTGGCTCATCTAAGTCTTTTGCGATCTTAACGATTCCTGAGGATTCTCTGGAATTTCCATAACTAGACACTGACATAAAATCAATTGTTACTGGAATCGTGATTCTCTTTGCAAGTTCACACGCAAAAAAAACACTTCCTTTTAAGATGGCGATCAGATGGATTTCTTTTCCTGCATAATCTTCACTGATCTGCGCTCCCATCTCCGCGATTCGTTTGTTTACATCTTCCTCTGAAATCATTACTCTGATATTCTCCATTGGAATCATCTCCTTCTCTTTTGAACTCAAGCTTTAAATAACGCTTGGTTGATTCTTTGATCTTATAATATTCGCTGATTCTTCTGCCAACGATCCATACAATATGACTGCCATCTGCCACCAATGGTATCTCTTCCCGCAATTGTCTTGGAATCTTCTCATCAATAAAATACCTGCTTAATGATTTTCTCTTCTGATCTTTGCCAAATGTAAAAAAATCTCCTGGCTTCCGGCATCGTAATTGTACACCTGTTTCTATTCTATCATAATCAATGATTTTGATACAATCATTTTCCACGATATTTGTCAAATCTGCAACCTCTTCGCACAAAATTTTTCCTGTCATTTCTTGTTTATCTGATATATTTCCTTTTTGTACCTTAATATACTGATAATTTTTCTCGGCAACCATATTATACGGAAGAGAAATTCGTTTCCCTGTTCCATTTTCTACCAAAGTTAACAGATCTTCAATATGTCTTCTTTCTAAATCTTTCTTCTTACCAGCTGTTTCTTCCAAAACTTTTTTTAGAACCTGTTTCTGGATCCAATGGTTTTCCAATAACAATTGATCACAATTGATCTCAAATCCTTGTCCAATAGGCTTTGTACATCTTAAAAATGACTCTTCTATCTGATCTGTCAGATACGTCGTCACTTCTTTGATATCTTCGCACAGCCATCCTATATGCTCCACCGCCTGCTCATTGATCATCTCAAGTCTTGGAATTACCTGATTTCGGATCTGATTTCTTGCAAATGCATCGTCCTGATTGCTTGCATCTTCTACCCAGGCCTGCCCAGCCTCTTTTAAATATTTTACGATTTCTTCTTTTTTTACACATAAAAGCGGACGGATCAGATTTCCATCTTTTTCTCTCATGGCACCCGCCCCATAAATTCCAGTTCCTCTCACCACTCGATATAAAAATGTTTCTGCCTGATCGTTTTGATGATGTGCGATCGCAATCTTATCAGCATTATATTTTTTCATTGTTTTTGCAAATGCATCATATCTCGCTTTTCTTCCTGCTTCTTCTAATGACATCTTTTCACGCTTGGCGATCTGTTTTACATCTATTTCAAATATTTTACACGGAATCGAAAGTTGTCCACAAAGATCCTGCACAAACTTCTGATCATCCACAGCTTCTCTTCGAATCATGTGATTGATGTGGACTGCTGTGATCGTGAGATTCATTAATTCTCTTAATTCATTTAAAATAAGTAACAGATATACAGAATCTGCACCGCCAGAAACACCGATAATGATATGATCTCCATTTTGTATTAAATTTTTTTCTTTGATAAATTCTTTTACTTTATTCATGTAATTTACTTTATCATTCTTTGCAGATTCCTTCAATACCTGTCCCAGATTCCCAATACCATGATCGTCATATCATCTCTTTTTTCAAATTCTTTGTTTGTTGTAATTTGCTCATATAATCCATCTGCGATCGCCTGTGGACGTACCACATCCATTTCTTTCAAATATCGTGCTGCCATCTCCAAACCATTTTGCGAAAATCCGTCGAAAGCTCCATCGCTTAACATGACTAAAATATCTTCACTTTCCATCTTTTTGCGGTAAATTGGAATTTTCTCGGTATGTAATAAGAGGTTCACTGGTATCGTATCTACTTGAATGATCTCCACGTCGTTTTTTCTCTTTAAAAGACATGGGCAGGCTCCAATTTTAAAGAATGTTCCGATTCCTGCAAATAAATCTAACTGAAAAAAATCTAATGTCGCATATTTTTCTTTTTCTGGTTGTAAGATCATCATGGACCTTAAAAGCTGAATACTTTGACTTTCGTTAATTCCTGCTCCTAGAAGTTCTTCCATCACTTCAATTATTTTCCTACTTTCTTTTTTCGCTTCCTGTCCTGTTCCCATTCCATCCGAGATCATAGACACAAAACTTCCTTCCCTTACTTTTCCCATGGAAAAACTGTCTCCATTCTCATCCCCTGCGATCATTGGCGAAGTGTGGATTCCTGCGATTACATGGAATTTTTCTTCTGGTGTAAATCCATAAATCTCATAATAATTTCCGATCATCTTTTTCTGATCTGGCAATGGCTTCATTTTCTCCATTGTCATGGAACTTAACAACACTGCTGCTTGTCTTGTGCTGATTTCCCTGCCTTTTTTCTTTTTCAGATATAGATAGATCTGTTTTCCTTTCTCTGGATTATCGTAGAAATAAATTTCTTTTAGTCTCAGTTGGCTTTTTGCAAAACCTTTTGTGATCTTCTCATATAATTTCTTATTATCTGCCGTTAATGATACTTTTCCCTGAAAGAAATCACCCAGTGTATTTCCGGCTCTGATATACTGCTCCCCGACAATTTTTCTCAGTTGTTTCATCTGATTTCTCATTGCACGCAGAAATAATTCCCGTTCATAAATCTGATTTGCTTCCTCGATAAAATCCTGTCCATTCTTGCATGGATGACATCTTTTTAAATCTGCATAGCTTAATCCACCTTGCTTTTCGATGATCTGCCCAAGCCTGTCCTTATCCGCTAATGTAAACTGACATTTTTGATTCTCACGGCATCCGACACATTCTTTTAAGATCACACTTTCAACTACATCTCTTCCCCGTTTTTCACACGTTTCTTCCTCATCGTTATGATCACAGAACATCTTTCCCGCTGTCGTGAGACATTGCTGCATCTGGCGCATATGATAAAGGATCATTTCATGAAAATTTTGAAATAACCGGTCTTCTTCGAATTCTTTTTTTCTTAAGATTTCCATAGTTTTCCCTCCTGCGAGATTATTATAGAGGGTTTTGTATGCAATTTCTGTCGAAATAAAAAATGTTATTTTCTGGATTTTAAAGCTGTTATGTTGAATATTAATTATGGATACAATCAGGAATTGATGGAGCATTGATATTCTTCATTGTATTACCGTATTACCCATTTCTTTTTTCACTTCATTTAGAATACGTATACCGCGGATTCTTTCTTATATAAATCGAAAAAATCCGATATTTCTATAAGAACAATCCTATGACTATTCTTATAAAAACATCGGATTTTATACCTTTATTCTTTACTCTACCGGATGTAAATTCTTCAAAGAAATGTCCATAATAGGAGCTGAATGTGTTAAAGCTCCACAGGATACATAATCCACTCCGATCTCACGGATTGTCTTTAGGCGTTCTTTTGTAACATTTCCTGAGCACTCTGTTTCAGCTCTTCCGTCGATCAGTTTGACAGCTTCTTTCATTGTCTCATCATCCATGTTGTCTAACATAATAATGTCTGCTCCTGCTTCTACGGCTTCTTTTACCATGTCAAGATTCTCTGTCTCTACTTCAATCTTTCTGACAAATGGTGCATAGTCTTTTGCCATAGCTACCGCTTCTTTGATTCCACCTGCAGCACCGATATGGTTATCTTTTAACATGACTCCATCGGATAAGTTGTAGCGGTGATTATGTCCACCACCAACCGTCACTGCGTATTTTTCAAATGGGCGCATGTTTGGTGTTGTTTTTCTTGTATCTAATAACTTTGTTTTATATCCTTCAAGCTCTTTGGATAACTCGCTTGTCATTGTTGCGATTCCACTCATTCTCTGCAAGTAGTTTAATGCAACTCTCTCTCCAGATAAAAGGGCACGGATATCTCCTTTGACAACTCCCATTAGCTGTCCTTTGGTTACTTTATCTCCGTCTTTTAATTCTGTCTCAAAAACAACAGTTTCATCTAAAAGTTTGAAGACTCTTTCAAATACTTCTAATCCACAGATGACCCCATCCTGTTTACAGATTAAATTTACTTCTCCCTGTTTTGGTTCTGGCATCACTGCGTTTGTACTGACATCTTCCTGAGTGATATCTTCTTTTAATGCATTCATCAAATATTCATCGATGTTAATTCTCATCGTTACACCACTGATCATAAAAACTTCTGTCCTTTCGTTTAATTTCGTCAAGAACAAGCTGTTCATTCTCTTTCTCACGCTGTTCTTCGTTCTGATACTTACTTAAATCTACTTCGACTGTCTCGGCTTTTGATGGATGTTCTGTGATGTCTTTCGCTGCTGCCTTGGCAAATACAAGTGCTTCCAATAATGAATTACTTGCCAGACGGTTCTTTCCATGAACCCCATTACAGCTTGTCTCACCGACTGCATATAAATGTTCCATAGATGTCTTGCTGTCTAAGTTTACTTTAATTCCACCCATGAAATAGTGCTGTGCCGGTGTTACTGGAATCGGTTCTTTTGTCATGTCATATCCTTCATCCCAGCACTGTTTGTAGATGTTTGGGAATCTATGTTTGATTCTTTCTCCATCTAAATGTGTAACAGATAAATAAACATGATCACTTCCGTCTTTCTTCATCTGTTTGCAGATTTCTCCAGTTACAACGTCTCTTGGTTTTAACTCATCTGTAAAACGTTCTCCATCTTTATTCAGCAGGTAAGCTCCCTCTCCTCTGACTGATTCAGAGATTAAGAATCTTCTTCCTGGTTTCTTTGAATAAAATGTTGTTGGATGGATCTGGATATAGTTAATATTCTCTAATTCAACATTATGGCGCAGGCAGATAGCCAGACTGTCTGCTGTCAGATGTCTGAAGTTTGTAGAATGTTTAAATAACCCTCCAAGTCCTCCTGTTGCAAGAACAGTATCCGGAGCTTCGATCGTATCTAAATTACCATCTGCATCTTTATATACAATTCCTTTACATTCTCCGTCTTTCTCAATGATATCGATCATCGTACAATTTTCCATGATCGTAATATTATCACGTTTCTTCGCCTCTTCGTATAAATGGCTTGTGATCTCTTTTCCTGTCAGATCTTCATGATGAAGAATACGGAATGTGGAATGTCCACCTTCTCTTGTAAACTCGATTTCTCCATCCTTCAAGTCAAATCTTACACCAAAATCTTTCAGATCCTGAATAATCTGTGGTGATTCTTTGATCATCTTCTCGACGGCACCTTTATCATTCTCGTAATGTCCGGCCTTCATAGTGTCCTCGAAATATGAATCATAATCTTCCGGATTCTTCAGCGCTGAGATTCCTCCCTGCGCCAAAAATGAATCACTTTCTTCAACTTCCTTCTTTGTAATAACGATTACTTTGTAATCCTGCGGAAGAAATAATGCATTAAATAATCCTGAAGCACCACTTCCTACAATGATCACATCTGCTGTTTTCATAATTCTCTTTGCCCTTCCTTGGAACTTTCCTGTCTTACTGCGCGATTCTTAACATCTCATCTAATGCTTTCTTAGCATTTAATCGCAGTTCTTCTGGTAATTCTACCTGATTCTTCATGTCTCTTAATGTGTCTCTTACATTCTCTAAACTGATACGCTTCATATTTGGACAGAACTGACGATGTCCTACAGAGTAGAATGTCTTTCCTGGGTTCTTCTGTTTTAATTCATATAAAACACCCATCTCTGTACAAATGATAAATACGTCCTTGTCAGATGCTGTCGCATAGTCAATGATTCCTGATGTACTTCCTACATAATCACCTAAAGCTACAACATCTGGTGTACATTCTGGATGCACTAAAACTTCTGCTTCTGGATGTACTTCTTTGGCTTTCTTTACGTTCTCGGCTGTGATACTTCTATGTACATGACAGAATCCGTCATTGTAAATAAAGTTCTTCTCTGGAAGTTTGCTTCCGATATAACGTCCGAGGTTCTCATCTGGTACGAAGAAAATATTCTTCTGTGGAAGTGCTGTTACAACTTTCAGAGCATTGGATGAAGTTACACAGACATCAGAATGTGCTTTGATCTCTGCTGTAGAATTAATGTAACAGACAACAGCAAGATCATCATATTTCTTACGCATCTCTTCAATCTTCTCTACATCGACCATATGAGCCATTGGGCAGTCTGCCTTCTGATCTGGCATGATCACCGTACGGTCTGGGTTTAAGATCTTGGCACTCTCACCCATAAAGTTTACGCCTGCAAAACAGATCACATCTTTGGATTCTTTTAATGCAACTTTGGCAAGATAATAAGAATCCCCAACATAATCAGCAATTTCCTGAACGGCATCGTCTACATAATAATGTGCTAGTAAAACAGCATTTTTTTCTTGTTTTAATTGTTCGATCTCTTTTTTTAAATTTTCCATCTTTCTCTCCTTGTTATTAAACTTAAATATACCACGGCCTCCCCTTGTGTTCAAGTATTTGTGATGTTTTTATATGATAAATATCAGTGATCTTATCTCTTTTTCAGATGCATTTACTATTTTCGTCCGATCATATCTTATACATCGTCTTGTAATTATTTTTTCGTATAGTACGTATTCTTTCCTCTGCCTCTCTGTATGATCAATCCATCTTCAACCATCTGTTTTAGAATTCTACCACTGGTTGTCTGACTGATTCCAAGCATTTCCTGAACTTGTTTCCTTTGAATTCTTTTTTCTTGATCGATCATTTGCATAATCTGTGTTTCTTCGTCTTCTGGTTGTATATGTGTATGGTATTGCAGTTCTTCTCTTAATTCTGCCTGTGCATTTGTGTTTGGTAATATAATCTTAAATACATTATTACTGACTTTGATCTCTGGTTTTATAAACTGATCTTGATAAGCATTCATGATCTTTTGTATTCCTGTTCCATAAGCTTCGATCAATTCTAAACGGTAAAAAACATTCGCTAATTTTTTATTCCTGCATACAGAAATTCCCATCATCACATCTTCTAATGTAACTCCTGTTACCAATCCCCCAATAGATGTGAATTCTAACCGATCTTCATACATACTGATCAGAATGCTAGAACTATATCCGTAATCTCTGTGTACAAGACAGTTTAGCAATGCTTCTCTTACTGCTACTTCTGGATAATCTCTATTGTCAATTCGATAAAGTTTTTCAAAAGTTGAATGTGTTTGATTTCTGAAGTCAATGTAATCATATACTGCTTCCATTTGTGCAAATAGTGATCCTGTAAATTCTTTTCGATCCTTAAATATATTTTGATTCTTTCCTTCAAAAACTGCTGTTTTAATCGTATGCACGCATTGGTCTGAAAGTAATAAAGCAAGATTCGTATAAATTCCATCTTGGTTTATAATTCCTAAAGTTTTCATCTGTGGCTGTTCTAATGTGATATTTCTCTTTTGGAATTCTTTTTTTGTTTCGCAAAAAGTCAATTCTTGATCTAATGATCTCATATCTTCAAAATGATCACCATCTGTTTCTTTAATCATCTTTCTAATAGCTGTATCCGTTGCTGGAACAGAAGAATATCCTTGTCTTACATATACGCCTTCTGGTCTTAACCCTTTCTTCACTATATAGTATGGGCGTTCTGTTCCTCTTTGAATATCTATGATCACAACTTGTTTTTGTTCTATCTCTTTTGTCTCATAATGCAGGAACATGGTTAAATCTGGTTTAATCGCATCTCTAACCATATTGCTTACTTGCAACGCTACACTGTCTGAATCTTCCACCCCAATAACTGTCCCATCATCTTCAATCCCAATATAGATTTTTCCTCCATCACAATTGGCAAATGCTATGATTTCTTTCTTGATGTCTGTGACTACAATGGATTTGAATTCCGTTCTCTCAGATTCTTGTAACTTCATGAAAAACCCTCCTTGAAATTATTCTGTCTATTCTTTCTAACTTTATTCTAACCATTCTAACCATTCTTGTCAATTATAACTCACAGTGTATGTATGCTGTATTGATTTTTAATATAACAGTACCGAATAGCATACACACTGTGTGATGGTTTGAATCACGTAAATTATTTGAATATTATAAAAAGAGATCATGTGTCCGTACGGTCGCTGACACATAATCTCTTTTTATAATATTCAAATAATAATTTCCGTCTTCAAACTACAAATTAATAGTTTTCTTCATGCACTTCAAAATTTATAATTTCTATACTTCAGATTTCCATAATCCATGCAGATTACAATACTCGTATGCTGCAATAAATTCATCTTCGTCAGCTAATGTAAATACTGCCTCTGGTTTATCCCCTGGTGCAAATTTATGCAGCTGTCCGCCATTCTTTGTTTCAATATATACTCCCATAATATAATGTTCTGGAAGCATTGGATGCTCTACGGAAGATACAGCTACTGTGATCTTATTTCCTTCCTGTGTCACAACAGGTACATGTTTTTCAACTGCTGCATCTGTTGTATTTGCTTTTAAGCCTTTTATATTCTCTAAGGCACTTCCTGCTCCGAATAATTCTAATAATACTGTTTTGTCTTCTGAACGATAAAATTTAGCCATAATTTTTTCTCCCTTCTATAACTATATATTTATAAAAATTTTTCCTATAAAATAAAAAACTACTCTTCCGAAAACTGATCTTTTCCTACAAAACATAATGGACATTCAAAATCTTCCGGTACATCCTTCCATTTTGTTCCTGGAGCGATTCCACCTTCTGGATATCCTTTTTCTTCATCATATTCCCATCCACATACATCACATACGTATTTCATTGTTTCATCCTCCTTACATTTAAATCGATAGTGATTACTGTTATTATATTTATATAATAATACATGTGAGAAAAAATGTCAATAATATTTTTTAGGATTTGAATAGTGATGGAGCATTGCTATGCAAATTCTACAATAAGATCATAAATTTAAGAAAGAACAGGTATGCCTTAGAATCCCTTGAAGTCCTTATGCATATCTGTTCTTTGTTGTTGTTCATTATTTATATTTAGGATTAGGGTGTCAAAAGGTTTATAACCTTTGGTATAAATTTGTACCTTGAAAAC
>OGYI01000097.1_pt1 | contig 101873 bp, 116 predicted proteins | sample 1576521 | NCBI WGS metagenome assembly OGYI01 (sample SAMEA3541484, study PRJEB24748) | human gut metagenome | biome: human gut; feature: human-associated habitat; material: faeces | place: China | collected 2012
GGAGTATCCCCTGCACATGACTTTACGGAGTAAAGTATAATGTGCTATACTTTACATACTCACCGTGAGGAAATGAGAGGGGGAAATAAAGTGGGCTATGCAGTCGTTCACATGATGAAAATAAAGTCTGGTGCTGTCGGCGGAATCCAGAGCCACAACAACCGTGAGCATGAACCTAAGACGAACCCAGATGTAGATATGAGCCGTTCAGAGGACAACTATGACCTTATCTCCTGCGACAACTACAAGAGGTCAATCAAGGAGAAATTGTCGAACCTTGTCGAAAGCAGTCGAGCCGTCAGAAAGGACGCTGTTGTAGTCTGCAACTTCATAGTGACCTCGGACAATGAGACAATGAACGCCCTGGGAGCTGACCGTCAGAGAGAGTTCTTCCAGGATAGCGTGAAGTGGTTCTCTGACCGCTATGGAGCTGACAGGGTGCTTAATGCTACCGTCCACATGGACGAGACCACACCACACCTGCATATCGGGGTCGTGCCGATAACACAGGACGGCAGACTGTCGGCAAAGGCAATCTTCACGAAAACCGAAATGAAAGCCATACAGACGGAGTTTGCCCGTGATGTGGGCGAGAAGTACGGCTTGGAGCGTGGTGTAGAGGGGTCGGAGCGTACCCACCTGTCAGAAGCCCGATTTAAGGAGCAAAAGGCTCTGGAAATGGCAAATGAACACGGAGCAATCGCACAGGAGCTTCAAATAATCGCAGAGGACTGTAAACAGGAGCTTTCAGAAGCCACCAGAAGCCTTGAAACGGTCAAACAGGAGCTTTCTACCATGCAGGACAGGAAAGACACCTTACAGGGCGAAATAGAGCGTCTGGAAGAAGTTAAGAGTAGGGCAAACCAGACCATGAAGCGAGTGCATGAGACGGTCAATCAGCAGAAGCCTATCCTGCTCGACTTGCAGAAGCGGATCAGCGAAGCGAAGTCGGAGCTATCCGTGGTCGAAACAGCAGTAAAAGAGAAAAAGGCAGAGGGTGCAGAGAAGTTCGGTTGGGACGGCATGGCAGAGCGGATAGAGCGTGCCAGAAAAGAAGCTGGCAAGGACAACCACATTAAGGCTCTGGAAGCCCGTATAAGCCTCTTAGAGCGTTTTATTTCTTTACCGCAAGTAAAACCCTTATGGGAGCAGTTTCAAGCCCTTATAGGCAGGAAGAAGCCCCAGAAAGACCATGAGAGATAATTCCGAGAAACAAAGAAAGCGATTCTTAGGACGGCAGAAAAAGGTAAAAAAACTCTATTGATAAGATTACGGTCAAGGTGCTATGCCATATTGACACAGCATAGCACCTTGCTTTACAATCAAAAACAGGGAAAAACTCATTGATAAGATTAGCGGTCAAGGCGAAAGCCAGAGGGGTACGGGGTAACATACTTGATATAGCATAAAAAGAGAGGTGAATTTGGAGTGGCAAAGAGAGATTACAAGACGGTTTCGGAATGGAAAAAAGCATACCGTGATAAGGCTAAGTTGATGAACGAGAGAGGGTACAGGGAGCTTCAACCGAAAGAGTTCTACCGTGCCATATTCCCAGAGGGGAGCTTGCAGAGCAGGGAGCATGACGGGAAAGGGAATATCATTGCCACCCAGATAAGACCGTCTGGGAAAGGCAGGACGAAGCAGTGGGTCATTGATGACAGTCTGGATATGCTCGATAAGGTCATAGGAGACAGCTTCGGGCTTATTCCACCTTTGTCCTTTTACGGCAAGACACACACAAAGGAGAACGCTCATCAGCTCTTTGCTATGGCAATCGACATTGACTATGTGGGCTTGCAACAGCTCAAGAATATGCTGAAGCAGTTCGGGAACGGCGTTCAGCTCTGCCCGACATTCCTCGTAAGCTCCGGAAAGGGTGTCCACCTGTACTATCTGCTGAAAGAGCCGGTGGAGCTGTATGCCAACCGAGAAAAGCTCCTCTCGGCACTGAAAGAGGACTTTATCCGTAGGCATTGGAATGACACAAGCTCTATCCGACCAGACAACCCAGACATTACGGGGGTATATCAAGGCTTTAGGTGCGTGGGGAGTTTGTCGAAATTTGGCGAGGGCTACCCTGTGAGAGCGTGGCAGCTATGCGATAGCAGCTACACTCTGGAAGAAATCAAGGCAAGTATGCCCCTATGCAAGATTGACCTCTCTCCCCTGTACCAGAAGCCACCGAAGAAGCGGGGGAAACACACTCTGGAAGAAGCAAAGGAGCTGTACCCAGAGTGGTATCAGTCGAAAATTGTCGAAGGAAAGCCCTTGAAAAAGACTTGGACTTGCAATACCGCCCTGTATGAGTGGTGGAAGGGAAAAATGGACGGAGAAGTCAAGGTTGGTGGACGATACTTCTCAATCATGGCATTGTGTGCCTACGGCTTGAAATGCGGTATTTCAGAGAAGCAGATAAGGCAGGACGCATACGGCTTTCTGGAGCGTCTGGATAGCCTTACAGAGGACGAGGACAACCATTTCACAAGAGAAGATGTGAAAGACGCTCTGAAAGCCCTCAAAGCGGATAATAAGCTACTTTCGACCATGGCAAGCAGGGAGTGGATTGAGAAACAGACAAAGGTTCCTATCCCGCCAAATAAGCGAAACGGACGAAAACAAGCTATTCATGTGAAGTACATGAACAATCAAAGAGCTTTCAAGGTTGAAATGGGCGAGTGTACCAATGGGGGCAGACCTGAAAAGTCGAAAATTGTCGAAGAATGGCGAAAAACACACCCAGACGGCAGAAAAGCCGACTGCCAGAGAGATACAGGACTTGACCCGAAAACAATCCGTAAATGGTGGAAATAATAGCTTGACAAGTGTGTATATAGTGTGTATAATATACACATAGAAAGGAGCGGACAACATGGCAAAGAAGCGAGTAAACATCACGATTACAGAGGAAACACAGGAGCGTATCTTGCAGTATGCCTATGAGAACCATTTGCAGGGCGGTTTGAGCGGTGCTATTGAGCATATCGCATGGCAGGTGTTAAAGGTCAAGAACGCACAGATTAGAGGACAGTCAAGTATAAAATTCGACAAATAGCGACAAATAGCGACACGAAGCGACACAGGAGGGCGAAAATGAACGGATATGAAATGATGGCGGACAGTTACAGGCAGTTAGTGAAGCAGGGGAAAATTGACAAGGAGACAGCGGACAGGGAAATCCGTGTCTATGACTTTCTTGCCACCTGCGACAGTGACGATTTATGTCGAATGGTGGACAGCTCGGCGTTTAATGACATCATCAGAGCCTACCTCAAAATGGCTGTCCAGAGTGCGGACATTGACGAGGACGCAAGGGAAAAGGTGGTCGGACAGCTCCGTTGGCTGTTCGATGAAAAGACAGCGAAACAGGTTCTTGAGGGCAGATAAAGCGAGAACGCAGTCAAGGCAGAGGGTGGAGATTTTCTCCGCAGGGGAAAATACTACCCGACCTTGACGGAGTGAAGCGTAACACTTCCCCAAGGGGAAAAAGCAATAGCTTATTCCCCTGCCACACGGCGAGTGTGGGGTTTGGGGCAAAGCCCCAAGAGGGGGCAAGGGGAGTATCCCCTGCACATGACTTTACGGAGTAAAGTATAATGTGCTATACTTTACCAAAGGTGGAAAAACTCTATTGATAAGATTAGCGGTCAAGGCGAAGCCAGAGGGGTGTGGGTTTATATACTCAACATAGCATATCAAAGAAATTGACCACGCCGATGTTTGGAATACGCCCGATAAAATGTATCCTAACAGGCCATCATTCTATTGTTTGGAAATAAGACGATGCTGATTCCGGGAGGGACTTCCGATGACAAAAGAAATTGAAATTCAAGGCTGCATTACCATTCCAAAAGACGTCTCGATGGATGAAGTTATTGATAAATTTATTGCATTCATTGAGAAAAATGAGTGGAGTTTTGGCGGTGGCTATCGCACCATTATAGATGGATACTATATGAATGCTGATGGTACAAAGGGGAAATGTGTCCTTGATGAGTGAGCAGGCTTAACTTGCACTATGAACGAGACGTATTTGAGCAGTATATATTTGTGAAGCGGGAGGTGCGTTAATGAAGACCGTTGACATACATGGCATGACCAATATGGAGCTTGTTCAGGGAGGAACCGACGAATGGTACTGGGCAACGGACTATATTCACGGCGATCTCTATGAAGCGGAAGAACTATTCCGGCAGAGACACCATGTGCGGAGTAACCGCTTGTATCTTATCCACTATCCGGACGGTACAGTGTATGAGCCTGTGCCGCCTGTGGACGGTCAATATCTTGGCTATCCCGTGTATGATGAAGGCGCTATTGTGCTGCTGGTAGTGAATTTCGCAGAAAGTATGATATATATTCTTCGGTTCATACATCAACAAGAGAAAACGCAGGAAGTGGCAAGGTTGCCTCTGTCCACAGTGAAAGACTGCTATAATCTCATCCTTCATACCTCTCCATTATCGCTGACACGGCAGCCAAATGACGGGACATTTGAGATGATTTGGCCTGAGAAAATAAGCTTTGCGATAAATGATAGGGAATCTTTTAACTTTCGGGAGGGGGATGACCTTTATTTCAATATTTGGTACGAAGACCCGGACTATCGGGAGGAGACGCTGGTGCGTTCTCTGCGAGACGGAGCGATTTTGGAGAGACTTCCGGGTGATATTCGTATTATGCCAAACGGGGAACGGTGGCTTATCAAATAGCTTTGTCATCTAACTTCCAGTTTTACGAACTAATTGTATCAAAATAAAGTCGTTTAAAGCTGCCGATTAGCACACAACAGCTTTTGGGGATGATGGTTGCGTTTGTGGTTTACCAGCGATAAACTGTCAACGTATTGATTTCACTTTAACTGCTGACGCAAACGCAAAGAGCACCTCTATACTCAATTGAGTGCAGAGGTGCTCTTGTTATTTATCATATTCGAAAAGCTAATGCAGAGCTTTTGTCGGGCATACCTTGGTATTAGTACGCATTTTCTTCAAAGTAGGTGTAGATTTTTTCCGAAACATAGCTTACCAGATAAGCGATAAAAGGAAAAACAATGAAGCCTACTGCCTTTGTAAATTCTCCAATTTCTCCAAATGGGACGCCGCTTTTGAAAGCACAAAAAGACTGATACAGATAGTAAACTCCTGCAATCAGTCCGAAAGAAGAAATGTAACCAATTCCTTTTGCGACATAGGAAACCGCATGAAACGCAATGGAAAGTGGCGTGTAAATAATCGTCCTCAATTCACTGAAAACAGAACCGAAAAACTTATATCTTTTTTCTGACTTTTCAATTCGTTTTTCTGACCTTGCGTATTCTTCATCTGTCATAACAGTGCCAAAACCCAACTCTGCAAATTTCTTGCCAATCTCCCTTGCACTCTGTTCTTCTCTATTTTCATTATAGTTGTAATCTTTCATAATGAATCACCTCGCAAGAATAGAATTTTCAGCCATGAGCAAAACGCAGGTTTTGCAACATTGATACCACCATATGCCGCTGTATCGAGCTTGATAGTGCTATATGTTGTATGTCGTTATGAGTAAATCGGAGTTTTGCTCATGGCTGTAGAATTTTTTATGTATTACGCTCGTCCGTAGAATTTGTTTGTGTTACACTGCTTTTTTGAATTTGTGATATTGTTCGTATTGTCTTAACATCCCGAACCACACAGAGAACTGTCAGAACAATTATGATAAATACAAATCCATCTTCGCTCAGCCAAGGAATAGAAGCAATAATTCCATCTATTTTAAAACTTACAAACAACGCTATCGCTACCGTTATTATAAATGCAAGGAGATACCTCTTTGATACATCTAATATAAATCCATAAAGCGATAAGCTTATATAGGCTAAAGAGGCAAGTCCAAGACCGGCACCTATTATTTCTAATGAAAAAATCGCCCCTCCTTTTTGGAACTGGCTATATACGTACCAAGCAAAGATTCCTAAAAAAATTATCATTTTTAAGATTTTTGTTGTAATTCTGCTCATATATACCTCCGCAAATTCAATTTTCTGTTTCTGGCGGTGTAATCTTAAATCAAAAATCTTCCCCTGTAATAAAACGCAGAATCAGATTATTGATTACTTTATTCTCTTTAATGCTTTCTTCGACTTGTTCAAGCCACAGTTCTTCGTTTTCTTTATCAAACGCTTCCAGTTCGGCACGCTGTTCCGGCGATAAGCCCTTGTATCGTTGCTCAAAATATTCTGCACGTTCTTCCGGGGTTTCCTCCGGGTCTGTGAATCCTGTGATATCTGTAGGGAATGTATCCGGCACCAACTTTCCCTGTCTTGTCAGCCAAGCTAAGGCATCAATAAATCCCATCATGTATGTAAGACGTTCTTTTGACGTTAGGTAGAAGTTCTCCGTCTTTAGGTACTTTGTACGGGGAGACTGTCCAAACGCCTTGAAAAGCCCCTTATCGCTTTCTAAGAGTATTCTAAGGCCGTCATGGTACTGCTCATAGTTATCAAGCACCATACTTTTCAGCGTATATAATTCGTCCGAGTTCATTTCAATCCCTCCAATATAATTTATAACATAAATTATAACATATAAATCACATCTATGGAAACATAAAATCTAACATAGAGGTGATTTAGCATGAAAGAGGAAAAATTGATAATTCATCCGAAACGTCCCAAGGGGGATGACGGTTATAAGACCTTTTCTGTTCGTATCAGAGAGGACGTTGTGCAGCGCATTGATGAAATATCGGCTCAGACAGGGCGCAGCCGAAATGAACTGATTGGTATACTGTTGGAGTTTTCGTTAGACCGCTGCTCCATCGAACCCAAATAACAAAAAATCACAGGCAGCTCCTTTGCGTAGTGCAATAGGAATCGCCTGTGATTTTCTTATTTTCCGTATCGTTTGATATCCACCTGTGACAGCGTGTGGACGGTGGCTTTAAGCGTTCTCAAATGCTCCCGAGCTGTTTTATAGTCCTTATGAGCAATGCAATCCTCAATCAGTTCTACATTGTCATTCACAATCATATCAAACTGCTCTAACGAGGATTTCAACCCCAGAATGCGTTCAAAGTCTGTATAACGGGATTCCACTTTTTCTGCCGGAGGTTCGTTTTCTTCGCACTGTAAAGGGAATGTGTCCGTCCATTCTTGCAGTTCGGCTTGTGTGATATCCCCGTTCTCCCATTTGCGCCTTTCGTTGTACCATGCTTGTAACGCTTGAAGAATTGTCTCATCCTTTGTCTGGATAGCGTATTTAGGCTCTTGCGGAAGTTCGATTGGCACAAGGTCATATTTCTCGGACAGTTCAAACAAAATGTGTATGGCATCGTTATAGCTGTCGATCTGGCGGTCAATGAGTGTTTCTACTGGCACACCGAGCCTTTGGGCAATCAGTTCTAATTTATCTCGGGACGCTTGTCTATATCCAATTTCATAATTCCTTATAGCGGCTTCATTTACCCCTAAAGCGTTTGCCAATTCAACAACAGTTGTATCTTTCTGCGAACGGATTCTTCGAATTTTTGTTCCTGTTCCCAGATACCTTCCAGACTTTTTATCGCTTCGAAATTTATCCCACAAACCCATTTGTTTTCCTCCCAACTGTGTTGCCCCAACAATACACTTCAGATAATACCATCGTTTGAGCCGGAAATCAAGATTAACCATTCGCATTCGAATGAAAAACGCTATTAACGTAACTATTTTGCTTCAACCGTATTGACAACGGCACTACTCAGGAGTAATATAAGAATATAACACAATATAACATTAACGTTATACTGTGTTGCAAAGCCGCATTAACCAGTAATAACAAAGGAGATGAATACTATGGCAGGAGTAACCCAGTCTATCATGGAGTGTCGCAACTACTCTGTGCAGGACATTATGAACATCTATGGTGTCGGAGAGGAAAGTGTCCGCAACTTTATCAAAAAGCATCAGAAAAACAATGATTTTCGTGTATTCATGGTGGGGAAATATCTTCGTATCGACAAGAACAGTTTTGAAGATTGGTATAACAATCATCCGAACGAGTTCTAACGGATGTTATGGGCAGAAAACCTAAGAAGAAAGACATAGCTGAGTATTTGTGGCATAGCGAACCCACCAAGATTAACGCTACCAATGACAACTGGCGCATCCGCTATGGGTATCTTGATTCCGAAGGCAAGGAACACCAGACCACCGAGACTGTGAACAACGAACGTGCGAAGAATCAGTTCTTATCCTATCTTCTGCTCCGAGAAAAGGAGCATAAGGCTGCCAAGGGCACAACAGTAGCTTCAAAAGTTGATAAAACGGAGATAGAAACCGTTGAACAACTCTTGTACGCCTATGCCGAACATACTAAGTATTTACATACCATCGGAGACAGATATGGATGGGACGAGGGCACTTACAGAGCGAATATCGGTAAGATTCGTAATTACATTGTTCCCGTGTTTGGTTCATTCCCTATATGGAAAATAACCCGTGTCGATATGAGACAGGGCTTCAAGGATATGCTTCAATTACCGCAAGCCAACGGGAATCATAAGGCAAATGGGGCAAGGGTATCACAGCGTACTGTTTATGATTGCAAGAAAATCATCAGCCGAGCATTTAAGTACGCTACGGATGATTTGGAGCTTATCACAGAAAACCCCATGTTGGGTGTGACTGTAAAGCAGCCGAAGTCAAGCAGGCGTGAGGTGTGGACAGAAGAACAGTTTAATTTTGCGTATGATAACTGTTCCGATCCACAGCTCAAGCTTCTAATCAGCCTTATGGTGGCATTGAGCAGCCGTATTGGAGAATGTCTTGCCTTAACATGGTCTGATGTATACGATAACGAGGACAAGCATGAACCGTCCTATATTCGTAACTACAAGGAGTTGACTTACCGCACTGAGAAATTTATTAAAGAAACAAATGGTCGGGGGATTCTCAAAGTATTCGACCAAGTTCGTAGCACTCGACCGGATGCAAAAAGACGTGCGGTCTTTCATGTTACCAAGACGGAAAAGGAAATCGAAGCAAAGACGGACAGAATCTATATAGCGCCGGAAGTCATTTTCATGTTCCGTGATTACAGGCTTGTTCAGAATCAGCATAAGCAGCTTGCAGGAGACAGCTACATTGATGATGATTTGATATTTGCTCACGAGGATGGTACGCATATCAGTTCACAATACGCCGATGATATGTTCCGTTCACTCTATGAGCCTTTAGGACTTCCAAAAGTAGACCTGTATAGCCTAAGGCATTTCTCAATCACAAAAAAACTTGATTATAACAAGCATGACTATGTGAGCTTGGCTAAGGATACCGCCCATCGTCAGTTGAGCACGATACAGGACTATTACGAAACGCCGGAGGACAGCGTAAGAATTGATACAGCGAAAGCGATTGGAAAGTTTCTTAGTCGCTCCGGCAAATCGGATTCTGAATCCAAAGCGACAATCTCTCTGGCAGATGAAGATTTTGCAAAAAAGCTTGAGGAAGTGGCTTCTGATTCAGCCGGAAAACAGATGCTTGAGTTTGCTATCGCCATGTACGAGAAGAACAATTCGGGCAATTAAAGGTCATCCGACACCAACCGTATTTAACGCCGTTAATCACCTAAATATTTAGCTACTGTACAAAACCACTGAATTTACTGTATAATATAAGCGATACGAAACACCCGAACCATGATTCCCTTGCAGCAATAAAAGAGAAAAACCTCTCCAAGCGAAGCTTGATTATTTTTTCTTTTACTGCTCAATAAAAAAGCCGAAAACCCTTGAAAACAAAGGCTTTCGGCGTTATTATCTGGCGCGCCAAAAGGGATTCGAACCCCCGGCCTTCCCCTTAGGAGGCGTATCACAAACCTGACCTATGGTAACCCGTAGTAACCTGCAATAGCCTGGAAACCCCGTCATTACTGGATTTATCGAATGGTGCAAGTGTTATCGTGTACTATCCGGTATTCCGGCATTGAACGGGGTTTTCTGTACTTTTCCTTAGCTTCCTTAGCCGAGAAAAAGTTGATTGGATGAAACACTCGATTCTCAATACGTATACAAGACGTATTATACGATATTTATAAGGAGAATGCAAATGCCAGAATATCAATTAGAAATCAAGCAAATCGTGGACTACCCACGCTGCCGGATATACCGGCAATTTATTCAAAGTCTGATACAGGACCGGAGCATTCGCGTAAGCGGCGGCTCCGGCCTTTTTTATTTTACCGTACTTTGCAGCTATGCCAACTTCCGCACCTCATACCGCCGGCTGGACGGGATTAGCTATACCGTCTACCCCGGCGAATGGGTCTGCCGTATCTCCGAGATGGCTGAATGGTTCCGGGTGCGGTTCCATTATCAGGCCATTGCCATTCTGGACAGCCTGCAGGCCAGCCAGCTTATCACCTACACGGTTCTTGGCCGTGGCAAGATTGTCAAGTTCAAAATCAAGGATTGGCGGCGCCACAATACCGTCCTTGACTACAACGCGCCCTGCCAAAAAGACACCGGCTTTTTCTTCATGCCCTTGTCTATTGCCACAGAACTTGTCAGCGCCGGAAAATGCTCAGAAATGGATTGTCTGCTGGATTTGTGGCTGAACACCATCTACAACGATGAACAGGTCAAAGGCTCGGAGATCGGCCCGGTGGTGTATATGAGAAACGGCACAGGCAATCCGCTGCTCGGTTATGCGGAGCTGTCTGAGCGCTGGGGAATATCAAAAGCCACCACGGGTCGTTTCCTAAAACGAATGGAAGGCGCGGGATACCTCTCGCTGATGTCATTTCCGGGAACCCACGGCAGTGTTATTTACCTGCAAAGCTACCTATCCACCATGTTTCAGATATCCGATGTGATGATAGATAAAGAGGAGGTTGCTATGGTGCTGAATATTAAATTGGCTCTGCCGGATTGTGAAGATGAAACCGAAAAAATGGATGCTGACGAATCCCATGCTTGTGTTTCAAAAGAAAGCTCCGGCGTATCAAAAACGTGGATGGATCTCATCCTGGTAAAAGTGCTGGAAGTCCTTGCTGCACAAGGCTTTTCGTGCTTCGGATGCCCCAAATCCACATACAAGTTATATCCGTTATCCGCCGATTGCAGGGAATTTATTTCATCCCCCCAGGCTTCTAAGGACAAGCGGCCCATAGCCGACCACTACATGCTGGTATTTCTCTGCGGTGCGGACAAAGAAGTTTTTCGCTTTGAATTAACGCTGACCCCTCATGAGGGGCAGTTTGACAGGAGGGAACGCTGATGAAAAAGAAAGACAAAGCCTTAGACGTTACACAAACCCCGCTGTACCATGACACCTGGACATTGCTGAAGAAATACCGGGATGTAGTATGGTCGCTGGAGCTTTCGGTACAGCAGGTGAAAAGTAAATTTCAAATTGAGTACGGCAGCAGCATCGAAGATTTTCTGGAGTCCATCTATCTGGCCGGCGCCGATTTGTCGGGCAGTGAGATTGAACGCCACGCCCAGTGCATCGACCAGAGCCACAAAATGCTCAAACTTATGGAAGCGGCAATCGAAACCATGAGAAACAAGCATAAATACGGCGAAAGTTATTACTGGCTGCTGTACTATGCCTTTCTTTCTCCGCAGCAGCTTCGCAACGTGGAAGAAATCATTGAAAAGCTGCGTCCCCACGTCTGGGACATCAGTTACAGGACATACTACCGCAAGCGGCGTGAGGCTATCGACGCACTCAGTTCCATCCTTTGGGGCTACACCTCACAGGACAGCATCCGGCTGCTGGAGCAATTTTTTCCGAAAGAACAAGATGGCATATAATTGGCACAGCATTGGCACGGTTTTGCCCTTTCGCCGTAAATCTCTATGTGTTATGATTAGTACGCTCACTACTGTGCCAAAAACCGAATAGGCAGCGTCAAACACCTTTTTTCAGAGGTGTTTTTTTGTTGCCCTCTACCGCTCCGGCGGTGGTAAAGCAGCGTCTGTCATCGTGCGGACGCTGCTTTCTTTTCGGCGGCCACAAGGTGAAATAACATACTTTGGAGGTAAAAAAATTGAACAAGCTGAAAGAAAACAAGCGGCAAAGGCTCCACAAGACCATCCACCCCTGCAAGATCCTGTATATGCTGTTCCTCGTCTGCACAATGGCGATGATGTTCGTCCAGCCTGCTTTTGCGGCAACCGATGTGTGGACCAAGGCAAACGAAATTATGAAGGATGTGTATAACCAAATCCTCCTCATTTCCACTATCGCCGCAATCGTCACCGCATCTGTTGCCCTGCTCATGATGAACTTCTCCCGCAGCGGCCGGACAGTGGACGAGTCCAGGGCATGGCTCAAGCGCATTGTCATTACCTGGGTCATTTTGAATGGCCTGGGCTTCATTATGGCCTATGTTACCCCATTCTTTACAGACGGGAAATGGAACGGATAACTCTTTACCAAAATCCCCATCGAAGAAAGGAGTGGTGATATGGGAATCTTGGACGGCATTGTAGCCTGGATTGCCGAACAGGTCATGCACGGGCTTGATTTGATAACGACCTCGGTTTTAGGGGCATTGGGCTGTGATATGTCGGTATTTCTCCGCTATTTCCCGGCAGCGGAAACAATGTACAGCATTTTTGTGGCCCTGGGCATAGGACTGATCCTGCTCAACTGGATATGGCAGCTTTTCAAGAATTACGGGTTGGGCGCCGGCATTGAGGCGGAAGATCCACTGAAGCTCAGTATCCGTTCGCTTATTTTCATCCTGATTGCCTATTTCTCTGATGAGATTGTGGAAATCGTCTTGAAAATCGGCGGTACTCCTTATCAGTGGATCATGGACTCGGAACTGCCCCCACTCAACTTTGCGGACTTCAATTCCGTTGTTGTGACGATACTTGGCGTCTGTGCCAACGGAGCGGTGGCATTGATTGCGCTCATTCTGGTGCTGTTGCTGGCGTGGAACTACGTCAAGCTGCTTTTTGAAGCGGCCGAACGCTACATTTTGCTCGGTGTCCTCGTCTATACCGCGCCGGTTGCCTTTGCCATGGGCGCCTCGCAAACAACAGGAAATATCTTCAAATCGTGGTGCCGGATGTTCGGCGGGCAAGTATTCCTGCTCATTATGAATGCATGGTGCCTGCGGCTGTTTACCAGCATGGTAGGCGCTTTCATCGCAAATCCATTGTCTATGTAAGGAGGTCACAGTATGAAAAAGTACAAGAAAATCATTGCTGTCACCATCGCTGTTGCCGCACTGTTATGTCTGTTTTCCACACAGGCTTTTGCTATTTCAGAGAGTGATGTGCAGGCGGCGGTTGACTCCAGCAGTAAGGAAACCGTGTCCGGAAATGTGTTTATCTGGTTTCTTTGTGCCATCGCCTTTTTGAAGGTGAGCCAGAAGATTGACAGCTTTATGTCCTCACTGGGCATCAATGTCGGGCACACGGGAGGCTCCATGATTGCCGAAGCAATGATAGCAGCCCGCGGCATTTCCGCAGTGAAAGGCTTTTCTGGCGGCGGGTTCCGTGGCGGCGGTTCTTCCTCTGGCGGCCGCGGTTCCGGCGGCTCTGGAGGAGGCGCATCCGCAGCGGCCAGCTTTATGAGCGGCGGACTCGCCGGTGCTGTGGGCCGCCAATTCGCAAATGGCGCTGTAAAAAGCGCAACCGGCACCGGCAGCGGTATCAGCGGTGGAATCGGCGGCAGGATGTTTACTTCGTCGGTGGGCAAGGGCGGCGATTTTGCCAACAATGTCATCGGCACCGTTGCAAAGGGCAGCATCAGCGCAGTAGGCACAATGACAGGTGAAAACGCGAGCCAGGGCCTGCTTTCCTATTTTGGCTATACCGGCATGGAAGCCGGCGACGCCCCCGCCTTCTCCGATGTTGAAATTGGCGGCGGCAGAATTATGGGCACGGAAACCACTGCGGAACACCCCAATGGCGTTGCCTTTGGAATGTACCACGCCGATCAATATACAGCGCCTGAAGGCGATTTTTCCACCGTTACAGCGGTGGACGGCTCAAAGTGGTACAAGCAATACGCCGCCGATGCCGTGGAAAAATCACCCTATATGGCTCCGGACGGCTCTATTGCCTATAACGAAAGCATCGTCAAGAAGCTGCCCCAGGCGCCCCGCAGAAAGGACAAGATCTAAATATGGACGAACAAAGCAAAAACGGCCTGTCCGACACCCTTGAAAAAGGCGCGTCAGCCGCCAGCACGATACAGGGCGCTGTCAAAACAGGCAAAGCGATTGCCGGCGCTGCAAAGGGCGCGGCGGCAGGCGGCCCTTATGGGGCGGTCGCCGGCGCTCTCTGGTCGAATCGGAAAACTGTGGGCAAAATTATCGCGGCAGCAGCATTTCTATTGCTTCTGCCCATTCTTTTTGTCCTCATGCTCCCGGGCCTTATCTTCGGCGGGTTGACAGACGCATTTTCTCCGGGCACAGATGTGCCTATACTCAACGACAGCACCGCTATTGTAGAAAACGCCAACAACATCTCCTTCGCAATTAACGCTATCTTAGCAGAGGGTCTGGACGATGTGAAAGCGCGAATTGACCGGGACTTTGCCGCATCCGGCGGCGACTGCATGGAGATTACGAACCCTTATGAAAGCAATCTTGTCTCCAACGTCAACTTGTTTGTATCCCAGTATTGCGCCGCCAAGGACAAGGACTTTGCGGCCATATCCCTTGCTGATATGGAGCGTATCCTGCGGGCCGGGAAAGGCCATCTCTACACCTTTACCAAAAGAGAAGAAACCCGGACGCGCACGGAAACCGATCCGGACACCGGCGAGGAAACCACCGTCACCGAGCTTTGGATTCTCTACACCATTGTTTATCAAGGCGAGGACTATTTTGCGGACACTATCTTCCAGCTCACCGATGAGCAGAAAGCCCTGTCCACTGACTATGCCCAAAACCTGAGCCTGTTTCTGGGTGACGGGATGTTTCAGGGGCTGCCGTCCGATTTTACCACGCTGCCCTCGCTTGGCGATATCCGCTTTACGGACGGGGTGACGGAGGTAGTCTACTTCAACCAGCTGGATGACGCCTATGCCAATAAGCCATACGGCACGGACAATATCGGAGGCTATGGCTGCGGTCCCACGGCCATGTCCATTGTTGTGTCCTCGCTGACGGATGAAACCGTAGATCCTGTACAAATGGCAAAATGGTCGTATGACAACGGCGGCTGGTGCAAAGGCAGCGGCTCTTATCACGCCATGATTCCCGCCGCCGCAGCAGCTTGGGATCTGCCGGTGGAGGGATGTACCGCATCGGAACCACAGCGGCTTTTAGACGCTTTAGCGGAGGGCAAGCTGGTGGTGGCCATTATGTCCAAAGGGCATTTTACCTCCAGCGGCCATTTCATTGTCCTGCGCGGCGTCAAGGATGGACAGATCTTGGTGGCTGACCCTGCCAGCTACAACCGCAGCCAAAAAGCATGGGATTTGTCCATCATTCTGAATGAAGCAAGTAAACGAGCGGCAGCCGGAGGTCCGTTCTGGATTATCGGGTAATCATGCCGCAGGAAAGAGGTAGCCATGAACACAAATAACGAACATGATTCTTATATCATCCCGCCCAATTTCATAGACAGCGGCACCTTTTTCGGCGGGATGCTCAAAGCGAGAAACGCCATTGAAGCCGGCATACTGCTGCTTGTGGTAGGCATTCCTGTCTTCGCCCTCGGCGTGCCGCTTACCACAAAAATTATCATCCTCTGTCTCACAGCGCTTCCCCTTGCGCTCTTTGCCCTTATCGGCATCGGGGGCGAAAGCCTCAGTTCCTTTGCGCTCATCTTCCTTCGCTATCTGAGGAATCGCCGGGTGGTGGGTCTGCAGCCAGAGGACAACGGCGCCGCCGAACGCCCCACAAAGCGGAAAGCAAAACCAAAGAAACAGCGGGCAAAGAGTCAAAAAGAACGCCGTGAAGACTTTCCCGCTGAATTCGATGAGGTGGCTCGCTATTCACGCAGGCAGAAGGTTCGGGGTAAACTGCCTCATAAAGAAAAGCAGCCGCACCATGAGAAACAGCCGCGACGGGAAAGAACGGTAAAGGAACCTGTGCGGCCGGCTTGCTTGAACCCGGTGGCAGAATATATCCCCATCGAAAAGATCGAAAACGGAATCATTTATACCAAAGACCGCCGTTTCGTGAAAATTATTGAGGTGGAGCCTATCAACTTTCTGCTCCGAAGCGCCAGAGAGCAGCGCAATATTATCTACTCTTTTATCAGCTTCCTCAAAATCAGCCCGGTGAAGCTCCAATTTAAGGTGCTGACCAAACGCGCGGACATTAACCGCCATCTGGAAACCGTTCGCTCAGAGCTGGCACAGGAAACCGATGAGGGCTGCCGGATGCTGCAGGAGGACTATCTGGAACTCGTCAAGCAGATCGGCTCCAAGGAAGCCATCACCCGCCGCTTTTTCATCATCTTTGAGTACGAGCCCTATGCAAATACAAAACGCGGCAACGAAGAAAATGAAGCCATCGCCGCCCTTAGTACCGCCGTACATACAGCGGAAAACTACCTGCGGCAGTGCGGCAATCAGGTCATTGCCCCTGACAATGAGAACGAGTTTGCGGCGGATGTGCTCTACAATCTTCTATGCCGCAGCGCCAGCTGTGAAAAGCCGCTGCCCACCCGGGCTAAGGAGATTGTGGCAAAGTATGTGGCGGCAGGCCGGACCGAGGATTTGGACAACATCCCCGAATGTGAGTTTTTTGCCCCTGACAGCATCGACTTCACCCACGGGCAGTATATCAAGATTGATGATGTCTACTACTCCTATCTGCTTGTTCCCGGGGATGGTTATAAACCCCGTGTGCCCGCCGGATGGCTCAGCCTGATTGTCAACGCGGGCGACGGCATTGACATGGATATGTTTCTCACCCGCCAGCCAAAGGAACGCATTATTCAAAAGCTGGGCCAGCAGCTACGCATTAACCGCAGCAAGATCAAGGAGACCAGCGATACCAATACGGACTTTGACGACCTGGACGGGGCGATCCGCAGCGGCTATTTCCTCAAGGAAGGGCTGGGCAACAACGAGGATTTCTATTATCTCAACCTGCTCATTACCATCACAGCCAACAGCGTAGAGGAATTGGAGTGGCGGCAGGCTGAAATGAAAAAGCTTCTTTTATCGCAGGATATGAATGTCTGCACCTGTTCCTTCCGGGAGGAGCAGGCTTTTTTATCGGCTCTGCCCCTCGCGGCGCTGGAAAAAAAGCTCTATGAACGGTCAAAGCGCAACGTGCTGACGCTGGGCGCCGCAAGCTGCTATCCGTTCACAAGCTATGAAATGTGCGATGACAACGGAATTTTACTTGGAACCAATAAGCATAACAACTCGCTCATCATCGTGGACATCTTCAACAGCCGCACCTACAAAAATGCAAATATGGCGATCCTGGGCACCAGCGGAGCAGGGAAAACTTTTACGCTCCAGCTGATGGCGCTTCGTATGCGTCGCAAGGGCGTTCAGGTCTTTATCCTCGCCCCCTTAAAAGGGCATGAACTGCACCGGGCCTGCAGCAATATCGGCGGCGAGTTTATCCAAATCTCGCCGGCGTCCAAAAACTGCATCAACATCATGGAAATCCGCCGCGCGGACAAGTCGGTGGACGAACTTCTGGACGGGCCAAGCATAGAGAAATCCGAGCTTGCCGCCAAGATTCAGAAGCTGCACATTTTCTTTTCCTTACTGATCCCGGATATGAGCCATGAGGAAAAACAGCTTTTAGATGACGCCCTCATCAAGACCTACGCCCTCAAGGGCATCACCCACGACAATGCCACGCTGGAGGATGAAAACAACTTTGAGAACCCAGGCAGCTATAAGGAGATGCCCATATTGGGAGATCTCCATGAGGTGCTGAAAAAGTCACCGGAGACCAAGCGCCTTGCCAATATCCTGAATCGTCTGGTACACGGCTCGGCCAGCACCTTCAACCAGCAAACCAACGTGTCCTTGGAGAACAAATATATTGTCCTCGACATATCGGAGTTGACCGGCGACCTGCTGACGGTGGGAATGTTTGTGGCGCTTGATTTCGTCTGGGATAAGGCAAAAGAAGACCGGACGCAGGAAAAGGCCATTTTTATTGATGAGTGCTGGCAGCTTATTGGCGGTTCCTCCAATCGGCTGGCAGCCGATTTTGTACTTGAGATTTTCAAAATCATCCGAGGCTACGGCGGCTCGGCAATTTGCGCCAGCCAGGATCTGAACGACTTTTTCGCATTGGACGGCGGCAAGTATGGCAAAGGCATCATCAATAACTCCAAAACCAAAATCATTCTCAATCTGGAGGATGACGAAGCCCAGCGTGTCCAGCAGTTTATGAACCTGTCGGAAGCCGAGGTCATGGAGATTACCCACTTTGAACGCGGCTCCGGCTTAATCTCCACAAATAACAACAATATCACGGTAGAGTTCAAATGCAGCCAACTGGAAAAAGACCTCATCACCACTGACCGCCGTGAACTGCAGGAACTGATTGCGCGTACAAAGCAGAAAAACGATGAAATGTTATTGTAATACGCTTTTTATACGCATTAGCCTGTTATTGCGAAAACAATACGGTATTTATACGCATTACGGCAATCTCCCATTGCCGCAGAAAGAAGGTGAAGCAATGAAAACCAGGGAAGAAATCTATGGGAAAGAGGCCGCCGATCTGCTTCGGAACATATCCATGTACCGGGTGCTGACCGAACAGCAGCTCCTGCGGCTTTATCCCGGCAAGGATGACAGAATCAAAAATTTGCTTCTGCATCTCACCCGTCAGGGCCGTATCTTTTATGGCAGCGCGGACGGCGCCTACTATGCAGAACAGCGGATGAAGTCCGATCCCGGTATGACGGCCGCTGTGTGGGTGCTGCTGGATTTTATCGACAAGGTGGAGTATCACTCTGTCAGCGATTTTCCGGCAAAGCTGGTGTTCTTCGCTGCCGGCGAGGTCTACGAGGTGCTCTATGTGGCACTGTCCCAGGAAGCGCTGGTCAGTCATCTTTGGTCGCAGCAAACAGAGGAAGACCCGCCCAGGCGCATTGTAGTGGTAGACAGCCCGGAGCAGATCGCCGCCATTGACATCCCCGGCGTCAGCGGCTACTGCACAGTTGATCGGGATGGCCGGATTTCCTATTTCAAGAAAGAATAAAAGAATAGAGGTGTTTCATTGGACAGACAAATCATCACTCAGCGGATCACCGCTATCTTAGACGAAGTAAGCCGGCTCCAAAGCGCCCTGTACGCCATGAGCACAACCGATATACAGCGCTATCCTGACAATTACGAAGTGCTGTCCACCGATGCCGCGTTGCGGGGCGAGGCCATTGCCTGCCGGCTGCGGCATTTGATTTACGCCACTACCGGCGTCAAAAAAGCAGAATACCTGCAGTCGGCAAGCGTGATCCAGGGCATTCAGGTTCGCTATGAGGACGGTGTTATGGAACTGACGCTGCCGGCGCTGCTGCCAAAACGGAAGCAGCGGCAAAGCACTGAGTTTTTGCTTGACCCCATATACTTCGCGCTCAGCAACTACGCCGACCATCATCCACTCCCCAAGTTCCGGCATTGTGTCGTCTGCTTTTCCCACATTTATTGCCGGGAGCTTCCGGCTCGACGCATCCGGGACTATGACAACCTGGAGTTAAAGCAGCTTCTCGATGTGGTGTCCACCTTTATCATGGCCGACGACACAGGGCTTTTGTGCGACGCCTATAACACTACCGAGCTTGGAGACGCGGACTGCACCTGCATTTCAATTATGGATAAAGACCACTTCCCGGAGTGGCTGGCAGAGCGCAAAAACCGCATGAAATCCATATCCGACTTTTGAGGATTTTGCGCCTGATTTTCCGGGACGTTGAAAAACAATAGAAAAAGCCTTGCCACATCGGTGTTTTTCGGATGCGGCAGGCGCAGAAAACTACCGGGGTTATAAGCGACCTCGGTAGTTTTTCACCAAGGAGGTGGTGCTTTTGAGCGACAATCAACCGCTCCCCGGCAACGGGACAAAGCCGATGCTGCTGCTCACCCTCACTGCCCTTTCGGGCGAGTTTCCTGCCAATCAGTTAGACCGTCTTGGCAGTGGGGCCTACATGGACAATGTGGTAAAGGGGTTAAAGCGCGATGGCCTGCTGCGGTCTTACTACAAAGACAAGCTCCGGGGCTTCCGGCTCACGGCAAGAGCCAAGTCGCTGCTGCTTGCGGACAATCCTGACCGCTTCCAGTTCTACCTTACCGGCAACTGTGAGACCAACCAGCCGAAAAGCGAGGTGACCAGGCGGCTGAGGCTGCACCGGATGGCCGAGTCCATTGTCACCATGTACGGCGCAGGCGTTTCCATCTTCCGTGATGAAAAGCCGGAGGTCTTTTTTCCGGAGGGCTCGCGGAGTCATACGCCGCCGGTTATTGTTCCCACCTTTTACAGTTCCCGTGAAATGAAAGAGCTGGGCACCGAGTTTGTGAAGATCCGCGGCGCCCGGGCGGTAGGCGTTCTGTTGACGGAGGACAATATCTTTGTCGTCTACAACACTGGCAGCGCAAAGTGCAGATGGGAATACAAATCGGAGATGCGTACCAAAGCGCTGCTGAAGACGGTCCTCTGCCGGGAACGGCTGCCGCACCAATACCGGCCGGACGCTCTCCACGGCCTGCTTTTAGGCGACGGTATGGATATGGCCTGCCAGCTGCTCACCGGCTCGGAGATGGGCAAACGCAATTACTTCATATTAGACGGCAATTACGACCGTTTTCACTATATACCAAATAACCATGCCGGGGAGGTGATCCTAAAGCTGCTGTGCAGCAGCCCACAAATGGCGGAACTGGATGGGATTCTGTCTGAAAACCTGTTTCCCTGCCAGCGGGGCAGCGTTCTGGAAAATGACGGCATGAACCACGAAGGTCAGCCGGTGCTCTTTGCCTATACCATGGACCTGCCCCGCATCCTGCGTTTCCATCAGGCGTTGGAACTGCAGGACATAACAGGAGTCATGCTCTGCTTTGATTTTCAGGCCGAGGCGCTGCGGAAATTTTGCGGTGAGCGTGTAACCTTTGAAACCATCAGTCTAAAGAAATACGAAAGGAGGTTTCGACATTAAAAGCAAAAAACTACTGAAAGCACTGATTGCCGTACCGCCGGCGTTGCTGGCCGTTCTTTATGCCGGCGGTTATCTGGCGCAGCTTCTTTCAAATTATAATGCGTGGCAACAGGCAGGCGGCTATCCGGGGGACGGTACATCACCCCTGATGCCGTCTGCTTCCTTTTTCACCTGCGTTAAGGCCGTGTTTATGCCGCCTTACGGGATCTTTGGCATCTTCATCTGCGCCGGACTTCTGGTGCTGCTGTTCGCCATGGTAATGAAACTGGGGTTTGGCGAGGGCGGCGAGTACGACCGGGAACGCAATCTGGTCTATTCCAGCAAAGGCACCTACGGAACGGCAGGTTTTATGACAAAAGCCGAGATGAAAGAAGTGCTGGACATCGTGCCGGATGTGAAAAAGCACAAGGGCACGATTTTGGGCCTGCTGGATGGTCAGGCGGTCTGCGTCCCGGAGAAAACCCGTATGAACGCCAATATTGCCGTGTACGGCGCAAGCGGCTCTAAGAAGACACGGGCCTACTGTGTCAACCGCATCCTCCAGAGCGTGGCCCGCAGGGAATCGCTGGTGATCTGTGATCCAAAATCCGAGCTCTATGAAAAAACCAGCGAGTACCTGCGGGACATGGGATATGTGGTCAAGGTCTTCAATCTGGTATCACCGGAAAACTCAGACTCATGGAACTGCCTTTCTGAAATCGACGGTCAGGAACTGATGGCGCAGCTTTTCTGTGATGTGGTGATTAAGAACACCGGCTCGGAGCGCGGTGACCACTTTTGGGACAATGCGGAGCAGAATCTGTTGAAAGCGCTTGTTCTCTATGTGGAACAGGGCTTTCCCGTTGAGAGCAAAAACATTGGGCAGGTCTATCAGTTGCTGACCAACACGCAGGAAAAAGAACTGAACAATCTCTTTGAAATGCTGCCTCCGGGACACCCGGCAAAAGCGCCATTCTCTATTTTCAGCCAGGCATCGGATACGGTGCGCAGCGGCGTCATCATCGGGCTGGGGTCAAGGCTGCAGGTGTTCCAAAACACGAGCATCCGTGAGATTACCGCCCATGACGAAATCGACCTGGATCTGCTTGGTAAACAGCCCTGCGCTTACTTTTGTATCACCTCGGATCAGGACAGTACCTTCGACTTCTTATCCTCTCTGTTCCTGTCCTTTGTATTCATCAAGCTGGTGCGCCTGGCCGACCGAGAATATGACGGCGGCGTTCTGCCTGTGCCGGTTCATGTATTAGGAGAAGAGCTGACTGCCTGTGGAGTGATTCCGGATCTCTCCCGCAAAATCAGTACCATTAGGTCGCGTCAGATCAGTATGACCTGCGTGTTCCAAAATCTCGGTGGTCTGCAGAATCGGTATCCTTTTAACCAATGGCAGGAAATTTTGGGCAACTGTGATGTGCAGCTCTTTTTAGGCTGTACCGACGACCTGACCGCCAAGTTTATCAGCGACCGCACCGGCGAGGTCAGCATACAGGTATCCAGCAAGGCCAAGCAGCTCGGAACCTGGCGTGTTTCCAATTACACGCCGGAATACCGCGAAACCAGCGGCGTTGGCAAGCGCAAGCTGCTGACAATGGATGAGGTGCTGCGCCTGCCCATCGACAAGGCCCTCATCATCATCCGGGGACATAAGGTGCTGCAGGTAGACAAGTTCGATTATTCCCTGCACCCGGAGGCAAAGCGCCTGCGTCCAAGCAAGGCCTCCGCCCATATTCCCGACTGGCGCTCCCGGCAGCCCAGGGCGGAATACACGGTGCCGGCAGCCGCTCCCAGGCCGGGGCAGCGCAAAACAAAGCCAAAAGCGGACAGCACAAAGAAATCTGCTGTCACCAAAACCGATAAAAGCTCCATCATGGAGTAAAAAACAGGAGGATTTTTATTATGACCAAGAAAAAACAAGAAGAACTGGAAATGATGGCTTCAGAAGAAAACACTGCTTTGACCGCTGATGAAGCAGCCGAACAGGATACTCCGGTGCTTCAGGAAGATGGGAGCGCCGGTGAGGACCTGAACGAACTGCTGACCTCTATGGACGGCGAAGCGCAGTTGGAAGCTGAATCTGAACCGTCTGCACAGCCGGCAGAGGAAACGGTTCTGTTGGGCGATGGCCTTGTGGAGCAGAATGAGGAAGATCAGCCGCCTGCTGAGGAGGCGACGCCAGATCCCCCTGCGCCGGCCAAGCCTAAACGGGCCGCCCGGAAAAAGAAGGCAGAGGATGCGCCACCCGCTGAGGGTGAAGTACCTGCCGGGGATGTGGCTCCGGAACCGGAAAAGCCTGCCGCTCCCGCCAAACGGGCCGTAAAGCGCAGGGCCGCCGCCGTCCCGATCCTCACCATCGACGCCCGGGGCGAGGCGGAAACGCAGGAAAACGTGGAAGACACCATCTGGCATGAAATCCACAACGCCTACCGCACACGCAGAATGCTTACCGGATTCCTGGGCGGTGTGGAACAGACCGACAACGGCAAAACCATCGCCATTGTGGAATATAAGGGCTTCCGTGTTATTATCCCTCTCAAGGAGATGATGATCAACCTGGTCGGCAATACGGATTCCAGCGCCGAGTATGATGAACTGATGCGCCGGCAGAACAAGGTGCTCAGTAATATGCTCGGAGCGGAAATTGATTTTATCGTCAAGGGCATTGACTCCAAGACCCGCAGCGTGGTGGCCAGCCGAAAGGACGCCATGCTCAAAAAGCGGCAGCTTTTCTACCTCAACACCGACGCGGCCGGAATGTACCGCATCTATGAAGGGCGTGTGGTGCAGGCCAGGGTCATCGCCGTGGCGGAAAAGGTCATCCGCGTGGAGGTGTTCGGCGCCGAGTGCTCAATTCTGGCAAGGGATTTGTCCTGGGACTGGATCGGTGACGCCCATGAGCGCTTTTCCATTGGCGACCAGATCCTTGTCCGGGTGCTCTCCGTCAAGCGTGAAAGCCTTGAAAACATCACCATCAAGGCCGATGTAAAAAGCGTATCGGAAAACCAGAGCCACGAGAACCTGAAAAAATGCCGGGTACAGAGCAAATACGCCGGCAAGGTCACCGATGTCCACAAAGGCGTGGTCTATGTCCGGCTTACCAACGGCATCAATGCCGTGGCCCATTCCTGCTATGACCGCCGTATGCCCGGCAAAAAGGATGATGTCAGCTTTGCGGTCACCCGGATCGATGAGGAACGGGGCGTAGCGGTGGGCATCATCACCCGGATTATCAAGCAAAACCTCTAAATCTGGAAATGGCACATGGATGGCACGGAATTGGCACGGTTTTGCCCTTTCAGCGTAAATCCCTATCTGCTATAATTAGTACAGTGCAAAATATAGGAAAACCGCCGCCTGTCCCTTTCGGATGGGCGGCGGTTCTTTGTAAAGGCGGTGATCCCTTGTACAAACGTATCAGCAAGCTGCTGAAATCTGACCGTGGAGATGTGAATTACTTCAGCACGACGGTATTCATTTTTATCGCGGTCATCCTGCTGGCATTTATCATCAATTTGTTTGGCATTATCTCTACAAAGCAGCAGCTCGACCACGCTGCAGATCAGATGACCAAACAGATCCAGCTATCCGGCGGCGTCAATGACGAAACGGACGAGCTGTTTGACTTCCTCTGCTCCCAGATAACCGGCGCCGACAACATTACCTACACCATCGACACAGACTACAAGACCCCGCGGCCATCCGGAATGCGAAACGCCATTCAACTGGGTACGCCGTTTTATATCACGATCCGGGGCAGGGCGCAGCTGGGCGGCTTCTGGAATTTTGACCTCGTAAATATAACCGTCGTGGCCAGAGGCGCCGGTGTATCTGAGCACTACTGGAAGGACGGAGGTGCGCCACATTGAAAAAGCCCCTTAAAAATGACCGGGGCGACATCTCCATCTTTGCCTGTTTCTTTGTCACCGGCATCATTATGCTGGTGTCCTTTTTAATGCTCTACGCCTCGGTGAGCATTACCTGTATCAATATCCGCAACGGCGCTAAGATGGAACTGAACAACCTGAGCGCATCCATCTATGCGGACACCTACCGCTCCCAGCGGGAAAGCAACTTCAGTGAATATCTGAAAACCCTTTACCAGAGCGCGTCCTATACCAGAAGCCTGGAGCAAAGTGTAGAGGACGGACTGGAAAATAAAATCGCTCTGTCCACCGATGATTACCGCGTCAGGAACATCAGCCTTGATTTTACCGTGGTGGGCGACCGGGTTGAATATGTATTTCACTGTGATGTGGATTTTTATATCTTCATGTTCGGTAAAGAGTACCCTGTCATTACGCAGGAGGTACAGCTAACCGGCTACCACAATACAAAATTTTAAGCCCGTTGTTGGTAAAACGGGCACTCAAGTCGTAAATAAGCATCAAAGGAGATGATCTCATGAAAAAACTATTGACATCAAAGCCGTTCCTTGTATCGACGCTTGTACTTGCCAGTATCGCCATTGTGGCTGCCTGTATTTTCGTCAGCAGCGATGAACCGCCGGAGTTCGTGCCGGAGCAGCCCCAGCAATCCCAGACTGTCAGTGACTGGTCGGAATCGGGAGGGACAGCGAAACCGTCCGTTTCCGCTACAACGCCGGCTGCCGACTCCGAACAGGAGGCCTATCCCAAGGTAACCCAGGATGACGGTGAAAATGTGGTAATCGACTTCACCCCACCTCAGTCTTCCGCCGAAGCGGAGCAGACCGAGCCGCCTGAGATACCGGAGGGCAAAACAGAGGTTAAGGAACCCGGCCCTCCCCATCCTGTCAATCCGGACCCGGTTGTAAAGGCACCGGAACCGGAGCCGGAACAGCCCAGCGGTCCCACCCCTGGCAGCACTAACGATCAGGGACAGGTGTACGACCCTGCTTTTGGCTGGGTGACGCTGAGCCCTGTAGAACAAATCCACACGGACAATGACGGCGACATAAACAAGCAAGTCGGTAACATGGACTAATCGCATATTTACCAGGGCACGGTTGCAAAATACCGTGCCTTTTACTTTGCAGACAAGGGAGGACTTCATGAAAAATCTAATCAAAAGAATGTCTTTGCTGCTGCTTGCCTTTTGTTTGCTCTGTCCGACACCTGCGTATGCGACTTCGGGCGGCAGTGGAAATATGGACGGGGGCGGTGGCTCGATGGGACAAGGCACCAGCGCCAACAGCTGGACTCCCGGCAATGACGGCGTTCGTATCACGGTGGTCGATGCGGAAGGCGGCGGTGCGGTATCCGCTTCTGTTGACTTCTCTAACCGTTCACAGCCCGGAAGCCTGCTTCATTTCGGAAGCACCAGTAAATTGGCTTATCGCTCCGGCACCGCGTTGGCGCCCGGGGGCGGCACTTATACCAGTATCAAGCCGGCCACGGCCATGCCCACCATTATCCGCAGCAGCGGCGGCCAGAACAACATTGCCGCAATCAAGAAGTATTTCTGTTCTGAGTATGCTGTGCGCATGGTGGCGGACAACACCGGCATGAGCTATGAGGATCTCATCAGCGGCAAATACAAGCTGTTAATCGAGCCACTGGCCTATTTTAAGTACAACAGTGTGCAATACTGTTTTTCCGCAACAGAGGCCGCCCTTTACGACCAAAAGGTAAATGGCGATCTCCGCTCTAAAATGGCGTCTTTGACCCATCAAAACCTGCCTCTTGCCCTGTTTTTGGAAACCTCCGACCTGGGCTTTACAGCATGGGGCGGCGCGAAAAGCGGCAGGCAATCCAATGCGGACATCATCACATACCTGGGCCTTGGCATCGTGCGCTTCAAGGAGCTGCCTCCGCCCACGGGGGAAATCGAAGCGCCGGATGTGGAATATCGGACGGACACGGACGTGATCAGCGCGATCACGCTGACTACCAACCGGGATTTGACGCCGGATAATCCAGCCTCGGTCACCTTCTATATCAACGGGCGCACCTACCGGGTCAACAACATTGTCATACCGGGCGGCGATTCACAGGTGGTCTGGGTCAAATGGCATACGCCCTCCACGCCGCAGACCATAACGATCAATGTAACGGTCAGCGGCGCCTATACCGCCAAAGACTCTTTCGTTGCCAAGATCGTGGATCTCAACGAGTTGATTCCGCCAGATCCTCTGGCTACTGACACAAACCCCGGCTACACTGTGCCGGCCCTGCCGTCGAATCCTCAAAAAACAACTGCCAACTGGGGCGTGTGGAGCTGCTACTGGGTACCTGTATGGGTTTGGTGCGACCACGGCGAGGACGGCGGCCATTGGGTCGATGAGGGCTACTGGGAGTTTGAGTACACCGGCTATTCCGCCAGCCTGTCCGGGCGGATGACACTGATGCCGGACGATATTGTACCGACCGCACAGGGAAAAAGCATGAAATCAGGCTACGGCGTAAAGACCAACGTATCCGCCACTTTCTCCACAAACGCCCCGGCGGGACACTTCACCTACACGCAAACGGCTTTTTCCGTATTCCCCGAGTTTCAGTATAAGGAGTATCTGCGTTTGCTGGAACGGTCGTCAGGTGGCAGGAGCGCACAATTTACCTTTAAGCCCAATGAATTTTCAACCTACGACCGCAAAGTGCATTTTTCACCGGTGTGGTTCCCGGATCGCACCCAATATACCATATATACGCAGGTATGGGACACATGGACCCCCGATGGGATGCTGTCGGTCAATGTAAGCGACTATGTATCCATCAACGGAAGCTTATATGACGATTGGTACACCAACCGTGAGTAGTTGTATTTTATCCGGCTACGGGCTTTTGTTGCTGGCCGCTGTCGTCGGATTTGCCATATATGATATTCGCCATAAGCGAGTGCCAAACAAGGCCCTCGCTTTTTCTCTTCCCATTTTTCTGGCCGCACCTTTCCTAAACACTGCGGTGCAGGGGCTCCCCAGTATCCTCCCGGCCTTGCTGAACGCTCTTTTAGGCGCCGGCGCAGGGTTTGGGATTCTGCTTCTGGCCGCGCTGCTCTCTAAAACGGGAGCCGGCGTAGGCGGAGGCGATATCAAGCTGGCGGCGGCACTGGGTTTTGCCTATGGACCGAACAAGATTCTTTTTATCTTGCTGCTTGCTTCCATCCTGTGCCTGCCCGCTGCGGGATATTTCAGCAGAACCAAAAAAGGGCGGCCTGTTTCACTGCCCTTTGTGCCGTTTATGGCAACCGGATGTCTGGTACTGACCGTCATCCGCATTTTAAGTTAAAGGAGAATATAACCTATGAAACTGAATAACCGCTTTCTTTTTGGCATCCTCAGCATTATTTTGGCCGCGGCTATCGCGTTCATCGCTCTGCCCACAATCGCCAAACAGACCAATGGGAAAACCGAAATCGTACATATTGTACAGCCGGTACCCAAAGGCGCTCAAATCACGAACAAGGACGTGCAGATCGTGGAGGTCGGCAGCTACAACCTTCCCGGCAATATTGCCCGTACCACAGAGGATGTGATCGGCAAATACGCCGCTGCTGATTTGATGGCCGGAGACTATATCCTTGCCAGCAAAATCAGCCCCACGCCTATTTCCTCCGACATTGTGCTGAGCCATATCCCTTCCGGCAAGGTGGCGATATCTATGACAGTCAAGACGCTGGCAAGCGGCCTGTCCGACAAACTGCTGGCCGGGGACATCATCCGTGTCTACCACTTCATGGATGAAGCCAGAGACATTCCGGAGCTCCAGTTTGTCAAGGTTCTGTCGGTTACCGATTCCAGAGGCATCAACATCGACAACACCAAGGAGCCGGATGAGGATGAGGAAAAGCTGCAGTCAGCCACCATCACCGTACTGGCCAGCCCAGAGCAGGCCAAAATCATCACCGCCATGGAAAATGACGGCGTAGCGCACGTTGCCCTGATTTCCCGCGGCAATGACACACTGGCCGAGGAACTGCTTTCAGTGCAGGATCAGACCCTGATGGAGCTTTATTACCCGGAGGAGCTGGAAACCCAAAGTCCCGCCGAAGCTGGCGAGCAGGCGGAAACTGAGCCGGAGGACACCGAAACTGTTCCAACCGAAGAATAGGAAAAAGACCACAAGGAAAGGAGTACGCCTATGTCCAAAATCATTGCGGTGTGGGGCAGCGCGGGAAGCGGCAAATCCATGTTCTGCTGCATCCTCGCCAAAGCGCTCACACAAGACAAGAAAAAAGCCATCATCATTAACGCGGATCTATCCACCCCTATGCTCCCCGTCTGGCTGCCTGACCAGATTATCGAAACAGGCGCCTCGGTCGGTCAGGTTCTCTCATCCACCGAAATCGACACCAGCCTGGTCGCGTCTAAGGTGACGGTACTGAAAAACTATCCCTTTATCGGGCTCATGGGATTTACGGCGGGTGAAAACCCCCTCAGCTATCCCGAAATCAAATATGATATCGTCCGCAGCCTTGTGGCAAACGCAGCGAAGCTGGTGGATTATGTGATCCTCGACTGCAGCCCCAACATGACCAACTTTTTCACCCCCGCAGCAATCGAGTCGGCGGATACGGTGGTCCGCATCCTCACTCCCGACCTCAAGGGGGTGAACTACCTCAAAGCGCACCAGCCGTTGCTGACAGACGCACGCTTCAAATATCACGAGCACATGACCTTTGCAGGGATGGCCCGGCCTTTCCACGCAATCGAAGAAATGGGGCATATCATCGGCGGCTTTGACGGCCTGCTCCCTTACGGCAAGGAGATCGACCGCTGCGCCACCGAGGGCAATATGTTTGGGGCAATCAGCTTCTGTAACCCCAAGTACACGGCTTCGCTGAAAAAGGTTCTGGAGGTGGTACAGCATGAACAAGCTGAATGACATATTCTTCACTGCCGCCACGACCGAGGGGCTGACCTATGAACAGGTATTAGAGGATGTGCAGCGGTATTTTTCCGAAAACCACGCCGCCACCATCGCCGGCGAAAGCGACAAAGCCGGCGAACTGCTGAGGGAGCTGATGACTCAGTATATCGTAAAGCGCAAGTATTCCCTGGACGGCATGACAACCGAAGATCTCTGCGCAAGGCTGTATGAGGATATGGCCGGCTACAGCTTTCTCAAGAAATGGATATACCGCGAAGGCGTCGAGGAGGTGAATATCAACGCCTACAACGATATTGAGGTCATTATGAACAGCGGCCGGAGCATCAAGATTCCCGATAAGTTTTCTTCACCCCAGCACGCCATTGATGTGGTGCGGCGTATGTTGAATGCCTGCGGTATGGTTATTGACGACACCATGCCTTCGGTGGTGGGTTTTCTGGACAAGAATATCCGTATCTCGGTGGATAAAAGTCCCATTGTTGACGCCGATGTGGGCATTAACGCCAGCATCCGTATCGTCAACCAGCATACGGTATCCCGGGAGAAACTGCTGGAATCCGGCAGCGCCACTGAGGAAATGCTGGCTTTTTTGACTGCCTGCATCCGTTACGGCGTCTCAATTTGCATCGCCGGCTCCACCGGCAGCGGCAAGACCACCATCATGGCCTGGCTGCTCTCGCAGGTTCCCAACAACCGCAGGCTCATCACCATTGAGGAGGGTAGCCGTGAGTTTGATCTGGTCAAGCGGGATGCCGAGGGCAATATTCTGAACAGCGTGGTACACCTGCTCACCCGGCCCCATGAAAATCCGGCCATGAACATCGACCAGGGGCTTTTACTGGAACGAGTGCTGCGTAAGCACCCGGATGTAATCGGGGTTGGGGAAATGCGCTCGGCCAAAGAAGCGCTGGCGGCGGCGGAAAGCTCCAGAACCGGCCATACGGTCTGCGTGACCCTCCACAGCAATACCGGTCCCGCCAGCTACCGCCGTATGATGACCCTCGCCAAAATGCGAAACGCCATTGAGGATGAGCTGTTGATGCAGATTATGGTTGAAGCGTATCCGGTGGTGGTCTTTACCAAGCAGTTAGAGGACCGAAGCCGGAAGATCATGGAGATTGTGGAGGGCGAAGACTACACCAATGGCACGCTTTCCTACCGCACCCTGTATAAATACGAGGTAGCGGACAATATCACGGACGATAAAGGCGAAATTCAAGTAGTCGGCAAGCACAAAAAACTGCAGAGCATTTCAGATGCCCTGCGGAAACGGTTTCTGGACAACGGCATTTCCAATAAGGAGCTCGCCCAATTTTGCAAGGAGGTGGATTAGATGCAATGGCTCTATATCATCTGCTTTGCTCTGCTGTGCACAGGGCTGTTTTCGCTGTTCGGCATCCGGGCAAGCGACCTTTTAATGTCCATTTCCCAGGGCAAGGCCGTCACACTCAGCGATGAGCTAAAGGTATTGCAGGGCATTCCCACCAAAGGCTTTTTCAGCCGGGAGTATGAGATCAACCAAATCCTGAAGGACATGGGACGTGAGAATCAGTACGCGGCGGTAAAGCAGATCACACTGCTGCTCTTTGCCGTTGGCGCTGTGCTGGCGATGCTGTTGAACAATGTCTATATGGTTCCCATCCTGGGCATTGGGTTTTCCCTGCTCCCGGTCTGGTATCTGCGCAGCACGGCGGCATCTTATAAGAAGCACTTAAACGAGGAACTGGAAATGTCCATCTCGGTCATCACCACCTCCTACCTGCGCACCGAGGATCTGATCCGCTCGGTAAAGGAAAACCTGCCGCATATCAATGAGCCGGTACACGCCATCTTTATGTCCTTCGTCACCGAGGCGGAGCTGATTAACGCCAACATTACCAGCGCCATCAACTCCATGAAGATGAAGATTCCAAACCGGGTTTTCCATGAGTGGTGCAACATCTTGATCCAGTGCCAGTCGGACCGCAGTATGAAAAACACGCTGCCGACCATTGCCCAAAAATTCTCCGACGTGCGTATCGTGCAGTCGGAGCTGGACGCGATGATGCAGGGGCCGCGCAAGGAAGCAATCACCATGGTATTCCTCGTGGTGAGCAACATCCCCCTGCTGTACGTACTTAACAAGGACTGGTTCCACACGCTGCTCTTTACCACCCCAGGCAAGGTCGCGCTTGCCATATGCGGCGCCATCATCCTGTATTCGATTTCAAAGATCATGCAGCTGTCCAAGCCCATTGAATACGGAGGTGACGCCAAATGACCGTTTTAGCACTGATTGCCTGTATGCTGACAGGTTTTGCAATTTATCACCTGACCTGTGCTTTTGTAGACGTGCCCACGGCAAAAACCTCAAAGATGATGATGCTCTCGAAAAAGCAGCAGGGTGTCCGTAACGAAAGGCTCTTTGATGTCTATATCACCAAAATCGCCGGTAAGCTGGAGCCGTTGATCCATCTGGACAAATTGAAACGGGACAAGCTGCAGACGGTGCTGACCATCGCCGGCATCCCACTCAGCCCCGAGGTCTATCTGCTGGTGGCGCATATCAAGGCGGGACTTGTGGCTCTCTGCGCATTGCCGCTCATACCTATCCTGCCGCTGTTTGTCCCAATCCTGATTGGCCTTGCGGTGGCGCTTTGGTTTTCCACCTATTACAGCGCCTTTGACTATGTAAAAAAGCGCCGCAAGCTGATGGAAACCGAGATCCCAAGATTTGCCCTTACCATTGCCCAAAATCTGGAGAACGACCGGGACGTACTTAAAATCCTATCGTCCTATCGCCGCATGGCCGGCAAAGACTTTGCTCAGGAGCTGGATCAGACGGTGGCCGATATGAAAACCGGGAACTATGAAAACGCTCTTATCCGGTTTGAAGGCCGTGTTGGCAGCACGCTGCTGTCTGATGTGGTACGAGGCCTTATCGGTACGCTCCGGGGGGATGACCAGAGGATGTACTTTCGCATGATTTGCTTTGATATGCGGCAAATCGAACAGAACAATTTGAAAAAGGAAGCAGCCAAGCGGCCCAAGCAGATTCAGCGCTACTCCATGATGATGCTATTTTGTATTGTCATCATCTATCTGGTCGTGCTCAGCACCGAAGTACTGGGCTCACTTGGCGCTTTTTTTGGATAGATAAAGGAGGATTCCATGAAAAAGGCAAAACGCAGCAAAATTACCGACAGCCTCAAACGGCCGCCGCCGCATTACATCGACACCAGTACCAAGCCGCTGCCCTATCCGCAGCGCCCCCGATCCAAAAAGAACGCAATGCTCAGACCCATCAAGCGTTCTTGATAAATCACACAAATAAAATTAGTGGAGGTAAACATTATGTGTAAGGCTATCAATCGTATTAAGGACAAGGCAAATGGACTGGCGCTTCGCGCCTATCTCGCAGTCAGGAATCAGCGAGGCGACTTTTACATTTCCGACGCGGTGAAAATCATCATCGGCGTGGTGTTGGGCGCACTGTTACTGGCAGCCCTGACCCTCATCTTCAATGATACCGTTATTCCGAAGATCACATCGGCCATTGAGGATTTGTTCAAATAAGTGCTGTAAACCTGCCGGGGAGGCCGCTGTTCTATGCGGTTTCCCCGGCTTATTTTTTTACTTTTTCAAATATCGGATAAGAAAGGTGGAACGAGCGTGAAAAAAGATAACGCAAAGCTGTACCGCTTCCTGCAGGGGGCAGGCGGCAACTGGCGCAACGCCATTTTCATTGAATGTGGGAGTTGCTCCTGCAGCCGTGTCAGCCCATGCGCCGGCTATCTGCTGGCGGCCGGAGCAGATGGCGCCCCGATTCTCCTGCGGACTGAATGGTTTCATGAGCAAACCGGCGAGCGGGTAGACAAGGATGAGTGTGCAGCAGTTCTAAGCAGAACAGCCTTTGAGAGCGCCTATTCCCTTTGGCTCAAGTGGCAGGCTGACGACTCCCGGCAGTGTGCGCTTTTACAGGTTGTCGATTGAATTTCATTCGTTATACGTATTATTGCCGTAATCGGCAGGTATTGGAGGTGTTTTTTATGAAACGAAACAAAATTAGATGTCCCCATTGCGGCGCACAGGCTGTGCTGCGTCCATCTTCAGTGGTCTACCACGAAAGGGCAAGGCCCGGTGAGCACTTGTACGTCTGCGCCCGCTATCCCCAGTGTGATTCTTATGTCAGCGCCCACAAGAAAACCCTGCTACCTATGGGGACACTGGCAAACGCAGCCCTCCGCAGAAAGCGTATCCTGGTGCACCGGTCCTTCAACCGCCTTTGGAAAAACGGGCCAATGGAAAAATGGCAGGCGTATAAGTGGATGCAGGCCAAGTTTTCCCTGCGCAGTGACCAGGCACATATCGCCATGATGTCCGAGTATATGTGCGACCAGCTCATCGCCGTCTGTGATCAGGCTTTCAGCAATATGCAGCGGGCGGCATGACGCTCTGAGAAAGGATGTGAACCCATGAAACTCTATATTACAAACGATTTGGTATTTCCAAAGAGAGGTGAGCCATATGACAAAACTCCAGACTCTTAACAAAGAACAACAGCTTATGGTGGAGCAGAATCTATCCGTTATCCACTGGGCCATTCACAATTTTATTAAAGTCAACGAGAGCATCTACGGCTTTGAGTATGGCGACCTGTATGGGGAAGGCTGTCTGCTTCTATGCAAAGCGGCCCTCACCTTTAACAGCACACGGGGCGATTTTACACCCTATGCCAAAACTGTGGTGAAAAACGGGCTGCTGTCCTATGCCCGCATCATGTGTCAGAAGCAGAGCCGGCAGCGGCTTTTGTTGGATGCCGCACTGCCGGATGACTCCGGCAGTTACGTGGATCTGCTTCCCGCCGAGGATGCTGAGGACACTCTTATCGACGCCATAGATTCCGATGTGTTCTTTCAACTGGTGAAACCGCGGTACACCGGCGTGGCGCTTCTGGGCATCGAGGCTTTGGAGCTCAAGTCCCAGGGCTATTCCAGCAGAGAGATTGCCGATCTTTATGGCGTCCGGGTGAAAAATGTGTGGTCGTGGATCTCCCGCGCGTCCCAAAAGCTGCGCGGCGATGCGCTCGCATTACAGGCATTGGACAGAGCCGGCTGAATATTCAGCGACTCAACAAAAAGTAAATGAAGGAGTGACGTTATGATGAAACTATATACGGCTGTTGGCCGATTTCAGAAAAAAGGCTGTGTTGGAGGGCTGAGCTGCCCTGTTATTTACTCAGGCCAACGGGAATACAGTGTAGATCTGCAAGAGATGATGCTGTGGACCATTCTTAACAGGCGCATCCTTGAGGCAGATGAAATCGGGGAGCTATACCGCGCCAAGGCGCTGGAGGTCGGCTACGACACCCACCGCAGCTGGGAAGCCTGTCTGAACCGCCTCCATCAGCGCGGTCTCGTGGTGTCCGGCACAGGGGAAACCGGTGAGGACGCGCTGTATAACCTGCTGTCCTGCCTCTATGTAATCCCGATTTCAAACAGCACCCTGCTGCGGCTGATAACCTTTCTCAAGCTGACTCTGGTAAACGGCAAAAGCTTTGCTGTCGCCAAAAGGGTCTTTGAGCGCCATCCGATGACCGACTGTGAAAAGCAGGTGTACGAACTCTCCCGGCAGGCTCTGCTTTCCACGGCGGAAATCATTAAATGTGTCGATAAAAAAGCGACCAACCTCACCACAGGCGAACAGATTCTGGAGGTCCTTTACGATGATGAAGAAACCACAAGCGACAATATCGCAAGCCTCGTGCGCTGTCTGGATAGCCGCCAGCCGGTTATCCTCGCAGTGGCAAACCTCTATCTCTCCCAGCAAATCATTTTTGAACGGGGGGATGTAGCGTGATGGAGCTCGTAAAGTCCTGCCCCAAAGTTTTGCTCCACAGGCTGCTGTTTACACCCCTGATTGGCGCTGGCTGTCTTGCGGTGGGGATCGCCTACTACTGTTTTGCCAAGGACAAAGTGTTTTTGTCCCTCAGCGGCATGGTCTTCGCCGCCAGCATCGTGCAGACCATCCGCTTATATCGCCTTATAAGGCGAAAGAATTACCGGATCACCGAAGGGGTCTGTGTAGGCGTCATGGCAAAGCCCATGCGCCGCTGCCGGAATGTGCGCCTTATGGATGAGGACGGTCTTGAAACAACGCTGCTTCTGGATAAGCGGACGCGGGTTAAGATCGGTTTCCGATACCGGGCTTACTTCAAGGGAGGGGATCATCCCTCCCTGGGCAGCGAGTATCTTGATACCGCCCTGTCAGGCGGCTGCTTCCTCGGCATCGAGGAGCTTGGCGCCTATTCCTTCGGTGAAAAAAGGTTGAAATAATTTATGGAATACGGGGAAATTCCCCTGTATCCGCTCTGTTTATATATTTAGAAGGAAGGTGATCATGATGTACAAGCCTCATACCGTAGAGCAGTTTAAGGTATGGCAGTTTCTAAGAGAGCATTTTGTACTGGAAGCGTTTATCCTTTCGCCAGTCTCGCGCCACGCACTTATGCTGGAGGACAAAACCGGGGAACGTATTGTGTTTGCGTGGAACGGAGAATGCGCCGTGGAGCAGCCTGTGCCGGAGCCAGCCGACCCCGAAACCATCAGAGCGTTTCTCAAGGCTTACCATAACAGTCCGGATCGCCCGCGCCTCACCAATATTGAGCAGGTAACTCGCTGGTGGCTGCAAAATGAAACACCTCTCAGCTATCAGCAGGCCCTGGGCTTTTCAGATGCGCTCTACCGCTATTTCCTTACCCATAAGATATATTGTGATGAAGAGGTTGTCGCACTTGTCCAAAAGGGCCTTGTTACCGAGGAAGAATATCTTGGGATAACGCTTTGGTATTTCGATGGCAACGTCCATGGAAACTGGCTCGGCCCTCTTGGAGTAGACGGTACCGGCGATCTTTACGGCCTTACCCTCCATTACCGTACACCGGAGCAGATCGAATATGTCTTTTACTTAGAAAACGAATACTACCGTTTCATGAAAAACCAGTTTGCTGCGCCTTGCTGATTTCTATATATAGTATCTATATGCTTGACAACATCAACATATAGTGGTATAATTCCGGTGTAATTGATTTTTGTGCGTATCCCTTTGGGATTGCAAACCGGTATGGTTTGTATGGCGAGAGAAGCTCGCATTGCACACGTTGTTAAGTTTGTATGCAAGTGTCAGTAGCATTGCTGCGTCCTTTTATGGGCAGCTGTTATTGGCACTTTTTTATATAGATATTTTAGCCGCAAGGCAGAAAGGAGCGTTATGTCACTTAGCTTTACGATTGGCCGTGTCACTGCGGATTTTGAACTGCAGACCAGTACAAATGGCGTCCCCTATGTTCGCTTTAACTTAGCGGAAACGCTTGGCTACGGGGAAACCGCCAGAACCCAATACCTTCAGGTATGGGCTTGGCGGGAGGACGCCGCACGGTTGATGAAGCGCAAGGTAAAAAAAGGGAGTCTGATATGGGTGAGCGGCTCGCTGGAGATGGAGAGTTATCAAAAGCGTGACGGAAACACCGATAGAAGGCTCAAAGTAGTCCTTGACAACTGGGACTTCATTCCGGGCGGTAAGACTACAGCCGACCGCGTGGAGATAAATGTCCCACACGCCGGCTCTTCTCCCGATAAGTCGCAGACACAGGAATTGTCTGGCGGCGAGATTGATGGAGACCGGGAGCATCTGCCGGGCTGATGGACAGCCCCGGCGCCACAAGAGGGACCTCAGACGTTCTTTCAATGATTTTGAAAGACGTTTGGGGTCCCTCTTTTTTTATTTTATTTAAGAGAGGATGAAATCAAATGAAGAATGGTAAACAAACTTTCGGCGTCACGGCGCTGCTGGTGGCTGTCTTAGCTATCATGGCGTTTATCCGCGGTCCCCTGCAGGTTTGGCTGTTGGCAGGCGCATTCGCTCTTTGGGCTCTGTGGGTGATTATTCCAATGATCATCACAGCTCAAAAGCGTTCCCGCCGCCGTCAGAAGCGTCAGGCGCCCCCTCCAGCCGCAAAACCAAGGGACTTCCAAGTTCCCGACCTTTCCACGCCGGCTGAAGGAGTATTGCTGCGGCACGTTAATTTCCGCATCTCCGCCTATCTGAAATCCGCCTATCCCAATGTCACATGGGAATGGGAGGAAAAAGAGCCGGAGCGCATCATTACCAGGGGCGGCACCGCACGGATCAAGCTGTTCGGGGTACCCGATTTCAATTATGCCAACGTCATCTTTGACTGCAAGGCCAACATCAACTGCGACATGATGAAGATTATCCCGCTGAGCGAGGTGGCAGGCGCACCAACTGGCGCTCCTGCTCCGCAGCAGAATCCGCCGCAACCCACCGATCCGCAAGTATGGTATGAAATGCAAGCTCGGCAGGTTCTGGAAGATCTGATTGCCGACCTTCATTCCAGAGGGCACAACAGTTTGACCATCAAGGAGAACGGGGATATCTGCATCAAGCAGGCAGACACCGAGGTGGCTGCTCAAACGCTGAAAAACTTTCCTACCCGTAACTATTGGCAGGCTCTTGTCAAGGTGTTTGAGAAGGAGGGCATGGCGGCAGCGGTAACCGAAACGGGGCTTGCTGTCACATGGTAGGCTGTTCCTGTCCTATCATTGGGGAAAGGAGTGAGAGATTTGAAATCCGGATTAACACTGGAGCAGCTGGCCGCAGAGATTACGCGCCAGAATAATGCCAAAGCCGATTATATGGTTTCCACCAGGAACCTGCGTATGGACACCTTTGGCGGCAGTTTATACCTGCATATGCTGGGCAGCGATGGCAGTGACAGCGTAGAGCCTCTGGATGTGGGTGAAATCGCCCACCGCCAGATCAGCACTTATCTCGGCATCCCGGCCAAGTATTACGATAAAATGCTGGGGCAGGCGCCGGATCTGCTTGCGTACAATGCCAATCACTGGTTTGGTAAAGAGCCGGAGGATCGCATGGTACGCACCCTGGATGGTACGGCAAGGGCGTTTCTCAGTAGCCGTTACCGCCGCATCGACAACTATGAAGTAGCCTCGGCGGTACTTCCCATTATTGGTGAAATTCCCGACGCACAGTTTGAGAGCTGCGAAATCACCGAGAGCAAAATGTATATCAAGGTAGTCAATCCCCGGCTCGTGACCGAGGTAGTTCCCGGGGATGTTGTGCAGGCAGGTATCGTCATCACCAACAGCGAGGTAGGTCAGGGCGCTTTTTCGGTCCAGCCCCTTGTCTACCGTCTGGTTTGCAGCAACGGCATGACGGTCAATGATGCGGCCATACGCCGTAACCATGTGGGCCGGGTTGCCGCAGCGGAAGAAAACTATCTCATTTACAGAGATGAAACACTTGCCGCCGATGACAAGGCCTTTTTGATGAAGATTCAGGATACTGTGCGTTCCGCTGTCGATGAAGTGACCTTTCAGCGCGTAGTCGGCATGATGCGGGATGCTAAGGAAGCGCGGATGAACACTGCGGATGTCCCCGGTGTGGTCAGGCTGGCTTCCCGTACTTTCAGCATTACCGATGGTGAAAGCAGTGGCGTTCTGCAGCATCTGCTGGAGGGCAATGATTTAACCCTTTATGGTCTCGCCAATGCGGTGACCCGTTACAGCCAGGATGTGGCGAGCTACGACCGGGCAAGCAATCTGGAGGCAATCGGCTATAATGTGCTGTCTATGGGACGGCAGCAATGGAATCGTATCAACCAGGCTGCAGCTTAATGCCTGGTACAAAACAAACTATTTAGGAGGATTTTATTATGGGTTACAACAACAATGAAGCTTTAGCGGTCATGGAGGCGTTCCAGCTTCCCGATACCCGTTCCGACGACGCCATCTTCTCCAATGAGGATCTGGCCGATGATATGGAGGGCTTGCGGCTCACGTTTCAAAAGGTGAAAATCCCTTCTGGCGGTACGCTGCAGTTTGAGCTCCCCAGCGACGACCCCGAAAACCCCGACTATGCCAAGACACTGGAAGGCATCATTATCTACAACCATGCTTCCGGCGCCTACTGGATGGAGGGGTCGGAATACGATGAAGACAGTACCCCACTCTGCACCACGGTTGACGGCAAGGTGGGCATCGGTGAGCCGGGCGGCTCCTGTGCCATCTGCCCGTTCAACCAGTTCCGCAGTGCGCCGGACGGAAAGGGCAAAGCCTGCAAGAATATGAGGGTGCTCTACCTGCTGCGCGACGGCGATTTCCTGCCTTTGCAGCTCAAGCTGCCGCCCACCAGCATCCGGCCCTTCACCGAGTTCTACAACACGGTCTTTGCGCCCCGGCGCAGAGCCACCTATGGCAGTGTTGTGCAGATCGGACTCAAGCGGGCGGACAACGGCACCAACGTCTACAGCGTGGCGACCTTCAAAAAGCTGTTTGACTTTAGCGGTGAAAAGCTCATGGCTGTAAAAGCCTGCGCGGACAGTTTCCGGGAGCAGATCAAAATGCTCAACCAGCAGCACGCGGCCGATAACGAGAACCGCTGCGAGGACGCTTTTTCGGCTGACGACGGTTATGTGATGCAGGGCGATGGTGAAAGCTTCTGCATCACCTCGGATGCAATTAACGGCGACCGTGAGGAGTTGCCGGCATAAAGAATCATTGCGCCAAAAGCGGCGCGGATAGCTTTAACAAAGGGGTATCATCGGCTTTTAGCCGGTGGTATCCCTATTTTTATTTAGGAGGAAAAACAAATGAGCGATGTACCATTGACGAAAGAACAAAGGGATTTTGCCACCAAGTGGCATAACCTCATCTACACCTTTCTTAACGATAAAGGACTGCCGGCAGAGGATTACTACGATATCGTGGTGTTTGGATTCCTGCGGGCAGTAAAGGAGTATTTTTCCAAACCCATCCTACAAGAAAAATACTCATTTTCTACAATAGCTTGGAAAAAAATGGACGCAAGCTTGATTGATTTCTATAAAAGCCAGTCCTGCCAAAAGCGTACAGCTTCTGTGGTGAGCCTCCATTCTTACTATGGACCGTTTACCTTGGAAGAAATATTACCCTCGCCGGATAAGGTTATGGCACAGCTTGAAACAGAGCTGCTGCTTCACGATCTGGCGGCAACGGCTTCCCGCCAGCAGATGGCGGTGGTACGTATGAGGTCAGCCGGCTATAACATGAGGGAAATCGCCAAGAAGGAAAGTATCCCCATGAAACGGGTGCAAGAGCTTCTGGAGGAGATCCGCGGACTTTTGGAGGGTGTGTGCTATGGATAATTCTGACGCATCAGCCAATCGTTTCAATGATTTTCTTACAGAGCGCAATGATGGGCTCGACAACGCCGCCTATGGATTGGCGCTTAAAATGCTTGGCCTTGATAATCGCCCGGACAGTGAGACGGTATTTCCGTGGAATATGGAGATTATCGGCGCCATCCTTGAGAGCACTGAAAACATATTGGAAGCACATGGGTTTGCTGTGTGCTGGCCGTATCATGAGGACGATGTGCCTTGCTATCAAACAGCTACCTGTAAAAAGGCGGACTGTTTGCTGAAAGGCCATCCATCAAAGGAGAGTGAAGCAAATGAAACGAATTGAAAAGAAAGCTATTTATCTGCAGGGCACTCTGCTTGCCCCTCTGGTTGTGGGATACAGTGCGTTGATTTCCCACAACGGCAATCTCATCCGTACCTCCCGCATTGTGGCCATCCGTGAGATGAGCAATCTGCGGGCCTGCTTTGAAACGCTGAACAGCTTCTACTGTGTTGAGTTCGCACCGGCACCGGTTGGCGCCGCAAAGCCGGTCTATGGCCTTGTGGCAGCATAGGTGTTGAGATAAATTTCAGCAGCCGCAGATATGCTCTGCGGCTGCCGTACTTAGAAAGTGAGGGAACTTCTATGTGTTCAGTTGATAAAGAAAATGTGGTGCTGGAGCTGAAATACATTGGTGAGGATTACTGGTCCCGCCCGGTGTACCAGGATCAGCACGGCCATCTGTGGAAGGACGTTGAATTGGGCGACAATGACAATCCAAGCCTGCATTCTTCTACCAATGACGACTTTGACGGTGAACCGGATACCCCTATTCGTAGTCAATTCGTAATCGTTCAAAAGCCTCCTGACCGAAAGAAACAGTTTCAATATATGATGCTGGGTCGTTGGAAAAGCGACTGCGATTTTTACCTCGGCTATGGCAATCGAAATCCAAACAGGCTTTGTGCCGACACGCCACAGGAGCATATCGATGCCATGAAAAAGCTGTGGCTTGGCTTTGCGGAAGATGAGAAGCCGGAATGGCTGACCTGGGAGCAAATCCTGGAATATGAAAAACAAATGTGTGGAGGACAGCAACCGACAGTGAAGTAAGCTGCCAGGTTCGCTTGCGTCTAATCTGAGCAGCCGCGGAGATGATTCCACGGCTGCCGCTTTTAAGAAAGGAAGGTTTGCGATTATGATGGACCAATTTAATGTGAAGCCTCTGGGCAAACGGGAACGATTTGCTTTCAAGTGTACCCGCTGCGGCGATTGCTGCCGGGGGATCAAAGAGAGCGTTATGCTGGAGAGTCTTGACGCATACAGACTGGCAAAGTTTTTGCGGCAAACAGACCCATCCATACAAATGATGGATGATATGCTGCTCAAGTATGCCATTCCCGTCCCCCTGACCGACAACGGGTTTCCCATCTATGTGCTCAAGACGCTTGGCGAGGATGACACCTGTATCTTTCTTAAAGAGGACGGCTGTGCCGTCTACCCAGCCCGTCCCCGCACCTGCCGGCTCTATCCGATAACCGTAGGCCCGGGTGAGAATGGCCGGGACTTTGAGTATCTTTTATGCAGAGAAAAGCCGCACCACTTCGTGGGTGGCACCGTCTGCACCAAGGACTGGCTCCGCGATAATTTTAAGCGTGAGGATCAGGAGTTTGTACTGGCGGAATATGAGGCCGTGACAAAAGCCGGCCGTCTGATGCGCAAGATCAGCGAGCACAATCAAACCCAGGCTATCGTGGCACTGCTGTTTGCCCGGTACTACGATTTTGATTTGGACACCCCTTTTATGCCCCAGTATCATAGAAATCAGGAACGGTTGATAAAAAAACTACGGCATCTGGTTGCTGAGAAATGAGGTGCTGAATGTTCATATTGGAGTACAGGGTCTTTCAAGGAACGGAAAGATGTCCGCAGTATTTATGGAAACAGGTACTGATGTGCAAGAGCAGAGATGTTTTGGAGTTGACCCGAAGCAAACAGCAATACCCAAAAGATTGACGTGTATGCCCCACCGTGGAGGTTGAGGCTACAGTTTTGAAAGGATGAGGATATATGGCAAGCGTAATGGACAAAATTGAGGCCCAGACTGTCTCCTATCAAAAAAAGATTGATGCCCTGAGCGGAAATTATCTTACAAATACATGGAAACGGCAACAGGAGCAGCGCAACCGCGATCTGCAGATCAGTCGTTTTCGCTCACAAATGCAGGTTCTGCAGTATCTCGGTGAAGCAGCCGGTTGTGGTGAGCTGACATCACTGGAAAAGGCTATTCTCGTCGGCGCCTTCCATGAGGACATGCGTTCTATGCTGGAAAGTAAAAAGCACTCGGAGGAACATAACTATCCTCATAAACTTGAATTTCCAACATGGGATGAGGCACGGGCAAAGCGACTTCGCAAGGCTGGCGTTTCCGACACCTCGCAGCTAAAGGACGCTTTGACAGAATATGAGCGATTGGTGGAAAAAGCGGTAATCCCACCGAACCCCCATGCTGCCCGTATTCGTGACCTGACCTTTAAGGCACGTCTGGGGCAAGGTGGCGACATCCAATTCACTCCTGTCCCTTTGGTTGAAAAGATGCTCTCAGTTGCCAATTTGAATGAAGACAGCCGTGTTCTGGAACCGGAGGCCGGCATTGGATATATTGCCGATGAGGTTAAAAAAGTAACGCTCCATGTAGATTGTATCGAAATCGGCTATGAGTTCCGGGAATTGCTGGAGCTCAAGGGGCATAACCTCATTGGCTGCAACTTTCTGGAACAGGAACAACATCCGGTGTATGATGCGGTGCTGATGAATCCACCTTTCAGTGCGGAGTACGACCACATCCGGCACGCCTATGGTTTTTTGAAACCGGGCGGCCTGCTTGTGGCAGTCTGCTCAAATCGAGTAGCGCACCCGTCATCTATGCGGAAAGACGCGGTTTTTCAGGACTGGCTTTTGACTACTGATTATCAGTTGGAAAAAACTGATGCCAAGTTTGAGATGACAGGCGTGTTTCCTACGCTGCTTGTCATCCGCCGATGAGGAGGAATATCATGAGTTACAACACATGGCACGAATACGGTTATGGTATATGTGCAGATGAAATTGGTACGGTGCCGGTTGAACGCCTGCAGGCCCTGATTCACATGGCTCCGGAGTTTGAAAAGGAAGTTGACACTTGGCTCCGTGAATGCGAAATTGACAAACCGGAGGCTTGCGACTACTTTGAGTTTGACGCAGATAATCATGGAGGGTATGCAACTATCCTTCAGCGGGTTATCAGGGAAAACGAAAATCTGGAACTTCTCTACTGCGATGACTTTGATGGAAAGGAGTATCTGATTTTTCCCCCGGTATATCCGTGGTTTATGGCGGAGAATGAAAAAGAAGTGACCGAGGAGCAACTGTTGGCCATCTTCACAAAGTATATCGTGGTGTTGACAGACAAAACAGTTACTGTCGATTATCAGTCCGTTGCAAACGGCGGTTGATTCGGACAAGACACAATGAGATATTGACTCCACTTGCTGGGGTCGCCATGTCAGTAAGCGCCGGTATTCGCTTTCAGCGATTCCGGCGCTTGCTTTGCTTATAAGGAGGAGCTTATGCAAAAGCGTCAAACAGATGCAGCCGTATCTCTCAAACAGTATGGCAAAGATGCGGATAGTCACTGGCGTGAAGTCATGGAATTGGCAGAGAAGTACGGATTTATTTTGCAGGCGTATGCCGGAGCCGCACTGCTCGCCACCCACCGCAACCAGTTAGAGAATTACGGCGAGCCGGAGTATCTGCGTATTCAGCAGATGAATGGGCATTGCCCAAAGGATTGCGGCTATGATGGCTGCTTAGAAAAAGATGGAACGTCGAAAGCCTGCGGAAGCTGCTGGGCAGTTCAGAAGGGCGCCAAATGGGTGCGTTTTGAAAAAAGCGACGCCTATGAATCTGGAGGAACTGAATATGGGCACACAACGGATTGACTCTGCCTCTGCGATTGACCCTTCCTCTCTCTCCTTTTCTAATCTCTATTGGAGGTATGGGACCGGCGTGGACACCAGCACAGGCAAAGGCTATTACAAAAAGGTCAGCTACCGCAGCGGCGTCATGACGAAGCTTGGCGACATAGAAATAGCCGTCTGGATTCAACTCATGGAGCAGCTGATAGAGAAAAGCGGCGAGCAATGGCTGCTTGACGCTCTGATCCAATGGGAGAAAGAGCACAACTATACGAAAGCCTCGGCATCAAAGCTGCGGGAATCGGCGCTGGAGCTTCACTCTGCCCGGATATTTGATAATCCGGAATGGGTGTGCTACATCCCTTTTAATAAGCGGTTCCGGCCTGATGTGTTGGAGCAGGCCCATATTGTTACGGTTGTAAATGAATGCTGCGGTCTCCCTGGTGAAGTCACACAGGAGCAAATTGACCGGGCACATGATGGCGGCATTTGCTGTCCTCATTGCGGCCGGTGGAGCAAGTTTGAGATCTATGAACCACAAGCTGATTTTAAGAGAGGAGAATGAGCGATGGGAAATATTAAATTGAAAAAACCGCTGTTCTATAACGGACTGTTTAACAGAGAAGGCCACAGTATGCGTTCCGTATTTGTAAAAGACATTTCTAATGGAACGGATACCTTTCACTTGTGGCAAAGCGCCGGCCAGCCGGATATGAGTTATCCCCGTGCGGAAAATGACGCTTACATTCTGCATGTTGAAATTAACGGTTATCTGGCGCCCTTGCGGATGACAGAGTATCAGTTGATCAACAACTGCGGATGGCTTCCCGCTATGGAAACGCTGTATGGCGGAAAAGAAAAGCGAGAGGATTATTTTGAAGAAATCCGGAAGAACACCCTCCCGAGTGATGGGGTTTTCACAAAAGCAATAGAGCGTGAAACAGCGGTAATCCAGCGCTATGGCTGTGATCTGGCGCATCAGGCAGATTATATCAAGACTTGCCTCGATCAGCACGTGACAGCCTATCAGGAAGCGCAAAAAAACGGCGGAGAAACCTTCCCTGATTTTATCGGCGCACTGATTTTGGATGACCTCTCCACCTGTCAGGTGCTGAGCGCCGTTCACAAAGAAAACCGCCGGTTAAAGAAAGCCGCCCGCCGCCAAGAAAAGAGAGCCGAAGAAATCGCTCTTGTTGAAGAAAAGAATGCGGAAGTGGAGGAGAAAGTGAACGAGGCCATTTCCATTCTCAGACAGGGCGGCACTTTGAAGAATGAACAAATCGCGGTCTACAAACTGACTGAGGACAGCTACATCGTTTCGGAGTATTCCATTTTTAACTACCTGCTGCGCCGTTACGGGATTAAAGTTCCCCTTCGGACGCAAGGGTGGATCAATAAATCGCTGGTAAGCGCAGTCATCGCTGATGGTCGCTGTGTGACTTATCAATACTGGAAGTCGAAGCGTGGGAAAGGTTCTACCGCCATTTACGGTTGCATAAACAGTCTGATTACGGTTGTCAAGAATCAGGCTGCTGCATGAACGCTTACAGGGGACTCAACTATGGGACGAAAATATATCAATCCAGATGCTTTTGGTTATCTGCTGGAAGCGCAAGCCTGCGAAAAGGTCATCAAGGAGCTGCACCGTATCTCAGAGAAGTATCAACGGGCAGTGGATAAGGAAGCGGCGTTCCGGCAATCGGAATTTGAAACCGCGATGCAATATACAAACGAGCAGCAGATTCAGGATGACTACGGCTGGGATATTCTATCGGAAACCCAGTATGAGCGGTATCTGGCACTCTTTCGGGAGGGAAAAACCGCTTTGGAGCAGCACGCGCCAACAAAAACCGAATTGGCTTTGCACATTGTCCGCCGTATCATTTCCGGCATTGAGGCGGATCGCCGCGAATGGGCGTTTTCTGCATTGTCGCCGGAGAAACAGACAGCAGAGCTGGAGCGTATGGAAAAATCGCAACGTGAATGGAAAGAAAGAATTGCTGAAATCAAAAAGCGGCGCGGCATCATTGAGGCCGGCGCCACCCAAACGGAGGAAATCAAATGAAACCATTATGTACATTAAGATTCAAAGAAGCTGTTGCGCTTATCCAAAACAGTACGCAGGTCTATTACCGGCACGGTGTTTGGAATCCGTATCAGCGTAGGGACACCGCTGCCGTTATATCCTCGATTATGGGGAGCGGCTATGGCGCAGATGTCTATGAAAAGGATGGCGAACTGTATGTTTCCGTCCCCGCAGCAGCTGATATGTGGTGAGTAAGAAGGGAGAACAGCAAATATGCCAGTGAAAGAGATCCATACCATTGTTATGACCTCGGCCAACGCCGATCATGGCCTTTTTCAAAACCCGACACCCTATGGCAGCTACTTATCCTTTGAGAAAGCGCAGCAGCGCTTTGAAGAACTGATTGCCAAGGAAAAATTAAATCTCAACAGCCGCTATGATACCGAAACCCGTGAGGAAATCATCTGGGAGATGTACGCGGACGGTTACGCGGCCGCCTGCTTTGTGCGTATTGAGATTGTCACATCGGAGATTGAGGATTGGCCCGCGTCTGGTATGCCTTCAGTTATTTCTACATGAATCAGGAGGTAATTACATCATGTCTTACAATATGAAGCAGCATGATACACAATTTTTCTTGGACAAGTCCAAACTGGAAGCGGCCCGCTATGCGCTCCGAAACGCTGCGGCCGCCTGCAAATGGTTTAATATGAAAAACGCACGCTCTTTGGAAAATGCTGTTTGTCAGTTCGGTTGGAATCTGGAGTTTGATGACGACGACAATGTGAACGGCATTGAACATATTCTGGTATGTGCCGGTGATGAAGAAAGGCTGTTCAGCGCAATCGCACCATACGTTAAGCCCGGCTCTTATATCCAAATGACCGGAGAAGACGGTACGATGTGGCGCTGGGCGTTCGATGGTGTTCGGTGCATCATACAGAAACCGACTATCGTTTGGCAGTAGACAAGGAGAATGCGTAGAATGACAACTGACAACTGGACGGCAGCGTTTACGATTGTTGTGGATGGCATACAGGTGGATTTTACCGAACTGCCCGAACAGAAACGCATCCAGATCCTGCGACAGCTCTTTGCAGGTGAAACAAGCGGTACATTAGAAAATCCGGAGCATTTGGAATATGGGAAAGCAGTATAAACTGGTGTTCCCTTGTGCTATTCTGCTTGTGATAGCAGCCATGTAATATTATAGAAAAAGCGTCGGGTCTCCCCGGCGCTTTTTCTAACGTGTTTTTTAGCGTTGTAACATACTCTGGGTTATAGATTATAAAAATCAGAATATCTATAACACTTCCTGCACTCGTCCAATCTGCCCGTCCTCAAGCTGCACTTTGATACCGTGGGGATGGAAGCTGCTCTTGGTCAGCAGCCTTGCCACCACGCCCTCTGTCAGTTTGCCGGTACGCTGGTCGGCCTTCAGCACAATTTTTACTTTGGCGCCGACTTTGATATCGGCTCTGTTTTGTCCGTTCACCTATTTTTCATCCTCTATGATTTCACAATGACATTTTGTAAGTGTCAGGTTGCCCTTCACACTTTCTATCACCTGTATCTATAATTCTGGTAGTCTTTCTTTCGTGTCCTCCAGCATCCGGCGTTCACGCTCCAATTCTTTCTTGAGTTCATCTTCAGTTGGCATATACAGCATATACTTTGAAGCAAAAAGATGGTCATTTTCTGAGAGCACCGAATACTTTACCATCGTATCATTTTTGTCGGAGCAAAGTACAATGCCGATTGTGGGGTTGTCCTCTGGGGCCTTGACCTGTTCCTCAAAATACCTCACATAAAAATCAATTTGGCCGATATCCTGATAGGACAGCTTTCCAGTCTTGAGGTCGATCAGTACAAAGCACTTTAAGATGTAATTATAAAATACCAGGTCGATAAAATAATGGTCTCCATCGATGGTGATACGCTTCTGCCTTGCGACAAAGGAAAAGCCTTTGCCTAATTCCAATAAAAACTCCTGCAGATTGTCAAGCAGTCCTTGTTCCAAGTCTTTTTCATAGTAGGATGTATTTTGCTTCAAATTCAGAAACTCCAAAATGTAGGGGTCTTTCAAAATGTATTCGGGATCTGTCTTAGGCTCAAGAGATTGTATTTCTCTTCTCACAGCCTCACGCTGCTCCGACTGTGTAGCAAGTAGCCTCTCATAGAAAAACGAATTGATTTGACGCTCCAGCTGCCGCACACTCCAGCCACATTCAGCGCATTCCTTCAGATAAAAGTCTCGTCGGTCTTGATCCGCTATACGCATTAGCAAGCGATAATGTGACCAACTTAATTCCGCACACAGTGTGTGCGTATTTGGAAAGGTCAAATAGAACTGGCGCATTTGCTGCAAATTCCGCTCGGTAAATCCCGCACCAAACTCGTTGGTCAACTGCTCGGACAGGTATTTGAGAAGCTGCTTGCCATACTCAGCACGTTCTCCCTGCACCTCAGCAATCTGTTTTCCGATGTTCCAATATGCTTCCACCATCGCAAAATTCACAGCTGAATAAACTTTGCTTTTGGCCGTTAGAACAGTCTCGCGTATATTTTTATATACGTTCAGGCTAATTTCATTGTTCATCTGTTTTCTCCTCTGTTTTTGACTTTATATACTTTCCGCTTTTGACTCTGGCATCCAACGGCTTTTCAGCACTTTCTGGTATGCCCCAGCTGGCGCCGACGCGCTGTGCGCCAGCAATCCTGCCCTCACTGCACAAGAGGGCAATACGGCGGGATGATATGCCCCATTTCTGTGAGATTTCTTTTGTTGAAAGCAGTTTTTCCATAATGCCGTTACCTCTCAGTTCTAAGGCTCCAAAAATCATTGTGCTTCAATGATGTCCTTACACATTATTATATTCATTTCTCGGAACAATATCAATGGCCGAAAGGAAAACTTTTCTCTCATCTATGTAAACAATATCTACTTGCCCGTTTTTCCCCGCTTCCAAAAAAGTTTGTTGTTCTTCCATCCGCTCAGGTCGTAAATAAGCAGTGAAACTATCCCAAAAAGCATAGAGGACTTTTGATATATCCCAAAACAAAGGATGTGGACATTTTGGTATGGAAAATGCCGGTGTTTAGGGATATGCCGAAAAGTATGCTTTTTGGTATATCCTTTTTGATGAAAAGCAGGAGGCGCAAATCGTAAATAACAGGATAGAAAAAAACAGGAGTGATTTACATGGCATTTTACGGATACCACAGAATCAGCACCAAAGACCAGCATACTGACCGCGGTATTTTGGAGATCGAGGCGTTTTGTAAAGAAAAATCTATTACCTTGGCAGGTATATTCTGCGATAAGCAGACTGGCAAGAATTTCAACAGACCGGAATATCAGTTTATCCGAAATCGAATTCAGCCGGGTGATACGCTCATTATTACTGAAATGGACCGGTTGGGCAGAAACAAAGCTGAGATTCTGAAAGAACTGCAATATTTTAGAGGCAAGGGCGTCTATGTTATCATTTTGGAAATTCCGACAACGCAGCAGGACTATTCCAAGTTGGGCAACGAGATGTCAAAACTGATTATGGAAGCCATCAACAATATGCTCATAGAAATGTACGCTGTCTTCGCACAGGTCGAGATTCAAAAAAAAGAAAAGCGGCAGCGTGAAGGGATTGCCGCAAAGAAACTGCGTGGAGAATGGGATGATTATGGCCGCCCGGCAGCAATGGATTACATGGCCTTTGCCGTTGCCTATGCTCAGGTAGAGCAAAAACGGATTAAACCCACGGAACTGCGCCGGGAACTTGGGCTCAGCCACTCAACTTTTTATCGGTATCGGGATCGCTACATAAAAGAGAAAGGCTGACTTATAACCACATTAAGGACGCTGGGGAAATGCAGATTTGTATTTCCCCAGCGCACTCCAAAGGATTAAATTTGAATCGTCCTGATGCACCTTAACAATGTTATGCAAAGCTCCTGATACAGATCTTCATCGAAAGAGCCGTCAATTATCGACTCCTTAAACAAAAGCGGCTTATACATGGCGAGAATTTCCGTATTGGCTGCGGAATCCTTTTCTTTTGCCCGAATCAATAGGCTTTTGAAGTCAATCATTATACGTCACCCCCTTTGAGCAGTTCCTTGATCCGCTCAAGGAACCGGTAATATGAGTTGGTCGCGGCTTTATAACTAATACCAAGCTCATTGGATAATTCGACAAAGCTGCGCTCATCGAGTATCCTTGTCAAAAAGATATAGAGCTCCCTTTCCTTAGCTTGCTGCAAGGCTTGCAGCAACAAGGGGTTTTCAATTTGCTCCAAAATCGGCAATACACTGCTGAAATCTGCTTCCATATTCATGGCCGCATCAAAGTCACATAATTCCAAGGCCAATTCCATTTGATAAAGCTGTGATTTTTCTTTTAGATAGCTGATTTTCCGCCTTTTAATTGCGGTCATCAAATATGCTGTAAACTGATTATGCAAAATATTTGCTTCACCAGTGCCATCGTTTTTTTGCCACATGGCCTACCCTCCATTTGTCTTCTGAATTTTTAGCAATTCAGAAGCGAGGGAGGTCCGCGACACCTAATGCGAAAATTAGTGTTTTCAAAAAAACAGCCGACCTTATGCAATAGCACAAGATCGGCTGCTTCCTTTTCTTCATTGAGAAATCCACAGGGATATGTAGAGCCGGCAAACGGGAGGATTGTCCCCTTTAGATGCCGACTCTCTAAACCTGCTGATATACCAGCTGGTATTGATAAGTCCCTGTATCTTGTAAGCCGTGTGTGGTCGCAGAGCAATAAGACAATGGCTTTTCTCAATGCGGTAGATATTATCCATCGCACATCAAACTCCTCGTCCGCTAAAGCGGCCGGCACACAGGCGGCGATTCTCATCTCCTTTCAATGCGGAGGATCTGGCAGCGGGAGCTGCCGCCCTGCCGATTATTGTTATTCAGTTTTTGTTGGTTACTGCTATTTTCGGTATGTTACTGTCCAATTTTGTCGGTCGTAAAAGTTCAGGCGGCCTCTCCCCTTGTCAGGGAGCAAGACCGCCTGTGTAGGGCGCTTATTCAGCTCTAAACGGCTTATATCGAGCGTTCAAGTTCATCACCTCCCTTTCGAGCCCAGCGGGTCGGGCAAATCTGATTCCTTAGATTTTTAGTTGAATGCTGCCATGGAAAAAGTTTAACAATCAAATCTGGATATATCTGGGTTCAAAATTGGGAGAAAGTCGGGAGGAAATCGTCAAAATTCTACAAAAGAGCTGGCGACTAAATCAGCCGCCAGCTCTTTTCATCGGTTACATCTTTTCATCATCAAGGGAAAATCGATATCCCACGCCCCAGACAGTTTGAATGAACTCCTTTCCTGATGGAGACAACTTCTTTCGGATCGCCTTGATGTGGGAGCGCACGGATTCCTCCACATTGTAGTCACTGTCGTTAGACCAGACCCAGCTGTACAGTTGCTCCCGGTTTAGCACCTGTCCGGCATGGCTTGCAAGACAGAAAAGCAGGTCAAACTCCTTGCGGGTCAAATCCAGCGGCTCACCCTTCAGGGACGCTTGACGGCGCAAGGGATCGATGATCAAATCCATGCCAAACGCCAGGGTGTAGCATCGACTCTCCGCTGGATTGGACTTGATGTACAGCTCCATAAGGGACTGAGCCTGCGCCAGACATTCTTCGAGTTCATAGGGCTTTTCCAGATACACATTGGCACCTGCCTGCAGCAGAGCCGTGCGCTCGGGAGAACTGTGCTTGGCGGACAACACCAGGATCGGAATTGGTTTGGCCTGACGCATGGTGCGCAGAAGTTCTAAGCCATTCGCTTCAGCCAACTGGATATCCATAATGACCAAGCAAAAGCGGCGTTTTAAGAAAATTTCCAGTGCCTCACTGGTCGATAGAGCATAGTAAACATCCGTTGTATTGTCGTCTTGCAAAGAATATTTAATATCCCTGCACACTTTAAGATCATCATCGATGACCAACACGCTTTTTTTCATCATGGATTCTCCTTTCCCGGTCGCCCGTAGATTTGATTGCGGACGGTGTCTTTATTTCAAAATCCGAATCCCGCCAAGAATGGGCAGGGGCTTCATCCGTCCGTTGACAGCATTGATGATGCCGATCACTGCCAGGATCGTGGGCAGCAAGAATACCAGCCAGAGGATACCGCCAACTGCCAGCCCCAGTCTCCAGGAGATCGCGTAAAGGATTGTGGTCAGGATGCTGTAAACAATACTGAGCGCCACTGCCGCAATAAACAGCACCAGCCCTTGATTGGTGTGGTATCGGGCAAATTTCGATTCCTTTGCGGCGAACAGAGGAATCAGGAAGATGATGTAGGCCAGCACCGCCATTGCTTTGTTGTCCTGGGCGTCCTTGATGTCCGCCTGGCCGGGTGCGCCGGGAACCACGGGCGGAGTGTAGGTCGGAACCGTTTGCTCGGGCGCCTGCTGTGGGTTGCTGGAGGCGGGTGCGCCGCAGGCGGGGCAGAACTTCGTTCCATCCTCAAATTTTGTTCCACATTTTCCACAGAATGCCATGTTTTTCTCTCCTTTCAAAATTGGAAGCCGCACTGCCCACAGAATTTCACATCTGGGGCCAATTTTGCTCCACAGTTCGTACAAAATTTTACCGATTGCGTTGGTCCTTTCGGTAGTTTAACTTTAGGAACCGCCGAGCGGCACTTTTCAATGTCCCGCAGCCAACGGTCATGGGAGGAATGGATCGCCCGGCCTACAAAACAGGAGCGGAGCAAGGTCAGAGCGGGGGTGCGCCGCACCAGCATAGAGGCTGCCAGATGCTCCGGCGTATGCAGCTTTTCATCGGGCAACAGAATCAATTCCCGCTGGAAGCCCGCGGCCTCCAGCGCCCGGTCGATCTGCCGGGCAAAGGATTCCCATTCCCCCTCCACCCAGTAGAGGTAGGTGGCCGCCGTCTCGCCATCCGCCAACGCCAGCTCCACCACCGCCACCCGGCGTTCCTCGTCCGGCGCGATCATCCACAGGATGGGCTTCGGCTCTGCTTCCTCCGCCTGCTCCGGTTCGCCTGACAGGGCGGTATGAGTGGCCTCGGCAACCGGCAGCATGGCCGGCTGTTCTGGGTTTTCCGGCGGAGGCGGCAGAGCGCCCACCATGAGATCATGTCCGCCGCAAAGGTTACGGAGCCACGGATAGGTCTGCGCCATGCGGCTCTCTCCGATTTTCTGCTCCAGCGCCGATCTGAGGGGCGCGGCGGCGGACAGCTTCTCCATGCTTGCCGCCGTTCCTAACGGCATCAGCTTGGCTGCTGTCGTCGCCTGCATGGAGGAGAGATTTGGCGCCAATTCCTTGATCCATGCCAATGTCTGTTCCCGCAGGGTCCGCAGAGCGGCGGTCAGCAGACGGTTCAGATTGTCCAGTTCTTGCCCCAGCTTGGAGAGAGTGAAGCGTTCCCCAGTAGAAAGGGTCAGGGTCAATGTAAAGCCGTCTTTCTCCGCAGCCGTCAGGAAGCAGAGGGGGATGCGCCGCGCTCCCTCGCCAGGGGGCAAAAGGCACAGGCAGTCCGCATAGAGCCGGATTACTGCCCGACCCTGCCGGGTCTGACCGTTTTCTTCCGCACTGTATTCCCCCTCGGCTTCAAAGTCGTGTTCTCCCTCCACCAGCAGAGCTTTCAGTACCGCCTCGTTATAAGCGGCGTATAATTTATCATAGAGCCATTGAGCCGCCTGCCCCAAATGTGACACAGACACCATGCCGTCCGCCGTCTGAATTTCCACCCGGGAGTCTGTCAGCGCAATGGCCGTGATCTCTCCGTAGGGGATGGAAAGCTGGTCGAAGCTGGCGAGTATGATCAGGCCGTCCTCATCCAGCGTAAGTTTTGCATTCTCGGTAAACAGCGGACACTCCACAATGCCCGCGAAAGATCGCCTTGTGACCCGCTCTTTTTGTTTCTGCGGCTCACTGTCTGTACTGGGAAGCCTTGCGCCTGTCATTTCCACCATATTGCTTTCACCTCCTACCATGTGGGCTGGTTGCTATCCTCTGTGTCGGTCTCTGCGGATTCATACAATTTCCACTCGCCGCTTTCGCCAATTTTCAAGTGGAGGGCTTCACGGGTGTACAGATCTGTTATGTCCAAATAAACCGGTTGGGACAGCTCGGGAAGCGGGCCGTCCACCAGATTCTCCTCCCCGATGGCCGGATAGTAGATGATAAACTTGATGGGAATATCACCGATTGAGGTCATGGCCTTTTCAAAGGTGCCAAACCCACGGCCACCGCCTGCATCCCACACACCCTCCTGGAACAAAAGCGTGTTGCTGTCCATCTGATCGAACACCACAAAGCAGCCGTCCTCGCTGTTCCAACAGCCGGCAAGTTCGCTCCAAAGCGATTGCATTTCCTCAAAGGTGGCATACTGGATGTCGTGTATACTGTCATAGGCGTCGTCATAGCTGACCCCACCCCAGGCGTACTGCCGGGTCATCCCGTCGGAATCGGTCAGGCGGATGGTTTCATCGATTCCCTCCCGCCCCAAATCCAACTCCAGGGTCACATACAGCTCCCTGGTTTCCTGGACGTCGGCGGCGTTGTCGTCCGTCACGGGGGGATAGCAGATGGTGATGGCGTATTTACCATTCCCATGCGCCGCAAATTTGCTCACAGTCCCGCTACCGCGCCGGAATATCGCTTCTGATTCCCAAATACCGCTTAAATAGGCGGGCACGCCATCGGCGTATGTGAAATAGGCAAAGCGTCCGTCCGCCGCCGTCCAGCAGCCGGTCAGCGACTGCCACAAATCGGCCAGCTCCGCGTCGTTGCCGGGCTGCGTACCCTCGGTGGTTTTTTCCACTGTAGATCCAGGGGGCTCACCGCGCTCCGCTGATTTTGTGCCGGGACTTTCCGAGGGTGAGGATGCCTCTGGTTGGCTGGCATCCTCTGGTATGGCTGCCTCGTCTTCCGGGAACATTCCATTCTGAGAAGCCGCTGGTGGCTGATGACTGCTTTCATCACACGGAATTGGTGCGCTGCCGGCTGGAACAGAAACGGCAGTATCTCCGCCGCAGGCGGTCAAGGATAGGAGCAGAATCAGGGCAAGGAATAACAAAAGGGTTCTTTTCAATCGTTTCCCTCCTACATCTTCGCGCCGCATCCTCCGCAGAACTTGGTACCGGCCGGATTCTTCGCACCGCACTGCCCACAGAAGAGGGGCTTGGCGCCCTGGGCATCCGATGCCGGAATCGCGGAGGCAGCAGTGGGGGCAGGGCCAGCCGTGGCCGTTCCAGCCGCGGCGTAGGCGGGAGCCGGAGCTTCCGCCTGTCCCTTTTGGAACAGTTCCTTGAACTTGGAGGAGAGGCTGCACAGCTTGCTGTAAAGGTCAAATGTAATTTGAGTGGTGGGGGCCACCTGCATATAGGTCGCCATCATCTGGATCATGATGTAGCTGTCCATAATGGCGAATTTCACGACCCAAGCCACCAGACAGGCCAGCAGGAACGCTGCCAGCGCCGACCAGTGGAGGATCTTGAACAGCAGACCCACCGGCACAAAGACCGCCAGTACGACCACTGCCATCAACAGGAGGGTCTTGAGCATGGTCTTCGCGGCGTTGCCCAGTAGGGCTTTCCAGTTCTGGGCGTAGATCACCACGCCGTCCGCCGCGCTCTGGAACGCGCCCTGTTCCTTGTGATAAAAGGTCCAGCCCAGGCAGCACTCGTCCACATAGCCCAGGGAGATGCTGACGAAAAACTGCGCCAGCCCGGTGACCGCGCCCATGCCGGGGATGAAGTCGAGAGCATTGCCCACCTTGCCCACAGCACGCTGGATCTGCTTGACGGCGGCGGTTACCAGCTTATCGATCACAAAGTAGATATTGGAGGTGGCAAACCGCTCGGTGACCATCGCTTTGCCGTATGCCACCTGATTGGCGGGAATTACCCCTGTTTTACAGGCTTCGGCAATGACCGCCACATGGCCAGCCTTGACCAGATAGCCCATATAGTGCAGAATCAGGAACCGCACAAAGCCCGTGGCGCCCAGCCAGAGGCAGAACATGAAAAATATCCCGCCCTCACCGAACAGCCAGCCCAGTCCCATAAAGATAGCCAACAGCACCACGGAAATCCCCACCGTGAGGAGGCCGAGCATCAACTTGGCCCAGATAAAAGGTTTTGTTTTAGAATAAAGTTCTTTCGCGGTCATAGGTGTACCCTCCATTCATTCTGTTAATTTAACTTGGTTCCACAGTCGCCACAAAACTTGGTGCCGGGCGGGTTTTGCGCCCCGCAGGAAGGGCATTTGCCGGCTGCCGGGGCAGGCGCGGCGTTCATTGGCGACCCGCAGTTATTGCAGAAGCGGACGCCCTGCGCATTCTTGGCACCGCACTTGGGGCAGGTTTTCAGTTCCATGGAAGCGCCGCAGTTGTTGCAGAACTTACCCGATCCGGCTGGCTTGCCGCACACCGGACAGATGGTGGTCTTGCTCTCGATCTTGCCCTGCCAGACGGTGGCGGTGGCTCCGGCTTCCTGAATATTTCGCTTCATCGCCTCCGCGCGCGCTCTCGCAACGGCGATTTCCTGCCGGGGGGCGCAGTCGGTGCAGAGGCCCTCGTCCTCATTGAAGCAGGAGTCGCAGACGTATTTATTGCAGCCGGGGCAGCGGTGGAAGTGCTGCATGGCCTCGTTCTTTGCCCGCTCAAATGCCTGCTCATGTTCTTTCTGCCATTCGGGGCTTCTGCCCTCGAACCGCTCTCCCAGGATGTCGGTGGCCCGATCCGCCCCATAGCCCAGCCGATAAGCAGAGCCGCCGACGATACTGCCCAGGGCGCTGGCGCCCCGGCCTAGCCCGCGAAACAGTTTTCCTTTTTTATAGGTTTCGCTTTCAATGAAACTGGACTTATATCCATCCTGGCATATGTCGCAGTAAAAGGTGAACTGAAAGCCCGCCTCGGTGGAATTGTCCTGATAATTTCGTGTAAAGGATGTCAGCATGGGTATCAACCGCCTTTCTTGCCAATCGTGGCTTTGATTTTTTTGCCACAGACGGTGCATTTATCGTTTTGAAAGAATTGCAGGGCGCCGCAGCGTTTGTTTTCGCAGTAGATCATGAGGCCCGCGCCGCACTGCTCACATTTCTCCTGTACAAAGGTCTGCTTGCCGCAGGAGGGGCAGGTCACATACAGGGGCCGCCCACACCCCGCGCACATCGGCTGCCCCTTCTCAATGGGCCGGTTGCAGGTGGGACAGTGGTATCCGAATGGGTTCATGCTGCCGCATCCGGTACAAAGCCGGGCATCCCGGTCGATGAATGTCCCACAGTGGAGGCAGGGTTGCTTATAGGTTGCCATACCTTATCCCTCCAGTCTTTCACCGCAGCCGCCGCAGAATCTGGTGCCGGGTGGGTTTTCATGGCCGCAGGTGGGACAGGGCGCGGGAGCTGCCGCCACCTCCATCTTTGCGCCGCACTCCTGGCAGAACTTCACCCCCGCCGGGTTCTCGGCTCCGCAGGAGGGGCAGGCGGCTTTCACCGCGCCCAGTTTGCCGCCGCACTCCTGACAGAACTTGGTTCCCTCCGGGTTTTCGTGGCCGCACTGGGGGCAGGTGCGCCCAGCCCGCTCCGCCTGTTCCGCCTGTTCTTTCTGCTCCTTAGCACTCAGGATTTCCTTCAGCTTGACCTCGGCCGCCGCCATGTTTGCCTGGATCAGCTTCATCCGGTCGGCCACGTCTCCGAAATCCTCCAGACCGTATTTCTCCGCGGCCTGTCTGCCGATCTCGGTGTAGAGATCCGTTTCCTGCTTTTTAAGATCGGCCACCTCGCTTTGCATTTTGAGAAGCTGGGTGCCCGGATCATCCTGGGGCATAAAATTGGTCAGTCCCTTGACGAGCCCGCCAAGACCCCCGAGATTGCCCAATCCGCCTAATAAATCTGACATTGTATGTACCTTTCCTTTCTCCCGCCGTTTACTGGGTGGGGATCATAATCCTTTGGGGTGGAGCGGCCAGCGGTGTGCCAGCCGCCCAATATATGTGTTATCCTTCGTATATGGTTAGGATGATTTCAGCAAAGTTCCCCCCGTCACTCCAATATTCGCTAACCTGATAGCCCAACCTTTTACCATCGGCTTCCTTGAAATAATGCCCTTCGCCGCCGGTGTTGCCTTTGCTGTCAGGGTATTGATTGACAAATCCGGCATTCTCCAATGCGTTCAAGTATTCCTTGGAGCCTTCCTCGGTTTCATCATAAATATTGAAATAATATCCACGTGTCCCTTCATAATCCTCGTCTCCGTAGAATTCCTCCGCATACATGAACACTAATGTGCCATCGCCCACATATTCCGGGAACAGGCCTTTCAGTTCCTCTGGCAGGCCAAAGGTAAACTCCTGTTCGGTTGTGATTGTGATTCTAAAACCGGCATCTTTTGCGCTTGCATAGATGGAGCATTCGTTTCCGATATAATGGATTTTAGCAGCATTTTCATACCCAACAAATCCGGCATCTTTCAGAAGTGCGATCCAGGTTTGAAGATCACCATCGTTTCCCTGGGCGCTTATTTCAAATTCGTTCTCCTCGTTGCCATGGAACCAACGCACGCCCTCGGTTCCGGGCCATTCGGGAACATCTTTTAGCGGCCATTCGTCAGAATCCGGCTTTTTCTCCTTGTCGTTGCCATCTCCAATGTTGCCCGGTTGCTCCTGTTGCTGGCTTGTTCCGGAGCCGCTGCTGCCGGACGTGTCTGGGGTGTCGTTCCCGCCGCAGGCGGCGAGGGAGAGTGCCATCACAAGGGCAAGCAAAAGTGCAAATAGTTTTTTCATCATGACTTCCTCCAATCCTTTTATGGTTATTGCATAAGAATCGTGGTTCCAAGTACAGGGTTCAGATTAAGTTCAAATTTGACATGATCCTCGTTAAACGCCATGTAATAGTAGAGCGTATCGTTCCCGTTCTCCGTGATGGATTGGTCAAATCCCGCAGCCTGCACAGCCTTTACATACTCCTTGGCCTCATCCATGGTTACATCGGTGTACGCGGCAGCGAATCCGTTGACAAGAGCTTCCGCCGAATAGGATTCTTCATTGCTTTTTTCCGAAAACTCCGGCTTGGGAACAAGGCGCGTCCACACGCAGTCCGGCCACTTGTCGTCAAAGGGACCGTCGTAGCTGCCCGCGGTGATCATGTCGCCGTCTCCGGCTTCCGCAGAATCACTGGTTTCGCTTTGACCCGCTTCTCCCGTGTTCGCTGTCTGTTCGGGGGAGTAGACCAAAATTGCAATCCGCATTTCGCCCCGCTTATCGGGATTTCTGTATGCGCCGATTTTGCCCCATTCAAAATAGGCAAGATTGGAATACAGAGTGGTTGTCATTTCGGTGGTGCAGGCTTCATCGCCCTTACCGCCGCTGTCAATCAAATGCTGCACATACAGCTCGTAGCTTTCTTTGGGGGCGTCCTCAAAATTAAGCCATAATGTAGCGTCTTCTGTTCTGCCGATAAATTCTTCATCTTCAATCTCAACCAGCGTGCCGATCCCCATCCGGGCAAATTCGGGGATGCTGCTGTAAGCCGCCAGCTCGGAGAGAAGATGGATCTGATCGGCTGACCCGTTGCCGCCATCCTCATCCTGCCCGTTGTCCTCCTGCCCCTGCTGTTCGCTGTTGCTCGGCGTGTTGTCGCCGCTGCCGGACGGTGTTTTCTCGTTTCCACCGCAGGCTACAAGGGAGAGTACCATCATCATGGCGAGTAAAAATGCTAATATCTTCTTCATTTTGATTTCCTCCAATCCCTTTTCAAAATAGGCTTATTTGAATAGACTCCAATTTGTATAGGGGATTTCCACTCTGAAAGGTTCCAGCACATAACCGCTGGCGTCTGTAATTGGCTTGTCGGATTTTGGCGCATAATTTAAAACAATGGTTACATCGTTAAGAGCGTCATATTCCGTCCGAGTCGCTTTGAAATATACCTTAATGTTGTTGGATTTTATCACCACATCTGTCACCTCAAGACCACTGTTCATGGAGAAGCCGTATTCTTCCGCGCTGAATTCTCCCTCCGCAAAGGAAAAATGCTTGTGCTCCTCCGTCACGTCACAAAAGAAAACCGATGCGATTCCATACTGCTTATCTTCGTCATAATCGAGCACAGAGTTTTGAATGAGCATGCCGTCGCCTTTGGTTATGAGTTTCTCGTTATCGTCCTGCTTTTCCTTTGCCTTGCTGCTCGGCTGCTCCTGCTGCTGGCTGCTGGCTGCTGCTCGGCGTACTGTCCCCGCTGCCGGACGGGTCGGGGGTGTCGTTCCCGCCGCCGCAGGCGGCAAGGGAAAGCACCATCATCAAGGCAAGGAAAAGTGCAAGTAGTTTCTTCATTTTGCTTTCCTCCTTTTAATTGGCGGGCTTTGTCGTGATTACCAACAGACCACGGTTATAGTTTAGTTCCATCGTTCTGCCGTCTTTGCTGGCGGTGGTATAAAGATAGCCGCCGTCCTGCTCCGTTTTTTCGCCGTTCCAGCCCGCATCTTGAACAAGTGTTAAATACTCCGCAGCTTGTTCATCGGTAATTTCGGACACCTTTGCGGTGTAGCTTGCGTTGTTGGGCATCAGAGTGCTGCCTGTCAGAACACCAAAATTGGGTTTCGGTACGCCCGCTGTCAACTCGTTTTCTTTCCACGAGAAATTGCTTTCATCAAGTCCGCTTTCAGCGACAGCAGAGGTTTCGCCGCCGATAGCTGCATCGCCCTTATAAGCGGTAACGGTCATCTCCACATATTTGCTGGAACTCAAGGCGATGGAAATGTTGTACTGTGCGTGATTGTAAGTATAATTCCACGCCTTTGTGGGGGACGGGTCGCTGTCGCCGTAGAAATACAAATCATCAGTTGCATTACCGATCACCTCGCCGGATGCAGGGTCAAGATTGTTGTTGCCGGAAAGCGCCGCAGAAGCCGTAAACATATTCCCTACAAGGACATTCTGCATATCCATCGGCATATCCTCGAACTTGAAGATGCTGCTTTTTGCTTCATCGGTTTCATTCTCTGTGATAGAAACAGGGTAATAGTCCGTCCAATATTCGTGGTCGCTGTCCGTAAAAGCAAGGTCATAGGTGTCGGTCAGATAGTCCAGCCATTTTGTAACATCAATCTCTCCATCGGGAGGGTTGGGCTGTTCGTTATTTTCGCCCGATGTACCGCCCGGCTGCTCCTGCTGTTGGCTTGTGCCGGGGTCGGTCGTGTTGCCACCAGACGTGTCGGGGGTGCCGTTGCCACCGCCGCAGGCGGCAAGGGAAAGGATCATCAAAAAGGCAAGCAAAAGAGCCGATAATTTTTTCATGGTGTGTCCCTCCATTCGTGGTTGACGGCAGACTGCCTCCGTTTTCTCAGTTGCCGAAATAGCTGCTTAAATCGGGCAGTTCCTTGGTGTGATCCACAGTAACCTTGCCCTCGGAGAAGGACACGCTTAGATAGGTGTTGCCGTCATAGGCCCACCAGCCGTTCATGCCCAGCATATCTTCCTCGGTCATGCCAAAATCATAGAAATCCTGATAGGCAAAGCCGTCTTTTTTCAGATCCTCGATCCAGGCCAGCATCTCCTCCAGCGTGGTGTCGGTAATTTCGGTACGGTAAGATGCCACCGCGGTGGAGGTGCCTCCGGGGTAAGCGCGCAGGGTCTTTGGCCAGCCGTCGTTGGCGGCTTCCGCATCCCGATTGGCCTGCTGAGCACCGTCGATAGCATCCGCCAGTCCGCTGCCTTCGCCTCCCAGTGCGCCCAGCAAGCCCTCCAGTTCTTCCAGCGCCTCGATATCTCGGTTGGTGACGCCGCTGTTGTCGCCGCCCGAGCCGGTCAAGCCTCCGATGATCCCCAACAGCCCGCCCGCGTCATCCGTGTCGCCGGCGTTTTGCCCCGATACAGAAATACCGGCCCGATCTTCCACTTGGTCCACAATATTGCTGATCAGCCCTCTGGCAAAAAAGCCGATGACCAGGGAGAGCACCAGTGCCACCGCCATCATGATCAGCGAGGCACGGGCAAGGCTGCGCTTGTTCACCTTCCGGCAGCCGCCGCAGGCCCATACGATGGTGAGGATCTGCCCCAGGATGGGAATACACATGAGAAGCATGATGCCGATGTAGCCCCCTGCCGTAATGGGCTCATATTTGCTCCCCTTGGCCGGCGCCGCCTCCCCGCCAGGGGCGGCGGGGGAGGCGATGGGCGGCGCGGCCTGATAGACCGGCTGGGGTGGCGCGGGCTGCGCGTAAACCCTGGGGGGATCGGCCACAGCGGTGGCCGCCTGGGGTGCGCCGGGTGTCACAGAGGCGGCCGGCTGCGGGGCAGCCCCTTCCTCGGCGGCAGTCACTGGGGCGCCGCATTCGGTACAAAACTTTTTATCATCATCCATGGGTGCGCCGCACCCGGTACAAAATCTTGCCATGTTATCGCTCCTCTCATTTCACACGGGTGTATGTAGCGCCGTCAAAGGTGAGGGTGTCGCCGTCGAGCGCGTAGGTAATGGTATCGCTTTCTTTCGCAAGCCCGAACATGGCGCTGACCGTGACCTCCATTTCCGTGTCGCTTTTGATCTCATACTCGATGGACATGAGCATATCCAGCCCTTCCAGAGCGTCCTCGGCATCCTTGGCGTCGCCGTCAGTCAAACCGGCCAGCATATCTTCGGTAAGCCCGTAGCGTAGCTTCCCGTCCTTGGTAAACTCGATCCCCAGTCCGTATTCCGTTTCCGTCTCCTCGTCCACGATATGCCAAGTTCCGACGATGGCTTTTTCATTTTTGCTTCCGCCGCAGGCCGTAAGGCTCAAAATCATGACAGCCGCCAACAACAGGGCAAACAGTTTTTTCATTTTCATTCTCATTTCCTCCTAAATAATGTTTTTATGTTGATTGAGGGATCTGATCTCAATATTCCATCATTGTGTAATCATCAGGGATTTCAAACAGGCTCTTGTCCACGCCCGCTTCCATCCGCAGGATCTCTATGACCGCCTCCTGGCCCTCCGCGTCCATGAGCATATAGTTCAGATCGTCGCCATCAAAGCAGTATTTTACCGAGGAGCCCTCCACCGTAAATTCCTCGTAGAAGCAGCTCTTGCCGTTCACCTCGATATCGCCGGTGGTGACGGCGGTTTCGTAATTCTCAGCCTCCTCAGCGAACAGCTCCTGCATTTCTCCCGTTTGTGCCGCCATCTTCATACAGATCTTGGAGGCCGGGTCCAGGACATACATGGCGTCATCCTTCAGGATGGTGATGCTCTTCATTCCGTCCACTTCGCTCTCGGTATAGACGTTCCCGCCGTCATAAGCCGACAACGTAACGCTGGTCATACCATCCACTTCCATTTTCATCTCCGTGGTATAGGCCCCGCCGCTGGCATACTTCTGAAAGTAGGCCAAGGTTTTTGTTCCCATCAGGGCGTCTGGAAGTTCATCCGGGGCCTCCGGTGTGCTGTCTGGCGTACCGGCAGGTTCCTGCTGGGAAGTGCTGGGGGCAGCCTGCGACGCCGTGGGGCTGTTACCGCCACCGGATGGGGTGGGATTGTCCTTGCCTCCGCAGCCGGAAAAAGTAAATACCATTGTCAGGAACAGTAAAATCGCAAGTGCTTTTTTCATGATCATTTCCTCCGTTTCAATCACGCCGGTGTCTGCTCAGACAGGCGTTTCTTTCCCATCGTTGGTGGCAGGCGCCTTTATTTTTCATCTAAAACAGCGCCGCCCCATTCGATTACAGTAAAGCCGCCACGTTCAAACGGTACGATAGCTGGAGCTTCAGGCTGCTCATCTGTCGCTCTGAATCCAAACCACAGCCTGAAAACATGATCCGGGGGCTGGCTGACATGGATGGGCATTAGAGCATTCACCCTCTCGGTAGCTTGAGGATACATTGCGTAATCTCTGTCCGGGTCAAGCCGCTGCGTCCAGTAAGCGATGAAGTCGGCCTTTTCAGTCTGGTTAAATCCATAGGCATCCAGTATCTTCTCAAATTGTTCCGCCCGGTTTTCCGCCTTTACCAAAAAGCCTTTTTTTGTTTGGAAATCCGATGGTGAGGCGATGGATTCATAGAACAGGAAGCCATATTTTTCTCCGTCCGCCAGCAAGGTGCCGTCCGCGCCAACGCTTACCTGCCAGCCGTCCTTACCGCCAGAATCATAGAGTGGGATCGTTGTAAGCAGCAGCTCCGGCTGGGTGAATATCACAGATACTTCTGTGGGCGTTTCGCTGTAGAGGTAGATATTTGGTTTTTCTACATCCACCTCACCGTCCTGTCCAGGGCCTACCACCTCCATCATCCAGTTGTAAAAATCCCCCCACATTTCGGCAACCAGACCATAAAAGTCCTGTACGCCGAGATTCATTGAGTTCACCAAACCGTCCATCGTGTCAAGGAAGGCATTGTCTCCCTTATTGATGCCATTGAAATAGTCCGACACTGACTCTCCGCCAAATACATCCCGGATAAAGGCTATGGCGTCTCCCGCATAAGGGATCTCGGCGCCAATGGTGGACAGCCCAATGGCCCAACCCCGAAAGCAATTATCCAAGAACTCCAAAGAGTCGTGCTTGTGGCGGGAGCTGTCTGTGTAGCTGCTGATATCCTTAGCGACACTGGCAATGTTAAATGCCTTGCCTAACGCGCCAAATGTTTTGCCTAAATCGCCGGAAACCAGTTCGCGCCCGCCGCCAATATCAAACCCTTTTCCTGCATCCGCAAGACTATTAAAATATTTCTCCAGATTTCCCAAGCTCTCGCTTCCGGCCTTTGCCGTCAGATAATCTCCAAAAGCCGATCCCAGATCATTGTACAGGGTGTGCCGCGCCACCGCAGGGGGATTGGATGATGCCGGGCCGGGGCCGCTGGCGGCAAAAGCGGTGGACGTCAAAGCTAAGGTGAGCGCAACCGAAAGGAATCCGGCTAATAAACGTTTTCTCTTTGGCTTCACATTCATCACGCTCCTTCCGGCGGCAACGATGCCATCAAATTCTCAATGTCTTGTTTCAAAGCACCGTCATCGGTAAGGGCTGCCGCGGAGTGAAGATGCTCCCAAGCCGCCTTGTAATCGCCCTGAGAGGCTTTGATCGAGGCCAGGAAAAATAAGGCGTTTGGCTCCTTTGGATTTAGGGCGCAGGCTCGCAGCAGATAAAATTCGGCTATGGTCAAATCCCCACGGGTATAGCACAAAAATCCGGTATTGAACTGAATCTGATAATTTTGTGTAAAGAGCGCCGCAGCGGTTACATAGGTGTCTTTGGCCTCGGTATCCTTGCCCTCTTTGATTTCCTCAGAGGCTTTCATCAGGTAATAGCGGATATCCCCTTCATTGGCGCAGCGATCCAACCGCTCCCTGGCTTCGCTGTTCTTGAACATCTGGCTGTTGGCCTGCGCCTGGCGGATATAGATCTCCATACTGCCTTGATACTTTTCCTCCATCTCGTTCAAGAGTTCCAGCGCCTTTGCGGATTCCTCCACACCGCCTTGAAGCAGCAGCCGGTCTACAGCCGCAAACTCTGAGGCCGCTGTCTTTGCAGCATAGTCGGATGCTCCCGTAAAGAGGAGCGCCAAAAGCATCACCGCCGCAAGGCCACAGGAGGCAAGCGCCTTTACTTGCTTTTGCAGGGGTCTTTTCTTTGCAATCAGTTGGAATACAAGCAAAAGCATACCGGCGATACAGGCCATCATGCCGGCGAACTTACCTCCGCCCAGCACGAACATACAAAAGAGCGCACAGGCAATCACGGACGCCGATAAAACCGTCATCATGGCTTTTCCCCCTCTCCAACGTAATCCTGCAAGTCACGGACGGCCCATTCCGCATGAAGTGCAAGGCCGTATTTATCGATCTCATGATCGGAGTTCGGTACGAGCCCCATCACACGCTGAAAAGCGTTAACGGACAGCTCATAAAGTTCCAGCCGGTCGAGGGCGTGCCCCAGCATAAACCATGCGGAAGGGTTGCTCTGATTGAGTGTTACCGACCGCTCATAGGCATCCGCGGCTTCCCGGTATTTTTTTGCTCGAATAGGATGCTGCCCTGAATGTAATACAGGCCGGGCCATTCTGGACAGACTTCCAGCGCATGATTTACCGATGAGAGTGCGTCGTCATATTCCTTGCGCTGCCACTGCCAACTGGATAAGACCATATTGTGGAGCAGTGGGTCGCCCTCAAGCCGCGCCCGATCCTCGTCGGACAGGCTATCGTATCTCTGTGGGAATTGCTTTCTGGAAATATAGAAGCCAGCCATACCACGGGCATAAGTGGACAGCATGGAGTCGCCCACCACGGCGTTTCCGGATTGGGCCTGCTTCGACAGGTCCAGGGCATGACTGAGCGATTCCGTAAGCTGGCCGTTCAGCCCTCTGGCAAGCATCGCAAGGCCCAGTGATTGCTGATGCCCCGGATTTTCCGCATAGATTGCTTCCGCCATCTCCGCACATCCCTCATAATCGCTGGTACGGTAATGGCAGGTTGCCAGCAGATAGCGCAAGGCGATGCTGTCGGATTTTGAAACCGCATCACTGAGAAGCGATTTGGCATCTTCGATTTGCTGAATTTTCATCAGGTTATACGCAACCATGACCTTTTCGGCCTCATAATCGTGGGGCGTTGGGTCAGGATTTTTTTGTTCAAATAATGCGTCGAATCGCTTTGCCGCCGCGGTTGCGCCCTCATAGCAGTTCCCGAACAGGTCGTTTGTATAGGAGCAGCCCAGTTCCATCGCGGAGCCTTGGAGGGCAAGATCCTGTGGGTATTCTTCAGCCAGAGCCACAGCGCGTTTCGCAAGTTCAAGGGTCAGCACGCCGCCGTTTGCAGCAAGATCACTGTAGAGCATCACGCTTTTCCGGGAATCAAGCGCTGCGCTCAACGCCTCGATCTCGGCCTGCAGTTTCTCGGCCTGCTTATCCGATAAGGCGCTTCGGGTTGTATAACTTCCTGTCCAAATACCGCTTTGTACGCAGTCGATCAGAATATCTCGTTGTCTTTGCGCCGCATCTTCCTCTGTTTTTGCACTTTCCCGGATGAAGTCTAAGTAAAAGGCGTAATAATCATTGGGGCAGTCCTGAGTAAGAAGCCAGGAATATAGGTAACTGTTCTGGAGGCTTTGCACATCCGCCCGCAGCAGCCGGACGGCTTCATCGCTGCAGGAGTTCCAGTCATACCCATCCCCGGAAAGAGCCGCGCGCCAGGCATCCCTGCGGTTAATCGCAAGGCGGTAGCAGGCCGAAGCGGTCAACAGGTCGCCCTGTGCCGCAAACCGATCCCCCTCTGCCGTCATACTGCTGATCTGCCTGATCGCGGCATCCTTTGGATTCGGAGGAAGCGCCATGACCACAGACAAAACACAAAATACGGTCAGTGCGCCGGCTGTCGCAATCGCAAGACGCTTTTCTTTGGAACCGGACAGTTGAAGGGTGTCCCTCTGTTTTTGCTGTGGGAGCCAAGCCAACAGAGGCATGAGCGCACACCATTGCAGCATGGCGGTCAAAATCATTCTTACCGCAGTTCCGCTCAGGCTATCTAATATGCCGGGGATCAGCATCAATAAAAACTGTGCGATTGCCGGAGCTGCATATCTGGCCGTCAGAATTAGCCCTACAGTTTTGATAAGACCGCCCGGACTTTTCCGCCTCTCTAAAACCCGCAGGAGAAAGCAGGCAATCAGCACACTGGATAAGATGGGCAGAACAAGCTGCAGGATCAGTGCGGTCACTGGGGGAATCAAATCGCTCTGTTCATAGATGCGGGCGATGAGGCTGTCAATCCAATAGAAGCCAAGCATTACAATCAGCGCGGACCCACCGCCCCGAACAAATAAATTGATGCAGCGGGCGAAAATCCCCTTTAGCGTCAAACGCTCTGCTTGTGCGTGCAAAACGGCACAAGCCAGAAAAATCCACCCTAATGCAGTTCCCACGAGAAACGTGACAAGCGGCAGGATTGCGGGCAGCAGGTTCTTGGAAAGCATGACAAGTCCAGCATTCAGCAGCCATGGCAACAGGCTCACACTAAGCAAGGCGGCAAACAGACAGTTCCCGCCTGGATGCGCATATATCCCTATGCCGGAATATCCGGCGTCCATCGCTGGATCGCTTGCATTTACAGGCTTTTGCGGCGCAGATACCGGGTTTCCGCAAGCGCCGCAGACTCTTTCACCTCTGCCAACCTTTGCTCCGCATTGCAGGCATTTCTTCATCGTCGTTCCACCTCCTTCAGTTTCTTAAAAATAGGGCGGTCGGCGGTGTGCCAGCCGCCTGTGGGGGTGTGGTATGTTATCTCCTTTATTTTATTGTGTAATCGGCGGGGATTTCGAGAAGTGTGGTATCGACATCGGTCGATATGCTCTTTACGCCCACCAAATATTCAATGCCGCCCGCATCTACCAAAATATAAACGAGTGTATCGCCGTCATAGCAATAGGTACATGTGTTTTTATGGTTGAAGGTTTCACAGGTATAGGTTTTTCCTCGAATCTCTTTTGTTTCCACCGAGCCTAACATATCATAGTAGTCGCTTTCCTCCAAAGCAAACGCCGCGTAGTAGGTGACTCCTGTATTGGGAATACGAAACTCTTTTTTTGCGGCGAGCTTGCTGTCAGAAAACAGTTCATACTCATATTCACCGTCAACAAGGTATTCAAGAGTTATGGTGCTGTTTACTCTGCGATATCTTTTTTCCCCTTGTCCCACGATAAGCCCGGTAGATGCAACCGTTTCGGTTTCGTGGGTCTCGTCGTTCAGTTGTTTGCCGTAGTAATCAAGCTCAAGGGTGTAGCTGCCCGCCAAATAATTTCTGAAAAAGGCCAGGGTTTTGGATTCCTCCTCTTTGTCGGGATTTTCGTCGCCACCGGTGTTGTCCAGGGTTTCATCTTCTCCGTGATCGGGCGTGTTGCTGGGCTGCTCCTGCTGCTGGGTCTGATTTGGCGGTTCCTCGTTGCCGGACGGGGTGGGGTCTTTCTCCCCACCGCAGGCAGCAAGGGAGAGTACCATCATAACGGCAAGCAGAAGTGCTAATAGTCTTTTCATTTTGTTACGCCTCCTTTGGCTTAAATCCTCTCACGGGCGGTCGGCGGTAAATCCGCCCGCCCGTGGGGGTGTGGAGATGTTATCTCTGGAATGTCATTTCAACATTCGTTCCGTTGTCATAGTAGTTGACACTGACGCTGTTGAGCGGCTGTCCCTCCGGGCCGGTCAAATCGGGGCAGTAGTTCCATGTACTGATGCCCTTTGCTGATACCGCATCTGCAAAATCAGCCTTATCCATATCTCCCTTTGTGGAAGCAGTTTTGCAGGCCGCAAACAGCGTTTCGCCAAAGGTATCGTAGGTATCAGAGCCGCCCACATTGAAAAACAACTTTACATTGGAATATCCGTTAGGGCTGCTGACTTCCTTAACTGTCCAGCCATCCGGCAGAGTGATTTCAATACCGAAGTTCTCCCCCAGAACCTGCGCCCAGTTGTCTGCACTAACATCCTCAATGGCAATGCTATCCTCATCGGTCTGCTCGCTGCCATCATCGGGTGTGCTGCTTGGCTGTTCCTGCTGCCCACTACTGCTCGGCGTGTTGTCCCCATTGCCGGACGGGGTGGGGTCTTTGTCCCCGCCGCAAGCGGTAAGGGAGAGTACCATAACCAATGCCAGTAAAAGCGCAAATAATTTTTTCATTTCATTTTCCTCCATAGGCCGCCGCTCAGTATTGCAGGTTTTCGATCATGTCGGAAAAACCGATTTCCAGATAGCCAACCCAGTTGGAAATGGCGTAAATCCCATCTTTATAGAGGCTGCTGGTATAGCCGCTCTCGCCCTCGTTCTCGTATTCCAGTTCCCAACCCTTGCTCACCAGCAGTTGCGCATAGTCCTTGGCGTCCTGGAGTTCGGTGCCGTGGTAGTCAAAATACATCCAATAGGAGACGCCCTCGATGGGCAGGCTGTCGGACGCCAGATCAAAGTCCTTGCCTTCCGACTCGCCGGTATCCATGTTATAGGTTTCCACCCAGCAGTCGTTCCCATAGTCATAACCGGGCACGCCCACCTGGGGCAGAGGAATGCCGCTGATGCTGGCGGGATGCTCCCACAGGTCGTCGGTGGCGGTGGCGGTGGCGTGGCCGTCAAACTTGCCGTCCTGATCGTCATTTGTGTTAAAGAAGATGTACATATACCAGTCGTTACCCGCAAAATCGTATTCCAGCCACGGGCCGTCGCTGCCGCTGTACAAGCCGCCTTTCATGCCCTTGGCTCTCAGCGCATCCATAAACGCACCCAACTGATCCTCAGTGCAGTAGAAGGAAACCGAGTATTTATGGTAGTCCTCCGGTCCCTCATAGTCCAACCGCCCCACCGAGTAGTCCGAATTCATCTCGTCCTGATCGTAGTCTTTGAAGTTGGTCTGAGAGGGTTCCACCCCGTCGATCTGCGCGGGGAAGCAGTCGGGCAGGAAGTCGGAATCCCATACGTCGTAAATGTAATCGCTGTATTGGTTGGAGTCCCAGCCCTCCGGGGTCAGTTTCTCCAGTTGTTCCAGCGCCTTGTCCAGATCGTCCAGATCCCCCTGGGATACCTGGCCGGAGCTACCGACCGCGCCTCCATCTCCGCTTGCAGGGCTTCCGCCACAGGCGGTGAGGGAAAGTGCCATCACAAGGGCCAGCGTCAATACGAATGCCTTTTTCATCCCATATCCTCCTCATTCGAGCTTTCCTCCGCACTCCGGACAGAACTTTACGCCGGGGGCGACTTCGGTGCCGCAGGCGGGGCAGACTTTCTTTTCCGGTTCTGCGGGAGCCGGGCTCTCCAGTTTGGCGCCGCACTCGCAGCAGAACTTGGTGCCGGGGGCATTGGCCGCGCCGCAACTCGGACAGGCCACCCCGGCAGGCGCGGGGGCTTCCAGCTTGGTTCCACAACCGCAGCAAAACTTAGTGTCAGGGGCGTTGGCCGCACCGCAGCTCGGACAGGTGATTCCGGCAGGGACGGCGGGCGCTGCCACCGGAACAGCGGCAGCGGCTTTTTCAGCCTCGTTCTCCGCCTTGATGCGGTCGATCTCCGCCTGGGCCTCGGCCGCCGCGTCATAGTGGGCCTTGGCCGCCTGGCAGAGCTCCAGTACCTCCGGAGCCGCTTCTCCGGAAACGGTAAACCGCTCATAGTAGAACGCACCGATCTTTTCAAGCTCTCCGGCAGCAGCGGCCTTCTCCGAGTTGATCTTGCTGTTCAGCTTGCTGGTTTCAATCGCGTCATTGGTTTTGTCTCCAAGGTTTTTGGCCAGATCTCCAATTTTTTCAAAAAACGCCATGCTATGTTCCTCCTTCTTATTGTTCCGTCGCGCGGGGCTCTCTGCCTCCACGCTATCTTCCAAGACTTCGGGAATGCTTATTCCGCCTGTCTGACGGCCTGACTCTCAAAGACCATCTTCCTGATGGGCTTCCCGCACCGGACACAGTATGCGTTCCCGGTGGGAACGGGGCAGCCGCAGTGGGGACAATACCGGGGCTTGCTTTTATATGGGGCGCACTCGATGCACTTCATCTCATCAATGTTGTACGCCTCGTCCCGAATCCATTTCCCGCACGCAGAGCAGCCGTTGAAATTGGGCTTTGCTTCTTTCCATGCCAGCCGAAGTTCTTCCTCTGGCGTGTCCCCCCGGATCGGGCCGGTAGTATAGACCGGGGTGCCGGATACTTCGCAGAAGAAGCAATACCGCCTGCCTTTCGGCGTACTCTCCACCACCTTATATTTGCTGGTGGAATGCAGTTTCTCAAACATCAGTTCACCTCCTGACCATGCTCCTTTTGTTTCGTCAGCTCACTGAGAAAATCGAGAACTTTTTTCAAGTCTCCCTCGTCCATTAACTCGATCTGTTCCACAATGCCTTCTTTTACTTTTTTCATCTCACTCTCGGACATAGAAATCACCTCCATAAAGAATTGTGTTGTGCCGTTTCGCGGCCTCCGGGAATGATTGGTTCATAGTGGAAGCCCTTATATGTATCACTCTTGTCTGGGGTGCTCCAAACAAGGTTTTAAGGAACACATAACCGCTTGGTTCAGACAAGACTATTCAGACAATGTTTTGTTGACCGCCTTTGGGTTTTCTCTCTCAATTTCAACCTCATTGTAGTGCATTCTTTTTGATATGTCCCCACCCGAAAAGCCAAAAAGGATAGGGGATTTCAAAAAAATTTTAGCCGCGTCTCAAAAAGGATAGGGAAAAGTATAGGAAAAAGGGTAGGAAAAAGTGTGGGGCACCAAAAAACCTTGTCTGAAACAAGAAAGTGTGTTATACTGGAATCCAACCATAGGACACCCACGTTCTCCCGCCCATGTGGGCAATTTGGGGACCATCGAATAGGAGGATACCGATATGAAAAAACACTGGATGCTACTTTGTGCTGCGGCGCTCACCTTAATCCTGGCGCTTACCGGCTGCGGGGGTGGCGGGGACACTCCCCTCAATCCCAAGGAGCCGGTGACACTCACCATGTGGCACAACTTCGGCGGCACCATGCAGGACACGATGGACGCGCTGATCGACGAGTTCAACAGCACGGTGGGCAAGGAGCAGGGCATCATCATCAATGTGACGGCCATCAGTTCCAGCGCCGAGCTGCAAAAGACCTTGAACATGATCGCGGCGGGAGACCCCGGTGCGCCGGAGATGCCACACATCACCACCAGCTATCCCAAGACGGCGATCCTGTTCCAGAAAAACGGAATGCTTGCCAACCTGAACGATTACTTCACTGAGGAGGATCTGGCGGGGTACATACCATCCTTTGTGGAGGAGGGGCGGTTTGAGGATGGACTGTATGTGTTCCCCATCGCCAAGTCCACAGAAATTCTCTACCTGAACCAGACCCTGTTCGACCACTTCGCCGCCGAAACCGGGGTCAGTATCGACAGCCTCGCCACCTTCGAGGGCTTGGCGCAGACGGCGCAGAAATACTACGACTGGACCGACGCCCAGACCCCGGAGATCCCCGGCGACGGCAAGGCGTTTTTCACCGCCGACTCCTGGCTGAATGTGGCCCAGGCGGGGATGGCGCAGCGGGGCGGCGCCCTCTTTGAAAACGAAACGCTGAATCTGGCGGGTGCGGACTATGCCCACATTTGGAACACCATCTGTCCACCGCTGATCACCGGCGCGTTTGCCAATTATGACGGCTATTCCTCCGACCTTTCCAAGACCGGGGATCTGGTCTGCTCCACCGGCTCGTCGGCCGGTATCCTGTTCTATGGCGACACCATCACCTACGCGGACGGCACCGTGGAGCAGGTGGAGTACAGCATCCTGCCCTTCCCGGTGTTTGAGGGCGGGGAGAAGCTGGCCATCCAGCGGGGCAATGGCATGGTGGTGGCAAAGAGTGACGAAGCCCATGAGTACGCCGGCGCTGTGTTTCTGCGCTGGTTCACCGCCCCGGAGCAGAATATGCGCTTCATTTCCTCCACCGGCTACCTGCCCGTCACCCAGGATGCTTTTGAGAATCGGATGGACGCGGAGATCGACCAGGTAGAGGACAGCCGCATCAAAAAGATGCTGGTGGCCGTCACCGAAATGTACCAGAACTACGACTTCTTCGTAGCGCCTACCTTTGAAGCCTTTGACAGCATGGGTAGCGCCTACGAAAAAGACTTTAAGACCTTTATGGCTGGGCAGAGCGAACAGTGGCTGAGTGCACCGGACGCCGGTTCCCCAGAGGATGCGTCCGCCGACGCTCTGGAACAGTGGCGCAGCCGGTAAACCTGCAGGCAATCCGTGCACAGGAAAGGAGGTTGATACTTTGTTCTTAAAGGATGCGCTGACCCTTTGGAAAAACCGCAAACTTCGCCGTGGGAAAGGGGCCGCGCTTTATACCCGTTTGTTTCTGTTTTTTGCCTTTTTCATCCTGGCGCTGGTGCTGGCCGTTCTGCTGATCCTTAACCTGTCGGATGTCTTTCGTTCCGGGGAGCACAAGAGTCGGGCTTGGTTCGAGAACGAGCTGGAACATCTGGCCCAGGACATCTACTTTGACTTTGGCACCCTCTCGGTACAAGGGGTGTCTATGGCTGAACAGCTCTCCAAGGATGTGGAGGCGTATTTGAAAGCCGAGGGAATTTCCCCCGCTGAGCTTTCCAACCATCCCGATGTGCTGGAGGGCCTGCTGACTGACCAGACGCCGGAGCTGCTTTCCGAGCTGAAAGCCAACAAGTGCGGCGGCGCGTTTCTGATCCTGGACGCTACCGTTATTGGCGAAGACACGGCTGGTCCCCGTCGGGCGGGATTGTTCCTGAAACGGACCGAGCCTAACGCGGTCAGGACGGTAGGCTCCAAGCTGCATTTCCTGCGCGGACCGGCTATGGCCGCGCGGGAGAACGGCGTCGAGCTGCTGGGCCAGTGGCAGATGGAGTTTACCGAGGCGGAAACCGACTTCTTCGACGTAACGGTGGACACCGCCAGGGAGCATGGGGACCTGCCCCTGTCCCGGCTCTATTCCTGGAGCCCCCGACGGCTGCTCTCCGGCAACAGCGAGGCCGGAATGCTTCTTTGCGTCCCTCTGGTGGCAAGCGACGGGACGGTGATGGGGATCTGCGGCTTTGAGTTTTCCACCATGCTCTTTAAGCAGTCCTACAGCCCCGACAACTCCACCTATATCCGTGTCTTTTCCGCCCTGGCCCCCTATGACGGCGGCTATTACCACATGGATCAGGGGCTTTTGGCCGGCAACAGCTATCTCAACAGCGCCCTCGCCGGCGACATCGCCCACATTGATGAAAAAGACGACCTGCTGTATCTCTACCACACCGAGGGGGAAGAGAGCGCCTATAACGGCCTGCACCAGACCATCTCCCTGTATCCCTCCGACTCGCCTTATCGGGATTCAGTGTGGCTGGCGGCGGTCATGGCTCCCCGTGAGGAGATCAAGGCAATTTCCAGTGAGGGAGTCTGGAGGCTTCGGCTTGCCCTTGGCGGCCTTGCGTTGTTCAGCCTCTTGGCGGCGGCGTTTATCAGCCGCAGGTATATTTCCCCTGTGCTGAAAACGCTGGAGGGGATCAAGGCGGGCGATTACGCCTCCCTGCCCAAAACCCAGTACGCGGAGATCAACGACCTCTTGGAGTTCTTAGCCGCTCAGGACGAAGCGGCAGCCGCGGCACTCGCGGAGGCGGAGGCAAAGGCGGCGGCTCAGGCAGGCATGGCGACCGTGCGGCACAAAACCTCGGAGGCCATCGACCCGGAGAGCTACCATTACTTCCTGGAGCAGTTGAAAACGCTGACCCAAGCGGAGCGGCGGGTATTCGACCTCTATGTACAGGACAAAAAGGCACAGGAAATCGCGGAGCTTCTGAGCCTATCCATCAACACTGTGAAATTCCATAACGGAAATATCTACTCCAAGCTGGAAGTCGGCTCCCGCAAGGAACTCCTGGCCTACATCCGCTATATGCAAAGCCGGCAGCAAAGAAAGGAGGAGGGGGAGCATGGCTGATACCTTGGCTGACCGTTTGAACCGCATCATCTCGGAGCAAAATATCACTAAGCGGGCGTTTGCCCAGCGGATTGGTGTGGGTGAAAATTATGTGTATGTTCTGACCCGTGGCGGACGCGGGAACAATCTAAATCAAAAAATCTCTCCGCCTCTGGCGCGGGTGATCGGCGCGGAATTCGGCTATGACCCGGATTGGATCTTGTATGGTGACCTGAGCGGGACGGCAGTGGGCAAGTTACGACAGGCAGCGGTGGAACAGGTGGAGAAACTGTCGCCAGAAGAACTGCTGGAACTGAATGATTTTCTTCGCACTATAAAAAAAGAAAGTTAGCTTTTATACAAACAGGGCTGTGGTACATCATGTGCCACAGCCCATTCGTTGCCTCTATAACTTTGTGACCGCTGCCGTATCCGGATGGACCAAAATCACTGGCAGTTGTTTTTTCTTCTGTGCGTAGTTGACCGTCATCCCAGTGCCGCTCCTGATCGAGCGGTCATTGTCATAGACCGCCAAAAGGCAAGTTGACTGGTTTACCATATATTCATTGCGAATTCGATAGGCACTTTTCGACTCCGTATCGGAAGTTATGACTTGCTCATCGCAAACTCTCAGAATATCCCGAAGCCGAGTCTGCTGTTTCGGATCATAACGCTCCTTAAAATCGGGAAAAGGCAGGGCGATACAAAGGCGCATATCCTCGAATGTTTCCTGCTTTTTAAGCTCAGCAATGATTTCACCCGCCCAAGTATCAACGCCAATACTGCCGCCAATCCAAAAAGTGCGGACGCCTTGATTGTAGAAATTTATGATTTCTTCAGTCAGGGCCTTTTTTATTTTTACGCACAGTTTGTAGTGCTCGTTGTATTTGAACTTAAACCTTTGCGGGCGATGGCCGGTGATTGTGCAGACCATATCCATCATAGTATTCTCCTTTCAAAAAATGAATATAACCCCTTAAAAGAGTACAATATTATTTTATCACATCTTAATAGGGGCTACAATAACATTGTGGGAGGTGATGGAATGGAATTGGACTATAATGCGCTCGGCGCACGGATTCGCCAACGGCGAAAAGAAAATGATATGACGCAAAACCAGTTGGCAGAAGAAGTTGAGCTTGAGCCTTCAAATATCTCCCACATAGAACGTGCGGTATCAAAAGTGGGCCTCGGTTCACTGGTTAAAATCGCAAACACACTGGGGTGTACAACAGATGACCTTTTGTGCGACAGCCTTATCCACGAGCGGGAAGCCTTTGAAAATGAGCTGGTAAAGCTATCGAAAGACTGCTCACCCAAAGAACTCCGGCTTCTTGTTGATTTGGTGCGGGCAATGAAAGATGCTATGCGAAAACGGGGCTATGATTCTCAATAAGCAGCCGGGTAGCGGTTCAACTGCCCCGACTGCTTTTGTTTTGTCTTTCATTTGCTTCGGAATGCAGACAAAGTATCCGCTATGGCTGCCATACCGTCCTCGCCCAGAATGGCTTCGGCATCCTCAAGACGGATATCTTCTGATTTATGGAGCTTTTTCTTTGCGCTCTGCTTCTGGGGCTGCGCCGGCGGCTCCAGCAATCGTTCATCTAAGATTCGCCGTACAATCGCTTCAACCGCCGTATAGTCGGCGGGCGCCGGCTGTGGAATATCGGGCGTCTGTGGGCAGTGAAGATAGTGCAAAACGGCATTGGCAAGAAACTGCGCTTTGGTCCGTCCCATAGGCTCCAGCGTGTCAATGACCTGACGGTGCGCCGGGTCCATGACATTGAACTTGATGGTAAACTTTCCGGGTTCTTTTTTTCCTGCCACTCACATCACCTTCTTATCTTGGAAGCGCGGTACAGCAAGTCATAGCCTTTTGTATTGGCCGAGATCTCGTCCACAAACAAGGCGTGTCCCACCTTGTCGCAGGCCTCGATCTGACGGCGCAGTAGAATGGAGCCGCCGCCTACAAAGACCGCCTTGCCGCTGCGCAGGTCAATCATACGCTCGCGGAGCTTTCCCACCAGATCAACAATGAAGTTTTGCGCCTGCTCCTCCACAATGCCCACAATGGCTTCGTCAAAATCATGGGGGTTCTGCAGGAGGATGGCATCAATGTCCGACTCCTCCAGCAGAATATCAAGATCGGCGTTGACTTTGGACTGAATCCGGTTGTAAAGGACAATCACACCGTTTTCCAGAGAGTCGCAGGCCGACAAGTCGCCTTTCCCGTTACGCAGCAGCAGATAGTCGGCGGTAAAGCCGCCAATATCCACCACAACCGCTTTTGCCACATCCTTGAGTTTGCCGAACAGCGGCACCGATGCGGCATAAGCCTGTGGGAAGCAGGCCGCTTCGTTGATATAGATGTCATAGGGCTTATTTTGGAAAACAAAGCTGATAACATCCCGTCCCTTAAAATACGCCTCAAACTGCTCCGCCTGGGCTCCGAAATGGGCGGGCGGCAATCCCACCGCAAGCTGCACATCCATAATTTCATCCGGGTCATAGGCGCCGGCCGCTTCGATTTCATAGGCGATGGCAAACAGCGTCAGGATAAAAAAGCGGTCGTCAATCGCCTTGTTACGCAAATAGGGGATGCGGCTTCCGGACAGAGAATAGTATTTGCCCTTGTATTCCAGAATATCTTCCCCAAAAGGCGGTCTGGTGTCGCTCTCGGTAAAAGCGGATATAAAGGTCCTGCCCGCCGTTTTGATTTGCTTATTGCCATGATCAACAGAAATTAACATATGTTTATCGCTCCTTTTTGTTTTATACTTCTTCTTTACGCTTTGAATACGCATAAGGACAACAAAAAAGAGAGGATGCCGCCGATTTTTTGCGACATCCTCTTTTTCGCACCACGGCGGCATCCTCTGTTTACTTATCGGTCACGCGCTCAAAAGTTCCAACGCCGCTTCCAGCGTCAGCACGCTCATCCGTTTTGCCAGCTTGCGATTAAATACAACACCAGTTCCATCAGGGGCATAGGCTTCCAGTCCCTCCGAATACACAGCGGCATCCAGTTCAGGGAGGTAGCGGTAGACGTTCCCATTGCTGTCGATCAGGTGGGCGTCCGCCTCACCAGATTCATAGCCGCACACGACCAGGCTGGCATCCTCCGGCAGCGGCATCAGGTATTTGCAGCGGCTGCGGTTTTCCCGTTGGATACCGAAATCCCAGTGACGGATATCCTCAAAGGTCATTTGATTGTAAGAAAAGCTGCGTTCCGCATACTCAAACCGCTCTGTAGGTGATTGCACCATCTCACGCAAGAGTCCGATATTCCGCTCCACTGCCACAAGGTCAATATACTCATGCAGGCTGTGCTCGTTGTAATAACCTGCGCTGATGTTGACAGCTGCCACACCAAGGGCAGGGGCGATGACCGAAATATCGCTGAAGGAGCCGCGGGCCGTTTCAAATCCGAAGCTATTGACAAACTCGGCAAACTCCGGGTTATCGCACAGGTAAAATACGGCGTCGTTACTGCCGCGCCGGTCTACCTCCACAATGTAGTTGATCTGGGGGCGAATCTTGCCGGCCGCAAATGCTCTGGCGCCAACACACCCGATTTCCTCATCTTCCGTGAACAGCACATGGCACTTTGCCTCCCGGATAATCTCCAGTATCATATAGACGCCGCAGCGGTCATCGCCGCCGATGCCCTCGGGGGACATCAGGAAGCGGCCGTCCCTAGAGCAGCAGATGTTTTTCACCGGCTGTCTGTGTACGGTGTCCAAATGGGCCACAAGCAGCGCCGGAATCTCGCCCTCAGCATACAGGTATCCTTTTTTAGAAACAGGCTGGTAGCCTCTGGCTGTCAGCTCCGACACGAGAACTTTTTTCAGCTCGCGCTGGGTCATCTGCACAATAGCCTCAAGGCACATGGTATCCGTAGCAGTCATATATTCGTTCATATTGGCACCTCTTTTCTTTATACTGCCGCCGCGGTAACAGCGGTTCTCTGGCAAAATCTTGCACCGGAAAGCATACCGCAAACCGGACGCACACTGCAGGAGGCGCAAGCGCCAATCATGGCTTCATAGCACTCCTGGCAAATCTCAATCAAATTACCCTGGCGGTCATAGGCCGGGTACATATCTGTCCGCACAGTATTTCCGCAGGCGGAGCAGATGTGCAGGCAGGTGTTGCAGTAATAAGCGCCCTCAATGTAACGCGCAGCAGTTGCCGGCACGGTTTCCCCGCAGTCGGCACAGACCACAAGATTCTGACAGCCGCATTTCAGCCTGCCTTCACGGAATGGCTGGCCGCAGCAAACGCAAAGAGATGGATGGCCGATGCTGAGATGGCCGTATGTTTCCGCGCCTTTGAGCAGGCTGACCCTACTATAATAATTGTAATCGGGATATTGACGGCTTCCCTCCACAGTATTGTAATAAGTTTTTGTTTCGTCAGGTTTTGCCTTGGTGGTCCACAGGTTCGGCGCACCCAGGCATTCCGCAACTGCCTTTTGTACCAGACTACGGTATTGCTCGGATTGCTCATCATTGTCATCGGGGTAAAGACGCGATTGTAGCAGCACATAGTCCGCATAACAAAAAATCTGGCGGGCACGCTTGGGATGCTTGTGAAAATCGCTCTTTACTTCGTCATCTACTGTGAAAAAAATCATGCTCACACCATCAGCAAGATAGGAAAGGCAGCCGGATTGATAGCTGCCACTGCTCAGGCCGTGGCAGGAGTTCCATGTATTGTCCTTATTGGACATCTCCAAAAAGTCGCAGGGATGAATAGAAAGCACACCGGTCTTTTGCACCTGCAGCGGGTTAAAAGCATCTGCCAGCCGGGCGAATACCGTATTGTATCTGCTGTGACGGCTGATGCCAAACTGATTGCAGAGCCTGCCGAGGATTCGGCTGGTCTTTTGCCCGACAACACATTTGATGCCGCCCCTTGCTTTGATAATTTCAATGTTGCTTTCTGACGGGGATTTGCTGTATTCGGCGGTGGCAGCGTTCAGAGCGGTGTCAAAATCCATGCGCTGCTGAGGGGATAACCCACTTTCATCCACCAGCTCACCGAGGGCAAATTTGCACTCGTCCACAATATCCTGGTCAATCTCACGGCTGATGGAGAGATCGAACACAATCGCCTGCTCCTTTTCCCTCCAGTTAGGGTGGCGGCGCAGCAGTCCGGCCAGCGCCCCCTTGTTTTTTGCCCATGCGTTCAGATTGGCTGCGACGCCCTGATTGGAAAAACACTTTTGGTACTTATACATTACCTCAAAAAAAGCCTTTGTCAGTTCATCCATTATGATTCATCCTTTCGATTTTATAATTGAGAAAAACAGGAGAAGGCGCCATGCCTCCTCCTGTTTTTCACCTATGGCATTTTGATGCCGATTTTCTTTCTTACTCGCCTGCCATCTGGAAAAACTGTGCGGGCGAGAGTACCGTTACACCGAGGTTCTGCGCCTTCTGGAGCTTGCTTCCCGCCTTTTCACCGCAGATGAGATAGTCGGTGTTTTTAGACACCGAACTGCCCGGATGAGCGCCCAGAGAGGCGATTTTGGCATTGATGCCGTCACGGGTGTAAGGTTCAACCTTGCCGGTGACCACAATGGTCTTGCCGGCAAATGGGCTGTCCTGGTTAATGGCTGTTACGGTTGCCTTAGTTTCAATGTTCATCATCATCTGTAATTCCTCCCATAAATATCTGTTTTCTTCATCTCTGAACCAAGTGTGAATGTTACCATGCAGCGTGTCGCCAAAATCGTTTAGCTGCGTGAAATCATAGCCGTTGTCCACGGCGGCCTCAAAGCCAGAGAGACTGCCGTTAAAAGCCCTGCACAGCTCACGGCTGGCGGTATTGCCGATCATGGGAATGTCCATCGCAATCAGATACCGCTCGAAGCTGGTATTCCTGCTCGCCTGGATCGCATCCCAAAGGCGCTGCCACGACTTTTCACCAAAACCGTCCATGCGGATGATTTCTTCCCTGTGTTCATCGAGACGGTAGATGTCCATAAAAGAATGCAGCCATCCCCGGCCGATGAATTTCTCCAGTGTTGCCTCCGACAGTCCCTCAATGTCCATCGCTTTCTTGGAAACAAAGTGGACGAACTGGCGCAGACGGCGGGTTTCGCAGAAGGGATTGTCGCAGCAGAGCGTTTCGGTAAGCCGTTTCTCCGCTTTGCCGGTGTGAATCCTTGTTGGCTCTCCGCAGCAAGGACAGGCCTTTGGATATAGGCTGTCGGCATCAAAGCCGCCCCTGTCCAGATTGTCCTCTACCTGCGGGATAATCATATTGCGTTTGCTGACCAGAATGCGGCAGCCGGGCATCAGCTCCAGGCCCTTGATAAAGCTCAGATTGTGCAGGCTGGCTCTGGATACTTCGCAGCCGTCGATCTCCACCGTATCAAATACCGCCACCGGGGAGATTTCCCCCGTGCGGCTGGGTGTCCATTCGATGGACTGCAGTACCGTTTCATAGTAGTCATCGGCAAACTTGAACGCCATACCGTCCTTGTAATGGTGTCCGGTACGCCCACAACTTTTGGAGTAGGCAATGTCGTTAAAGGTGACAACAATGCCGTCGATAGGGATGTCCCGATCCTCAGCTTCCCGCTGCAGCTGTTCCATCATGCCGCTGATGCCGTCTTTGGTGTACGCGCCAAGCGTCAGGTAGGAACTGCACAGGGAAAATCCCAGTCTGTGCAGCTGATACAGCTTTTCATTCTTGCTGTTTCGGGCTTCCGGGATTTCGTCGAAGCCCTCCAGTACGTTGAACGGAATGAAGCTGACGCGGCGCTCCTTGCAAGCGGCGCCGTCCAATAGCCGCACCGAGCCGGACGCCAAATTGCGGGCGTTCCGGTAAGGCCTCCCGCTGCTGTCCAGCAGGGTTTCCTTTAGCGCCTCAAAATCCTTTCTGTGGATGAAAGCCTCGCCGGTTACTACAAGCCGTTCCTGATACGGGATGCGCAAAGGCACGCCCCGGAAGGTGCGGGCATTGTGGGTGATAACCTCGCCCTCGTTGCCATCGCCCCGGGTGGCCGCCTGCTGCAGCTCGCCGTTTTCATAGGTCAGCTTGACGGTGAGCCCATCCAGTTTGAGCATCAGCAGCAGCTCACGGCCGCCGCTGAACCTTATCAGATCGTCCACATTCTTTGTTTTCTCCAAAGACAGCAGGGGGATGGGGTGGGAGGTCTTTTCCAGACTGCTCACCGCCGTGTAGCCCACTGTCCGGGTCGGAGAGTTCGCCATTACGATGCCTGTTTGCTGCTCCAGCGCCGCCAGTTCATCAAACAGGCGGTCATAGGCAGCGTCCGTCACCGTGGGGGCACTGAGGTTGTAGTATTCATGCCGGTAAAGATTGAGCTGATCGGTCAGCTCCCGGATACGCTGTAAATTCCCGCTCATGCCGCGCCCTCCTTGTACTTGCCAAAATTCAGTTCGTGAATGATGGCGGTAATTGTTTCATCATCGTCCCACTCGGCGCTGAGCACCGCGCGGTTAGGACCATCGCCCAGATGGATTGCCACATTGCCATTCAGCATCTGCAGCAGCGTGTCTTTTCTCCTGGCGCATACAATCGCCAGATTACCAAATTGTTTCATCTTCATCCTCCATTCTTTATGCCGCAGCCGGCAATGCGGCCCGCTGCAGTACATCCTGTTTCCAGGCGGCGATAAAGCTTTTCACCTCCGGCGTAGGCTCGCAATTCTGCAAGCCGCGCACCTGGGCTACGTCTCCATCACGCACCTCGATGGTATAAAAAGATTCCTTTGTCTTTCCTGCATAGCGCAGGAACAGAATGATGCATCTCCCATTTGCCACACTGGACACATAGCCGCCGACGCAGTGACGCAGCGCGTTGCCCTCTGCCACAATGTCCTTTGGGCTTCTGGGAAAGGCAATCACAAGGCCGTCCTTTTCAAAGCAAAGCGACTTGGACACTTTTCGGTATAACGCTAAGAACTTCCGTTTCTGCTCTGCGTCCAGCTTTGCTTTGATGTAATCCGAAATCCGGTCGTGGGCCTGCTGCAGATTTCGTGGGAAAAGAACAAAGGTACTTCCCATGTCATACTGCTGTTCTTCGCACATCCGTAGGTAATCCCGGTACTCGTCTAATATGCGGCTCATGGATTCATAGCGTGTCTGGCCGTTTCTGTTTTTCCTGCTGTGGAGCAGTGCAAACTGCTTTTCAGCATATCCAAACAGCTTTTGAATTGTCATGCGCTCCATAAGCCGCAGAATGTCGTAATCCTCCCGGATTCCGTGCTTATCCATCCAAGCAGAGATTTCTGTCCGAATCTTTGGCCTGATGCCCTTTTTCCGGTATTTTTGAAAGTGGGTCAGATCCGCCGCTTTACCATTCATCCCGCGCAGCGTGGCAATGTCCTCGGGCCACACCCGCAAAATGTCAAAGGGCTTCTTCCCGGTGCAGTCAAGGGCATATTGGGGAGAACCGCGGTAGACTAAATCACAGGTAAGGTTGTAAAATCCCATTTTGAACAGCATTTCCAGCTGGGGATACTCAAGCAGCGTTTTTAGGTACGGCGCGGCGGCCATAGGCTCCTTGTCAAAAAGATAAAACTGTTTTAGCTGGCTGTACTGCCATGGCGTGCCTCTCAGTATCTCGTCGAGATTTCTGTGGTACAGATGGCCGCAGACCTCGGCGTTGAAGTTTGGCTGATAAATGTACATAACCGGGCAGTAGCCTTGTTTCCACGGCGTCAGATCACCGCTTTCAAAGGAATGATGATAGGGCTCGGTCACGCATTTCCCATCCTCACCACGCCTTACAAAAATACGTGTGCTTTCATAGACGCTCAGCTTCGGAATCTCCTCCTTGCGGTAATCGCAATAGACCTTCATCACCCGAATAATCAGTTCATCGCTGCTGATCTTTTGCAGAACCTGGGCAGTACATCTGTCCGACAAATAACCCCGCTTGCCACGTGACTTGAAGGTGACCGCTTTCTTGCAGCGGGGGCATATACCCTCCGCATTGTGCTTCGGCGTGGCTACCGGCACCTCATGCCGGCAGGCGGTGCAGTAGCCTTTCATTGGCGCTTTTCCTCTGGAATACGTATAAAAGAGGTATTGCGGCAGTATTTCCCGATGCAGCCAGCCGCGAAGATCCCGTGGCAGGGGCCGCAGGGCGCTCATCCGTTCAATAATGGGCCGCTGATTCTTATGCCGGCGCTCCAGCTCTTTCCTTGCTTTGATACGGCATTGCAGTTTGTCCAACTCGGTAAGAGCGTCTTTATCACCACCGCAGTACCGGGAGACGCGCAGTTTGTCCGTCAAAGTGTAGAATGCCAGCTTCTCCTGAAAGCCGTACTCCAGATTGTCAAAGTTGGAGACGCGCCAGCCCAGGCTGCCGTCTTCCCGTGTGGCAAGGGTGATAAAGTCCTCTTTTCCCTGGAACATCGTCCAGTGAGGCGAAAACACGCCCTTTTCCAGCTGCTCCCTGAGATAGATATAGAGCAGCAGTATCCGCTTGCCGCCTACGTTTTTAATTGCTGTCCGCACGATATACTTGATCTGCCTGCTGTGAAGCAGCCCGTTATTCTGCTGAAAGGGCAGTTTGGGATCGGCATATCTGCGGCATTCTCTTTTGCTCAAAGTCATCCGGCCAAACCTCCCAATAGAGACATTTGCCCGTCCCCGGCAGCAGCGTCAGCTTTTTCTTCTGTCTTAGCCGGAGCTTTTTTCTCCGTTTTTTTGGGCGCCGCCTTTTTGGACTTTTTGGGGGACGGCCCGGTATAGGGTTTTGGCACAAACTGCTCGTCCTTGTCCTTATCCTCCTTGGCGTCCAAATCGTAGAAATACTCCTCGGCCCACTGATAGCAGAGATCGTCTGGGACATCGCTGCCATAGCCATCGCCGTTGCCCGGCTTAATATCGTTATCTTCCATTTCCTGCTTTACATACTCAAACGCCATGCGGTTGATGTATTTGAAGCAGCGGATCATGGTTTTCCGGGGGTGCATAACCTGCCGGGCAAAATCCATGTCCTCCAGACATTTTGTTTGAATATGCTCCGTCACGCAGTTTTTCATATTGCGGCGGGTAATGCGCTCTGCGTCAGTTCCTACACGTTTCATAGAAACCGCCGCTAACTCTTCATCGCTGACAGCGACGGCATTCTCCCAGGCCATCAGCTCGGCTTCCTGTTTGGCTGCTTGTTTGGCTTCCCATTCGGCCTTGCGTTTTGCCTCCTGTTCCTCATGCCGGCGCTTTAATTCGTCCGCCGGAACGGCGGGTTCGACAGGCTCTTTCGATGCCTCATCATCGGCTTCCTTCTGCTTGAGCAATTCGAGGACGGCATGGGCGGACTCCGCCTCAGCCACCTGCTTTTCCTCATCGCTGAAGGTTTCGTTTACAGGCTCCGGCTCACTCTGTTCCAGAGTAAAGGGGGCGACTTCCTGCACACCGCCGTCCTTTTCGGCGGCGGCGTCAATGCTTAATTCAGAAAAAGTACCCATATTCAAAGCTCCTTTCATCAAAAAACACGGCACGGGTTCACACCCGTACCGTGCCGTTGTTGTCTTGTGGCGAAACCTAACCTTGGGATTTCATCGGCAGCGCGAATCTCGGTGAGAAACGCACCTCGGTAAAATCCTCTCGGTTGCGGTAGAAATATCGCCGGCTTTCATTGTCATACAGCTCCACCACATCGGATGGAGACAAGCAGCGCCCCAGATAGCTTTGGGGCCGGTCATCATTGTACCGTTCAAAAATACGCTGCAAAACCGTCCGCTCAGTGAGCTCGCCTGTGTAAATCAGGTCCGCATCCTCCACAAGGCGGTAATCCGCGGCGGGCGGCTGCTCAAAGCCCAGCTGATGCAGGGCGGTTATGTCCTGAAAGGCGTAAGGTCTGACCTGCGCAGCTTCTGAAAACTCCAGCTGGTAGATGCGAAACCGCTGCCTTTTTTGCAGAGAGATAAGCTGCCGCTCCAGCGCGTTCAGGTCCTGTACCATAAGCGCATATTCCGCACCGTCCAGACCTAAATACTCCGCCAGAGAAACACCATCTTCCGAAGCGGTATGCCATTTTTCCACCTCGTTATCCAAGGCTTCCATTCCGCACAGCCCCTCCAGAAAACGCTCCCGGAAATTCTTGCGTCTGTCCTCCTTTTTCTTTTGCTCTTTCTTTTTGATTGACAGCTGCCAATCGTCAATCCCCTTATAATTGGGGTTCCACGTCAGCCGCCTGCAGTTCATACCGTGACTGCGGGCCATCAGATAAATCTTTGACGCGCCGCCTGCCACCTGTTCATTTCGGTATTTGTCCATATCATGAGCCTCGATAATCAGCTCGGTACCGCTTTGGGCCAGCAGCGCAAACAGCGGGTCAAGTTGTGCGGTGTTGTTGGCGCCGGCAATGGCGATAAAGGTGCGGTCCATCAGCAAATGGGCCACATCGCTTTTCAGTGCTCCCTCGGTCACATAGACGGTACGGGCATTCGGATCTCCCACAAAGTGGAGGGGAGCCCCGGATGAAACGCCGCCTGTCTTATTGGAAGATGACAGCCACAGGTATTTTGTACCTGACTTTTCCGGGGGATCGTCCTTATCCTTAATGGGTACATCCAACCGTATTTGCAGCCCGCGAATCAGGCCGTCTATTCCCTTTACAGGAATAAGCACGCCCGCTGTCCGCTGGTGAAACTTCACCGTCCACTTGCCGTCCTCATCCAGATAGAAGCCGGGAACGCCTTTTATGGTGCAGCCCTGCCGAAGCAGGCGCTCGGCGTAGGATTTGCACAGGCAGCGCGGCGGCGTACTCTTATAGCCAAGATCGTCTATCTGTCCGTCGCTGAGCCCTCGTTCCCGCAAAGCCTGCCTATGCTTCTCCGAGAGGGAAAGCATGGAGAGCAAGGCCGAAAAGGTCTGATGGATCTCCTGAATGGCGGCAAGGGGCGACTGCTCTACGGTGGCGGCTACTTTCGCACGCTCTGCCGGCTTATAGTCCGGTCCACTGTCAGCCCTGCCCAGCGCCTCGCAGATTTCTCTGTATGCGTCGGAGTTGGAAACACCATGCACTTTGGCATAGAGCGCAAGCATACCGCCGCTTTCACCGCAGTAGTTGCAGCGCCAAAAATCCGAATCATAGTCCAACCGCATTTTGCCTCTGCGGTCGCCGCAGATCGGGCAGTTCACATACACGCCGTTGCCGCTGGGCCGCCTGATTTCCAGCCGGAGCAGGGCGGCAACATCCTGAATATTAAATGGAAAATCGGATGCCATCGGCACACCCCCTTTGTCATGAGGGGCGGGAAGCCGTCTTATACAGCTTCCCGCGCACCTCTAAAAACGGCGTTTCTTAGCTCGCCCTGTCCATTGTCAGGCTCTCCAGCATCAGCCTTGCGCCGGCTTTGAGCACGTTGTTGTCGCCCTGGTAGCCGTTCAGATACCATTTCAGGCTTGCGGCCCGGCGTTCAGCCACCTGTGCCAGCGTCCATCCCTTGCAAGTACCCAAGTCCACAATGATGTCGCGGGCCTCTTCATAGGTCATCAGCGCACAAATTTCATCCACCGACATATCCGCCGTATATCTGGCTGTCTGGGTTTCGGAAACATCCTCAGCGGCGGGGGGCTCCTCCTCAATGGAGATTGCGCCCGCTCCGGATGGAGGCTGTTCAGTGCCTTCGTCTGTTTCAGGCGCAATGCTTTCCTCCTGCACCGGCTGTTCCGCTGCAAAGGGCATATTGACCTCGGGAAGCTCCGCTGCCGGCTGTTCCGCCGTCATCTGTACGTTCTGAGCCGGAGCCTGCTCCACGGCAGCCTGTGCTGTGTGGCTCGGCTCGGACTGCGGATATTGCGCCGACGCTTCGGACTGCTGCAACCGCTGCTCCTGCGGAGCAGGGGCAATCGGTTTTGCAACCGTCTGTGGGGTGGCAACCGGTTGACGGGCCGCCTCTGTCCTCGTCTGCGCCGCCTCATCGGTCAAGGCGCCCGTGTCAACAAACTGCAAGCCAAAGCCCGCATCGTTCAGCGCCGTATCAGCCGCCGCGTACTGCGCCGACTCAATATACAGACCGCCCGGGGTGTCCTTTGCATACCGCTGTGCGATAAAGCTGGCGGTGGGTGAGGCGTCCTTTCGGTCAAAGAACACCTTTGCCTCAATGATGGCAAGCTGTTCCGTGATTTTCAGTGGGGTCACCTTGATGCGCCCCTGGGGATACTTGAGTCGGAACCAGAGTTTTTTGTATTTGAGATCAAGCTGGAGCCGCTCCGCTCCGTCCTGGACAACTCTGCGGGCAAACTTGATGGGGTCAAAACCTGCCACCTTATTCAGTTCCGCCACAACAGAAATCCTCTCGTACATTGTGTTACCATTCGCCTGTTCGTTCATGTAAAAATCTCCTTTCTAAAATAAACATGAGACGCCGGTGGTTTTTTCCCCACTGCATCTCATCTTTCAACCTGTTAATTTGAATTGTTCCGGGTTCTCTGTCTTTTGGGGCCGCACCTGCAGGGCAAAAGACTTTGCGTACTGGGTGATTCGCAGCCCGAGCATCGTGTTGCGGTCGTCGATTTTGCACCGGCTGATTGCCATGTGAAGAATATCCGTTTCGCCCACTAAAAAAACGCGGCGTTTGGCTCTTGTGATGGCGGTATAAACCAGATTGCGGTAGAGCAGCGGCATATGCTTCACCAGAACAGGCATGATGACGGTATCGTATTCCGACCCCATCGCCTTATGCACTGTCATGGCATAGGCCAGCTTGATGCTGCCCATCTTGGAAAGCTCATAGTCCACAAACCGGCTATCGCTAAACTCAATGGTTACGGTTGCCGCCACACTGTCCTTTGGAGGGTTGAAGCTGCGGATAAAGCCCAGATCACCGTTGGATATTTCACCTGTGTTTTTCGTCTGCATTACCCGGTCACCGATACGGAAAATCTTAGGACCAACACGCAATTCGGGGATTTCGGGGACACAGGGGTTAATCTCTTCCCTGATTGACTGGCACAGCTTTTCTGCCGACGCCTCTCCGTCAGACCGGTATGGTGAAAGAATCTGAACGCGCTCAATGCTGCTCATCGACACTTCCTCCAGATAGATTTGCCGGATGATATCCGCCGCTTCTATCTGACTCTCACAGTCGATAAAAACAAAGTCGTTTCCATAGTCGAGGGAGTCCTTTCCCTCATTGATCAATTTAGCGTTATAGGCAATCAGGCTGTCCTTTTTCTGACGGAAAATCTCGTCCAGCACCGTCACGGGAATCAGGCCGCAGGAAATCATCTCGCGGAATACGTTCCCCGGTCCTACGCTGGGGAGCTGGTCGGCGTCGCCTACCAGTACCAGCTTCGTGCCGGCTTTGAGCCGTGAAAAAAGCTGTGCTGTCAGCCACATATCCGCCATGGAGGTTTCATCCACCACAACAAGCTCTGCGTCTATGGCGTCGCCTTCTTCATAATCGTCATCCTCGTCGCCGCCCATCAGGCACAATGCACTGTGCAGGGTTTTGGCGCCGTCAAAGCCGGTGCTTTCCGACATACGGCGGCTTGCCCGTCCTGTTGGTGCCGCAAGCAGCACCTTACCTTCTGGGTTCAACAGCCGGAATACCTCCAGTACGGCTTTCAGCACCGTTGTTTTACCTGTGCCGGGAGAACCGGTGATAATGGAAAGGTTGTAAGCAAACGCCGTTTCCACCGCCGTCCTTTGTTTAGCGGACAGGTTAATGGAAAACGTATGACAGACCTGTGGCAGCGCATGGGAGACATCCACAGCGGGAGGCTCCTTTGCCAGCATTTCCGCTATCCGCCGGGCAGCTTCGTCTTCGTGAATAAAATACCGTTTGGGATAAATGCTGTCCTTGTAGGCCACCATATCTCCCAATAGAATCATGTTTTTCATCTGCTCCAATACCGCTTCCGATGTTACGCGGAGGGCTGTCTGCTTGATGCCTTTGTTCAGCAGACGCAGGGCAGCCTTACACAACTCAACTTTTGCCAGAAATAAATGTCCTTTTTCTTTACATTTCTTGTCAAGCGCATAATACAGCGCACCCCTGATCCTTGCCGGGTCATTAGGGCGGCAGCCCGTCTGTTGAGCAATTTCATCCACATTCTTAAAGCTGAACCCCGGAAAGCGGCAAAGCTCAAAGGGGCTTTCCTGAATGATGGATATACTGGCTGACCCCAGCTGCTGATAAATCTTCATCGCTGCAGCCGGCGTTACTTGGAATGGCGCAAGGAAGGTCATCAGATCCCGGAGCACATGGCTTTCCGCATAGGAGGTCTTGATTTCTTCCAGCCGCTCTCTGGTGATCCCCTTGATTTCCAGCAGCTGCTCCGGGCTGTTTTCCAGAATGTCCAGAGCCTGCACGCCAAAACGTGAGGTAATGGCCTCGGCGGTTTTTTCGCCTATCCCTTTGATTAAGCCGGATGCCAGATATCCGCGCACACCGTCAAGCGTTGGCGGTATGATTTCACGGCAGTGCTCCACCTGAAGCTGGTAGCCATGTTTCTCATCCTTGACCCATTCGCCTGTGAGTTCCATCTTAACCGAATCACTTTGAGGCAGATCATAGCCGGTAGCCGTAAAGCGAATGAGGTGGTCTTTGCACCTGTAATCACTTCTGGCATACTCCGGCACTTCGGTATCATCGGTCTTGACGATGATGATGCAATAGCGGTTCAAAGGATTATAGAAGATGGTTTTATCATAAATTCCCTTATATGCCATCCCATCATCTCCAATTCCGCTTGCCGCTACTTGATTTAGGTGATTTCTCCATAACAAATACCTGCCTTTCTGTGCTACGCAGCCTTAATGCGCTGCTCTTTGACGTAAAATCTGCGGCTTTCTGATACCGTCACATACTCGGAATAGATTTCCGGATGCTGGGCCTGCAGCCGCACAAGGTTTTCTTTGCTTACCATGGGCTTGCGCACCGGGTTATAGGTCACCAGATACGGCACACCCTCCAGCGTACAGGCCGCGGCACAGCTGACGCCCATTTCTGAGATAATCAATCCCTTCATGCGCTGCAGCTCTGCCTCAAGTGTTTTGACGGAAGTATCCGCTTCGGCTTTTAGCTGCTGCAACTCCAAAAACCTTTGTACACGCCTTTGCGTTTCCATGCTGAAAACAACAGGAGGGGCGTCAGGGTCGGCATATCCAAAATGCCGGCGAACGCTTTCGATGATAAGGTCGCCTTCTTCCACGTAGGGAGGCGGAACCTGCCTGAGCACATGGTTTTCCCAAAAGTGCTGTTCAACCGCAATCATCTCGGACTCGATTTCCACATCTCTGTCCAATTCACGGATGATAAGATAATTTTCGCTGTTTCCATGCAGACAGGCGAAAAACACCTTGTTTAAGTGCATCACCGACATATATTGCCGCCCCTGAAACTGGTAATTCAGCGGGACGACTGGCTCAGTGCCGTTCCACCACTTTTCCGTGGCATCCGGGCTGGTGGTTTTGCACTCCAAAATCGCAAAGCTGCCGTCCGGAAGCCGGACGAAAAAATCGACATCAGCGAGCATAAAGTAATGCTCACGGCTGCGGTACATCTTCTGGATTTTGAACACGGGATAGCCCGTGACCTCTGAAAACATTTCAGCCACTATATCCTCCAGAAGCGTACCAATCTTTTTCTGATACTTGTTTGCCTCATCGTCAAACGCTGAGACAATGTTCAGTTTGTCATAATACACGTCCCTGGCCGTTCCAAAAGGGGATATACCAAAGACCGCCGCCACCTCGCTGCCGCCGATACCGGTCTTGCGGAAGGCAAGCCACTCATCCCGGGGCAGATTTTCAGTGCTGGTGATAACAATAGGCTCATAGGGCAATACAATTTCAGGCATAGGCTAACACCCCCTGCGATGAGCCGCACGATAGATGAGCTTCTGCTTCTGTCTGCCAATACAGTTCAAAGCCTCCTTTCGTTTGATACACTTTTCGGGCTTCGGCGCTGACTGGCGCTGATAGCCCTTTCTCTTGCTACTTCGTCTGGACTTCATTCTGATCTCCGCCTTTCTTAAAAATATTTATCCAAAAGCACTGGGCTTTTTGGGCAACAAAAAAAGCGAGAACAACGATGGCCGTTCGGCACTGGCGTTCACAAAAGTGAACCATCGTCATTCTCGCTTCGGTGGGAAAATCCCTTATAAAAATAAAAAAAGCCAGTATTCAGCAGCGCAAAAGAGCGCAACTATCCTACTGACATCGAGTACAAACTTAACAACGTGTGCAATGCGGCACTGCCGCGATACAGGACATAAGACCTGCAGCCCAAAGGCAACGCACAAAAATCAATTACACAGAAAGCATACCACAAGATATGCCAGAAGTCAAGAAAACAAATCTATATATAGTGTTATACGGCGCAGGTAACACAAAATAAAAATATTGCGGCACCTGGGGAAATCCACCTTCGGGCACACTGTTTAATAAGCATAAGGGAAAAGCTGACAAGCCTTGCCCTTATGCTTTTATGTATCTTGACAACTTCATAGCTCCCCACCGGAGGTTATACAGGATTTGTGGACAGTGTGCCAAAACGCAGTTTGCCGAGCGCGCCCACAGATGAAATGCCGCACAGCGGCGGCCTGCAAATACGCGGCTGAAAGAATGGCGCAGGAAATGGGCCGATGTGGGAGTGCATATTACAAGACGACAATTTACAGAATCGGATTGATTGAAGTTACCCTCTGATATATAATTAAATTGCTATTGCAGACTATGGGTTCCTCGATTTGTCCGATTGCATGGAGGGAGGTAATTACAATCGGACGCAACGAAAGTTCCACCAATTCAACCGCTGGAAAGAGGACATATACCGTAGTGGAAGTCATGGAGATTCTTGGTGTTAGCCGGAGGAAAGCATATGAGTTATGCAATTCCGGCAGCTTTAAGATCGTCCGAATTGGCAGAAGCATAAGAGTTTCAAAGTCCTCTTTTGATGAGTGGTTGGACAAGCAATCATAATATCAGGAGGAAACATATGGAACCTTTAGTCTATAAAGAACCTGGCTTCATCTCATTATCAGGAGGTGAAGTGTAATGGCTAGTATTCAAGCAAGAAATGGAAAGTATGCCGTCGTATATTACGAAGGTGATGATAGGCATGCTGTCATGAAATCAGGGCTTACCTACTCACAGGCAGAAAAGCTGAAAGCAAAGAAGAACGAAGAAGAGAGAAAGTGGCGCGAGGAAAAAAGGAAAGAGCGCAAAAAGACAAAGCCCGGAGAACAAACTAAAAACAACAATGCGGGCGAACACCCCACAGATGCAACCGTTGAGGAATTTATTGAGGACTTTATTGTAAAATACGGCACAAAGCACTGGGGTGATTCGTATTTTACCAGCAGCAGATCCAGAATGAACAATTACGTGTACCCTTACTTCGGCCAGCATAGAATTGTCGATGTTACCACAAAGATGATTGATGATTACTATGATTTCCTGATTAAAAAGTGTTTCCTTGTCGCAAATAAAGGAAAAGGGAAACAAGAGCAGCAACACGTAACCCCCGCATTGGTTCATGATATCCACAAAGTTCTTCGGACGGCTTTCAATCAGGCCAGGCGCTGGAAATACATTCGTCAAAATCCGTTTATTGATGCGGATGTTCCAGATCACAAAGCCAAGGAGCGACCTGCTTTTGCTCCTGAAGAATTTGAAAAGATACTGGAATATACTGATGATGACAGCGATTATGAGCGATACACAATCCACGTCGCTCTCTGTATCCAGTATTACTGCACAACCCGCGGTGGTGAGGTTGGAGGACTCCAGTGGCCGGATTACAATCCTAAAGAAAAAACTCTGCACATTTATAAGGCCCTCGACCGTGTGGACAAGAAAAACCTGAACTTGCCGAAGCTCAAAATCTACTATACGTTTCCGGTTTTGAACCCCTATAACAAAACCGTGACGGTCCTGAAGGCACCGAAAACGGAGGCAACAGAGCGTTTTAGCAAATTGAACAATCTCATGATTGAGAAGCTGGATCGTCTGAAAGCGATGCAGGAAGAGTTGGTAGAGACCATTTTCGGAGATGCTTATCAAGACAATCAACTGATAATCTGTCAGCCGAATGGACGCCCTATTATGCCAGAACAACTGAACAGGAAGTTCAAAGACATCATTTTAGAGATGCGGGAGAATGGGTTTGAGTTTACCAGCGTTCCAGAGCACCTGCTGGATGAGGTTGTATTCCACAGTGTTCGCGCCGCCAGTGCCACAAAGAAAATGAAAGTGTCCAACGGAAATATCAAGGCAGTAATGAGAGCTGGCGGCTGGGCCGAGCCGGATATGGTGATACGCTACTCCAAAGCCTATGATGGAGATCAGGTTGACATCGTAAATCAGATGGAAGATGACTACCGAAAGGCTGGGGACGCAGGTACATCACAGGATACAGAAGCGCTACTGCGTATCATTCAGGACAATCCAGAGCTGGTTGCCAAACTGTTAGCCGCTATCAAATAAGCAAAAACCTTAGCTGAAAAAATCCGGCGAGACGAAAAAAACCTTAGCCGGGCCGATTTTAGCCCCAAAAACGGCTTCTTGAGAAGCCAAAAACCTTAGCTGAGAGGATTGAGAAAAGGATAAAAAAATGCTTACTTACAATCGCAACTTGTAAGTAAGCATAAAGCCGGAAAGCCTTATTCCGACAGGGTTTTCTGGCGTGCCTGAAGGGATTTGAACCCCCGACCCCACGCTTAGGAGGCGTGTGCTCTATCCTACTGAGCTACAGACACGTATTGAGTTTTGGTGTACCGTTCAAAGTTCGCTTAGGAGGGGGACGCTCTATCCAGCTGAGCTATTGGCGCGTATATCAAATGAAATTGTAAATAGTGAGGATTGAACAACCGCTTAGGAGGCGAACGCTCTATCCTGCTGAGCTACAGAGACTTATATTAAATTGAGACTGGCAACGATCACTTTTCCCCGTAAGGCAGCTGGTAGAGCACAACCTTAGGAGGGGGCTGTTATATCCATTTAACTAAGGAAACACAACTAATATAATACAATATTTTTATGAAAATGTCTACCTGTTTTATATTATAAATTATCGCATTTTAATAGTTGTTATAGTAATCATCGATAGCTGTTAAAAATAAACAGCTATCGATGACAGATCCAACTAATCCTGTTCAGGATAATTCACTGCTCCCTGAAGCCATACCACACCCTTGAACCGTCTTCCCACTTTAGGTTCACCGAACAGATCCTTCACATTGATACATACATCAAAAGATAATTCATTGCAGTTGAGCGTCATCACGCATATCTCTTCTTCTGTCAGCCTGTTTTTTACAATATGGCATTCTGTGATTTCGCCAAGGACAGAATACTGGTCACATTCCACTCCATAAGGCATAAAATAAGTATCCACCAGGCTGAATACATCTTCCTTCTGGATTCTGCGGGATATCGTGGTATAAGTATCCATATCCTCCAGCGTCAGGCTTTCAATGGCATCCTCATCTCCGCGCCTTGCCGCTTCGATCAGCTGATTCCTTGTCAAGGTAGACTGCTGTATTTTTTTCTTCTGATTTTCACTCTTGATAATGGGCATCATAATGGAACCCTGGATTCCCAAAGCGGACAGCGTCAGGCTTGTGCCCCGCACGGGAAGCTTATCCGTATTACGGTATTTAATGTAGGGTATCATATTCTGCAGGTAAAAAATCAAAGTAACGCCAACCTTAATATCATCACATACACCGGCATAGGATTCCTTGGCCGCATGACGTTCCACACTCACATCTTCCATGGAGCTGACACCGGTACCGCGAAGATACGGATAAAAATAATAAAATGTAAAATTATCATTTTCATCAAATTCTCCGCAAACCGCAATACCCATATTTTCTGCGAAATTCTTGCAAAACTCTACCAGGACGGTATCCTCATTTCCATTAAGAGTAGTATAATTTCTGCTCTCAGGGTTCATTATTACATCTTTAACCAATTCCTGGATTTTCCTGGTAGTAGTATATTCACTGAATCCTATAGACTTTAAAAATTTATGCAGGAATCTCACCTCGCTTTTCATATCTGTACGGTTCCATTTTATCTTATCTCAGTCATACCGCCCATATAAGGCTGAAGCACAGCGGGGATCTTTACGGAACCGTCTGCCTGAAGGTTATTCTCCAGGAATGCAATGAGCATTCTCGGAGGAGCAACTACCGTATTATTTAGTGTATGCGCGAAGTATTTCCCATTTTCCCCATTTACACGGATTTTTAATCTTCTTGCCTGTGCATCGCCTAAATTGGAGCAGCTTCCCACTTCGAAATATTTTTTCTGTCTGGGAGACCAGGCTTCCACATCGTAAGATTTCACTTTAAGATCCGCCAGGTCACCGGAACAGCATTCAATGGTCCTTACCGGAATATCCATGGAACGGAAAAGATCAACCGTATTCTGCCAGAGCTTGTCAAACCACATGGGAGATTCTTCAGGCTTACATACAACTATCATCTCCTGCTTTTCAAACTGATGAATTCTGTATACTCCTCTTTCTTCCAGGCCATGTGCTCCTTTTTCCTTACGGAAACAGGGTGAATAGCTGGTAAGGGTTTTCGGGAGTTCTTCTTCCGGAACAATCGTATCAATAAATTTACCTATCATGGAATGCTCACTGGTACCGATGAGATATAAATCCTCACCTTCGATCTTGTACATCATGGCATCCATCTCTGCAAAGCTCATAACGCCGGTAACTACGTTGCTGCGGATCATAAACGGAGGAACACAATAGGTAAACCCTCTGTTGATCATGAAGTCCCTTGCATAAGAAATCACCGCGGAATGAAGTCTCGCAATGTCTCCCATTAAATAGTAGAAACCATTACCTGCAACCTTTCTTGCGCTGTCCAGATCAATCCCATTAAATCTTTCCATAATTTCCGTATGATAAGGAATTTCAAAATCAGGTACTACAGGTTCGCCGTATTTGGTAATCTCCACATTTTCCGTATCATCTTTACCTATCGGAACCGAAGGATCAATAATATTGGGAATGAGCATCATTATTTTTGTTATCTTTTCCTGCAGTTCCGTTTCTTTTTCTTCTAATTCTGCAAGACGTTTTGCGCCGGCAGCCACTTCTGCTTTTTTTGCTTCTGCCTCTTCCTTCTTTCCGTCTTTCATCAAACCGCCGATTTCCTTGGAAATCTTATTTCTGCTTGCACGCAGATCATCTGCTTCCTGCTGGGTTTGTCTGCTTTCCTTGTCCAATTCTATTACTTCATCCACCAGGGATAATTTTGAATCCTGGAATTTCTTTTTGATATTTTCCTTTACTGCTTCGGGATTCTCTCTTAAAAATTTAATGTCGATCATGATAAGGCTCCTCTCCTCATATAAAATTAATATCCTATTGCTTTATCCAATGCTTCTTTTTCTTCTGCTCCCAGGGTGATTGCACATTCCCCTTTTTTAACTTCTTTTGTATATGTATAACAGCCATCACTGCTCTGAACAGAATTTAATATAAAGCCATCATCCTTTTCATTCAGAAGAGCGATGCAGAAGCTCAGCTGGCCTCCCATTTGGCTAAAGGCGTCATACTTTACAATGCCCACTTTTTGATAACAATACTCAAGTCTTTTCTGAATATCACGAATATCTTTTCTGTTCTTATCTGATTCTTTCTTTATAAAATCATTATCTTTATATAAACCTTCTATTTCTTCTTCAAGACTCTTTGCTTCCTTGCCTTTCATAAATTTGGCCAATTTTTTCTGAAGCTTGCTCACTTTGCTGAACTGTATAATTATAAGAACAAGAAGCACTAAAATAAATACCAACATGCCTATAAGCACGTATGCTATATCCAGTCCCCCTAATCCCATACTCTCCATTAAACCGCTTGACATTATAATCTCCTTTTTCTTTTGTAAAAATAGATCAGTTCTTTATGATGTATTCCATAAGCCTGTCCAAATCATCATGATCATAAAATTCTATCTGAATTTTACCGGCTCCGTTATCCTTAGAGGATATGGATACCTTGGTTCCCAGTGATTCCTTCAGCTTTTCTTCTATATTCTGATAGATAACTTCTAATGATTTATTTTCTGCTTTTTTCGGTTTTTCAGGTTTGTGGAGATTCTTCACTAACTTTTCGACTTCACGGACACTCATTTTCTCATCAAAAACCTTTTGGGCTATCATATACTGCTCTTCCGGATCTTCTATAGACAAAAGAGCCCTGGCATGTCCGGTGGTTATCATTTCATTGACTACCATCTGCTGTACTTCATCACATAACTTCAGCAGTCTCATGGAATTTGTCACGGCTGTCCTGCTTTTGGAAACCCTTTCCGCAACTTCGTCCTGCTTTAAATGGAATTCATTCAGCAGCCTTTTATATGCCTGCGCTTCTTCAATCGGATTCAGATCTTCTCTCTGAATATTTTCAATCAAAGATATCTCTACTATTTCCTGATCAGTAAGATTTTTTATAATTACCGGTACTTCCTTTAAACCGGCTATTTTTGCGGCACGCCATCTGCGTTCCCCCGCAATGATTTCATAATAACCGTCTCTTTCCTGTACCAGAATTGGCTGCAGTAATCCAAATTGCTTTATTGATTCTGCAAGCTCCAATAAAGCATCTTCATCAAAATTCTTTCTGGGCTGATCTCTGTTTGGTTCCACCGCAGTTAATTTAACCATGGTTTCCGGATTCTTATTTTCTGTTCCGGTCCCTTTATCAGCTTTTCCCTTTGATTCCCCAATCGTATTAGGAATTAAAGAATCCAGGCCTTTCCCCAATCCTCTAGCCGCCATTTATTAAATATCCTTTCTCTTTATCACTTCGTTTGCCAATGCCATATAGCTTTCCGCACCGGCTGATTTTGGATCGTACATTGTAATTGGAAGCCCATAGCTTGGAGCCTCTGCCAATCTTATATTTCTGGGTATCACTGTCTTGTATATTTTCTGATTCAGATTTTTCTTAACATTATCTACTACCTGCATCGACAGATTTGTTCTGGAATCATACATGGTAAACAGAATTCCCTCAATCTGCAGCTGAGGATTCAACCTTTCTCTTACCAGATTTACCGTATGAATCAATTGGCTTAAACCTTCCAGCGCATAATATTCACATTGTATGGGAACTAATACGGTATTCGCAGTTGTCATAGCGTTAACGGTTAACATATTCAATGAAGGAGGACAATCGATAATAATAAAGTCATACTGATCCTTTATCCAGTCTACTTCATTCTTCAGTATGTACTCTTTTTTATCCACCCCTATTAATTCAATTTCAGCCGCCGCTAAATTTACATTTGAAGGCAATACGGTTACGTTAGGTACTACTTCTTTAATAAGACAATCCTGTACACTGCACTCTCCCAGCATTAACTCATAAATTGTATTGTCCAGGTTATTTTTATCAATATTGAACCCACTTGTGGTATTTCCCTGGGGATCCGTATCAATAACCAGAACTTTTTTCCCTTTTGCAGCCAATGCAGCTGAAAGATTAATTGCAGTGGTTGTTTTCCCAACACCGCCCTTCTGATTTGCAATTGCGATAATTCTTCCCATTAAATTTTTCCTTTCGTTTGCACTTCCACAAACATGATAAAGTCATTCCTCAACGACGCTAAATTTCACCCGTTCAAGTACTTTACGATTATATCACTTTTTCAAGTTATATTCTATAAGGAAATATTAGAATTTACCTATTCTTTTTCCATAATTCTTGTATGACATGACTTTAAATGTTTCACGTGAAACATCGGCTCACTATTTTCATAAAAATAATTCATGTAAAATAGCAATCTTCTATGTTATTTGCTTTTATGTTAGCAGATATTTTATATAGAAAATAAATCTTCTACATTATTTAAATATTTTCATGAATCATCCATTTTCTATATTATCAAAATAATTCACATAAAACATCTATCATCTTATTATCAAAAAATATTTTATATATAAGTCTATCACAAATATTATTAATTTTTTACAGAATTTATTTATCACTTTTATAATTAAAATATTTAACAAATAACTTGCATTCTTTATACTATCAAATAATTTACATATAACATTTATCCTTTATATCAACAAATAATTTACATATAGCATTTATCCTTAATACAATCTATAAGTTATCTATCAGAATATAGAAGAAAAGCTTAATGTTTCACGTGAAACATCTATAATTCATATTCTAAAAATAATCTTCGCAAAATAATACTCTCCATAACCCTACAAATTTTAACCTGAAACATCATCTTACTATATTTAAATATACTCTAAAAAATCTTACACATATCTAAATACATCTCACATATAAATCATATGCTGCATCTTAAATAAGATTTTATATTAACATCACACTTAAACACTACCTCTAAAAAATATACTTTGCAGCCCGGCATATGTTGATTCTGGCCCGCCCGGACTTTCTCTCCCTTCCCCTGCCCTCTGTGTACCAATGCTTTGCCAGGGCTGCTGTTCAGCAAGG
>OGYI01000102.1_pt1 | contig 99854 bp, 87 predicted proteins | sample 1576521 | NCBI WGS metagenome assembly OGYI01 (sample SAMEA3541484, study PRJEB24748) | human gut metagenome | biome: human gut; feature: human-associated habitat; material: faeces | place: China | collected 2012
TGCCCATGCCGAACAGCAAAGCACCTGGCCGGACACAGGCCAAAGGAAAGTGGGGAGCGTAAGGCCACAGCGCGGACGATGAATACCCTGACGCGAGAAAGAACCTCAGGCAGAGCGCGGCGCTTTTTTTATCTGTACCTGGCAGGAAACCTTCAGATCTCCAGCAGACGCATTTTTTCCAATACTTTATCCATTTTGGCTGCATGGCTGAGGCCCGAATTCCGGGGCAGCCTCAATTCTCCCGCAACCCGGCCGTCAGATAAGAACAGGACGCGGCGGGTCCGCGCCGCAATTGCGGCATCATGGGTTACGAGCATAACTGCCGTTCCCTGTTCATTAATCTCGGAGAAAAGATCCATGATTTCTGCCGATGCCCTGGAATTCAGGGCCCCGGTGGGCTCATCCCCAAAAACGATTTCCGGCTGGTTCATAAGAGCACGGCATATTCCCGCTCGCTGCAGCTGGCCGCCGGAAACCTGGGTGACCTTCCTTTTTTCAAGCTGGCTTATCCCGGTTCTTTCCATCAGTTCTTTCGCCCTTTCCATTAACTGACCGGCGTTTTTTCTGTGATCCCTCAGGGACGGGAAAACGATGTTATCCAGGATATTCAGGTTTTTCAAAAGAGAGGGCTGCTGGAATACAAAACCCATCCGCGTCCTGCGCAGATCGGCAAGTTCTTTTTCCCTGAATGATGACAGTTCCCTGCCGCAAAAGGATATGTTTCCGCCGTCAATGCTGTCCATGCCGCTGCAGGCATACAGCAGGGTGGATTTCCCTGAACCGGAGGGGCCCATGACAGAGATAAATTCCCCTTCCTCCACCGATATGTCCACGCCGTCCAATACCCGTCTTTTTTCCCCACCCTGTCCAAATGTCTTTATGATGCCTTTTCCGCTGATGATCTCTTTCATTTGCTTTTCCTTCTGTGCCAAATGGCATCCAATCTATACTTCTTTTAAGTGTTCCCCAGTATTTATCCTCTTCACCGCCTGTACTCCGGCCAAGGCCGCCCCAAGAACCGAGCAGACCATCCATAACGGGCAAAGCAGGAAGGAATACAGCGGATTTATCCGAAAATGGAAGGAGGCGGCGCCAAGTGAGGAAAGTACCGCTCCTGCCAGCTTTTCTCCTGCCGTATTGGCAAGAAGGATTCCAAGAAGAATGCCGGCAAGCATTACGGATATCAGACGGAATATATATTGCAGCCGGATATCCGTGTTGGTAAAACCGGCTGCCTTCATAACGGCAATCGCATACCTGTCTTTCGCTATCAGCAGCCTGACAAAAAGCAGAGTAATAAACGCTGTGATGAGTACGGCGGCGGCCGCGGCTGCATCAGCGGCCCAATTTACCGATCGCAGTGTCTGCCCGTATGTCTGTGATACATATTCCCGGATATCCGTGATTTTTGCAAAAGGGAATTCTGCCCTGTAGCGGAGGGCCGTTTCCGCCGCCGAAGAGGAATCGGACAGCTTTGCATATACCACGCTCCACATAATATCCGCATCCGTGTCCTCAAAAACTGCCTTCGCAGTCTTTCCTCCATTTGTGATATCGGAATAAATACCGCATACCGTCAGCTTTTTCTCCCCTGCCCCTGTGCGCAGTGTCAGCGTACTGCCAACCTCTTTTCCAAGCTCCTTTGCCAAAAGGGCGGAAAGGGCGATTTGATTCTCCGAAACAGGGGCATCGCCTTTCGCATAGGTTACAGGGAATGCTTTATGGTCGCCGAATTCTATTTTGATGCTCTCTTCCTCATCGTCCGTATTCTTCAAAGTGAAGTTTTTGGTATGAAGCACCGTATAACCGGCAACCGAATTGTCTTTTTCCAGTTCCTCCCCTATTCTTCCGGCCTTTTCCGCAACAGCATCCGTCTGCTGGATATCCATCCGCAGATCACAGTCCCCGATTCCCATATAAGTGGAAAAGCTTTCGTCCGCAATAGTACTGTACAGGTTCCGGGGGACGACAACGATGAAGACTGCGAAAACAAGCACGGCCAGAATAGTCGCATATATCTTTTTCCGGGATACAACGTCCTGCAGGCCATAGGCCGCATTCACTCCAAGCAGGCGGCTGATTCTGTGGAAAAAACGGCCGGATGTTCCGCCCGACTCTTCCTCAAAGCCAAAGCCGATGGCCCGGGAGGGTGATATCTTACGGAAACGATTCAGCACCTTGTTTACAAAATTAAGGATAACCGCCAAAACGATCGCAGCACCGCAGAATCCGGCTGCCAGAGAGAGGGAGCCTTTTCCCGCATCCCCCATGTTCTGCCTGATACTTCCCAGCATCGGTTCCCGCAGCAGCAGGGAAAACAGAAAACCGGCAAGACAGCCTGTGCCGCCCAATATCGCATATTTTATGAGATAAATCTGTTTCATGCCGGAAATCCGGATGCCGATGGCTTTCATCACTCCTATCTCCCGGTAATCCTCTTCTATCTGGGACAAAAGGGTAAAACGGATACACAGCAGGGCGATGAGCACAGCCAGAATACTTACCAGCAGAAGCAAACCGATCATAATGCCATCCGACATGGCATTGATCATTTTTATAAGAGGATACGTGATCGCAGGGCCGTTTGCGGGAAGGCCCGCCGCCGTATAAGCATTGGAAAAGGCGGACGGGTCCGTGCCCTCCTTCAGCCTGAATTCTATCAGATACTCTTCCTTCCCCAGGCCTGCCGCTTTCTCATAATCACTGGGATTCACCAGAAAACGTTTGGAGGAGGACAGCATGGAATTCATCTGGGAATCACGCAAAAAGCCGGCTATACGGAATGAAATGCCTCCGATATCGGCAGTCTCTCCCAGACTTGCCGTATTATCGCGCATATAGCAGACTGGTACATATATTTCCCCTTCCTGTGGCTGTATCCGGTTTCCGTCCAAATCAAGCAGGTAGTCAAAATTTGTTCCCTGTATGGTCAGTCCGTTATCCTGTGTGGTACCCGACAGCGTATTATCTCCTAATCGTATCTTTCCGCCCTCTATATTCAGAAACGGCATTATCTGAAAGCTCTCCACATTTTCGTTTTCCGCAGCAAACTGTTCCAGGGCTTCACGGCTGAAATCTCCTGTGTGCATCTGCATAAAATGAGGCGTCTGTGCCTGCTCCATTAAGGCATCCACCGCTCCCGCCAGATCAATGGCAAGAAGCGCAGCCAGCGAAACAAGCAAAGCCGCAGCGGCAATAAATACAGTGGCTGCAAGCGTAATTATCTTATTTTTAGTCAGATCATTACGGATCATTTTAAATATCATTCTAACTCCTATCCACGCGCCTGAACGCATATTCAAGTCCTTTGACGGCTTTATCCTGATACGGCAGGACAGCTGTCATGGCAGGCAGCGGGCCCGTCTGTGAACATCTGCAGCATATCCGGCTCAAGGCTGCCGCTTTCCGCTCCCAGCATTCTCTCCGCATGAAAGATAAAAGCGCGGATTCGCTGTTCCTGTACTTCCTGTGTATCGTCCATCATATCGTCAAATACGGTTCCGGCATACACCAGCAGCATTTCCATACATTCACGGGGATAAGGCGTGAAAAACAGTCCTTCCCTGATGCCATCCTGCACCACCTCCGTAAGAATCGGTGTCACACCCTTCAGCACAGCCGCCTGAGACTTCTGGTGCATCAGTGCATTCTGCGGCTTATGCATCTGTTTCTTCATCTCCTTACCGCTGTCATGGCTGATACTCATGGCGCGTACCACACCGATAATGCGCCGGGGCACCGGAATCCCCTTATCCGCGGCAATTTCCCCGGCAGCGTTTATTATCTGTTCCTGACAGCGCTTGATCAGGGCATCCAGAATATCCTCTTTTGACTTAAAATGATAATACAGAGTCCCTCTGGCAATACCCACCTTCTCCAGGATATCGCTGGTGCTTGTGTTATCAAAGCCCTTGTCGGCAAAAAGCATATCCGCCGCATCCAGTATTTCATTTCTGCGCTCTTCCGCTTCCTTTACCACTCTCATTGTATTCTCCTGTCTGTGTATACAATCACATATTCCTATATGAACAGCAAAATTTGTTCTCTTTTTAATTACCGACCGACAGATTGTCGGTCGGTAATAGAATTTTATCATAAATAAAATAATTTGTAAAGGAAAATAAATAATATGACACCTGTTGTCAGCTTTATTATGCTATACTGAATTAAAATGCGAATAAGAAAATACAGGAGGCCGCCCATGTATGAAAAAATGCTGAACAAACAGGAAGTCCCTTCCATGGAGGACTTAATCGCTTACTGCGGTGCCAACGGAGCTCTGTTTCAGGAACTGAACAGCTATCTTACGGAAGAATGGAACACACAGACTCTAATCCGTTTTCCCTATGGTAACAGTTACGGATGGGGAGTCAAGCACAGCATAAAAAGTAAACATATCTGTGATATTTTCGCCGAGGATCAGGCTTTTGAACTGATGCTGAGAATGGATAACAGACAGTATGAGGCTGTTTATGATGATTTGCTGCCTTATACGAAAGAAGTTATTGACGGGAAGTATCCATGCGGTGACGGCGGATGGATTCATTACCGCATTCTATGCCGTGAACATCTGGAGGATGCGAAGAAGCTTCTGGATCAGAAATGCAAAAAGCGGGAAAGATAAACCTTCCCGCTCTCTGCATTTCCTTATTCTTTATACAAAGGTACTGTCCCAGACATCCACGCCGCTTTCCTGGAATATTTCATGAAGCCGGTCTTTCAGCATCTCTTTTGTAATTCCTTTTTTCAGAATCATCTGAAGGAAGCCTCCCCCGCCTGCCCCTGCAATGAATCTCGCATCTATCATATCTTCACATGCCATAAAAATCTGTTCAATACAGGTATTGGTTGATCCGGCATCCAGCTGCTTGGAAAGCTCCCAGTGCTGGTTCAGCAGATCCATAAAAGCATCCAGATTCTCTCTTTCCAGGGCAAACTTCATCAGAACGGCCAGATTCTGCATTTTTTCCAGGGCATCAATGGATTCCGGACGTCCTCCCAGATAACCTCCCACCACATCACGGAGCAGATTACGGGCCAGCCTGCGCTGTCCGGTATAAACGAGTACAAAACGTTCCTGCAGTTCCTTCTTCATTTTCTCGGAGAGCTGTACCTTCTCCACCTTGATTTTCTGATCAATCCCGGGCATGGAAGTAATGAATTTAATCCCGGAACTCAGCCCGCCGACCTGATCCTGCCAGCCTCCGCCCGTGCTCATAATCTGTTCCATGTTCAGAACAATATCATAAATCTCCTCTTCCGACGTTTCCCTGCCCAGGAACTCAAAAAGCCCCTTCACACAGGCTCCGGACAGGATACTGCTCGTTCCCAGTCCTGAGCCCTGCGGGATTCCCACTACTCTGGTGGAAAGGCTGATGCCTCCGCCAAGACGTCGGCAGATTTCTTCCAGATTTCCCCCCTGCAGAGGAATAATGCCGCAGGCTATAAGCGCCGCTTTATGAAGGGCAAAGGAATCATAAGGATTGTGGCAGTCCTGAATTTCTTCCACGGTTTCCACGCTGCCGGATGCCCCGATATCCGTACTGGCAAATTCCACATGCAGCTGTTCCAGACGCTTTACCCGGATCTGAATGGGATATATGCCGTTCAGCTTCAATGCGGCATTGAGCACCGCACCTCCTCTTTCATTGCAGTGAGGAGGCGTATCCGTCCACCCGCCGCCCCAGTTCACGCGCACAGGAAGTTCTACGGCTACCTCATCCCTGGCAATGCGGTAATCCTGGCTGGATGGCAGCTTCGCCGCCGCGCTGTCATAAATGGTTTTCTGAATCGTTCCAAAACACATGGCCTCCAGAGAATCATATCCCTTTCCATGGAAGGTGATGCGTTTTTCCTTCATATACTGGGCCAGCGCGTAGTAAATACGTATTTTCAAGGAAAATGCCGCTTTCTCGGCATCCTCCAGAAGCATCTCATAAATATCGGAGCTGATGCCGTGAGCGCCGAATACTCCCAGAGCATCCTTGTAATAGCTTCCGCCCTCAATGGCCCAGACAAATTTGCTGGCAAGGATACGGCTTTCCAGCTCATGCTGCCATCTGCTGATAGCCAGGACATCCGCTTCATTAAAGCTGGAATACAGGCTCTTCCGATCCGCCTTTTTCCATTCTTCCCGCTCTTCGGACGAAGCCGCGCCTTCCGCCATCCGTTTCACGATCAGGGATAACCTGATAGCCTCTTCCATCGTATCCGCCGCAGGGTAAAGAGCGGCGAACCATAAATAATGCTCGCCGTTTTCCCATATATCCTCCGCCGTCAAACCATTCTTTTCCAAAAATGCCGGAAGGCTTGTTCCCAAAAAGCCGGCGCCCTTTTCCAGGGTTCCCTTTGGATTATCCTCCACGCCGTAAATTCTTATAACATATCTTCCGTCCAGCAGACGCAGGCCATGAAGCACTACATGATCGGGAACCGACACATTTCTCAGTTTTACATTGGAGATTACACTCCCCTGTCCGATCTGCGTTTCATCCAGAATATAGCTGTCTTCCAGATATGCTCCTGCCGAAACCCTGGCACGCTTGCCCACATAGCTGTTATGCGCGGCATAGGGAGCCTGCTCCGGCGCGGTCGTAGCCACCTGCTTTTTCCAGTCCAGGAATTCATAATCTTCCACGTCAGCGGTCACAAGCCTGCGCAGCTCCGTGGTTGTTCCGAAATGGATAAATTCTGCGGGAGACAGGCACAGCAGCTTCATGGAATAAGGCGACAGCACCTCCCATATTTTCCTGCGGCAGGCGAGAAGCTTATCATTTATTGTTCCTTCCGCGGCCTCCCTGTAATACTGTTCCAATGTGGAGGATCGGGCCAAAGGATACAGGAAATCACCATAAAAGCTGATTCTGGCTTCTTCATTGACAAATTCCCTGAATTTATCATCGTCAAAACGGCCGTCTGTACTGATAAGGCTGAAGAGGGCATAAAGGAGATCGGAATCCATTATCACGGCCCCGGTATCCAGATCCACATTATCCTGTCCGTTCACAGCTCCCAGCTCCCGCAGGCGTTCTTCGCTTTGCTTGTGCAGGAATTGACCGACATAGTCATTGCCGTCATTCAGGAAAACGCCATGGTCCTTACCGGTCAATACATTTTCCTTCATAGAAATAGCCGCTGCCCCATGATAGTTAAAATCAATCTGCAGAGGATTAAAAAGCAAAAGCACATCCCCGGATAATATCAGCATTCCTTCAGGGATTCTGGAGGGAACGCCTGACATCCCGATTATGAATTCGTCAAACAGCGTGGATGCATAGCCGTTAGGCAGCTGCCTTGGTACCGGGGAAAAGAGTTTGCCGCAGGCCGAGTATTGAGGAACCCTTTTGCTGTCTCCTCCTGAATGAATTACCAATATCCGGCGGTTCTTAAACAGATTAGCCGCTCTCTCCTGCTGTTCTTTTTCCGCAATATATTTCAGGACATGGAAGGTTGCGCCGCCGGATCCCACCCGCTTGCCATCCGGATCGGGAAGCACCGCATAGTGCGTTCCTGCGGGAAGCAGCCCCTGGGCCAGCCTGTAGTCGATCTGTTCCCGGTACGTACGCGCCTGTTCTTCATTGGACGCAGTAAGGATGATATAATCCCATTTGATAAAGCTGGGCTTTCTCAGGCTGTTCTCATAGTCTTCCCACGAATCCAGATAGGATTGTCTCAGAAAGAGGTTTTTCATTTTTTTGTAATTCAAAGGATTATCCCCCGTCAACTCATTTTTTTAATCTCATACTACTATAGACCTATTTTTTATTTTATCCAGACATGAAGAATAAATCAAGCAGGTTATTTAAAATGATGCTGTTTCTTATATTTTCTGGTAAAGTTCAGACAGATCTGAACCGTTACTATTTTCTTACAAAAAAAGAGAATGCAAATTCTTTTTAAGGATTTACATTCCCGATAGTATTGATTTATTCTCAGGACGTGGTAACCATCTGTTCTTTTAATTTACGCATTTCATTTTCTAGCGTATTTACACGAATAAGCAGCATTTCTTTTTGATTTTCAACCATCAGCGCCTGATCCAGCTTCCTGCCTAAATCCAAATGGCCTTCTGCTATAAGGCGGATATTGCGGTTGGTCTCATTTTCCAATGTCAATTCCAGAGAGGTAATCCGATGTTTCGTATCCTGCATATCTGTCTTCAGCGTCCGGACATCTGACTTTAAATCCTGCACATCCGACTTAACAGTCTTCATGTCTGTTTTTAAGGACTCAACATCTGTCTTTAAGGAGCTTACATCTGTTTTTAAAGTTCCCACATCTGCTTTTAATGATCCAACATCTATTTTTAAGGAACTCACATCTGCTTTTAAAGACTGGGTAACAGCCAATATTTGCTGAAGTATTTCATTATCTGACATCTCTTATTATCACCTCCCGTAGGGGTATTATAGCATAAGGTATTTGTAAAGTCTATATTAATAATGAAATATTAAGCAATTATTTAAACGCATTATCGTTTATAAAAATCATTTCATTTATACTCATAAGAACCATTCTTACATGCCGGAATTATTCATCCCCAAGAGCCGCAAGAAGGTTCCAGTAGCTTTCGCATTCTTCCCTGGAAACCGGCTTATTATCCAGCAGGCCGGAAAAGCAGAAAGGGACATCTCCGGTCGCTTCCCTGTCGCTTTCCGGGAATTCGGTATTGCCGCTATACCAATTCCTTTGGAAAGAGGATTTCTGCCATCCGTTAATAGGTTTGTCGGCGAAATGGAATATATTATTCCGGAAGATATGGGATTCTCCTTCCTTGTGGCAGCAGATCAGAGGACCTTCCTCACTGTTTATAAATAAATTTCCGTAAAGGTGGGCGGGCAGGCCGTAATCATCCTGGATCAGGCAGCGTTTGTCATCAATGCTGATGTTATAACGCAGTATTGTTTTTCCGCATTCCCGGTTCCGGTTGATTCCCATGCAGTCCAGCCAGAAGCCGCCCTGGTTATCATGCGTATAATTGTACTGGAAAATGGTATCACCCGCGGTTCCCCAATCCGTATCAAAGGCTGTCCCGTCATTTTCGAACAGACGGGTACCTCCCACCTCATTGCGCTGAATCAGGGCATCCGAGACAGCACATACCCAGATGCCGGCAATCAGCCTGGTATCCTCCAGGCTTCCCAGCGCCCCTGCATTCAGACAGACATTTCCGTCTATCAGAGGGGAAATACAGTTAGCTACAATGATTCCGTCGCTTCCGGTTCTTTCAATCCGGTTTCCTCTCACCACCACATGCGTATGATGGATATCGTTGATAAAGTCTTCCTGCTGGTTTACCCGAATGCCGCTGGTAAGCACATCATGCACGTAATTGTTGCTGATGATAATATCATGAAGATGGTTCTTATCCGAAGAACGTCCGGGCATGGTCACATAAATTCCGGAGTTCCAGTACATACTTTGGTATACATCCCTCGCTCTCCGGTTTTCACCGGCAACACGGCTGATTTCACAGCCTTCAATCACAATATCTTCTGTGATCCCCTGCGGGCTGCCGCAGATGCAGATTCCCTGGCGTACGCTGCGGGTTTCAGCTTCATTTGTCACGGCCAGTTCCTTTACCCTCCAATGGCTGACGCCTTCCAGCAAAACTGCCGCATAACATCCGTCACCATGTATTTGGGGCATCCCGCCTTCCCCATAGACTTCCACTGCAATGGGCGACCAGGCGCTTCCGTTTCCCTGAAAGCGAAGCATGCCGTGCCATTCTCCGCCTCTGCGGAAACGGATGTGGTCCCCCGGCTGAAAAATCATTTCATTTACCTTTTCCAGACTCTTCCAGGCTTCCTCAGGTGTAAAACCGGACCAGGAATCATCTCCGTTTATACTGTCTACATAAAAAATTCTACCTTGTTCTGTCATAAGCTGCTCTTCCTTTTCTTTCTATATTCCTTCTTCCAACGAGACAAATGTACATGTCTGTATTTATTCAGTTCCACATTTCCGCTTCATCCTTCAGACGCCTCAGAACTTCCATGCGGAAGGAGCCGGGCCAGGCCACCAGCCACTGGGAAGCGATTCCGATGGAATCCGGCCTTAAAGCTTCCGGATTAACTTTCCTTCCATGGGTTCCCTGCCTCGTCACCGTATAGCTTTCATCCTGGCTGCCCTTCGGCCTTTGTTTGCCGTCAATGACCAGGGTTCCGTCCGATATATGCTGACAGCCATTTCTCCAGATTGCCCTGGCTCTTTGCAGCCAACGCTCTTCCCCTGTCTCTTTCCACAGCTGATACAGTTCGGGAACATAGCAGAGGGCAAAGGGATCAATCCCCTCATGGACGGTAGATACAAGCGTGCCGCCGAAGGAATCATAACCGGTCTGCCCCAGTATGCAGGACGGGCCGAAATGACAGGTATGGGTATACTGCCAGGTGGAAAGATACCAGGCGCTGTCCCTGGCCGCCTCCAGCCACTCCTTCTCTCCTGTCAGCCGGTAAAGCTCTGTCGACGCTTTCAGCAGCGGAATCCCGGATTCCTTATCAATAGAGAAAATATCCAGCGCACCGGCCGTGGTAAAACCATGGAGCTTTAATTCTTCCAGATATATCTTAGTTCCTTTTATGGCTGATTTTAAGTATCTCTCTTCCCCGGACTGCCGATAGCCTTCCAGCAGAGGCAGCACCAGGAATGCACCGACGGTACCCTCCCTTATGGCAACGCTGCCGTCCTCATGCCAGCATTTTGCAAACCGGCCGTTCCCGTCCTGTACCCTGACGGCGAAATCACAGATCTGATAAGCGGCCCGGAGATATTTTCCGCCGTTCCTGCCAAGCTTTTCAGAAAGCTGAGCGGCTTCGAAATAGGCAAGGCCTGCCGTTCCCAAATCGCAGGCCTCCAGATATCTGTCCTGTCCCGGATCATAATAACTGGCTGCCACTCCAACCGGCAGCATGGCTTTCTCCAGCCAGCTGTCCAATACCCCAAAGCCCATTGTCTCCGCTTCCCTATCACCGGAATGAAGCGCCTCACATAACAGGGCATTTGCCAGCATCCCGTTCTGGCCGCACCAGCCGATCTCGTATTTATTCACCTCCCGTTTTTTCCATGCATTTCCTTCCCATGCCAATCCGATATTAAAACCGCAGAAGCCATCCTCTTCCTCCGTGTAGAGTGTCTTTGCATAGGCAATGCCTGCTTCCCAAACCTCTTCCTGGGAAAGAGGAAGCGGCCGCTCCCTGTCGTTCAGCTTCCATGCGGCATCCAAAGCCCTGCGATAACCGAATTTGGCTTTTCCGTTTTCCTCCAGTACAATATAGGAAATAAAGGTATCCTTCGGTTCCATGCTGCCATGCCATGCTTCACCCAGCCTGTACAGGTACAAGGCTTTCGGGCTTTCCGTCTCCGGCCAGCAGATACGGTGCACTTCTTCCCCATTGTCTTCAAATAGCTGGCAGCTGTTGCCGCCATTTTCTTCTCCGAATAAAGCGACGCTGATCAAATTTCCTTCCAGTGCCTTCTCCGAATAGGTCATAGCCGCCACAGAAGCCCTGTGCCATCCGTACTGCCAGGGTTCCCCGTGATACCGGTCTGAGGTATACTCACAAAAGGTTCCCCACCCGTTGCCGTTATAATTGACTCCCGGAATCATGGTAAAATCCGGAGAATATGCCGCACGCAGCTCCATAACCATACGTACCGCAGGACGGCATTTCCTTTTCCAGCAGAATACACCGGTTTCTATTTCTTCAAAACTATCCTCACAGCCTTCCGCCCCTACGGCCCTTGCCAATTGCAGCCCGTCTTTATAAAAACAGGTATCCAATCCTTTTTTCTTCCATTGAATCATTACACTTTCCCCCATTAAAATAAGCCATCCAGTAAATTCCAGTTGCCGCATTTCCTAAGTACTTCCAGCCGGAATGCACAGGGCCATGCAACGAGCCATTGGGTCACACTGAAAATACTGCCCCAGCTGCCATTCTCACCGTCCGTTTTGTAATTTCCCCACCGTGTATGAAGAATACCTTCATCACAGCTTCCAGCCGGCCTGGGCCCTGCCTGCAGCAGCTGCATTGTCCCGTCTGAAATCCCCTGAACCCCGTTTCTCCATATGGCAAGGGCTCTCTGCTTCCATTCCTCCCTGCCGGTCCGTTCAGAAAGCTCAAGCAAATCCGGCACATAACAGAGCGCAAAGGGATCCAGGTGATGGTGGGAGGAGGAAACCGCCGTTCCTCCGAAGGTATCATAACCCATTTTCCCGAGCACCGTATCCGCAGGATATCTCACTGTCTGATGCCACTGCCAGGTAGACAGATACCAAGCAGCTTCCTCAGCCATCTCCAGATATTTATCAAAACCGGTTGCCCTGTACATAAGCAGCCCGCCTTTTAAAAGAGGAATCACCGATTCTTTATCGATACAGCAGGTATCCAGCGCCCCGCTTGTTCCATAGCCGTTATTGGCGAATTCCCTGTAATAGTAAGAATAAGCCCTCACAGCGGCAATACTATATTTGTCCTCACCGGTACGCAGAAAGGCTTCCGCCAAAGGCAGGATTAAAAAGGCTCCGGCCGTCCCCTTCAGCTCATGGGGGGAACCGTCTCTGTTCCAGCTCATGCCGATACCGCCGTCCAGACGCTGTCTGGACATGGCGAAATCACAGATTTCAAAAGCGGCATCCAGCCAGTTCTTTTTATCCAGTCCCATTCTTTTCGCCTGATCGTATGCTTCAAAAAACTGCTGCCCCGCCGTTCCCAGATTACAGGCATCGATAAGAGAATCCTCCGGATCATACCGCGTAAGGAGCAGCCCTTCTTTGCTTCTTGCTTTTTCCACCCAGCTGTCCAGGACTGCAGTCCCATATCGAAGGGATTCCTCCCTGCCGTTCATCTGATAATCGTATAAAAGCGAGAGCGCTAAAGAAGCATTCTGTCCGCACCACCCAATTTCATATTTAAAGTCAGGCCGTTTCACCCATTCCCTTCCATTCCAGGTAAACCCAATGCTGAAAGCGCGAAGCCCGTCCTCTTCTTCCGTATATAATAAACGAGCATAATCCGAACTGAGCTTCCAGACCTCCTCTGTTTTCCGCACAGGCTGTTTCGCTGCATACTCCTGTTTCCATGCTGTATGAAGCATTTTCTTTACCGCACCTTTTCCCTCACCTATGCATATCCACGCGGTAAAAGAAGAAGAAGGCTCCATTGTTCCCCTGAAAGCCGGTCCCCAGCAATCGGAATAAAGCACTTGCGGCCCTTCTACCTCCGGCCACAGGATACGGTGATGCATATGGCCTTCTGCTGATTTCTGCATACTTCCGGAACAGGAGCCTGTGCCGAACAGCGCAGCTCCCAGTTCTTCATTCCAGGAACAGGTCGCTCCGGGTACCGCACAGCGATGAAAGGCATAGGAATAGGCCGCTCCATCTTTTTCCAGTCCCTTGTACTCGTGATCCTTTCCCCATGGGTTCCCGTCATAAGAAACTGCCGGGACCATAGTGTGTTCCGGCACGAACAGCGTTTCAGCCTCCATACACATGGAAACCACCGGCTCCTCCGTCGTCCTGTGCCATAAAAATACGCCCTCTTCTTTTTCTTCGAAGGTATCCGTCATTCCTTCCGGAGTCACAATTAACAGCGCCTCTTCTCCATTCAGCCGGAATAAGGTCTTATTCCCTTTGCTTTCCCACATAATACACATGATCCTTCATCCTCCCTTTTTGTCTTTTACCGGCAGCATTCCTGGTCGCCGCCCTGGTAAGATAATCCTTCCATCAGCTGGTTTCTGTATTCCTGAGGCGTCATTCCCGTATTCTTTTTAAAGAAATGAGTGAAATATGACGCTGTATTCAGCCCTGTCTGTTCCGCAATGCTCTGTGTTCTCAGGCAGGGATCCGCCAGAAGCTCCCTGGCCAAATCCAGCCTTCTGGCTGTGATATACTGTCCCAGCGACAGATTTGTCACTTTTTTATACAGCCTGGACAGATAGGAAGGGTGCAGCCCCACTACCTCCCCTATCACAGTCATGGACAAATCCTCCGACAGATGCTCCATAATATACGCATTCACCTTATGTACTATATAATGATCGGAATTTTCATGAACCGCCTCCCTGCATCGGAAGTACTCATCCGCCAGTCCTTCCAGACAGCGGCAGGCATCCAGGAAGCCTCTGTGCGCGCTGTAATTCGCTATCTGTCCCAGATTACGGTGAGTGAGCAGCATGCTTTCCTCAGGCAGATAATTCAATATCGCCTGAAGCAGCAGGGAGGCAAAGGTGGTATACACTGCTATCTGTGCTGCAGGATTTTCTTCCGGCGTATTTTGCTTAATCTCTTCCATAATGTTCCTGAAGTCCGAGGCATTTCCATAGCTTAAGCTTTCCGACAGCTTCTCCACATTAAAACGGCCCATGACAGGGCCTTCCTCCCGCCATGTATAGTCAGACAGAGCCGCATCCCTTCCGCAGAGGATAATTTCCCCTTCTCCGGTCAGTTCAAACCGTTTTCTCCCCAATACGGAAAAAGCATCCGTCAGCCCTTCCAAATCCGTCTGTTCTTCATAAAGATATATCTGCGGCGCTTTCAGCCCCATACGTTCACACATGGACAGCGCGATCTCCAAAAATCCCTTCAGCCTCTGGGGTCTGTTGTCCTCCGACTGGGCAAGCAGCAGAAAAAGATGGGTGGAGACTGATGCAGAATACGCATGAAAAGCATATTTCAGGCTCTCCATAATAACAGACTGAATCCGGCTCATCGTGACTGCATTCCAGACATTGCCGCAGGATATTTCCTCTTCGGACAGCTGCTGAGGGTTTTCCATCGGCGGCAATGCTGCCGGTCCACATTCCATTTTCTGAACGTTTTCCATCGGCGGCAATGCCGCCGGTTCACACTCCATTTTCTGAACATTTTCCATCGGCGGCAATGCCGCCGGTTCACACTCCATTTTCTGAACATTTTCTATCGGCGGCATGGATATCGCTGCTATCAGAAAATTCTCATCCATAGAAAGCTCCATGCCGGATGCCTGGATTTTCTGGGACAGGGAGTTCTTCCTCTTTTCCGTCCATTTTTCCGTAGTAATCATCTGCTTCAGGATATCCTGCCGCAGAAGCGGCGCCGCTTCCTGCCAGGAAGCGCTCATTTTCAGATACCTGCTTTTTTCCTCATATTCCCGTTCCAGCCTGTCATAGGCCTTATCAATTATTTCTTCAATGGCCCTGTCCCCATCCAGCTTCAGCACATATCCTATCGTCCTGCTGCTCACGGCCTGTCTTGCATATTCAAATTCACTGTGCCCTGTAAGAAATACCGTAAGACAGTCCGGCCATTCTTTTTCCACGATCCTGACAAGAGAAAGCCCGTCCATACCGGGCATACGGATATCCGTCATCAGGAGATCCACGCGGATGCTTTTAAACTGCTCTAATGCTTCATCCGCAGAAGCCGCCTGATAAATAAGAAATTTCCTGCCATACCGCTTTACCAGCATATGATAAAGACTTTCCAGGATCAGAGGTTCGTCATCCACAATCAGAAGATTATACCAGGGCCTTCCCGTACGTTCCCTGTCACCCTCCGGCCCTGTCTCCGCCCGGCTGCATTTTATACTATCCATGATTCTGTCCTTCTCCCAAAAGTATACGGGCGGTAACCCGGAATCCGCCTTCCTCCCTGTTTTCAAAGGTCAGGCCGCTCCCCTCCCCATAATGAAGCTTCAACCGGATATTCGTGTTGGAAATGGCATGGATTTCTTCCGTTTCAATCGTTCCCTCTTCCATTTTCCGACATACCCCTATCAGTTCTTCCTCCGACATTCCCGGCCCGTTATCTTCCACTGTAAAACTGAAAATTCCGGATTCATAACACATGGAAATCCATATTTGCCCATTCCGCATACAATCCTTCATCCCATGCTCATATGCATTTTCCACCAGAGGCTGTAAAATCAGCGGCATAATATCCATATCCTTTACCTCCTCCGGCGTATCCCCCAGAAATGCCCGGATCCGCTCTCCGAACCGGGTTTCCTGTATGGCCAGATAATTCTCTATATGGCTGATCTCCTGTCTCACCTTTACCATGGAATTTCCCACCCGGGTAATATACTGATAATATTTCCCCAGATGTTCGGCATACTCGGCCATCGTTTCGTTTTCATCCATCCGCGCCATCCGGTAAATCAGGAAAATGCTGTTATACAGAAAATGCGGCTGTATCTGGTACTGTAACTGCCTCAGTTCCGCGATATGTACCCTGTACTTAGAATCCAGATTTTCCCGGATAAGGCTTTCCGTCTTTTTTACGATTTTATTATACCGGTGGTATATCACAGTCAGCTCATCCCTGTCATCCCGATCCTGCTCTTCTATTAAAAAGCTTTCCTTATCCTGAAAATCCTCCATAGCCTGCATAATTTTATCCAGCGGCTTTGCAAAGGATTTTCTCGCATACCAGGCATAGCTTACAAGCAGAGCAAGCGCAAGCACAGTCAGTGCAATATTAAATATCCCGAAAAAATCCAGCGGCTCTTCGAGAATCCTGTCCGGATAGCAGTAAACCAGCCAGACACCCAGCTTGGGAAACAGGCATCCGGAAGCGAAACCATCCTCCGATACATGGATCATTTCCTCGTCTTCCGCCTCTGTCAGCTGCTTTCTGACCGCATTTAAAACCGGTGTTTCCGCCACATCTTCCATGAGCTTTTTCCCGGATCCCGCCAATACCCTTCCTTCTTCCGCGTCCATAAGAAAAAGAATCCCCTCGTCTTCACCCAGCATTTCCGACAGCGTATCCTGCAGCGTATAGGGGGTGATGGTGGTACGGATATAATAGTGGGGCAATTTATCTTCCCGCGGACTTCCATAAAAGGGAAAATAAACAGTCAGACAGATATCTCCCTCTTCCGTAAGATAAAACTGCTCATATCCTTCAAATATATCCTCTTCATACTCATCCAGAATGGGGGCATCCGCACTGACTACCATTCTCCGTTCCGGGAAATACGTGTTTATCGAGGCCGCGATTCCATGAAGCACCTTGATATTGAGAAGCCGGTAGGAAAACTGCTTAATGGCTTCATTTCTCTGATAGCTGCTCATGCTGTCCCACATCACATGAAGCTTCAGAAGGTTGCTGTCATCTGTCAGGCTGCTTTGGGTGAGCAGAAGGCTTGTCACTTCCTGCTCCAGCTGTTCTTCCCAAAAACGGACCTTGGAATCCAAAGTATCCTGTATCTGATTTGCCAGCACCCTGCGGCTGTATAGGTTGCTGAAGAGACCGATTCCATAAAAACAAAAACATACCAGGGTAATGGAAATCAACATCTTTCTAAATGTTTTCGATTTGAACATCTCCACGGCCTCCCCATGCATTTTTTATTATTCTATCCCTTTACGGATCCCATTACCATACCTTTTACAAAATACCTCTGTAAAAAAGGATAGGCCGCCACAATAGGCAGGGTGGACAGGAAAATCTGCGCGCATTTCACCGTTCTGTCTGAAACCAGTGCCATGGTCTGCCAGTCTGTGGTACTGTTTACAGAGGTGTCCCCCTGTATGATTATTGTCTGCAGATAGCTCTGCAGAGGATACTGGGTTGGCTTATTCATCAGGATAATCCCGTCAAACCAGGAATTCCAATGATAAACCAGGGCGAACAGACAAATCGTAGCTATACTGGCCTTGGAAAGAGGAATATAAATCCTCGCCAGGATATTCCAATGATTCGCGCCGTCCATAAATGCCGCTTCCTCCAGTTCCTCCGGAATTGCCCGGAAAAAATTCAGCATCAGCACCACGCTGAATACCGGAACCGCTCCGGGAAGGACCAGCGCCCATATGGTTCCCAGCAGATGTACACTTTTAATTGTCATATACCAGGGAATCAGCCCCGCATTGATCAGCATGGTGACAAAAAAGAACCAGGTATATCCGGTCCGCATCCGCAGCTTACTGTTATCCTTTGACAGCGGATAGGCCGTAAGAACACACATCAGCACATTCAGGGAAACACCCAGAAGACAACGGATGACTGTCACCCCCAGCGATTTCCAGAACGCCGCCCTCTTTGCCACATATTCATAGGATTTCAGTGTGAATTCCACCGGCACCAGCTTCACAAGACCCGCCGTAGCCGCGGCATTGGAGCTTAAGGAAACCGCCAGGATATTGATTAACGGCAGAATACAGATCAATGCCAGAAAAACCAGTATCAGGGTATTTACTATGGTAAAAATCCGGGAGCCAACGGATTCCCTGACCGTGACCGCCCCTTTTTTCTTCTTATTTTGTATCATCTTGGTCTACCTCCCGTTTCCACTGTCAGAATATCCGGTAATCAAAAAACTTATAGGCAACGTAATAAGAAACCGATATGAACAGACAGGAAACTGCCGACTTAAACACACCCATCGCAGTCGCCGGGCCAAACTGGGCATCAATCAGCCCTATGCGGTAAATAAAGGTATCAATAATATCGCCTGTTTCATAAACCTGAGGACTGTACAGATTCAGCACCTGATCGAATCCTGCATTCAGCACATTTCCCAGAGCCAGGACACACATCAATACCACAATCATACGGATACCCGGCAGCGTTACATGCCACATTTTCTGAAACCGGTTCGCTCCGTCCATGGTTGCCGCTTCATAAAGACTGAGATCAATCCCCGTGATGGCTGCCAGATATACTACCGTGCCAAAGCCAAAGCCCTTCCATACATCAGTCATGATAATTGTGGGCTGAAACCATTTATTGCTTCCCAGGAAAAAGATAGAATCAATACCGAACAGATTCAGAACCTGGTTCACAATACCCTGGGAAGGGGAAAGAATATCTATCATAACGCCGCCAAGAACCACCCAGGAAAGGAAATAAGGAAGGTAAATGGCAGTCTGTACTGTCCTCCGGAATTTGCTGGAGCGCACTTCATTAAGCAATATCGCCACCGTAATGGGAACCACAAGTCCCAATACGATTTTAAAAAAAGCAATGACAACGGTATTTCTTAAGGCTGACATCGCTCCCGGCATGTTGATGAGATATGTAAAGTTATCGAGGCCAATCCATTTCTGATCCCCGAACAGCCCCTTGGCCGGAATGAATTTCTGAAATGCAATTACCATACCTGCCATAGGGATATAACAAAATATAAAAGTGAAAATAATTCCCGGTATGAGCATCATGTGCAGAGGAAGTTCCCTCTTGAGCACATGTTTTTTTTTGTGATTTATCTTAAAAGCCGCCATATTCTCCCACTCCTTTAACCCTTTTGGTAAGAAATCCCATGCGGCCCGGCATAAAACCGATGGGCCGCATGGTCTGGTACCCGTTATTCTTACGAAGCTGCTTATTTCACAGAAGAATACCACTCATTTACTTCTGCTGTCATATCATCTCCGCCTAATTTATTGAAATCTGCCACAAAGGTATCAAAATCATCAATGGAGGATTCGCCGATAATAATCTTAGTGTAGATTTCATCACGCATGGTTTCCAGCGTGGAAAGCTTCTCTGTCATTGTTTCCGTCGGCGCGCCTACAAACTTATTAATCATGATACGGCCACTTTCATTCATCTCATTAATGGAAGAATAGGAACTGGGCGCAGGTCCGTAGATTCTCTCCCATCCCCATAAAGCAAAGCCTTCGTCACTTCCTGAATAATAGCTGTCCAGCTTATCCTGAATAGATTTGGCCTCTCCGGTAAGGGAAGACGCATCCCCGGACTGACGGGCGGCTTCAATATCCAGATAAGCCTGCAGATTCTTTTCGGGCATGGAGCACTGGATAGGAGAAAGCTTCCATACGCCTTCCGCTTCCGGAGGAGCATAGTATTTTCCGTTATCTCCGGTTTCTCCCCAGCATTTTTCGATAAACAGATTAATCATCTTAACAACAGCTTCCGGATTCTCGAAATTCTTATTTACAGCAATCCATCTGTTGGTTCCCAAATCCGCCTGTGCTGTGGAGGGCTCGCCGGTTGCACTGGGAAGCGGATATGCAGACCACTGGCTGTCGGAATCATTGTCTTTACAGGACTGGAAAGGAGTGAGGGAAAGCCACTGCTGTCCGAAGGAAAAGCCGCATTTTCCTGCCGCTGCCGATTCACCTGCTTTGGTGGAATCTTTTACGCCGAACTCAGCATCAATGTAGCCCTTTTCATACATATCATGAAGAGCTGCCAGCGCTGTCTTGCATTCAGGCTGAATTGCGCCGTAAGCAAGCTGTCCATCTTTTTCCACCCAAATGCCGGGATATGCGCCATAAGCATTGAAAAATCCTCTCAGACCGCCGAAACCACCTCCCAGAAGGGAGGTTCCTGCAATGCCGATACCTACAGTATCTTTCTGGCCGTTACCGTCAAAGTCAGCGTTTACAAACTGATCTATCATGTTCATCACTTCATCCATAGTCGTGGGGACTTCCAGATTCAGTTTTTCCAGCCAGTCGGTACGAATCCACATAAGATCTACGGAATCAACGCTGCCGCCGGTAACCGGAAGGCCATACTGCACGCCGTCCTTCTGTCCTGCCAGGAAGGGAGAATCGCCTTCCTGATACATAACTTCTTTGGTGAAATCGGTTGCATACTGTTCAAAAACAGGCCCCATTTCCTGTACCAGTCCGGCATCGATAAGCTGCATCATCTGTGTGGAGGTGACGCACATAACATCGGGAAGATCTTCACTTGCCATGGATACGTTCATCTTCTGATTGAATTCATCATCGCCTTTAACAATCCAGTCGTATACAACTTTGATTCCCAGCTCTTCCTCGTAGGTATCCAGCCAGAAGTTATCTTCCAGGGTCTGGCCCGGAAGGTTGGCGAGCACGTTGGTTTCGATGGTGTCATCGGTGGCGCGGACAAAATGGATTTCCAGCGGATCGGCATACTTGCCGAAGGGATCGGCCTGCGATGATGTATCGGCGGCTTCGGTTCCTGCGGGCTGGGAGCTTTCGGTGGATGGTGTTGTGGAAGTGGAATTGGATGCTGCGGATTCCTGCGGGGTATTGCCGGAATTGCCGCAGGCTGTCAGAGACAGCGCCATGACGGCGGTTAGAAGAATGCTTAGTAGTTGTTTCTTTTTCATAGAAAAACCCCTCCTTTTTTTGATATTTTTATTATAGGGAAAGGGAGGGGGTGGGACAATTGCGTTATTTTGATATTTGTTGTGATTTTGTGACATTTGTATGAGGAATTATATGATTTTATTATAACATGGACAATATGCTTATACTATTTTATTTAAAACTAAATATGAGATAACATTCTTATGCCCATTTTAAAATATTTCCTCTAAATTTAGTAACAAATCAAAGAACATAAATAATATCTTTACAACTAGAATTAACTATAGAGAGAAACGAACAAATATTATTTTTGAATATAAAAGTACTTTTACTAGAAGTATAAACAAATAATTAATGCACTACTGACAAAAATCACCAGTTACTACACTTCTTGTATGCTTGTGACAAATGCATTTTTTAAGAAATTAAAAGTCTTATCTTAAAAATTAACATATAGGCAAGATACTAAAAGAAATAAATAATTATAGTTCACATATTAGTAGGAACTTTCTTACATATAACTATTATTTTCTAAGAGTTACCAATCTCAATAGAACCGCAATTAATTGTTCTCTTTTTACAATTACAGAAATCAAAGCAGTAATAATGATTATATATCTAATAATTATATGTTCATATGTCAACAACAGCAGAAAACCTATCAGTAAAAAAGGAATTGTTATTAATAATATTTTTTTTAATTCATATGGTCTTATCCCTTTACAAAATCTATCACAAACTTTATTCATAAAAATATAATGTCCAATGCAATAAACAATATAACAGAATAAAGTTGTATAACCAGCTGCTTTATAGCCATAAAAATTTATTAAAAAGTAATTAAGTATTATATTTAATACGGCTCCAAGCACACTAGCTATCATGATAAATCCAGTCTTCTCATAATAAAAGGCAAACTTAGCAAAAAGATCATAACAGTACATAAAATAAGCACTCATTGCAACAGGAGGTATAACCCATATTGCATTATAATAAGAAGACGGTGCAAATATAGCTACTGCTTCTGGAGCTAAAGCAATTAATAATAAGTTAACTTCCGCAATTAATAACATAGTAGTATATGCAACTGGAGCTACATCCTTCTCCTTTTTATCCTTAATTTTTTGGTAAATCCATGGACTTATTGTTTGAGATAATGCAGTATTAAATAAAGTCATGATTGATGATATTGAGTATGCTAAACTATATATGCCAGCCTCACTTGCACCAACAAGACTGCTAATCATTATACGATCTGCACTGTTAAGTATAGTCTGCGACAGATAGTGTGGAATTAAGGGTAAGTTAAACATCAAAGCATGTTTCCAAAATTTCGCAGAATAGAACTTTTTTCCCTTTATCATCTCGGCAAAATACATAGCAGTATAACCAACCAGTTCTACTAAAACCAGCCCTAAAATTCTTGCAGTAACCTTATCATCAGCAATTTTTATAAATATTATACCTATAACTGGCTTCGCAATAGAGACCCCTAGTGTCACAATCACTAATGTTCTATATCTATAAAGAACTCTTTGTTTGCCAGCCCAAAAACCAAATATAGATGATGTCCATATCATTATGAGTAAAGCCAACATTTGAACAGTTGATAAAGAAAAAATTTCATTCCAAATATCGTGAAATACTAAATAAATTACTATCCAGAAAACTACCAAGACTGTAGTTAGGCTTTGTAATGAAGACGTAAATGCATTTCTTTCCTCATTAAATTTAATAAGTCCTTGAGTATAAACTCCATAAGACAAATTCAAGGATACAAATATTGTTATGATACCTAACCAGGAAGTAAAAACATTAAACTGACCATACTCTACTGTAGTTAACAACCTTGTGAATATTGGTGTGGTCAACATTGATATACCCTTCTGAAGAAAGGCACATATCAGAAACCAGAATGACGCTTTCATCTGAACTGGCAGATTCTTATACTTATTAAAAACCCTGTTAATCAATGACACCTTCCTTCGTTAAATAAATTATTTTCACTGGTATTACTTATATAATCCAATTATTTACAAGTGGATTAATCAGATCAAGACGCCGTTATTAAAATGTTAAAAGACATACAACACATTTACCTCACTCAGTTACAAATCCATATATTTCTCCAGACTCCAAAGAAGCCATTTCTGATCCCCTGTCATATTCTGGGCACAATGAGGCCAAAACTCCTTTCTTACAGGGCCACTCCAATCCTTTAACCATTCATTCATCGGACGAGGCATTGGAGTCTTTTCAGGTATTACAAAATCTGGATATAGTCGTTCAAACACCTCTCTTACAAGATACTTGTTTTCTCCTCTGCGTATTTTCTCATAATTAATGTCACAAGCGAAGAAACTCTCTGCATATGGTAAGCCTATATTCATGCCTAATACACTACAGGCATGTATATAGGAACCAACACTTTCGTTAATAAATACATTTGTTATAAAATTATGTGGGTCAATAATTCCATTAGTTTCCAATTGTTTGAACGGTTCTAAGTTCAACATAGGTTCTTTTAATGCGTAAAATGGGAGTACAAACGAGTAACGTTCGATAAACTCACCGATTAGCCAGTCTTTTGATAAAAGACTACTTAATCCTCCAAAAACAGCATCTGCTGCTTCGCCAAATATTAATGTTTTAATTCCATCAGCTTTCGCTTGAAGAAAAGCTTTATAAATCTGCACTTCGATTGAATGAATAGGAGCTTTCTTATGTATCATTAATAATGGAGAATATTTTTCAAAATCGTCCCAATATATTTCAACTATTTTATGATTTAAGCCACATTCCTTTGCATATTTCGCCGCCAACACAGTTTCATCTGTTGTCTTTATTCCTGGTACAATACATTTAAATGTATATGCAATAGAATCTTTCGGCATAAATTTGGCCAAAATAGCAGAGTCAATTCCTCCACTCAGTGCAAGTGCTATACCCCCCCCCGCACTATAATTTAGCATCCTACTTTTTAGATGATCCTCTAATTCCTTGGACGTTTGAATTGGTATTCTTTTCGGGAATTTTTCTTTAATTATGTTATTATTACACGGATTAACCATGCGGTACATTAAAAATGAACTCATTTCATATTTACTCAATCTCATTCAAAATTTCTCCTTATTAAAACTAAGTACATATTTTTGCTCTATTTCCATTCCTACTAATTTAAGGACTTTTTTTTATACTGGTTTCTGGATTATCTCTAACCTGTAATAACGTCTGTGTAATCAGTGTTGAAGATACGCCTTTTGTATAAGGAAAGTAAATGATCTGAACTCCAGACTCAGAGAATTCTTTCTCATAATTCTTCCATTTCTCTGTTCCATACCAATCATCTCCCACAAACAAAATACTCGCACCTAATTTTTTACACATAGTCAATTTATCCATATTACTTTGTGGGACAACAGCATCTACATATTTGATACTCCTAACAATCTCCATTCGATCTTCATAAGGTATCATAGAATGTTTACCTTTATATGTAACAAGTTCATCTGTCGTAATCCCTACAACTAACTTATCACACATTCCCTTTGCATTCTTAAGTAAATTCAAGTGTCCAACATGAAACAAATCGTAAACGCCGGCAGTATAGCCTATAACCATTTTTTTCTCCTCACTATAAATTGTCAGATTAATTACATATAATTTATAAACTAAGTTGAAAAAACTTATCTACTTATACCTTTTCTTTTCCAACTCAACATAATAACTGTATGGCCTGTCCATATCACTTATATAAATATTATGAACAGACTTCTGTACTTCCTTAGGAGGTAATTTCATATAATTTCCAAAGTCCTGTGTTAAATATTCATGATACCCAACAGGAACTGCTATTGTCCCTGTTTCAAAAGGTACCTCTATCGTAGATGCAAACCATTCTTTTGAATACAGTTTTCTAGTAATCGATATAGCAGGATCTCTCCATGTAAAATACACTTTTGATGTTGTATCAAAGTCATAATGATTCATTAACTTATATATTTTATTTGAGAAATAATTAAATGTAAAAGCCTTCAACAGTATATTTTCTATAAAATCCTTCATTTTTTCCTTATATGTTCCCTTTCGTGATGAAGGACGTTTCCAACTATTAAGTAAAAAAAGCAAATTTATTTTTTTTATAAGATTTTTAATTTGCTTTTCTTGAACTGGTAAACCATCAACTGGCATAATATCTACAAATACCCCAGTATATCTGTCAGGAGTATGTTCTGCATAATACTCGACATACGTTGTTCTTGAATCATGTACTTTAAAAAATAAAAAATTATGGCTTAAACTATTATCACCATCAACTTTCCTATATTCACATGGCAATTCTTTATAATATTGAGTACGAAACAATTCAAAGTCTTTTCTTGGCATACCAATATCAATATCATCATCCCAAGGTATAAAACCCTTATGTCTTATAGCACCAATGCAAGTACCTCCCACTGCAAAATACCTTAATCCATGTCTTTCAAAAATCTTTTTAAGTTCAGTCAAAACTTCATATTCTCTACCTTGAATCTCATTCATGTTATGCCGCCTCCTTCGCATAACATGAATGTAGTTTAGAATCTATAAAAAACAATAAAATTGGAGCATTGGAGGAATTCTTATTTAAGCTGTACCCCCCCACTATAATATGTATAAGACTTATCTACATCAAATAATACATTACCATGTGTTGAATTCATTTTCTTCGGTGTCCTCCATTCTCCAAAAAATTTATTCAAAATTTTTTCATAACCTGACGGAATAGGAACAGTAAGCATTTCAAATTGAATATAAATTGTTGAATCAAACCATTCAGTATTCCAAATCGATCGTTCTTGCACAGGATTTCTAAAAAGTTTTCCGAGTTTTTTAGTCGGTGACATATCACTACTTTTAACCAACTTTTCAAACTCCACAAAATACGGATTAGGTAAAAGATCCGTCCCATGTATGTAATGTAAAGTTCTTAATAATGTTTTATTTAGAACCTTCTTTAAAATATTTCTTTTAGAGGGCATATAAGAATATGTATATAAAGAATATCTTTGTGCTTTACCTGTTAATCTTTCGATATTTTTAATATATTTTTTTTCTTCTGTGTTTCCATCAGGAATATAGTCCAAAGGGAATATATCAATAAAAATTCCTTGATTAAAAGAATATTTAAATGGAAGTTCTGATTTTAATATTCCTGTTGTATTACTATTTCGTAATTGAGCATGACCACGGCAAGAGCCTGGATCAGTATATTCGGTTTGAAAAAAATATGGTTCTTTTAACTCATCTATTATTATTGAGCAAAGTTTATTATAATCCCGTCGGTACATAATTATATCTATATCATCATCCCAGGGAATAAAACCACCATGTCTCACCGCACCTAAAATTGTTCCACCATCTACCCAATATGTAATATTATATTTTTTACAAACATTGTCCAAAATATAAAGTAAATCGAGTTCTACAGCCCATACCTTTTTTAATAAAGTTGATATATGATAGCCACTCCTATCTTCTTCTTCCAAAAAGTGCTCTGGCAATTTTAACATAATATCCATCATTTTCTCCTATATCAAAGCAGTTTTAACAATTGTAGTATTCGAATTATTTCTTTATATCCATTGAACTTTATAATTCTCAATATTTTTAATAATTTCATACTATAGTAGTTTTTTTGGGACAATACTCCAATGTAAAGAACATTATTAGCTTCATGTATCTCACACTCAAATTTAAGTATTTCTTTTTTACTTTGAGTTAAATCATTCATAGAAAAATATATAATATATTGCATTTTGATAATTTCAATTATACGTTCGTATATCAATTGTCCTAATTCATCTCTTATATTTCCAATCTTTTCGTTATAGAATTCAATAACTCTTCTGATAACACGCAAATGTTCTTCTCTACGTTTTATCATATTTTGAATATTCATACTTTGTTCATTTATTCCTGACAAATACAAATATACAGGAAAATCCAGCACTGTCACTGTATGTACTAATGGTAAAGGAAAAATCGTATACTCAGCATCTACATAAAAGCAATGTTCATCTATTTCTCTATTCATATTCTTTAATATCTGAGTTTTAAACGTAAAAGCATGCATCGCAATAATAAGTATTTGTGCAATATCCTCTATTTGATATATCCTTCCATATTCAACCATTGAGGATTTTACGCATGGTACATCCTCTATAATATTTCCATATTCATTAACTTTATTATATGGATTTAAAATTAAATCAACGTCATTTTTGCTTAAAAAATTTAAAAGATATCTAATGCCTGTTTGATCAACCCAATCATCTGCATCAACTGTTTTAAAATATTTACCAGTAGCATTTTTAATACCTGTATTAATTGTAGAACCATGCCCACCATTCTTTTTGTGAATTAATCGTATACTTTCAGGATATTGTTTTTCTATTTTTTTAGTTATTTGTGCAGTTGTATCTTGTGAACCATCATCAATTACCAATATTTCTAACATTGATAAAATATCTGATGATATAAAAGAAGACAAACATCTGACTAAATATTTTTCAGCATTATAAGCTGCTATACTAATTGTAAGAATTTTTTCCATGACTTAACTCCGCCTATCATTTATTAAAAATTATTTATAGATTACACAATGATTTATTTTTTGTATTATTTACAGACCATATAAAAAGCAGGATAAAACTAAATAAATAATGTTGATAAACAAAGAAACCATTAATAAACATAACAAATACTACATATATCCAAACCAAACTTGATAATATAAAAGGAGTGTAATTCCTTAAGCTTTTCCAAATTTTTCTGATTATTGTTAAATATAGACCTATCCCAAGTACACCAGAAGTCATCAGTGTATTAATAAAATCATTATGTGCCCATACATTCATAGAAGATTTATATAAAGTTCTGTTTACAAAGTAAGGAAAGTCAAACCCATTGCCGAATAATTTATTAATAAATCCTAAATTCCAATAAGCCTGTAGGTCTATCAACCAAAACACTGTTCTTCCACTAGAAAATGTTTCAATACCTGTTTGTTGTACATAAGTATTTGGATTAATAAATTTCACCATCATTCCTGAATTAATAAAAATATATGATATGACAATAGTTGCAAATGGAATAAAAAAAAGCTTTATATTTACTTTCTGAAAACAATATAAAAAATAAATCAACCATATTACAGCAATACTAACAATATATGTTCTTGCTCCACTTTGCAGGATTGCAATAGTAGCAGGTAGTAGAATCAATACTCTAAGGAAAATACTTTTAATATCATTAAATATATATAATGCCATAACAAGTGTTATACAAGCACCACTTGCCAATACATGATTAGAATATGCAAATCCAACATAATATGTAGAACCCCAACTTTTACTGTAACAGTTCCCTAAAAAAAGGCCTCCGACTAATATAAAATTGTTAATAGTAAATATAATCTTTATAAAATCACTTTGTTTAACTATTGCCATATATAAACATTTATAAGTTTCTTCATCACATACTTTCCAAATCGCTAAAAGAGTAAATACCCAGTACACTGAATCACTTATACTTGCTGCTTTATCTATTGCAACTAAATTATCGAAAACGAATAAAAATAAAACACAAATAAAAAAATAGATATCTCTTTTTTTTAAATTTTTTAAATACAAAATTCCAAACAAAATTATCAATATAATCCCTAATATTGTGTTAAGAGGTAAATAATCATTCACAATACCATAAATAATTGTAGATAGAGAATACAATGTTATGCATTTTATAATCCATTGATATGGTTCTACTCTTAGTTTCATTGGATTTCCTTCTTTTCATTTCTGCAACTATAAGTTCTCCTAATTTCCCCAAATCTCATTTATTATTTTACCTTTTATCATTATTTATTTCCCATTGTCAAAATGTTTTAGTAGATAGATACATAATTTATTTTATTCTTGTACTTTTATTAATACTCGATAATATTTATAATTTTTCTACAGGAACCCCCATAAATTGTATTTGATATAACTACACTATTAATCCCTATAAATGTATATCTCCGATGAAAGGACCATAATCACCTATACAAATGAGCCATGGTAAATTTGTATCAATAATACAACCTTTTTTCATTTAAACGTCATTCCCAATTACAAGTCCATTAATTATTAAGTCTCTTTAAATATTGAGTTCTAATTATTTAACTCAGTCTATCTAACATTTAGTCCTCTTCTTTTCATACAAATTTTGCTTCTCTTAAATATTCTTAATTATTAAATTGCCAGATACAATTATTTCAAGAGATCTAAATATATCTCTTCAATCTGTTTTATATGATTTAGAATATCAAACTTATTTTTGATTAGGTTATAAGAATTTTCACTTTGAACTAAGCGCAAATTTCTATCATTTATAATCCTATATATTGCCTCCGTTAATTGTTCAACATTTTTTGTTTGCACAACTGTTCCAATTTTATCATTACTAATAACTTCAGACATTATTGATATATTAGTAACAACATTGGGTATTCCATAAGCCATTGTTTCTAAAATTGTCATAGGTAAACCTTCACGCCAACTTGGTAAAACATTAATCACAGTTTCAGAAAAAAATCTTTCCTTTGTTTTAAGATCTGCCCAACCAATATGAACAATTCGATGTTTTATTCTTAACTGTTCAATTACTGGCTCGATCTTATCTTTTCCGTCGCCACATAAAACCACCTTATATTTGTTATCTAATTTATCATCTAAGTTTTTTATAGCCTGTAAAAATTCATATATACCTTTTCGATCTATAAGCCACCCCAAAAACATAATTAAGTTTCCATCTGGATTATATTTATTGATATCGTAAGAATTAACGGCATTATAAATTTTGCATACTCTTGCATTCGGTGATTTTTCTATTACCCAATTGCAATAACATTCCCCTAGCATAATATTCATATCTGCGATAGAAAACGTATCTCTAATGAATTTCTGCTTTATATCATTGCAGCTTTCGTAAAACAATTGATAGTCTATATGATGATGCATTATAGTTGGTATTTTAAATTTCTTTAATGTTCGAAGGATAATACCTTTTCTAAAAAAACTTCCATTCTCTGTTGTATGTAAGTGCGCCAGATCTATCCTTTTTTTTATTAATAGATCTAAAACGGTTAAGTATCCTTTTATAAATATAAGACTTCTTTTTATTACATTACCTTCAATATGAGTTGGAACATAAATGAATTCTATATTTTTCAAACCTTTATAATCCAAATAATTTTTAGCAACAGCAATCATACCACCACCAACAGAAAAATCAGATCCACACATGAGTACTTTATATTTTTTCATTTTTTCTTCTCCGTCTATATTGCCATGCTAACCCAAAGATCTTAATATCATCTATAAAATATCTTCTAAACATTCTTTTCGGTTCTTGTAAAAAACGAAAAAACCATTCCAATCCTGCATTTTGCATCCATTTTGGTGCTCTTTTAACACTACCACCCAAAAAATCGACACAGCCACCCATTGTAAAAGATACTGGTACATTATATTTATCTTTGTTCTGGTAAATAAATTTTTCTTGTTTGGGACAACCAAGAAACACAATCAAAATATCCGCTCCACGATTCGCTATTCTTCGATTTGCTTCCTCCAACAGTTGCTTATCTTTCTCAAATCCAAATGGAGGGGAATACGAGTCCACAACATCAAGATAAGGGTAACGATGTTTAATATTTTGTGTAGCTTTTTCAAGGACATTATCCTTCCCCCCGAATAGAAATATCCTATATCCCTTTTCATTTGCCAGATTACATACATCCCAAATAAAATCTGTCATACATACTCTTTCCTTTATTGGATGTCCAAGCCATTTAGACAATTTAACAATAATCTGACCATCAGCTAAAATAAGATCCGCATGGTTACAGATATTTTTCAATTCTTTATCCTCCTGCATCTTTATAACGATATCTGTATTTGGTGTTACTATATAATGAACACCTCTCTCTCTGATATACTGGTCAACAACATTTATTGCCTCAGATGCTGTAAGGTTATCAATATACGTATTTAAAAAGCTAATTCTATTTGTATCTATTTTTTTAGCAACCACAATAATTTCTCCTCGTATATAATTTAACCGATTTAATGGTCCAAAACATACATCATTAAGTGATCAATAATCATATGAACGTCCTCTGAGATTTGCATATTATTAACATTTATATGAATGTTATAATCAGCTATTTCCTTCATTACTCCACCAGAGAAACCAACAATTCCAATTGTCGTTCCGCCAATACTTTTAGCATATTTCATAGCATTAACAACATTTTTTGAGTTACCTGAACCTGAAACACCAATAAAAATATCACCTGGATTCATTTTATTCTTCAAGGGAAAACGAAACACCTCGTCGTAACCAATATCATTTGCCACAGCCATCATTGTAGGTACATTATCACTCAAACATTCAAAATTATATCTCTTTTCCCCCTTCTCACTAATTCCTTTATTAAAATCACAACAATAATGGCTAGCTGTAGCCGCACTACCGCCATTTCCACATATAAAGATTTTCTGTCCATTTATTCGAGCTTTTTCTAGCACATTCATAACTTCCTCAACTGAAGCTAGATTTATTGAACGTATAGCTTCAATCTCCAAATCCAAATATGCCTGTAGTTTAGCTATATAATTCATTTTTCTCCTCTCATCTTTACCTTGCATCAATTAGTTGATAATATCCGACGGATGGCTTCAAGTAAATCTGTACTTTCAAATTCAGGTGATACACTATATTTTCCATCCTGGCCTGCTTCACCTGTATGAATAAGAACAGTGTGCATGCCCGCATTTATACCAGTCTGAATGTCCATGGTAGTATCACCTACAAACCATGATGCGGACAAATCGATATTGTATTTATCTGCTGCCTTTGTTAACATCCCTATCTTAGGTTTTCGACAGTCGCAGTCTACCTTTAGTTCTGGAATTTCTCCTTCATACCCTTTTTGGGGATAATGTGGACAGAAGAAAATATCATCAATATATGTCCCATGCTTACCGAGTTCTGTTTCCATCTTCATATGTATTCTAGAAAGTTCCTCAAAACTACATTCACCTCTAGCAATAACTGGTTGATTTGTGACCACAATTACAAGATAACCAGAAGAATTTATCTTTTTAATTGCATCATGAACATTTGGAAGTAGCTCAAACTGCTCTGCAGATTTAAGAAAACCTTTATGAACATTCAAAGTTCCATCCCTGTCTAAAAAGATACATTTCTGCTTATTTCTAAGATTACGTCTTGTAACAATTCCATTCTTTATATCTTGAACCACTGACGCCATTCTATCCGGTGTTCCCATATCTTTTACATATTCAGTGGTTCTGTCTGCATAGACATTTCCTAGAGGTATCAACTCTGAAATCACATTTTTCTCCAAATCAAGTTTTTCAGGAAATTTAATCGTATCTAGCAACTTTTTGTTGATGCAATATACACCTGCATTTACAAAATTATGATAATAAGTATCCCTATTTTTATTTTTATAATCGATACATAGAACCTTCGCATCTTCATCTACGACGATTACATCACTATCATAAGGATGTGTATTAGGATGTCCCAATAAGGTAATAATTGCTCCTTTAGCTTTATGGAATTTCATAAAACGATTCCAGTCCAAATCAACGAGCAAATCACCAAATACTAATATAAAATCATCAGTTATTTTTCCCTTAAGATAAAATAGCGCTCCTGCAGTTCCTAAAGGCTCATCTTCCTGTACATAAGTGATAGTAACATTCCACTTACTTCCATCTCCAAAATAGTTTTTTATCACATAACCAAGATATCCTATGACAAGCGTTATTTCTGTTATTCCACTCTTCTTTAAATTTTCAATCTGAAATTCAAGTATTGGTTTGTTTAAAATCGAAATCATCGGTTTGGGTATATCTGAAGCAATGGTTTGAATCCTTGTTCCTTTTCCCCCTGCCATAATAACCGCCTGCATATTTTTCCATCCTTTATAATGATATTCAAATAGATTTGTATTTCACTTCTTTCAAAACATCTATTACTGTCTGTTTTACCGCTTCATCCGATGTATATTTCGGCTCCCATCCAGTAGCCAGAATTTTTGATATATTATATTTGAATCGTGGCACATCTCCCTTCCATCCTCTATCATTACCAGTATATTTGAATAAAACATCCTGTAATCCGAGCACTTCAACAATAATTTCAGCTATGTGAGTGACTGTACTTCCTTTACCCTTTACACTAATGTTATAAACCTCTTCTCCCGGATGCCATTCTTTCGTAAGCTTTGTAATAGCGTCCACTAAATCAAGCACATAAATATATGGTTTACACTGCATTCCGTCCCCTAAAATTTCAAGCTCATTGGGATATTTCTGCAACTTCTTAATAAAATCAAAGATAACCCCATGTGTCAAACGAGGTCCAATAACATTAGGGAACCGAAAGATCACTACATTCATATCGCACATAGAAACATAAGAAGAAATTAAAGCTTCCGAGGCCAGTTTTGTACCGCCATAATAGGAAACTGGTTTAATCCCACCAGTCGTCTCTGTCAATTCAACATCAAGCATTTCACCATATACTGCAGAAGTAGACGCAAAAAAAAGATTTTTAACATTTGCGTTTCTCATTCCTTCAAGAAGTGCATGTGTTGTCAAAAATGTATCATTAAAATCAATCTTCGGATCTCTTCCTCCTTTCTGAATATCAGAATTGGCCGCCATATGATACACTGCATCGATTTTATTTTCTTTGAACAATCTGTCCACATTATTCTGGTTTGCACACTCAACTTGATAATATTTAAATCGTCCAGATTTAAGAAGTCTCTTATTACCTACTAAATGCTTAATATTCTTATCTCCAAAGATCAACTTATCAGCTACAATGACATCATTATTTTCTTCCAATAATCTATCAACAAGATGACTGCCAATAAAACCGGCACCACCAGTAACTAAAACTTTCATAATAACCTCCTTTTTATACGAAATCTCTATCCACCTGAACAATTGATGCACCGGAATTATCCATTTCAAAATTCATTTCTCTAAAATTAGATAATGCCTCACGTACAGAAGTATGTTTATCCTGAGGAACATAAAAAAGTAAAAAACCTGCTCCTCCAGCTCCTAACAGCTTTCCACCACTAGCACCAGCTTTTATAGCTCTATCATATATATCATCGATTATTGGAGTTGATATTCCTGAAGCTAAAGATTTCTTTAATAACCAGTTTTCATGTAAAAGTTCTCCCATGGCATCTACATTGTTTTTTTGAAGTTCGTCTTTAAGAATTCTTGTAAGATTACACATTTTTTGCTGTACTGTTGCTTTTTTAATCTGTGTGATATTCTTTGACTGTTCTTTTAAAATTTTAGAAGCAGAATGGGTCCCACCCAAATAAAACATCATTAAATTTTCTTCTAGTTTAGAATAACTATCTGATGTCATAATAATGGGTGACACATTTACAAAACCGCCAGGAAGAAATTCATAGTATTTTAAGCCACCAAAAGCTGCTGCGAATTGATCTTGTTTTCCTATTGGCTCACCCAATTTTTCTATTTCAACTTCACAAGCATCTTTTGCTAATTTATATTTAGAAACATAATCCCCTTTATACGTATAAAGAAGATGAAGTAACGCTACTGTAAAAGTACTTGATGATCCCAATCCAGTGCCAGCAGGTATATCAGCCATACTAGAGATTTCTACACCCTTAATTTCAAAATCACTAAGACATTGCTTAAATATCTTATGTTCAATTTCCGAATAATCTTTTACAATTTCTGTTTTTGAGTATTTTAAGACAATCTGATCCTTATAAAAGTAATTATGAATAGTAAGATACATATATTTACGAATAGTCGTACTTAAAACACAACCACCATATTTTTCATAAAAACACGGAAGGTCACTTCCGCCACCACAAAAACTGACACGGAAAGGTGCTCTTGTAATAATCATTAAGGAAACTCCTTTTTACTGTATTTTTATATCTATACTTTTCTGCACAAATCACTATTATATGAATAGAAAGTCGCAGTAATACTATATCCTCACTCCTCCACCCTAACCACCAAATCCCTAACCTCCGACCGGTTCCCATCCGAATCCACCGTATACAACGTCACCGGATACTCCCCAACCGCATTCAAATCCACATGCCCCTCCAGCTTCAAATTATTATAAAGCGTATTATAATCATCCTTATCATCCGTCATCGCCGCTATCACCTGTCCCCAATTCGGCGCTGTACCAATTTTCGTACTCACCACATCCCCGCTCGTCACCAACACCGGATTCGACCCAGCCTGCGGTTCCTGACGTTCCTGAGGTTCCTCACCCTGTTCATCCTGCCTCCCCTCTTCTCCATCTCCCCCATTCCGTTCCTCCTCTGCATCATTCCTGTCCACATCATCCGGCACAGAACTACTCTCCTCATTACTCTCCGTCTCTGTCTCCGACTCCTCCATCCTGCTCTCATCCATTCCATATTCGTCGTCCAGTCCTTCCCCCGCAGCAGACAGCACATCTCCTCCCGTATAACTCCCTGCCACAGGAAACGCCCTGGAGGCCTTCCCCACATTATTCGCACTGTCCCTCGCCACATAGGTAACAATCACTTCTTTCCCGTTTGTCCCCGCTATCTTTTCCACCAGCAGGCTGTCACTCACGTCTCCGTCCTTCTCATCCATAGCCACAACTCCCTGAAGCAGAAGGCTTTCATCCATCCCTTCTTCATAGCTCACCGCATTCTCGCCAAATGAGATCACCGGCGCGGTTCTGTCCTTCCCCAGATAAAGAAACATACAAACTGCCAGGAGAACAATGTCAATTCCTCCGATTATGAATACTAACTTTTTCATACTCCTCTTATGCCTCCTTTACTTCAGTTCCTCTATCAATTCCGTATCTTCCACCAATTCCACCATATCCATATCAAGCTGAATCATATCATCCTCAGCGATTACGTCTTCTTCCGCTGCCTTTTCTTTCCCCGATTCTCTGGTACTTTTATTGTCATGGGAATGCAGATTTCCTTCCCCCTTCACCGCCTTGGCTCCTTTTGTCCCCTTCTGCACCACCGCGGCATGCAGTCCGCCTTCCTCACTATTCCCATAATACTTTCCGTAATATTTCCCGTAATACTTCCCATAATAAGCGCCGTAATATCCCTTGCCGCTCATATTCACCTTATTCAGAATCACGCCTAAAATCCGGCAGTCCACTTTTTCCAGCTGTTCCTTTACCTTCTGGGCAAATTTATAGCTGATAGCCCCGCTTTCAACCACGATGACGGTTCCGTCGCAGTGCTGCGCAGCTACCGCACCGTCAATGACGCTCCCTAACGGCGGCGTATCCACGATCACATAGTCGTATTCCTTCCGCAGATATTCGAGCAGCAGCCGGAATGCATCGTTTCCCAATAATTCACTGGGATTCGGAGGCACCGGGCCGGAAAAAATCACATAAAAGTCAGGAATATTGGTCTTGCAGGATATATCTGAAATGGATGCCTGTCCGCTGAGGTAATGGGACAGGCCATACCGGGCTGCATTGGTTTTATAACGGCCTTTCAGCACGGATTTTCGAAGATCCGCATCCACCAGGACGACCTTTTTCCCGCCTTCCGCTATTGACAGGGCAAGCTGAAAGGATACGCTCGTTTTTCCCTCATTGGGCGTACTGCTGGTTATGGAAATCACTTTCCTGTCTTTTCCTGAAAATTCCAGGTTCGTCCGCAGGGTCTTATAGCTTTCCTTTGTTCTGAAATCCAGCTTTTCTATGGAATTAAATGTGACTGTCTGCATGGTGGCCTTTCTCCTTTATCCGTTGTATCCGTTTTTGGTAGGTAACAGCCGTACACTCCTGCCGCTCACAGCTGTCCATTTCTGCTTTCCGCACAAGACAACAGCAGAAAAGCAACCGTTCCTTCGATACTCTTTTCTGCCTCTCTTACTAGTTTCTTTTTACTTTTTTCTTTTTCTTCTTCCCGTCTTCTTCCCCTTCGTTCAGGGGGATTACCGCCAGGGTGGAAAGCTGCAGATATTTTTCCACGTCTTCGGGTGTCTTTATGGTATCATCCATAAGGAAACGCACCAAAATCACGGCAATCATCAGGAATATGCCAAGCACACCGCCGATAAATGTATTTTTCATCACGCTGGGGCTCGCTTTTTTCATGGGCATATTCGCGGTTTCCGACACGTTTACGGCCTGGATATCCATAACATTCATGATATGTACGGCGGCAGCCTCACGAATGGAATTGGCGAGCTGCATTGCCATCACCGGATCGGTATCCTCCACAGTAATAGCCAGGATGCGGGTATCTGTCGGTGTTGTTACGGATACTTTTTTCTTCATCTCTTCATAACTCAAATCCAGTCCCATTCCCTGTACTACTTCTTCCAGGACAAACCGGCTCTGGATCAGTTCCGCATAGTCTTTGGTCAGCTGGGTGCCCAGCTGGATATCAGAATAGGTAACTGCATTGTTTTCCTGCTTATTCAGAATGTAAATTTTAGTGGTGGACTCATATTTGGGGGTGATAAACAGCTGTGTTATCAGAAAGGTACCCAGCGCAGTCATAATTCCCACAGATACAATCAATGCCAGATTATGTACCAGCACCAGGCAGATTTCCCATAAATCAATTTCTATCTCATCTGTCTGCTGCATTGTGTTTTCTTCCATCACTTTTGTATTCTCCAATCTGTATTCCTGTTTGCTCATCAATTTTTGGCGGTTCTGTTATTTTTAAAAATGTCAGGGCTGTATCATATGATTTTATCCTTCAGCAGGGCCGTGGGGTTTCCGCAGAATATCTGTTCCATCCGTTCCTCACCCAGCTTTTTTTTCACCCATTCTGCACAGGCTTTCATATCAGGGCTTCGTTTTCCTTCGCTTCTATGGGCATCTGTGGCAATAAAATCAATAAGTCCTTCTTTCACAAGCTTTCTAGTCATATTTTTTACGGAAAAACCATTCTCACCCGTCACGCTGGCGGCATTCACCTGAAAATAGCAGCCTGTGTCCTCTTTCAGTTCCTCTGCCTTGTCTATCCGGCTCATTACATTCACATATCGTTCCACATGGGCTGTTATGGGACGGTATCCAAAGGAGGCGACTCTGCTGAGCGCATCCCGGATATAGGTATAATCCTCTCCGGGCAAAAACTCGATCAGTACGTAGCGGGAATCTGCCATAGTCCGTATTTTGCCTTTATCCAGCAATTCTGCAAGCCCATGGCGGTAAAAAATCTCATTCCCTGGATAGAGCTGCACCGGTATTTTTTCTTTTCCGGCTAGTTCCCGGAGTTCTTCCATTCTCCGGAGTATTCCTTCCGGCGTAACACATCTTCGATCCGGTTTTTGATGAGGAGTGAGTATGATTTTTTCAATTCCTTCCTCTGCTGCTTTCTTCAGCATAAGCAGAGCCATTTCCACACTTTCCGCCCCGTCATCCACGAGAGGCAGTATATGAGAATGGATATCAATCAGTCCATTCATTCTTTCTTACTCTCCCTTTGAGGGACCGGCTATGGTCTGTTCTGTCCTGCCGTCCTCTGTCCCCATATCACTGCAGGCAATCAGAAAGGTCCGCAGGACCTTGGCCGCGTAAAGTCTTTCTTTCTTCGACACATGGTTCAGAAGCTGGTATACAGCCTCTGTTTCTTCCTGGTATGTCCTTCCTGCATCTTCTGTCTTTTCCTCTTCTTCTGCTCCGAGGATTAAGTAATCCAGAGACATATGGTAGAGCCGGGATATGGCAATCATGGTTTCCACCGACATTCCGCAGCTGCCCCGTTCGATATCCGCATAATAGGTCGGTACTCTTCCCAGCTTTTCTGCCGCTTCTTTCATGGTGATTCCCAGCTGTCTGCGCTTCTCCCGTATCCGATTGCCGGCTGCCTTCCTGTCATAAGTTTCCTTTTCCATTCTTTCCCACCTTCCGAAGCTCCCTGATCTGTTATACAATTAAGCCATCCCATGACAGGGAAACGGCACATCCGCGGTTTTCCTGTCTGATAACCGGCTTATAAGGCATCAATGGGAGCATGTCGGTTTAAAACTGTTATCGCCGTTTTTCGCAAAATCTCACCTTATGCGAAAAGACGCGTAAGAAGCAGATATATTCTATATATTTGTAGTACTTCTGACCATTTTTTTGACGGCTCAGAAATGAAAAGGAAGATGGAACTGATTCTCCCCCAGCTAAGCCGTCATCCGATAATCCGCCATCAGCATTTTTTTCCGCTGCATATCGGAATGGACATAGATACGCATCGTGGTAGTCACATTGGAATGTCCAAGCAGTTCACTTACTGTTTTCATATCAAATCCATGGGAAATGCAGTTTGTGGCAAAAATATGCCGCAGCATGTGAAAATTAAAGGAAGGGATCCCCAGGCTTTTCAGAATTCTCAGGAACCGGTATTGTAAGGTTCTCGGCTCGGTATATTCTTTTTTCCTTCCCGGCATCAGATAATCCTCCTGTCTGCCTTTCCATTTTTGCAGAAGCGTAAGCAGATAACCGGGGAGCGGGATCTCTCTGTCTGAATTACCTGATTTGGGGGAAGTAATTGTTATTTTCGTTCCGGTTGAATAACAGCCTGCTTCCCCGCTGTTAATGCAAAAAGTGCGGATTCTCTGCAGTGTCCTGCCGATATGCATCGTACCTTTCTCAAAACTGATATCGCCCCATTTCAGGGCACACAGTTCTCCAATACGGATTCCGCTGCAGCCGGTCAGGAGGATGCCCATGCAGGTAACATCCCCTTTCAGCGCTTCTTTCTGCAGGTATGCTTCCAGCTTCCGTATCTCTGTTTCCAGAGGGGGATGTACCGGCCTGTGTCTGGCGGCGTAAGGCGCGTGGGGCTGTTCCAGCCCGGTACAGTGGTATTTGTCCTTCAGGAACTGCAGAATCTGTCCTAAAATAATGTGTATCTGGTGCAGATACTGCTCGGAAAGTTTTTTTCCCTGTTTCCCTTCCCGCAGAATTTTGAAATATTCTCTGTATGCGGCAAAATCCCAGGCTTCCGCCGGTACGGAACCAATCAGCGGCAGAATATGCTTCTCTGTAATGGAACGATAGGTGGAAAGTGTGGATTCCTTCCAGGCACCTCTGCGTTCCTCCAGCCACATCCCGGCGGCCTCCCCTATCGTAAGGCCGGTCGGCAGACAGCCATATCCGCCTTTTTCCAGGAGCTGTTCTCTTTTCTTTAAAAAAAGCTTTTCCTTCACTTCCTTGTAGGTTTTCCCATAGACAGAAGCATATTTTTGACGGCCGTCCGCCATATTGATTTTATGGTAACGTCCTTCCCAGCGGCCATCCTTCCTTTTATAGATATTTTCCCCTTTTCTTGCCATAGTCTCCTCCATCGTCCTGACGAATTATTTGACGGCTCATAAATTAACTGCACCACCTATGGCAACTCAAACGTAGCTTGTATTCCGTAAAAGTAAGTACTCTCTGTTTGTCAGCAATGTCATTTCCCGGTAATTTATACCTGATGCGACAGAAAATGACATTTCAATATATTTTTTTACGCATTAATTGACAAAATACAAAACTTGTCTTACAATAAATTCCAGTGTTGAGTTTATAATTACCATAAAATGTCAGTTTAAAACTTACTCTAATTTTCGCATAAGGTGAGATTTTGCGAAATAAAAAACGGAAAATAAAACATCCGGATGGATAAAAAGTTTCGCACGCCAAAAAAGCAGATGCCAGTTAAGCATCTGCTTTTTTGATGTTGCTCTGTTTCCTTCGATTTTTGACCAGAAATAAATTAATTGTTTCTTATTTCACCGCTCCATTTACAACACCATTCAATATCTGTTTCTGGCAGAACAGATAGAATATCAGAATAGGAAGCAGCGCCAGCAGGTAAGAGGCGAATGCCAGGTTATAGTTCGTCCCGAACTGTGTCTGGAAGTTCAGCTGTGCAAGCGGCAGCGTATTGTGCCCGGTTCCGGACATGATAACCAGAGGCGTCATTACGTCATTCCAGGTTCCCAGTGCGGTGAGGACTGCTGCCGTGGCGTGCATGGGCTTCATAATGGGAAAAATGATTTTCCAGTAGGTCTCCCAGGTGCTGGCGCCATCCACTCTTGCCGCTTCTTCCAGCGCGAGCGGGATGTTTTTCAGGTAGCCGGAATACAGAAGCAGGTTCATGGGCATATAGAATACCACATACAAAAGGATAACCCCCACCCGGTTTGCCAGTCCTATCTGGGCTGTTTGCTTTACCAGCGGCATCATGAGAATAGCAAAGGGGACGAACATACCGCTCACAATGTACAGGTAGGCAATATTATAAAAACGGCTGTGGGCCATATTCCGCCCGATGGCGTATCCGGCCAGGGAATGGACAGCAATGGCTATAAGGATGACCGTACAGGTAATGAGGAGGCTGTTTCCCAGGGAATGCCAGAAATCTGTTACCCGCATGGCTTCTGTAAAGTTATCCAGACGGAATGCGGAGGGCAGGGACAGAATTCCGGCGATGTCATTGGTCATTTCGGAGGGGCTTTTAAAGGCTATGACGATTGCCATATATAAGGGGAAGAAAATCGTAAGGCTTCCCAGAATCAAAAGAATCGTAACCGGCCAATTGACCCGCTGCGTTCCTTTTTGCTGTCCTTTTTTCATAGCTGCTCCTCCTTCTTACCGGTAATTCGCATCTGAATGACGGATATCGCTACTATAACTATAAAAAACACAAAGGCATTGGCACTCTGGAAGCCGAACTGCCCTCCGCTCATACCGTTGTTATAGATGAGGTAGGAAATGGATTCCGTACTCTGTGCCGGCCCGCCCTTAGTCAAGGCCATGATCTGATCGAAGACCATGAGGAAATTTTTCATACAAAGCACCATGTTAATGGAAAAGAACGGAATGATCAGCGGGAAGGTCAGGCTCCAAAACTTTTTCCAGCCTGAGACGCCGTCTATGGCTCCGGCCTCATACACATCCTCGGGAACGGTCTGCAGCCCGGATATATAAATGATGGTATTCATGGCTATCGACTGCCAGGAGCATACCAGCACAATGGCAAACCAGGCTGTACCGGTTCCTGACAAAAGGCTGGTACTCAGTGCTTCGATCCCCGCCGCCTATCCCAGCGCGGGCAGGATATAGGTAAAAAGATAGCTGAAAATGTAGCCTACCACCAGTCCGCCCAGTACATTGGGTATAAAATAAATTCCCCGGAGCGCGCTTTTTCCCTTTATTCTGCTGTTCAGCCCCAGGGCAAGAATCAGGCTCAGGACATTTACCAGGATTGTGGAAACCAGCGCAAACTTAAAGGTAAACAAGTAGGATTTTCCCACACGGGCATCCCGGAAAAGATCGATGTAGTTTCTCAGCTTAACAAAATCATAGCTTCCGTAGCCTTTAAAATTGGTGAAGCTGTAAAGAAAGCCTTTCAGCAAAGGGAGCGTATTGAAGCAGAAAAACAACAGCAGGATGGGTATCGTAATCAGCAGAAAGGTTCTGTCTCTGTCACTCATTTTTTTCTTCTTATTCATTGATTCGTTCCCCCTTCCGCACCGGTATCCGGATGTTCTTCCTCATACCGCTGTACCTTGGCAATCAGATCCCTGTTATAACGCTGCCAGTCCTGATCGAACCCGGCAAGAAAAGCATCGGTATCTTTTTGAATCAAATAGGTCTGTATCAGGGCGTCAACCGCCATTTCCGTCGGATAATGGTGATCCTGGTAATCCACCATTTTTCCTTCCTTAATATAATCGGCGACGCCGTCCAGCATGGAAGGAAGCTTAAAGTCCCCGTTCTTACAGGGCACGGCGTTCTGGTTATCCAGGTAGGCCTGTACATTCTCATCCGCAAGAAGGAAATCAAGGACTTCATAGGCCGCTTCTTTTTCAGGGCAGTCCGCCATGACGGAAAACTGCAGGTCAATACCTGAATTGAGCACATTCTCCTGTGCATTATCGCTGGCGGGCAGGACAAAGGTATCAATATCAATGTCCGGATTCACGGATTTGATCTGGGGCACCGCATAGCTGCCGATGGTAAACATGGCGGACTGTCCGCGTGCGAAGGCTGTACAGGCATCATTATAACCGTAGGAAAAAGGGTCCTTCTGTCCATAAGGAAGAAGCTCCAGCATACGTTCCGCCACTTCCCTGTACTGTTCAGTAAAAGTGGTTTCTCCCCTGTTAACCCTGCTGCATACGTCGGCCGGAGCCAAATCCACAGCTATGGCGTTCCAGGGCGCCAGGCAGTTCCAGGTGTCTTTAAAGCCGAAGTACAAAGGCTGGATTCCCGCGGCTTGTATCGTATCACACAAAGCCTTAAATTCTTCCCAGGTTTCCGGGATTTTCCATCCGTTCTCCTGAAACATGGCGCGGTTATATAAAACACCTGCGGCATTTGCCACATAAGGGACTGCATAGGTACCGTTCATGGAAATAAATTCAAGCTGCTTGTCAATAGTCAGGTAGGAAGGGTTTATATCCGCAAGGCCCCGGTAATCGGAAATATCCATGAGCATCTCTGAATCCAGGAAATTGGAATAGTTGATATCTCCTCCTATACCAATAATATCCGGCGCGTCCTCCCTGATAAAACGGGTTTTCAGGATGGTCATCGCATCGTTGGGTGATTCAATAGTCAGATGGATATTATCATGGGAGGCATTAAATTTTTCTTCCAGCATTTCAAATACTTCCACCGCTTCCGGCTTATACTGAACAAGCTCTATCTCGATTCTGCCGTTCCTGTCCGGCGGCTGACAGCCGGGCAGCACCGCTGCGATTGCCGTTAATGCAGTAATCATCAGGCAGGCCGCCGCTTTCCCCCGTTTTCTCATATTTTTCTTACCCCTTTCTCACCTTTATCATCATCGCTTCAAAGGGCCGTAAATTTCCGTCCGCATTGCTGTCCGGATAGTTGGAAATCAGCACTTCCCCGTTTTTCCACACCTCCGGAAGGATCCGTGTCCGGGGCTGTTCTTTAAAGTTACAGAGAACGAGCAGCTTTTCCGTATCATTTTCCCTTGTATAGGCAAAAATATCCTCATCCTCTTCCATCACCGGCTCATACCAGCCGTCAACAAGGATATTTTCCTTTTTTCTTAAGGCAATCAGTTTTTTATAGTAATGGAAAATGGAGTCCTGATCCACCAGCTCTTCCTGGGCGTTGATCACTGTATAGTTAGGATTGCAGCGGATCCAGGGGGTTCCTGCCGTGAACCCGGCATTTGCGCTTTCATCCCACTGCATGGGAGTCCTTGCATTATCCCTGCCCTTGGCATAAATGGAACGCATGATATCCTGTTCCTCGTATCCGTTTTCCATCCGTTCCTTATACATGTTCAGGAGTTCAATATCCCGGTAATCCTCAATGTCAAATCTCACATTTGTCATACCCAGTTCTTCTCCCTGGTAAATATAAGGGGTTCCCTGCATGCCATGTACCATAGTCGCCAGCATTTTAGCGGATTCCACACGGTATTTTTCATCATTTCCGAAATGAGATACCGCCCGGGGCAGGTCGTGGTTATCCAGGAAAAGACTGTTCCATCCCTTCTGGTACAGACTCTGCTGCCATTTCGTAAACACCTTCTTAAATTCCACAAAAGGAAAAGGGGCCAAATCCCATTTTTCTTTCCCCGGCTGCTGATCCAGCACCATGTGTTCGAACTGAAATACCATGGAAAGCTCGGAGCCGTCCGGGTTGCTGTAGAGGAACGCCCTCTCCGGAGTGGCGCTCCACGCCTCGCCGACCGTCACCAAATCGGCTCTTTGGAAGGTATTGCTGCTCATCTCCCTGATAAAAGGATGAAGCATAGGCCCTTCCGCCATAACACAGTTATCCGTATCCTTTCCAATCAGATCTATCACATCCAGCCGGAAGCCGCCCACACCGCGGTCAATCCACCAGTTGATCATATCGTAAATAGCTTTCCGCAGCGCAGGATTTTCCCAGTTCAGATCCGGCTGCTTCACAGAAAACTGATGCAGGTAATACTGTCCGCATTCCGGCACCCATTCCCATGCAGGACCGCAGAAGGCCGCCTTCAAATCATTCGGATACTTTCCCTCCACGCCGTCACGCCATACATAAAAATCATGATAGGGATTATCCTTGCTTTTTTTCGCCTCCAGGAACCAAGGATGCTCATCCGAACTGTGGTTCAAAACCAGATCCATGATAATACGGATTCCCCTTTTCTTCGCTTCCGCGATCAACTCATCCATATCCTCCAGCTTACCGAAAATCGGATCAATATCCTGATAATCGGAGATATCATAACCATTATCATCCTGAGGAGAACGGAATACCGGAGACAGCCAAATCGCATCAATTCCCAGCTCCTGCAGATAAGGGAGCTTCTGTATAATCCCCTGAAGATCTCCTATTCCATCCGCATTGCTGTCATAAAAGCTCCTGGGATAAATCTGATAAATAACCGCCTTCTGCCACCATTTCGCCTGTTTGTTTTCCATATATAATCCCCTTTCCTTTTCAGCCGTTTCCCGTCCTCCGGGAAACACCATTTTTTCGGTATCTTTCTATCTAAAAGATTAGTTGGTTTTGTCAGGTTGTTCAATAAGTGTTCTTCAAAACCAATTTATTGCACAAAAAAACAGTCTCTAATTGTATAGAATGTACAAATAAAGGCCACTTATTCCAGTGATTAAGAACACAAGTTGTTTCTGCAGGGTGTGAGGAAAGCACAAGAAATCCAGCAAACATACGGGTTTGCGGGCATATATTTTTTAGCAAAAAAAAAATTGGAAAACAAAAATCGAGAATGAGTCCGCATGAAAGCAGTGGTGTCTGTTGGTATAAGCCGTTGGCGCTTTTTCTATCTTTTACATATGGTTCATGGTAGAATAAACGTAGAAAATGTCAGAAAAGGGCTGTGTTATATATGTGGTAACTGTGCCGGAAGGAAACTATTGCAAAAATTGCAGAGGTTTTCTTTGAAGAGTAATGATGAGGAGGGAGAGATTGTTGGATAGAAACGTAAACATTATAACAGACCTTGATGGAAAAAAGTTCGTTCTGATTAATGATATTCGTTTTAAAGCGAAGAGGCGGGAAGATTGGGAGAATGTAGAAACATATTTAAAAGAATATGTGGAAGAATTCTATGAAATTGCTGAGACATCAGAAAAAATATTTATCTCTACGGATTTCCCGGATGAATATGCAAATTCGGAGAGCAGGATAGCATTAAAAGGTGCAGTGGCGAAAGCCAAAGCAAATGCGGCTCAGGGGATTCCGGAATTGATTCAGATTGCCACAAATCGAGAATTTTCTAAAAATATTAAAAAAAAGCATGAAAAGGCTGCAAAGTACGGATGGTATCGGTATGATGTACGTTTTGCATTGCCCGTATATGATGATAAAACCGGACAGGTTATTCGGTATAATATTTTTTCAGCTAGAATGCTTGTAAGGCATGATGAGGATGGGAAGAAATATTTGTACGATCTGCTGGCAATAAAAAAAGAAACGAGCAGCCCGCTTGAGTCATAAACTGTACGGTGAAAACCCATTTCTTAGTATTTAGTATAAGGAATTTGAGTTAGTATGTCAAGTAAAAACGCATATTTTCCCGCTGTCTGACCTCCTTACTACTAATATGCTGACACAATAATTACAACTCTACCAATGCCGAGAACTTTTCAGCAGTTAGGATAGAGACCACCATCACCTGGCATTCGTACTTAGTGTTTATGATTGGATTGAGATTTGTCGAAAACCATTGAAAACTATCGAGAATGAATAGAGTACCAACGAAAATATTATCTGCTGAAAATGTTTATCTTGCCGAAACAGACGTATCCATCCCATGGTCTCTCCCGTCCTTTTGTTCTGCCTGGCTGCGCCTTGCCCTTTCTCCCGGGCCGGGGACGGCTTTGGATGTTGTTTCAGTTCCATGGGAAAAAACGGTGATGTTTCTTAATATTTCATTCTTCCGGAAGGCTGCCGTCCTTAGCGGCTTGTCTGACGAGCGAAAGCGAGGAGTTTTGCCGCGCTGGCAGAATTCCGGAAGAATGAAATATTTAGAAACACCCTGTTTTTGAGGCTGGAACTGAAACAACATCCAAAGCCGTCCCCGGCCCAGGAGAAAGGGCAAGGCGCAGCCAGGCGGAACAAAAGGACGGGAGGAACCCTGGCACGGATACGTCTGTTTTCCCCCTCTACCGCCGCCCTTCGGAGGGAAATACCGCTTTGGTGCTTTCTCTCACAATCAACTCGGTAGGAAGCGTGAGGGAACGCACCGGGCTTTCTTCTCCCCGGATCCTTTTCATAAGCAACTCCACAGCCTGTTTCCCCTTTTCCTCAGGAAGCTGGCGAACCGTGGTAAGCGCAGGCCTTGACAGCCTGGCATATATGTTATCATCAAAACCAACTACGGAAATATCATCCGGCACATTCAGCCCTTTGGAATAAAAAACGGTGATGGCTTCATTGGCATAATAATCAGATATGAAAAAGGCAGCGCTATACTTCTTACCATTCTTTCTTGCAAACTGCCGCAAAACCTCATGACGCATCGTCTTATTCTCCGGAAGGAAATAAAAGTCTTCCCGGGAAAAAGGGACACCGAAGGCTTTCAGCGCATCCTGATATCCTCTGAACCGTTCCCGGTTGCTGGCCATAGGCGGCTCCTGATCGCTGAAAAATGCGATGTTACGGTGTCCGAGACGAAGCAGATAGGATATCAGCTCAAAGGCCCCTTCATAATCCTGCAGACCGATATTATCATATGCTTCCATGGAATACTCTGTTTCCATGGAATGCTCCGCTTCCATATCTTCAAAACAGGAATCAATAAAAACAAGGGGCTTGTTGATTTTTTGCTGAAGCCTAGCGCACTGCTCCGGGTTCCATCCCAGTACGATCGCGCCGTCGATATTCCAAGGAGCGCACAGACGGATTAAATCCTCTTCCGTTTCCGGCACATCCAGAACAATATATCTGCCATAGGACTTTACGGCCTTCTGAATGGCTCCCAAAAGCTCACCGCAGAAGGGATCCGTCATGACATTCTTGTTCCGCCCCATGCAGAAGCCAACAGCAATCATATTTTCTTCCGCGGCCGCACCGCCGCTTTTCCCTGCCGTTTCATAGTGATACTTACACAGGGCCTCTTCTATCTTCTCTCTGGTTTCCGCCGACATTTTGCCTGTACGGCCATTAATTACATTCGATACGGTGGTAGGGCTTATTCCCAGCTCTTCCGCTATTTGTTTGATGGTTGCCATAGGTGGTTTTCTCCTGTGTCCTCAAAATATTTCCTTCCTGCTATTCCCGGAAGGCGGAATGTATTCTGTATCTGTTAACTCCCCGCGGCCAGCCATTCCCTGCTGTCGCGGACCTCCTCCAGAATCTGAAGAACCTTTCCTAAGAAAAGTCCTTTCTCCTCCCCCTTCCGTTCATACTGCAGCTCATAATCCGCATATTCCAGGAATCTTTCCCTGACTGCCGCCGCTGCACGCCGTTCCCGGCTTCCCCCTTTCAGCTTCTTCAAAACCCAATACTCATCAAAGGATTCCATAAAGAAATCCTGTCCATACGCATATTCCTGCTGCATGTATTCTTCCTTTGAGATCCGCAGCACCACCTGATCCGGTTCATACACCGCAGAAGAGGCTTCTTTCTGTCTGAACAGACAGACTGCCGCTTTTCTCCCGCACTCCAGCCTGAGCCGCCTTTCTTCCTCCAGCTTCTCTTCCAGCTTTTCCTGCTGCCTGAGCTGCTGTAATTTTCTTTCATCAGGCTCTATCTGTTCCCGGCAGACGAATTCCCCCTCTTCGTCCAGCCGCAGTTCCGCAAAGGAATAGCATTCTTCCCACAATATGTTATCCGTGTCCGCATCATATTCCTTCATACAAATAAGCTTATTTAACCAGTCAATGCTTTTAAGAACCGGCTGCTCCGCGCTGATCAGATATTCGGCTGTCGTCAGTTTTTCTCTGCCCGATATCCTGAAGGGCGTGAACCAGACCGGAACCATTCCTTTTTCCTTCATACAGGCAATTTTATCTTCCAGCCTGCCAAGCTTCACAAAATCGGATACATAATTCAGCGCGATTTTACTGTCAGGCAGCATTATGAGAAGCTGGCTGCGCATATTCCCCTTCAAAAGAGCATACTCCCGGATTTCGGCATCCGGGAAGCTGCTTTGGGCCAGCAAAAGCATGGCCTGCCTCATCAGCTGATTTCTCTCCGCCTGTTCTTTGCTGGTAAGCACACAATCACTGCCTGCATAGTGGCTGAAATAAGGCTGCCTGATATTCCCTGCATTCAGTATCAGGCTTTCCCCACATTCCGGACAGGTAAAACAATGCTTTTGACTTTCCTTTTTCATCTTCAGACGCAGTTCCTGCTTATAATTTCCATTCTCATCCTTTAAAGAGGCAGCCTTCCAGATTTCGTTCTGATAGACCGCTTCCGCACATTCATACATTCCGGCCTCGATTCCGGATTCCCTCTCCGAACCTGCTTCTCCGGGAATCCCTGTGCTTTTGCGCAGGAATATCATGCCTGCTTTCTGTTTCCTATCATACCATAAATTACAGTAATTATTAAGGAGACTTTTTAATTACTCCTTTCATTTTTTTGTAGTTAATTCGGCTGATGGATATAAAATTATTGGAACACGGCAAAACCATATCATCTCCCCGCAGAATTTGATAAAATAGAGACAGCGGCAGTCTGCGCTCCGTCAAGTTAATCTGAAAGCGCGGCTTACTATGGGAGGTATTTTTTATGGAAGAAAACATGTTCACCAATCCGGTTCTGGACGGCTGTGCCGATCCGGACGTCATCTATTATGAAGGAACCTATTATCTTTATGCCACCAACACCGACATGAAGGATGATTCCGAAATGGGCTTCAAGGTTTATACCTCAAAGGATCTCATCCGCTGGCACGATGCCGGTATGGCGCTGAAAGCCTGCGATTCCTGGGGAGAAAAGCAGTTCTGGGCGCCGGATATCATCTATACCAACGGCCTCTTTTATCTTTCCTACTCCGTGGAGGAGCATTTGTGTATCGCCACAAGCCGTTCTCCCCTCGGCCCCTTTGTACAGGAGGTGAAGAAGCCTCTGCACGAAGATACCAAAGAAATTGACAGCCACTTTTTTCAGGATGCGGACGGCACCTGGTATCTGTATTTCGTCCGTTTCTTTGATTCCAACCAGATCTGGGGAGCGAAAATGACCGATGATCTGCTGGGGATCCGGGAGGAAACCCTGACCCGGCTTCTGGTTCCGGACACTCCCTGGGAATGCATCCAGTGGCCGGTAAATGAAGCGCCTTATATGCTCCTGCACAAAGGGCTGTATTATCTCACCTATTCCGGCAGCCACTGCCTGTCCGATTATGGATCCGGCTACGCTGTTTCCGATTCTCCCCTGGGAGGATTCAGGAAATATGAAAACAATCCGATTCTTCGTTCCAATGAAAACGTACATGGCGTGGGCCATCACTGCATTACCTGGTCCCCCGACAAGAAAGACATGTTCATCATTTACCACCAACATTATGATTTAACGAAAATGGGCCCCCGACGCCTTTGTGTGGATCGTATCCGTTTTGAAGAACAGGACAACGGACCGGATATTCTGGTGGTGGATGGTCCTGTAACAACAACTCAGCCCTGTTTCTTTCAGGCATAAGGAAAGGAGTCATATATGGAACAGAAAAAATTACGCGTAGCAGTCATCGGTGCAGGCGGCTGGGGCTATCAGCATGCAAGGGCGTTTTCCGGACGCAGCGATACAGAGCTTGTGGCAATCGCCGGGCGTACACAGGAACGGACGGCAAAAAGAGCCGCCGAGTTCAAGGTGCCTTTTTATCTTTCCGTCCCGGAACTGCTGGAAAAGGAAAAACCGGATTTTGTCTCTCTCTGTCTTCCCGCCCAGCATACCTTTGAAACCACAATGGCAATCATTGAAGCCGGTATTCCTCTTCTGTCGGAAAAGCCTATCGCCTATAAGCTGGAGGAAGCAAGAGCTTTGGTTGCAAAGGCGGAAGAAAAAAATCTCTTTTACGCCATAGATTTCAATCAGCGCTACAGCATTCCCTGTCTGAAAGCCAAACAGGCCATCGATGAAGGCCGCCTGGGACGGCCGGTATTCGCCCACTGGCGTTTCGGCCATGGATGGGATACCCCTTACCTGGATCATCCTTATCTGAATCTCATCGAAGCACAGTGCCACGGCCTGGATCTTCTGGAGCATCTCTGCGGCCCCATCCGCTCCTGTATGGCGGAAATGACAGATAATGGCGGACGAAACAGCTTTTCCAGCTTTACCCTGGCCCTGCGTTTCCAAAACGGAGCCGTGGGATCCTTCCTCGCCACACTGGACGCTAACGAGCATAACCGCCTGTCCCAGCTTGTGGAAATCGGAGGCACGGACGGAAGAATCCTGATAGAGGATAATGTGCGCTCCTATTCCTTCCAGTCCACCAACAGTGATATGGCAGAAACCTGGCAGGCCGGATTCTTTGAAGACGATCTGCGCAGCTTCGGCCGGAATCTGGACCGGCATCTGGACGCGCTCATTCCGGCGCTTCTCGCTGGGCAAAAGCCGCCGGTTCCTGCCAGACGGGGCCTGCGCGCCCTGGAGCTGGCCTACGGAGCAATCCGTTCTTTTGAGACAGGCCAGAGAATAGAAATGAAGGCGGATTAATCCGCCTTCAGCTCCAGACTCTTTTGTATTCTGATTTTCTCCGGGAATCCCACTGCTTCCTTTTCATGCATGAAAGGAACTTCTTTCCCGTCCGCGTATACCGCTGTCACCTCTGTCCCGTTTCCATAAACAAACCGCTTCAGTTCCAGGCTTCCCCGGATTATTTCAAGCCATATGCTCCCATCCTTCCTGTAACGGACGGTACCCCATCCGCTGCCCATGGACCAGAAGCTGGAGAAATCCTCCTCTTTGCTTTTGATTACCGGGCGGAATCCCATAATACCCGCAGCTGCATCATACACAAAGCCGCTGTAGGAAAGCAGCAGCGCATAGCTTGCCATGGAGCGTGCATAGTAGCTGCCGCATTCGATCTCGCACCATGGATTCCGGTTATCTCCCCTGTATTTTCCTCTCACCGCTCTGACAATCGTCTCTCCCTCTTCCGTCATTCCCTCCTGAATCATATGGGCCGCCGCCTGATACTGCATGCCGTCCATACATTCCTGGGCATAGGTCAGGGGGATGGCAGGTTTATCCGTGCCCTCCGGCCATTCGCACATGATTGCGCCGCTTTCTTCATCGATGGCAAAAATTCGCCATGGGTTATAAATATCCCCCAAAGCCGGTTTGTAATTATAGCGGAAGATGGAAGCAAGTGCCTTACGCACCTTTTCCTTTTCAAATATCTCAGGCAGTCCGCACAGATTTCCATGCCACTGCGCAAGAACCTGATCGATTCCGCACCCTTCCGCGATCTGATATTTGATCTGCCCCTTTTCTTCATTCCAGTACTCTTTTGAGGCGTTAAATCGATCCACTGCAGAACGGTCGCACACATCTATCTTCTGGTAAAAATATTCTCCATTGAACAATTCCTTGTTCAAATACGCTTTTCCTCCGGCGGCCAGGGCTCTGTACTCCGCCTCCGCTTCCCCGTCTCCCAATATGGCAGCCATTTCCGCCGCTGCCTCAAGCGCACCCACATAAAATCCCTGAAGCCAGGCATTGGGGCCGAACAGCTCCATATCCAGGGTATGGTGCTGCCTTCCGTCCAGCACTCCCTGTTTTTTCCGATCCCAGGCATCCGGATTTTCTTCGGACCAGGCATAGGCAATGGCTTTCTTAACAGATTCCCATTTTCCTTCCAGCCACTCTCTGTCACCGGATATTTTGTAATCTCTGTAGGTCAGCATAACGCTCCCCAGCTGTCCATCCACACAGGAATGGAATCTCTTTCCCGTGCTTCCGAGAGGCAGGCGGAGACGGAATTCCACCCCGCCGTCATCCTGCTGGCTGTAAGTGAATTCCAGATCCCGTATGCTCCGTGCCAGGGCAGGGAAAAGAAAAGGCAGCGCATAAGCGTAATTCCACACATGGGTACAGGTCCCCTCGCAGCTTCCCACATCGTCAAAGCAGCCTTCCCATCCGTAAAAGGAACCATCCTCCAGCCGCAGGCAGGTAGGCGAACGAAGGATCGCCAGATTGGCCGTAACGGCATCCAGAGCCTCCTCCGGAATGGTGGTGCTGTAAACCGCGTCCATAAAACTCTTCGTTTCTTCCCAAAGGCGCGCCCGGTTTTCAAGTCCGTAGGATGCGCTGGCCCCGGAATCCGCAAAAAGCACCGCATAATAATTCTTCCAGGGCGTACGGTCGCACACATCATAATGGATATTGGAGGTACTGATATCCAGGCCGCTCCAATAATTATTACAGTTCGGCACATTCCAGGTGAGGACATAATGAAATTCCTTCTTCTCCCCCGGACCGATATCCTGTACGGCACAGAGCATTCCCGTATCCTTATAATCCGGAAGCCCTGTCTCATAACGTCTGTTTTTAAGCGGCTGTTCTGAGGCGAACTCCCGCCAGTAGGTTTCCACATGATCCCGCCAGTTTCCGCGGAACCAATACTCCTGGCAGTCCCCTTCTTCTGAATCCGTCGCCAGGGTAAAATCGCTGTACCCCGCATCCCGTTCATCCATCCCATCCGTTGCAAAACGGATTCCCCGGATCCCTTTGTCCTCAAAATAATGATTGCTTGTGTTGGTTCCCTTATTGGGATTGGTTATCACCCCTGCCGCTGTATAACGGATGGGATGATCCGACGTATTCTCCACGATAATATCCGCAAACAGCCCGGGAATGCTGGAATCTTTATCATTTAAGGGAATAAACGGATTATAATACCGGAGCGTGACTTTTCCCGGAAATCTTTCATCCAGGAAGGACAGCTTGGCCGCAGGATATCTTCCCTCAAACACCAGCTCCCGGAAATGCGGCATTCCCAGCATTGTTTTTTCATCCACCTGACCCATATAGGGCTTTTCCAGATCCGAAACAAGAACCCGGGCATCCAGCAGCCCTGTTTCATCCTGCGCCTTGATCGCAAAATGGCTATATCCGTTTCTCGTCCCCATTGCGGGCCTGTTATAAACCTGCCAGTCTATCAGACAGCCGTTTCCCGCAATTCCGATACAGCCGGATCCCAATCCCCCTACCGGAAAGGATATGGTCCGCTGCCTGTCTTTGTAATATGTAAATGTCCCCATAAAACCTCCCTTTTCTCATTCCGATTAACCCTTTTAAGCGCTGCCAAGCACCCCTTCAAGCCAATACCTGTTAAAGGCCTCTCCGTCCACATCCGTAACTGCCCGCACCGGATTTCCCTCCGCAGCCTCCTGAAGGGAATACTCTTCTCCTCCTGCATCCGCCTCAAAGCGGATCCTGACTTCCTCACTGCGAACCAGCCCGAAGCCGGCGGCAACCGCCACTGTCAGCGGATCATAATGAAAATTGCACAGATCCTCCGGCAGGCATGCGCACTGTGCCGCCTGCTCCTCTATAAAACCGGATACCCGCCTCCATTCCCTGGCCTGAAGGGCGAGCAGACGGCAAAGCCCGTCGCCCTTGTCCAGTTCCCTGCAGTCCCTTTCCGACAGATAGGTTTTCAGAGTGGCGGCCACCTCTGCCATGGTAAAGGAAATCCTGTTAAACACCCACTGCGCCGCTTTCTTATCCATATGCAGGTTCCAGTCACTGGAAGGCCCCCACTGAGGCCATCCCTTTTCAGGACGGTGCAGGCAGCCTCCCATAATGAATAAATTATCCCTGTTCAGCCGGCCCGGATAACTCCGGTCAAATTCCGCGATATTGGTCAGCGGCCCGATGGCTACCACCACAGCCCCTTTTTCCAGGCTGTCCCGTATTAAAGGAACCGCCCGGGAACGGTAATCCTCCTTCCTGGGATAACGTTGCCCGAACATCCTTTCCTCATGGGCAAAAGTAAAGCCATAGTCCTTTTCTCCCGACCAGGTGTAATCCGCCCCTCCGGCAACAGGTATCCTTTCCCCCTGCCCGAAACGCCGCAGGATATCTTTCACATAAGTCTCTCTCACGCCTCCCTGCTCCAGACAGGTGGTGATACCGGTTATTTCTATATCCGGATTCCGCATCAGCCAGGCCAATGCGCATAAATCATCCACATCCGCCCCCAGATCCGTATCCAGGTGTATTCGTATTTTCCCCATACTCAATTCACTTCCAGTTCATCGACATCCGGCAGCGGAGGAAGCGGCCTGTGAGGTTCCGTCTGATACCAGTAGCCCACCGATGCGATATCGTCCTGCAGAGGAAGGTAACGCCCCTCGCTCCGCCATCCCAGAGCCTGGATCTCCACATGAAGGTCCTGGTCAAACCGGACGGGATCCGTCAGATGAAAACGGTACATACCGAAGCGCTGCTGGGAACTATACAGGCCATCCGGACGGATGATCTGATGCAGGCCGGAATAAGGACTTGAAAACCGGCAGTATTCCCCTTTGGGATACTCAAAATTCCAGGCGCCGCCGATATAATCCTCCGTACCTGTTCCGCAGATGGTGGGAAATTCTTTGTCGCCGTCCATGAAAAACTTGATTTCCCCTTCTCCCCACCACCGGTTGCTGTTCACTCCCCATGCGAGATAGGTGCCCACATACTGGCCTCTCCCCTCCGCCCCCTGAAGAATCACATGGTTCTTCTTATATTCCAGCGGGTTATCTCTTGAAAACTGGGCATGGAAATAGGGAGCATCCTCCGCCACATGGGTTTGGGAATAGGTGATCTGATAATAAACCACACTCTTTTTATCCGTCAGGTTTTCCAGCGTAATCCGTGCCCCTTTGCGGAAAGGCATCTGCCAATAACAATTCATTCCCCCGTTGGGATTGACACATACCGGAATGGACTGCAGAAGCCCGGGCTCACACCAGCCCATGCAGAAGAAATCACCCAGAGGAACCTCTATGGAAGGATTCTCCTCCTCGTCCCAATACATCCGCAGAATCAGGGAACGCCAGTCTTCATGGGGACAGGTCAGCCAGATATGCTGGATGATGCCGCTTCCCTCGATATCCGCCAGCACCAGAAGTTCTTTTCCCGCGATTTCAACCGAAGGGGAAATTTTCCATCCCTGCCCCAGCTGCCTGGCACATTCCTTTCCGGTCCCTTCCACCGCCATTCCGCCTCTGCCTTTTTCCCCGTGGAAATTTTCCGGGCTGATCGATCTTGTCTTTGCGTCTGCCAGGCTGGTAAGCCCTGACAGCAATGATCCCGTTTCACTCATAAAAATTCCGCCTCCTTTTGTTCTTGTTTTTTCTTATGAAAATGGCTCCTCAGCACAAAGGCGCAAAGCACTGTGACGAAGAGCAGAATCAGGCCATAAAGAAAATAGGTTTTAAGAAGGCCGATTTTCCCTCCCAGCCATCCCCCTACAATATTGCTGAAGGTACAGGCAAGTCCCGTCTGAACCATATAGAACAGAGACTGGCCCGTACCATGCAGCTCCTTGGATAAATTCTCGTTCATGAACATCACACAGCTGTAATACATGATCATATAGGTCACTCCCTGCAGGGACTGCCCCAGAAAAATCCCGGCTATGCTCCCTGTCAGGGGCAGCCAGATCCTTACGGTCATAGCGGCCCCTGCAATGAGCAGCAGATATTCAATACGGATTTTTCTTGATAAGTAGCCAATACAGAGGAGGACCGGTATTTCACCGAGGGCAGAAACGCACATCAGCCGGCCTATAACCGCGTTATCATACCCCATGTCCGTCACTACCAGACCCAGGAAGGAGCCGTAGCAGCCCAGCACAATCTGGAAAACACAGGCGTAAAAAAGAACAAACAGGATTTTTTTATTTTTCAGGACTGTCAGAATACCCGCCTGCTTCTCACACTTATGGGTCTTTACCTCACCGTTCATGAACCGTGTTATGATCAGCATGATCGCCCATGCGGCGGCCGTGATCCCGAAGGATGCGGTGGGATTGGTTTTCAGGTACATTCCCGCAAAAATAACCACCACCGCATAAGCCAGCGTCCCTCCCATTCGGATGGAAGAAAATTTCAGGCCGTTTTCCTGCGCCATATCCACCACGATGGAATCCCCGATAGGCCCTACCGCACAGTTAAAAAAGCTGTAAATGAGCACACATACGGCAAACAGCGCAAAGGTATCCGCCCGGTAATAGCACAGGACGCCCGCCGCCGAACCCACCAGGGCCAGTCGCAGAACTGTCATATGCCTGCCCTTCCTGTCGGAAACCACACCCCAAAGGGGCTGCATGACCAGAGCCAGCAGCGGCCCGATGGCGGAAAGAAGGCCGATTTGAGAAACATCCATTCCCCGGGACCTGTAATATACGCCGATATAGGCGCCGAAGGTGGCCCCCGGTATGTAAAATAAGGCATTAAAGGCAAACAGTGTCCAGAAAATCCGGATGGTCTTTTTATCGCCTCTCATCTATATTCCCCGCTTGTCAGTACTGGTTAGGCATGTCAGGCAGATCTATCCGTATTCCCAGATAGCGGCACGCTTCCTGAATAATGCCGGAATAGCTTCCGTGAATTCCCACCACATGATGGATATAAGGGCCGAAAATGAATTTCTTTTCCCACTTAACCCAGTTATCAGTCTCAATCCAGAGATAGTTTCCGTTGGTAACAGGACCGTCCACCCCTTTTGCTTCTCCGGCAAACATATAATATTCCCCGTGGTTTCCGTCAAACCGCAGCACGGTAACAGGACCGCCTTCCAGTTCATAGAATCCCTTTCCTTCCCGGATGACACAGCCCTTCGCCCCTTCTTTCTTCAGAGCCTTCGCGAAGGATCCGCAGTGCCACAGCAGTTCCGCGTTATCATTCTCCGGATGCCGGATCGTCAGATCCGCCACAAAAGAGGGAGTTTTATATCTGGCGGCTGCAACAGCCATCACGGAGGTTATTGCTGCGTGGACATCATTTTCACAGGCTGCCGGAAGGCCTCTGTCATTCAGATCCCCCAGGATAAAGCAGGGCGAAACCCCGTATTTCTTCCGGAACAGATTCCAGCACTCACAGGAAAGGGCGTTACAGTCATTATCCTCCGCGAAATCCAGGAGCGCCAGTTCAATGGCCGCCAGAGGATACCTGTTTTCCCCCAGTGCGCTGATATCCAGCCCCGCATCCGTCAGGCTCTTCAGAAGCTCCTCCATGCGATCCCTGTCCTCCGCCAGAATACGATCCACACGATCCAGAATCACCGTCGGCTCTCCCGGCACAATTTCAATATCGTACTTTTCCAGAAGCTCCGCTTCATTTACCATAACACTCAGGAATTCCTTCGGCCTGCTGCTGATCCTCGCAATACGCAGGGCGCGGAACGCCTTCACCACGTTTGCCGCAGCCAGGAAATCGGCCAGTTCCTCCCTGAGGATATCACTTTCCAGCTCACAGTTTTCTATGTAAGAAAAAGTAACTCCATAATGCATGAGAAGCTTGGTTGTGGCAAACATGCCGCACTGGCTGTCCGTCGGACGCCATTCCAGCCCGTTGGGATACCCGTCGCGTGGCCCCCAGATGAGGACCGGCAGATTCATGTCCTTCGCAAGCCTGCCCACCGCTTCCTCCTGGCCGAAGTTGCAGTGCGGGAAGATCAGGGCATCCACTTTGGCTGCGGTCAGCTTGTCATAGGCGGCTTCCACATCCCGGTAGGTCATCAGCATGCCTTCCTCATTAATATCTTCAATATCCACCATCTCAAAATCCAGTTCCGCAGCCAGCCAGCGGAACCTTTCCACTATCGCTTTCTTCTGCTTTGTCGTGGTTTCATTGGCAAAGGCCTCCCTCCGTGTGGGGACCAGTCCAACCCTAAGCTGCTTGTTCCTGTTCTTCATAGTTTATTTTACCCCCATGATCGTTTTTACGCAAATTAATTATTCACGAATTTTCCTGTTAAAGGTTATTTCTGTAATACGCCAGACGCTCCTGTGCCTGCGTGTCATCGATAACCCCGGTTTCCAGAAATTCCGCCACTGTCTTTCTGTCCGGAATCCCCGTCCTGCCGCCAAAGCAGGTACACTTAATCGCAGAAACCGCACTGGCAAACCTGGCGCATTCCGGCGCATTCATCCCTTCCAGCAGCCCCACGATATAGGCTCCGTGGAATACGTCCCCCGCTCCTGTCGTATCCCTCACCGGCACCTGAAAGCTTTCCGTCTTAAAGAACCCGTCCTGTTCCGTCAGCCCCACGCTGCCCCTGCTTCCCAGAGTCACGATTACTGTAGACGGGCCTGCTGCCATCAGCTTCCTGCAGCCTGCTTCATAATCCAGCTCCCCGAACATATCCCGGTAGAAAAACTCGGAAGCGATAAATACATCCAGCAAGGGAAGCAGCTTTACAATCCCCTCCTGATAATTGTCCGCATCCATCACGGTTACGATCCCGTGTTCCTTTGCGAAACGGGCCGCCGCCTCACTGGCAGACCTTCCGTTTTCCAGATGCAGATACTTCGCCTTTCCCAGATAGGAATAATCGATCTCTTCCGGCTGCAGTTCCCCGGCCGTCCCCTCCTTGCCGATGAAAATTCTGGTTTTATGCTCCTCTTCCGACAGGGAAAGGCAGAAGGGGCTCGATGTTCCCGGCGCATCCACGATCACCGCCGACGTATCCACGCCATTGTACCGGAAATCTTCGATAACAAATCTTCCTCTGTGATTCTCCCCTACCTTGGCGATGATACCGGCACGCCGTCCCAGCCTTGCCGCCGCAGCCATGGCCGTGGCCACCTTTCCTCCTCCCTGGTAAAATGCTTCGTTGGCGCCGGCGGCCCCATCCAGCCCGGGCATTTTGCTCACATTGATCACCATGTCATAATAGGGTACCCCAATACCGACCACCTCCATGGCCCTGTTTGTTTCCATATCCATAAAACGCCCTCTCTTCCCGCATTCTACAAGGTAAAATGATAAGGATTAATTCTGGCGATCCGGCCTCTCACAAATTCAATAACCTCTTCCCCTGCTTCTTTGTAATGATCCAGAATAAAACCATCCTCTCCCATGTGGGCCGCCACACAGTTTTTACATTTTTCAAAGAATTCCGTACCGATGTTCACTTTGTTGATTCCGTATTTGACCGACTCAATCATCTGCTCCGCAGGAATGCCGGAACCGCCATGAAGCACCAGCGGCACATCAATGGTTTTGTTAATTTCATCCAATCTTCTGATATCCAGATGAGGCTCACATACATAATGTCCGTGGCTGTTTCCGATGGCAACGGCCAGGGAATCCACATGCGTCCTTTCCACAAAATCCTTCGCCATCTCCGGCTTGGTATATAGCTCCTCGTTGCAGAAGTCCTCCTTCCGGCTTCCCTGCCCCACCGTTCCCAGCTCCGCTTCCACATCAATTCCCAATATATGGGCACACTTTACCACGCTGGCCGTAACCTCCAGATTTTCCTCAAAGGGCCGTGCGGAGCCATCGTACATGATGGAAGGAAAGCCAGCCGCAATTCCTCCTACCGCCACATCATAGGATTTGCCGTGATCCAGATGGACTCCTACCGGCACGGATGCCTGTTTTGCCAGATCCACGGCGATGCCCGCCATAGTACTGAAAGGGATGAAGGAACTCATATCCGGATAAAACATCAGCAATACCGGCACCTGTTCCCTTTCCGCCGCCTTCACCACCCATTCGGCAGACTGGAAATCAAAAACATCAATAGCGGCGGCAGCAAAACGATTTTCATCCGCCATTTTTAAAATATCCCTTACTCTTACTAATCCCATACAATCCTCCTCTTCTCCGCCGGAACCTTCTTCCGTTTCCGCGGTCACCCATTTACTGTTACTTTTGTTTCTGTGCTTCTCTCACCAGCAGGCCTTCCTCACCGGGAGGGGATCGCAGGTCTGCGCCATCCGGTCGCACATCGTTTCCAGGAGGCGCATTTTCACCTCCGCCAGTCCGGGATCCTGATAATGGTTTTTCCTCTCCAACGGCTTTTCCTCCAGATCATACAGTTCTCCGCCTGCCGTTTTCCCCATATCGCCATGCACCCTGACCAGCTTGTAGCGTCCGTCACATACCATGGTGGCGAAGGCCAGCGGATCCCTGTGGTTGATATTGCTGTTATAATACTCGCTGTAAACACTGCTTCTGTGAGTATGCAGGTCCGTTTCCCCTGTGAGCAGCTTCCAAAAGGATTTTCCCTGAAAACCTTCAAAGACGGGGAGCCCTGCCGCTTCACACAATGTGGGAGCCAAATCGGTGAGCTCCACCAGTGCCCTGCTTCTGCGCCCTCCCGGTATTCTGGCGGGCCAGCTGATAATCAGCGGCACATGGACATTATTTTCATAGAAATAAGGCCCCTTCAGGTACATGCCGTGATCCCCCAGATTCTCCCCATGATCCGAGTGGAACAAAATCAGCGTATCCTCCCTCTGCCCGGACTTATCCAGGTAATCAAGCAGCCTGCCGACCTGCTTGTCAATCAGATCCACCATAGCCCAGTAAGCGGCTTTGATAAGCCTGTGATCATGATCGTTCATGTTGTCATACATGTAATAACCTTTGGTATCATAAGCCCCCTCATGATCCTTTTGCTGGAAAACCGGCTTTTCAGCAAGCTCGCCCTCTTCATAATTGGGCAGGGGAAGCTGTTCCAGCTTATCAAGATAGCGTTCCAGATAATCGGCGGGCGGATCAAAGGGATGATGCGGATCAAAGCAATTCAGGGAAAACATCCAATCCTTTCCGTATGTCCGGGCCGTTTCCATGAATGCAATAGCTTCATCCGCACACCAGGCAGTCTGATGCCATTTTTCCTCCACCCCTGTCTGTACATAGGGACAATCCTCCCTGTCGGGAGTGATATAATCCCTTCCGTTCTGCAGAAGGAACTGATTATAAGCATTGGAGGGCCAGTTTGTGCCATGATGGGGCTGCGGGTGGTGTGACCATCTGAACACATGATACCCGTCATCAATCCGCGGTTCTTCCAGTCTTCCCGTATCCGGATGGCAGGCGGACAGATGCAGCTTCCCGGCCAGTCCGCAGTAATATCCTCTGTCAGCCAGCATTTTGGGAAACAATCTTTCTCCGGCGTCTATATCCTGTCCATTCTGCCTGGGGCCGCAGGTTCTCGGATAACGCCCTGTGAGAAAGCTTCCCCTGCTGGGCGCACAGACAGGACTTTGGGAATAGGCATTCTCGAACACCACCCCTTCGGCTGCCAGCCTGTCCAGATTGGGCGTGCAGACCCATTCATTTCCCATACAGCCCAGGGTATCCGCCCTCTGCTGATCCGTACAGATCCATAAAATATTCAATTTTTTCACCGGCTTTCTTTTCCATTTTATTTGTACCCATCGATACTTTGATTATATAATTTACACATTAATTTTCAATATATTAAATTAATACTATACATTTTATATGCAAAAGCCTCTTTTAATACATTTTTAATGTAATTATAGCTTGCAATAAACATCTTTTCCTTTTATACTTTGTTTATATCAACAAACGGCGCAGGAGCAGAGTCCTGCCTGCCGCTTCCTTCTCATTTAAAGGAGCACTGCCTATGAACATGGAAGCAAAACATTCCGAAGAAATCAAAAATAAAAAAGACATCGTCATGGATTTGTCCGATACGGAAACCACTGCCAAAATATGCAGGGCCCTGTCATCGGAAACCCGTCTGGAAATACTGAAATGTCTGGTAGCCAAATCCATGACTATCAGCGAGCTTGCGGAAGCTTTTTATCTTCCCATGTCCTCCATGTGTCTCCATATCAAAACCCTGAAGGAAGCCAACCTGATAACCGTCATCCCCAAACCGGGCATGCGCGGTTCTCAGAAATTGTGCGGTATTAAGACCGCCAATGTCTCCCTGGACGTCTTTGCCCATGTGAGCAAAATCACCCGCAAGCCTCCTGTGTTTGTAAACATGCCCATCGGCCATTACTGCAACTGTGAAATATCACCGCCCTGCGGCATCGCTTCCGCTGTCTCCTATCTTTATTACGAAGACACTCCTTATGGCTTTTACTCTCCCGACCGCACGGACGCTTCTCTCCTGTGGTTTACAAAGGGGTATCTGGAATACCAGTTCTCCAACTATTCCCTGCTTCAGGATAAACCGGCGCAAATCGAATTTTCCTTTGAGGCATGCTCAGAGGCTCCCGGCTATAACAATAACTGGCCTTCTGATATCACCTTTGAACTCAATCATAAAAAGGTGGTCACTTTTCTTACCAAAGGAGATTACGGCGGAAGAAAGGGAATATATAATCCCAGCTGGTGGAGCGAATCCAACACACAGTTTGGAGAGTACAAAAAAATTCACGTGACCCATCACGGCTGTTACATGGACAACCAGAAGGTCTCCGATGAAACCATAGAAAGCCTGGGCCTGCTGGATAATTACTATTTCTCCTTCATACTGAAGGTAGCCGATGACAGCCAACATATAGGCGGCATGAACCTGTTCGGCAAGCACTTCGGTGATTATGCCCAGGATATCGTTATGAAAGTGGAATACGAAAACAGCTGACCGGCCCGGAAAGGAAACCCCTATGTTTAATCAGGACAGTACACTTATGACAATATTGAATAAAGCGGCCGATATGGTGGTGCTCAGCGTGCTGTGGTGCCTCTGCAGCCTTCCCTTACTCACTCTGGGAGCCTCCAGCGCAGCCCTTTACCATACCGCGGTAAAGGTTATCCGGCAGAACCGGGGATACGCTTTTGCCGACTTCAGGGACTCCTTCAAAGGCAGCCTGAGGCAGACATTTCCCTTTACTGTACTGCTTGTTCTTGTCTATGTCTTATTCGGCGCAACCTGTTATGTATGCTGGCAGAATCCGGACAGTATCATTGCCGGCATATATGTATTTTTTTCCGTGTTTTCCATTCTTGTCTGTCTGGCCGCACAGATTCATGGGTTTGCCCTTTCCGGACGTTTCCGGCTGAACCGGCGTGAACTGTTTACCCTGATTGTCAGGCTTACCTTCCGGCATCCCTTTAAGAATTTCCTTCTTATATGTATATTTGTTTTTGCTGTGGAGCTGGCGATTTATTATCCGCCTCTTCTGTTCATCATTCCTGCGGGTTCCTTCTGGCTCTCCTCTTTCATACAGGAGCCTCTGTTCAAAAAGTACATCAATTATGAAGAGGATAATGATATCTCTGCGGTTTAAATGGAAAAAGCCGGCTCCACGCCGGCTTTTTCTGATATTATCTCGTAGGCTCTACGGATAAGACATCTCCGTCTATTTTCATTTCATCAATTCTGGCTGACCGGGTATCTTCCGGTATACCCGAATCATTACGGAAGGCTTCACTTCCATAGTCCCGTCCATGATATACAATATAGCATTTCCCGTTATCAAAGATCACGCTGTTGTGTCCCATGCCTTCTACAAAATCATTTTTGGAAAGCAGAGGCGAATAGGTGTTATCATCGGGATACTTTTTCCAGTCAAGAGTTCTCAAATCCGCATCCGGAGCTCCATGGGCCACACTGTAGCCGATGAAATAAGTGGGATTCTGGTGGCAGGCGCCGGAATACATCAAATAATGGGTATTTCCGACGCAGAAATAAAAGGCGCCCTCAATAGTATGCCAGTGCTGTCCTTCCTTAAAGCGATCCCTTTGATATATTTCCTCATCCAGAGTGGGTCGGATCACGCAGACCGGATTGCCCTCCAACGTAAGGGGATCCGTCATTTTATCGCACATTACCACCGTCCCTACTCTCTCCGCCTCATATTCATTTACACAATAGAAAAAATACATTCCGGAAGGAGTGACGACCGCATGGGGATCGATGGAAAAAGGCGGAAGCAGATTTTTAACCAGCCGGAATTCCCCTTCCGGAGAATCCGAGACTGCAACCCGCATAGTCTGGCCGTGCTCATCTTCATCATCCTCGTCCATGCTTGAGTAATACATATAATATTTCCCGCCGAGCTCCACCACACAGGGAGCCCAGCAATTTTTCTGTCCTGTCATGTCCAGACAGCATCCTCTGTATTCCCAGCCTTCCATCAGGCTGTCGCTGCTGTAGAGCTGCGGGCCGGAAGGACCGGTGGCATAAATATAATATTTACCGTTTGAGGCTTTCATCATATAGGGATCTGCCTGCCCCAGAGGCGCGGGATCATGCAGCTTTCGTTTATATAGTTTCATGGTTCCTTTTCCTTCCTGTATTTATTTCACGGAACTGTCAATCTGCCCTTCTATAATATATTTCTGAAGGAACAGATAAAGCAGAATAACGGGCAGCAGCCCCAGCGCACACGTCGCACAGGCCTTGGGCAGATTTCCTACGCCATTTGTCCTGTTAAATGCCGACTTGATCACAAGGATAATGGTGAATTTCGACTTATCCTGCAGCAGGTACATGGGCATCAGGTAATTATTCCAGCAGCCTGTTGCAGACATAATAATTCTGGTAACGGTCACGGCCTTCAGCTGAGGCATAATGATCTGGGTGAAGGTACGGATTACGCCTGCGCCATCAATGGCGGCCGCCTCATCCAGCGCCGTGGGAATGGAAACCACAAAGTTGACATACATAAACATGGTTCCCGGGATCCCTCCTGCCGCGGACAGCAGAGCCAGCCCGTAAAGGGTATTGGTCATATGGAATTTAACCATCAGGCCGTATGTACCAACCAGCAGCGCCACACTGGGAATCATCATGATACCCATATTCAGGTTACGGATCGATTCCGAAAGCCTGCCGCTGCTTCTTGCAAGCCCATAGGCCGCCAGCGCAGCGAGCACGATTTCAAGCGTTACCGTTTCCACCACAAGAATAATGGAGTTCTTAAAACCCAGCCATAAATCACCGCTCTTTAATACATCTGCGTAGTTTTGCAGATTCCAGGCCGCCGGAAGGGACAATTTCGATCCCAAATCCTGCAGCGTACGAAATGACAGGTTAAGCATGATATAAATAGGCAGCAGATAAATCAGTATAAGCAATACCGCCACAAAATAGCACCACCATACGGAGCGGGTATTCGGCCCCTTGCTTTTCTTAAGCTTTCCTTCCATCAATACTCCACCTCCTTCTTACGCAGATAAGCGTTGACAGGCAGAGCTACAATCATAATGATAAAGAAAGTCATGATACCCACTGCAGAAGCATATCCCGCCTTCTCATCATTAAAATACAGCTGGGAGATATAGAAGGATAGGGACATGGACTTTCTGTTGGGGCCGCCGTTTGACATCGCCACAATGGCATCAAACAACTTAAAACCGCCTATCAGGTTGGTTACCACTGCTGTTGTGATGGAGGGAATCAGCAGGGGAAGTGTTACGTGGACAAATTCTTTTACCCTGTTCGCGCCGTCCAGCTTTGCCGCTTCCTTATACATGGAAGGAATATTCTGAAGGCCTGCCAGATAAATGATCATACAAAGCCCCATATACTGCCAGGAATTGGCGAGGGTAATCATAAGTGTGGAGGAAAGGCCTGTTTTCATCCAATAAACCGCAGGAATGCCGATAAGGCCTAACAGTTCATTAAATACGCCGCCTTCTGCCTGTACAAAATAATATAATATCTGCCCCATAATAAATGCGGAAATCATGATAGGCATATACAGGATAACTCGTACACCATTTCTGCCCTTGAACTTGTTATTCAGAAACAATGCGGCTGCAAGGCCGCCTACATTCTGGACAAGAGTGGAGCCAAAGCCATAAATAAATGTATTCAGAGTCGCTCTCCAGAACAAATCATCTTTGAACAGATTCGCAAAATTCTTCAGGCCGTACCAGCGCATGTTCTGCGAATATCCATTCCACTTAAAGAAGGATATCCGAATCGCATTTACCAGAGGAGCTGCAATAAATAAAATCATTAAGGCCAGAGCCGGAATAGTCAAAGAGAGATAGATCCACTTTCTTTTTTTCAAAATAAAACCCCCTTTATCAAAACAGGTGAGATGGCATTGCCACCCCACCATCGTTTCAGATTTCTTTCAGTTGTTCTCTCTGTTTAACTATTTCAGCCTTCTTTAGCAGCTTCATACAAATCCTGATAGTTCTCAAGCAGATATTCAATTACCGCATCCTGGCCTTTTTCACTGGGGTCATCAAAAAGCATATTGCTGGCATTTCCGAAAATCGGCCACATACCGGACGGCATATACTGTCTGTCCCAAAGGTTCTCATAGAAAATATCACAGTCCGCACATTTCTCTTTCATATCCTGGAATACCTTCAGACCATAACCATCATCAATATCCATGGTGGATTTCAGACAGCTGATTTTGCCTGTTGCGGCATTCATTTCTTTCGCTACCTCCGGACGTGCCATATACTCTAAGAACAGTTTGGCTGCATCCACATTCTTTGTGTCTTTCCAAATACCAAAGGTATCTCCTTCTCCAATACCAACATGCTCTTTACCGCCTTCTTTTGATGCAAAAGAGGGAAGGAAAATAAAGTTGGCATCCGGATTAAGAGTAAGGCAGGTAAGCATTACGGAAGGGTCATTTCCCAAACAGAACGCGCCCTTGCCTGCTGCAAAACGTTCGGTCAGGTCAGTATCCACCAGTGTGAGGATATCATCGAAGTAATAGCCGGATTCAATCCAGCCTGCCATATACTTAATCAGAGAAGCCTTGTAGTCCTGCCAGTCAAAAGAACCGTCCAGCATAGCCGCAGAATCCTGGAACATTTCTCCTTCATAGCTCACAAAGGTTCCCGCATAGTTTGCAAGGAGTCCGGGATTGGAAAGCACACAGATAGGGGTAGTTCCGCTCGCTTTCACCTTCTCACATGCCTCTGTGAAATCATCCCATGTATGGATGGTATAAGGATCCACTCCTGCCGCGTCACAAACATCCGTATTTACCAATGTTCCGTTAATCAGTTCGGAAATCATCAGGACATAAATCGCTCCGTCATCATCCTGGATAACGCCCAGCGCGGAATCATCATAATCCGAAACCCAGGGCTGATCCTGCAGATTCATCAGGTATTCCTTATAACGCAGGATGGACCATCCATGTGTCTGGAATACATCGGGAAGCTCATTTGCCGCCATACGTGTTTTTAAGGTGTTTTCATAATCCGTACCATACTCGGCTACATTAACCGTACATCCATACTCTTCTTCAAACTTGTCTACCAGACCCTGGAACGTGGTCGCCTGATCACCGGTGTAAGTAACCGCAACCTCCAGCGTACTTCCGCTGATATCCGTACCTTCCGCCGCAGCACCTTCCGCAGGCGCAGCCTCAGGAGAAGCGGATTCCTTAGCCGGTTCGGAGGCAGCAGGTGCATCAGTTTTTACCCCCCCCCACATGCTGTAAGCGACAGAACCATAGCTGCTGACAATAGTACAGCTCCCAGTCTCTTCATAACCAGTTTCCTCCTTTACTTTGTTGAATTAACAGTTTCTTTTTGAGTTTACTTACTTTTCGCATCTTCTTTATTGCATATTTGTTGTATCTATATTGCTTGTCCGCCTTCTTTTTGAATGTCTGTACAGCAAATATTTCAACCATTATTTCTTTTGTTCGGTCAATAAAAATAATCATTTTGACTATATGACAGCGCTATCACTTTTGTCGAAGCTGTTATTTATGCACTTATTATATATTGTTATCCGGTGTTTTTCAATGTTTATTATTTAATTTGTACAAAATATATGTACCAAGTACTTTTAGTACATTTTTTCTGTAGTTATAAATAAGATGTCCATCAGATATAACTGTATTTTTAAATAGTACCGTTATAAAAATCCTTTCTGCATTCTTCGCAATAGTCTTTTGTACAGCAAAAGACGGCTGTGGGGAAACAGCCGTCTCTTCGAACAACACTGTGATATTTGCTTACTCCGTCTTCAATACATAAGAGGCCTCACCGCTGAATCCTCTTTCTTCCAGCTTTTCATCCTTCCATACCGCTGTAATCTCATATATTTTATCCGGCTTTACTTCTATGAAGAAGGCTTCCTCATAGACCTTTTCATAATTCGGCTTTGCCTCAACATTTCCTTCATCGGCAGCATCCCATTCACTGACCAGAAGGCTGTCGGGAGACGCTTCACTTGAGACAAGATAAGACACGAAGTCAATCCCGTTATAATCCGGCAGTTTCACTTTTTCCTCACCGCCTGCCCCTTTATCCAGAGGATGGACACCGCAGGCCACCATACTTGTCGTTTCCCCATTGTCCAGATAGCTCCATGAATAATTTCCGGACTGCAGTTCAATCCGGTCCATCGTGCTGGATAAGGCATCGGACAGGTAAAGCTTCGGCGCGCTTGTAAGGAAAGGAATCTCCTCTTCCTCCGTTTCCTGCAAAGAGGCTTCTGCTGGAATACTTTCTTCCACAGTGCCAGGAGCGGTTTCCATCTTACCTGTTTCTGTTGTTTCCATCGCATCTGTCTCTGTTACTTCCGGTATTTCCGTACGGCCGCAGGCCATGAGAGTCAGCATAAGCACGAATACAATAATAATAGAAAAATATCTTTTCATAACAAACCTCCCGGGTAAATCCCTATTCTTACCTCATCCTTTTTACCGGCTTATCCCTAAAATCTTCAATATTTCATCATGCGGACGATCCGTATCCGCCTGAAAAACAGCTATATGGTCTAAGTCCCTGCTTCTGTCCGTAAACGCCGGAAATAAAAATCCACACTCCGGATCCCCCGGCTCATATTCTCCCTCCAACGGACAAATGGCACAAATCATATATTCAAAAACCTCCTCCGACTCCCACAGCCCCACTTTATCAGCGGCCTTCAAAGGGATATCATAACGGCCATGGAAAACCAGAATGGCATACTCCGAATCCGAACGATAGCTTTCCATCACAATATCATAAAATGTATCCATCAGGGCATCATTTTTCAGACCGCACTCATTCATTGTCATGAGCAGCTGCCACATGCTCCCCGGCTTCTGCATACTCTGGGGGATTTCGTATTTCTTAAGGTTTACATTTGTTTCTGAATAGGGAATCGCCTTTGCCAGCTTCAGCTTTTTCGTTTTTTCCGCTGCGGACAGCTTCAGGAAGTTCGTGTTGAAGCTCCCCTCAAAGTCACCATCCTTATCTATATAGCATCCGGCTATTCTTGAAAAAGATGTCCGGGCAAGGGTCATCCGCCTGGTCAGTTCCAGCATGTCTTCTCTGTTTATCATGTTATGTATTCCTTCTCTGCTATTTTCATGTACAGCCGCAGGCATGTGCTTTACTTCATTATACCTCACAGAGTATGCAGGCGGCAACATCTTCTGCCTGATGGCTATGAAAACATGGAAGAAACATGGAAGAATATAGTATAATCAAAAAGATTTGTTTGAAAAAACAGAGGATTACCCGTGAATAGAATGGATACAGATAACGAAAGGTGGCAGACATAATGAAAAATATTTTTACTTCTATTTTGATACTGGTATCAGTAGTTTCCTTTTCCGCCTGTAATTTTACGAAATTTGACGGCAGCCGTACAGGAAACGAAAGCCAGCTTATTATGCAGTATGATGTATTGAATATGACAGATTCCCAGAAATTGAAATTGGCGGTGGGTGATATTCTCCGTTTTGATGTTGTCAGCCAGTCGGGAAGTGTTGATATTCAGCTTCAAAAAGGCGAGGAAGATCCGATATATGAAGGCACCGATATTCCAACCTCAGCCTTTCAGGTAGTCATACAGGAGGATGGCACCTATACTGTTTCTGTGACAGGGAAAAAGGCAAAAGGAAGTGTGTCTGTTATTAAGGAAGATGCCGAAGACAGCACCGCGGGGGCCGATGAACCGGTGAGCGAAATGGAATAAGGAGAATGCATCAGCCAGAGCCTTAAACTACAAAAATTAAGATTAAGTGGCAGCTTCTTCTGATGAAGAAAGCTGTCATTTATTTATTAAGAATTTTCAAAATGTCAAAAAGATTCTCTTAAAGAAGAAGCCCTTTAAATTCCCCTGTAAACCGTCTACAGGAGGATAGAAAGGGTCTTCTTGCAACTTATTCAATATAATCTTTTACTTTCTGTTCGTAACCAGACTGTTTTACCAGTCTTTTATCTTTCTCCGCCTATTTAGAAAAAACAACCCTGTACCTTACCATTCTTCGCCCTCTGCATACTCTTTACATTCATCGATAGGTTCTTTGCTACCAGCAATAATAGATTCTGCAAGTCCTAGTACAGAATTAAGATAAATCGTCTCCTGAATATTTTTCCAATCAGCTTCGGAAATCAACACAGCATTATTTCCATTTTTTCCAGTAATCGTAACTGGATCAGAATTCATATTTACGTCCGTTATCAGTTGATAAATGTTTTTTCTTGCATTTGTCGCATTAAGCGTTATGATATTTATCACACCTTCTGACTATATTATATCGTACGTTTTTGCGTACATCAATATAGTATATACAACCACCTCACAAAATCTTCCAATAAGCCACACTACCCTGCAACAAACCAGCTATTTCCCCGGCAAATCCTATATTTCACCCAGATCGTAAGGCGTTGCCTGGTAAACATAGTAATTCAGCCAGTTAGTATACAGATCATTACAATGGGATCTCCAAAGCATGGTCGGACGCTGTGTACAATCATCCTCCGGATAATAATTGAGCGGAACCTGAATAGGCAGATTCTTCTCTTTATCACGCATATATTCATTATGGAGCGTATATCTGTCATATTCCGGATGCCCCATTACAAAAATCTGCCGGCCCTCTCCGGCCATGGCGAGAAGCACGCCGGCCTCCTCCGATTCCGCCATAACCAGCAATTCCCTGCAGGCATGGATTTCTTCGGCGGGCACAGTGGTATGCCGGCTGTGCGGTATGTAAAAATAATCGTCAAAGCCTCTTACCAACGGGACTCTCCGATTGGATACCTTATGGGAAAATACACCGAAAAGCTTTTCCGGAAGCAGGACCTTATTTAACCCGAAATGATAGTAAAGACCCGCCTGGGCTCCCCAGCATATATGGAAGGTGCTGGTGACATGGCTCTTTGACCATTCCATGATTTCGCAGAGCTCCGGCCAGTAATCCACCTCTTCAAAGGGGATCTGTTCCACGGGTGCCCCTGTGATTATAAGGCCGTCATACTTATGCGATTTCAATTCATTAAAGGTATTATAAAATTTATTCAGATGCGTGGGTGAGGTATTCAGCGAGGTATGGCTGTTCATCTTCATGAAAGTCACATCAACCTGCAGAGGCGTATTCGACAGGGAGCGCAGGAGCTGAAGCTCCGTATCCTGCTTCACAGGCATCAGATTAAGGATGCAGATTTGAAGAGGGCGCATATCCTGATGCTGCGCCCTGTATTCATCCATGACAAAAATGTTCTCATCTTCCAATATCGCCCTTGCAGGCAGATCACTTTGTACTTTAATTGGCATCCCTTATACCTCCATATCCAAATATTGTCTCATAAAATCTTCTTCCGTAACGATAGGAACTTCCAGTTCCTTTGCCTTTTTATTCTTGGAGGAATTGGACGCGATGTCGTTGTTAATCAGACATGTGGTTTTGCCGGTAACGCTTCCTGTCACCTTTCCTCCTCTGCTTTCAATCAGCTCCTTCAATGCGCTTCTGCCGTCAAAATGCTCCAGGCTTCCGGTTACTACAAAAACCTTTCCCTGCAGGGTCAGCGCCGATTCGTCCACTTCTATCTGCTCTATCTCAAGCTCCTTCAGAAGCTTTTTCATATTTTCCCTGTTTGTTTCAGACTGCCAGTAATCATGGAAGGTTCCCGCAATCACTCCTCCGATGCCGTCAATCAGACTCAGTTCTTCCACATCGGCCTGCATCATGCGTTCCAGATCATCATGATATTCCCGGCAGAGCATTTTGGCATTCGCGAGGCCGATATTGGCTATTCCGAGACCGTAAATCACTCTGGGCAGCGTGGTTTTTCTTGCTCTTTCCAGGCTTTCCATGAGATTCCGGAAGGATTTTTCCCCGAACCCTTCCATTTCAATGATCTCTTCCTCATATTTCCCCAGGTGGAACAAATCCGCAAACGTATGAAGATATCCTCTTCCCAGGAATTTTTCCAACGTAGCTTCCGACAGCCCGTCAATATTCATGGCGTCGCGGCTCACAAAAAGTGTAAAAGCCTTCAGCTTTTTGGCATCACAGTCCGGATTGGTACAGTACAGAGACTGTACGTCATTCACCTGCTCTATCTTCGTTGCCCCTCCGCACACCGGGCAGGTATCCGGTATGGGCAGCGTATCGCTGCCGGTGAGGTTTTCCGCAATCTGCGGGATTATCATATTGGCCTTATAAACGGTTATACGGTCACCGATTCCCAGCTTCAGTCCTCTGACAATACTGATATTATGGACACTGGCACGGCTCACCGTTGTTCCCTCCAGCTCCACCGGGTCAAAGATGGCAACCGGATTAATGAGTCCCGTCCTGCTCGCGCTCCACTCTATCTCACGCAGCGTGGTTTCCGCCGTTTCATCCGCCCACTTAAACGCGATGGAATCCCTTGGGAATTTAGCCGTCCGTCCCAGGGAAAGGCCATAGGCGATATCATCATAAATCAATACCAGACCATCCGAAGGAACCGAATAGCCTGCCACCTTATTTTCAAACTCTTCCACAGCGGACAGAATGGTATCGCTGTCCACTTCTTTAAATTCCACAACCTCAAAGCCCAGCTTCTGCAGAAATAAGAACTGTTCCTTTCGGGAATTCTGAAAATCCGCATCGTCCGCCTTTACAAGCGCAAATGCAAAAAAGCGGACATTTCTCTGTGCGGTAATCTCATTATTCAGCTGTCTCACCGAACCGGAGCAAAGGTTCCTCGGATTTTTGTATCTGGCATCGGCATCCTCAATCTGTTCATTTATTTTCCGGAAATCCTCATATGTGATAACCGCTTCTCCGCGAAGCACCAGTTCTCCCTTAAAGGGTATGGACAGAGGGAGGTTCACAAACACTCTGGCATTTCCGGTAATCACTTCCCCGATTTCCCCGTTTCCTCTGGTTACCGCCTTAAACAGCTGTCCGTCTCTGTAGGTAAGTACAATTGTCAGGCCATCCAGCTTCCAGGAAAGCAGTCCCTTCTGTTCTCCCAGCCAGTCTCTCAGGTCTTCCCTGCTTTTCGTTTTTCCCAGGGAAAGCATGGGACTTTCATGCCGCTCCTTAGGCAGTTCGTCAACCGCCTCGTAGCCAACGCTGACCGTGGGGCTTCCCGCCATAACAGTGCCTGTCTCTTCCTCCAGGGATACGAGTTCATCATACAGCTTATCATATTCATAATTGCTCATAATTTCCCTGTCCTGGGCATAATAAGCCCTGGACGCTTCATTTAATATTGCAATCAGTTCCTTCATTCTTGCAGTCTTATCCATCTCCTGCGAATCTCCTTTAATCTCCGTCTGTCACATTTTTTCAGGAATTCAGCTGCCCGTAGAGTTCATCCAATTCCTCTGCTGTCAGCAGACGGTAATTTCCCGGTTTCAGCTTCCCAATGGTAATATTGGCCACACGCACCCGTTTTATTCCCTGAGCGTCAAATCCCAGGGCACGGCACATTCGCCTGATCTGTCTGTTCAATCCCTGGGTGAGTACGATCCGGAAAACAAATTTTCCTTCTTTTTCCACCTGGCAGGGACGGGTCTGTACATTGAGCTCTTTCAGAAAAACACCTTCCGCCATTTTCTGCAGAAAGGTATCTGTTATCGGCTTATTCACCCTTACCAGATATTCTTTTTCATGGTAATTGGCAGCCCTCATCAGGCCATTGATCAAATCACCGTCATTTGTAAGGAGAAGAAGTCCTTCCGAATCCTTGTCCAGCCTTCCTGCATAGGTAACCCGGATAGGATAATCAATGGCATCACGTATGGTCTTTTCCGCATATTTATCTTTTTCCGTACAGGTAACTCCCACCGGCTTATAATAAGCAAGGACAACCTTTCTGTCCTTTTTATCCAGCGGACGGCCGTCCACCGTTATGTCATCCATCTCGGAAATACGCATTCCCATCTGTGCGGGGACGCCGTTTACAATAACTCTTCCCGCTTCTATCATCCGATCCGCCTCTCTGCGGGAACAAATCCCGCAGTCGGCCAGATACTTATTTAAACGCTCTTCCTTTTTACTATCGTTCATATTTTCCTCATTTCGTATTCATTGAAAACAGGCGCATAATACCCGCTGCCTGCGGCGGGGTATTTGACTTGTATTATACACTACCTTTTTTTCCCATGCAAATAAATCCTCATCGGATAGTTCCGCAAGCCATCTTTTCCCCGGAATCACCGGAAGGCTGGGATCGGTAATCATCGGCCATGGAATGTATAATCACCGTTTTCCCCTTCACCTGTTCGGGTGTAAAGCGTTCCGTATAAAATGCCGTCCAGGCCCTGCCCCTGTTCCCTTCCAGCACAGGCATATCACCTGCATGGGCAGGATGGGGACAGTTATCCGGATTATAATGCGTTCCGGCATCCGCAAAGGGATCCGTATCATTCCCGGTGCATGCCGTTCCTTCATGGATATGAAATCCATAAAATTTCCCGCCGCAGGGTTCACCCGTATCCGGCAGCCCGGAAATATCCACCATCACAATTGTCCCATCCATTAAATCATAAAAGGTAACAAGCCCCTGCACATCCGGATAGTGTTCCGATCCTTTCACATGGGCAAAGGCTTTCGGCTGATTTGCCAGAAATCTGAGAATTCCATCTGTCATTAATTGCAGCATAAGTTTCCTCCATAAACAAAAACTCTTTTTAAAAGGTATTCCGTCCCGGTTCCTGTTTATGAAAGATATCTTAAAAAAATAAGCTGCCGTCAGGCTATTTCCCGATGGCAGCTTTCCCATTACCCATATAATTAACCGATACGTCTGTCCTTTTCCCTGCGGGCTCCGCCTTCTGCCTGACGGCGGCCGGAACTGTAATTGTGTCCGCTTCTGCCGTCTTTTCCGGAAGCCGTATCACGGTATCTGCGTCTCTCACCGCTTCTGTCTTCAGAAAAACGCTGACGCTTGCCGTCGGAACTTCCCGCACCTCTGCTTCTGTTCCTTCCGTCTCTGTCCTGACGTCCATTACTGAAGTCACGGCTGCCCCTGGAATAGCTTCTTCTTCTTTCGGGAACCATCTCCGGTATTTCCTGAGGCTCTTCACCCATCTGAAGCTTCAGGAATGCCGCCGCCAGCTCCGCAGCGCTGTAGTCACTGTCTTCCAGCTTTCTTTCCACCATCTCGGTCAGGTTCTTAAAGGAATCCCCTTCCAGAAGATCGAAGGCTGCACGAAGCGCTCTTTCCGCCTTTATGGAAACAATATCTGCCGCAGACGGAACTTTTCTTTCCTGAATCGTGGTCTTACAGCTTTTTTCGATATCTCTGAGACGGTACATTTCCCTGTTGGAAACGAAGGTAAAGGAACGTCCTTCTCTTCCCGCTCTTCCGGTACGTCCGATACGATGCACATAATATTCAATATCCTGAGGGAGGTCATAATTAAATACCGCTTCCACATCATCCACATCAATACCTCTGGCCGCCACATCTGTAGCGATCAGGATCTGCAGATTGCCGCCGCGGAAACGATTCATCACCGTATCCCTCTGGTTCTGTGAAAGATCACCATGCAGGCCCTCTGCCGCATAGCCTTTGCCCTTCAGTGTTTCGGTAAGTTCATCCACCATTCTCTTGGTGTTACAAAAAATAAGGGATCTCTGTATACTGTAATAATCCAGAAGGCGGCTTGTTACCTCCACCTTGATCTGGCTGTTAACCCGGTAATAATACTGCTTTACGAGCGGAATTGTCAGTTCCTGTCTGGTCATTTTCAAATAGGTTGCATCCTGCTGATAGGTATTTGTAATTTCCAGAATAGGTTTGGGCATTGTTGCTGAGAATAATGCCGTCTGATGCTCAGAGGGAATCCCCTGAAGAATAGTCTCAATATCCTCACGGAAGCCCATGTTCAGCATTTCGTCCGCTTCATCCAGGACTACCATATTCACCTGATCCATCTTCAATGTATGGCGGCGCATATGATCCATAACACGTCCCGGGGTCCCGACAATAATCTGGACACCGCTCTTTAATGCCTTAATCTGGCGGTTAATATCCTGCCCTCCGTAAATAGGCAGAATTCTGACTCCATGCATATATTTGGCAAACCGGTGCATCTCATCCGCCGCCTGAATTGCAAGCTCCCTGGTAGGACACAGAATCACTGCCTGCAGGTTTCTGTTATCCGGATCTGTATTCTGTATAACAGGGATTCCGAAGGCCGCTGTCTTTCCGGTTCCTGTCTGTGCCTGGCCAATTACATCTTTTCTTTCCAATAATACGGGAATTGCCTGCTCCTGTATAGGTGTCATCTGTACAAAACCCATTTCCTCCACGGCACGAAGTATGCGGGAATCAATTGCTGCGTCTTGGTATCTCGTTATTTCCATTCAAAAATCCTTCCTTTATTTCAAGCTTTTCACACAAAAAAACAACACCCGTGGTACAAGGGTGTTGTCCTTTCCTTCTACGAATCCTTCTTATTATACGGTATACTTTCCGACGCTGTCAAGTAATTTGAAAAAAGAATATTTTCCAAATTCCGAAACGCCGTCAAATGCAGTTTATCCGTGGGTATGAAGCAGGTGATGGGACTTTTCTCCCAACGGTTTTTCCAGGTATTCTTCATAGAGCTTTATGATCTCAGGATTATCATGGGAAAAGCGCAGCGGCCTTTGGGAATCCAGCTTATATAGCTTCGGCCCTCTTACATCCGCCATTTCCACACCGTCGAGGATAGGCTGTCCTCCGCCTCCCACACAGCCTCCCGGACATGCCATCACTTCCACAAAATCATAATGTACGGCACCGGAGCGTATATCCTCCATCAAATCCCTGGCATTTTTAAGCCCGCTGACCGTACAGGTGCGGAGCTTCTTTCCTCCCAGGGTAAAGGAAGCTTCCTTCCGGCCTTCAAATCCTCTCACATCGGAAAAGGTGTCAGGCGGAGGATTCACTCCTTCCACGCAATAATAAGCAGTCCTGAGCGCCGCTTCCATAACGCCGCCGGTCACACCGAAAATCACGCCTGCTCCGGTACTCTCTCCCAGCGGGGAGTCAAACGCTTCTTCCGTGAGCAGCGCCGGAGCGATATGTTCTGCCCGGACAAGTCTTGCGAATTCACGGGTGGTCAGAACAATATCCACATCGGCTCCCGCTCCCGCGCTGTACATATCCGGCAGTACGGCCTCCATCTTTTTGGAAACACAGGGCATGATGGAAATACTGCAGATCTTCTTCGGATCCACTCCCGTCTTCTCCGCAAAATAGCTCTTGGTAATTGCCCCGAACATCTGCTGGGGGGATTTGGCAGTGGAAAGATGATCCGCCATTTCCGGATACTGGGATTTCATGAACCTTACCCAGGCCGGACAGCAGGAGGTGAACATGGGCCATCTTTTTTCTTCCGGATCCGCCAGCCGGGCCAGCAGTTCATTGCCTTCTTCCATTATAGTGAGATCGGCGGAGAAATTGGTATCAAACACATAATCAAAACCTATTTTTTTCAGCGCGGCTACCATCCGGCCTTCCGTCGCCATATAGGCCGGCATATCCAGGGCCTCTCCCCAGGCGGCTCTCACTGCCGGCGCCACCTGCACTACCGTAATGGTTTCCGAATCAGCCAGCGCGCGGAAAATCTTTGATGTATCATCCCTTTCACGCAAAGCGCCTGTGGGACAATGGGTAATGCACTGACCGCAGATACTGCAGTCGGATTCCTCTATTATCCGGTTCTGTGATACATCCACCGTCGTCCTTGAGCCTGTATTCTGCACATCCCAGATATGCAGGTCCTGTACTTTGTCGCATATCTGCACACAGCGCATACATTTAATGCATTTGCCAAAATCGCGGATTAAAGGGAAATCCCGGTTCCAGGGCATTTCCATAATTTCTTTTTTGTAAGGGATATCAATAATCCCCAGGTCATTGGACAGCTTCTGCAGATTGCAGTTGCCGCTGCGCACGCAGGTGGCGCAGTTGCTGTTATGCTGGGAAAGAATCAACTCCACATTGGTCCTTCTGACTGCCCTTACCTTGGGAGAATTGGTGTAAAGCACCATTCCTTCCTCCACAGGATTATTGCAGGCGGTTATCAGCTTGGTCTTTCCCTGCATCTCCACCACGCATACCTTACAGGCGCTGATTTCATTGATTCCTTCCAGATAGCACAGATGGGGAATCATAATTCCCACGGACGCCGCCGCTTTCATTATCGTAGTGCCTTCCGGCACGCTGATTTTTTTATTGTCTATTGTCAGTGTTACCATATTGCTGCGCGGCCTCCTTTCAGATTTCCATATCCGTAATGATCGCATCTGAGGCAGCGTCCCGCTTCCTGTGCGGCCTCTTCTTTTGTCATACAGCGTTCAATTTCCTCAAAATCGCACTTCCGTTCACCGGTTTCCCGTTCTTCCATGTTCACCCGGCCGCAGGGTTTCTTATCCGCATAGTTTACCTGCGGGATTTCCACATCACAGGAAATCACATGATGGTAACCCAGATATTCATCGATATTGGCGGCAGCCACCTTGCCCGCCGCAATGGCACGGATTACCGTCGCCGGTCCCGTCACGCAGTCCCCGCCGGCAAAAATGCCGGGAATATCTTTAACGGAAGCCTCTTCCAGGGCTTCAATCGTTCCCCAGTGCACCGGAACGCCGGAATCCTCGAAATGCCGGGATTCAATTCCCTGTCCCACCGCAACTATCACGATATCACACGGTATTCTTTTCAGTTCCACGTCAGCCTGTACCGGACGGGCGCGTCCCCAGGCGTCAATCGGCCCGATTATCTGCGGCTGCACCCACAGGGCCGCCACATTTCCATCCTCGTCCGCTTCCACTCTCACGGGTGCTTTCAGGCTGTAAAGCTCCGCCCCTTCCGCTATTGCGCCTTCCACTTCTTCCGGAAGCGCCGTCATGTCATTCTGGCGTCTGCGGTAAGCGATCCCCACCGAGCTTGCGCCCAGCCGGAGCGCTGAACGGGTGCAGTCCATAGCGACATTGCCACCGCCCACGACGATAACTCTTTTTCCTGTAAAATCAGGAGGATTGCCGTCACCGATATTGCGCAGCATTTCCACTGCCGAGATAACGCCTTGTGCATCTTCTCCTTCCATTCCGATCTTCTTATCGGTATGGGCGCCTATGGCGATATAAACCGCATCGAAATCTTCCCGCAGACGGCTCAGAGGGATGTCATTCTCCCCATTCCCGATATTCGCATTCGTATGTACCTCCACGCCGGTGGACAAAATGGCTTCGATGTCCTCGTCCAGCCGCTCTCTCGGGAAACGGTAATTAGGAATCCCGTAACGCAGCATGCCGCCCAGCTGGCTCTTCTGTTCAAACACTACCGCATGATGGCCCATCAATTCCAGATAGTATGCCGCAGACAAGCCTCCGGGGCCTCCTCCTGCAATCGCAATTCTCTTTCCGGTAGACGGAGCCTTCGGCGGTACAGGCACGGTATTGGCCGGGGCATTATCCACAGCCATCCGCTTCAGCCCTCGTATATTTACGGAGCTGTCAATCATATTCCTGCGGCATCTGGCTTCACAGGGATGCTCACAGATCAGGGCGCATGCCGTAGGGAAAGGATTGTCCTTACGGATGAGGGAAACCGCATCCGCATATCTTTCTTCTCCCACCAGGGCAATATATCCCGGTATGTCCACACCGGCCGGGCAGAGCGCCACGCAGGGCACCGGCTGTGTGATGGAATAAGAGCATTTTCCATGCTCAATATGGTAAACATAATCATCTCTGCAGCCCTGAAGCCCTGCCAGAACCATGTGGGCAGCTTCAAAGCCAATCGCGCAGTCCGCGGAATCCGTAATATTATTCGCGGTTTCCTCAATAAGGGCCAGCGTATCTATAGTGGCTGTCCCGTCCAGAACCTGCTCCAGCAGATTCTGAAGCTGCAGGAGGCCTACACGGCAGGGCACGCATTTGCCGCAGGTCTGTGCATGACACAGCTTCAAAAAGGACAGCTGCAGGTCGACCGGGCAAAGCCCCGGCGGGCTGGCAACAATATGGCGTTCCAGATCCTTGTACAACCGTTCCACAGTTAACTGGGCCCGGTCAGGTGTACTGATTTTTAGTCGGCTCATTAAAATGTAACTTCCCCTTTCCTTCTCGTTTTCCGTACTGTCTTCAGTCTTTTGGGAGAGCTTTTATCAATCCCATTATACCGGTGCAGTCCGGACTGTTCCCCTCAGACAGTCCGGCCGCCTTGTATGCAGCCGGGGCAATAAAAAAAGCCGGCCGCATGACTGTTAAAATTATAACATATTTATCTCCATTCGACCAGCATTATTGAATAAAATTATCAATTATTTTTCCGTATTTTCATATATATTTTACAACTCACAATCTGAATGTATACATAGGCGTACCAATTGTGCCTATCGCACCTGCATGTATATTTGAAAATCATTCATTATAAACAAAACAGATCAGTAAAATACCGGCAGCATATAAAATATACTCCGGTATTTCCTGATCTGCTTTTCAGTTTAATCCTAGTGCTCCATCCGTCCAGAAACGCTACTGACAGTGCTGAATATTTTGTCAGTCTGCAAGGCGGAGGAAGGAGGCGATGCGGTGGCATCGTTGACTGACGACAACGCGGCAGATGGCAAAATAGGCAGTACTGTCAGTAGTGTTTCTGGCCGAATGGAGCGCTAGTATAATACAAAGGGAATGGAGAGCACAATAGAATCACCGGCTTCCCCATCTTCATCTTCCAGTGCGGCTGATTTGCTGATCATATAATTTCCGGGATCCAGCCCTTCGTAAATCACGCTCAAATCCATTTTCTGCTCTGTTTTTCCTCCCGGCAGGATCACATTTAAAACATCATGCCAGCCTGTATTTTCCTTCATTGGAACAAGCCGGTATTCTCCTCCTTCTTCCCTGAGCAAGTCATAAGGATCTCCAAAGGTCAGATTTTGATCCGACAGATTTTCTATTGTCATTATCAATACCGGTTCCTTCACGGAATATACTTCTTTATCCAGTTCCATATGGACAGGCAGGTTATCCGTCTGTTCCGGTTCTGATTCTTCGCCTGTTTCCCCATACTCTGTTCCCTGTTCTGATTCCCCACCTGTTTTTTCAGGCTCTGTATCCGGTTCCGCCTGCCCCGGAATTCTGTTTCCTTCCGAATTCAGCGTATATACCCGTTCCTCACCCATATCTGATGGATTTCCATTCTCCATATATGCCGAAATCTGCCTCTGAAGTTCCATCATTTTATCTTTATCGGCAGAATATGCATACAGCGGACCGAAAATGGCCTCCGCATCACTTCTGTCATAGGTAACACGGTATTCTTCCGCTCCCTTTTCCACTGCATAGCTGATTCTTCCGGCATTTTCTATGGAAGCAAAGAGCTGAACCGCATTGGAAAAGCTCCATTCCTTTCTTGGCATATCCGCATTTTCCCTGAGCCCGTACACCATAATCAGTTCGTATGGCTCCTGCGTCGTCTGCAATTCCATCTTCCGGTATTCCAGCGTCTCCGGAACCGGCAGCATACCAAACAGCGCTGCATCCCGGATGTGATCTCCTATATACGGATTCCTTTTGTCCGACAGCCCGACCGCCAGCGCTTCTCCTTCCAGAGGCCCTGCCGTCATGCCGCCTTCTTCCTCCTGCGCTTCCCCCTCTTTGGCAGACGGCGAAGTAAAAAGCACCGCCCCTGCCCCCACAACCAGAAGCAGCGCTGCCGCACACAGCCATACGGATGGCTTTCGGAAACTGAGGATATGGGAAATACGCTTTTTCGTATTGCTTTCCCCGAAAGCCGCAGGCAGCATATACCCCATACCATTATTACGAAGCCCCAGGCGCAGAAGGGTCTGCGCATATCCCGCGCGTTCCTGTGCATCCATATTTTTTAACACTCTGTCATCACAGGAGCGTTCCATGTCCTCCGTCATAAAACGGAAAAAAAGCCAGGCCAGAGGATTGAACCAGTGAAGCAGCACTGCCAGAAAACAGACCGGCTTTATCAGATAATCCCTGCGGCGAACATGCTGATATTCATGCGCCAGGACATGCTGTCTTTCTTCCTCCTTCATCCCGGCGGGCAGATAAATCACAGGCCGCAGAAGGCCCAGCAGAAAAGGGGAATCGATTTGAGTGCTTTCGTAAACACGGGCCTGTCCCTTTCCCGCAGGATACAGGACAACAGCCTCCGCCACCTGCTTTTTCAGCCGAAGGAAAGAACGGAACGTGAACGCAAGAAAAACAAGCATTCCCGCAATCCATACCGCCGCACAAAAACCGACCAGCAGCTTCCCATAATCCACCCCCATATTTCCTGCCGCAGCCGGGATTTTACGAATCACGCTGTCCGCAGGCAGTGCGGCGCTCACTCCTGCATAAACATTTACTCCGGCAGAAACAATGGACTTATAGGTCACCGCATCCCCTCTGACAGGAATCAGGCTCACCGCGGATTCCCAGGTAAAGGGGCACAGAAAACGCAGGAATACCATGAGCCACAGCGCATAAAAATACCCTGCGGGCACCTTCCTGAGCACAGCCCGCAGCAGCAGGACCACGCAGCCTGCAAAGGATGCGGCAAGCGTCATGTTTACAATCTTCGGCAGCATTTGAAGCATATCATACATAATCAGGACTCCTTTCCGGCTCTGCAAAAAAATCCGCTCTTTCAGCCCTTTTCATTCCCACCGGCACTGGCGGCGTCAATCAGCCGTTTTAACTCTTCCGCCTCCTGCCGCGTCAGTTTTTTATCCTGGAGAAAGGAGGCGACGAAAGCAGGAAGCGAATTGCCGAAGCTTCTGTGCAGCAAATACTCACTCTCCTGTCTGCATACGGCATCCTTCTTAATCCGTGCGGTAACCGTGGCATTCTCATTCTTAAGGATCCCCTTCTCGCACAGCTTTCTCAGCACGGTATAGCTGGTGGCCTTTTTCCACCCCAGACTCTCCTGGGCAAGCCGGATCAGCATCGTGGAATTTATCGGCTCATTGTCCCAGACTAATTCTGCAAATCGGTATTCTCCATCCGGTATTCTCGGTATTTCCATGGGTTCCTCGCTTTCTGCGTCAGATATTCCTTTCTGAAACGCAAATAAGGTTTATTACTATAAACCTAGTTTATAGTAATAAACCTTATTTGTCAATTCTTATTCAGCAGGTTTCCGGAAAGTTAATGGAGAACCTGCTTCTGAAAGCAGAGGGGGATTCCCCTTCCGCACTCTTGAACACTTTGGTGAAAACCCGGTAATCCCTGAAGCCTGTTTCTCCCGCTATTTCCGTAATACTCTTTCCTGTAGAGGCAAGCAGCGTCCTCGCCTTGTCCATGCGCAGCTTTGTTAAGTAATCATGATACTTCATACCCAGTTCATTTTTAAACAGCTGACTGATATAGGAAGGATTCAAATGGAATTCCTCCGCCAGGGTCTGCAGGGTAATATCCTCAGAAAGATGCTCCTGAAGGTAGGCCGCCAGCTGATATACCGGCTTTTCCGCACACAGGCCTGTCTGCGGACATTTGTTCTGTATCAGCTTCAGCTTTATTCTTTCAATCACTTTTCCGAACTCCCCGAAATCCACAGGCTTCAGAATATAATCCATGATCTGAAGTCGCAGCGCCTCCCGGCAGTATTCAAATTCATCATAGCCGCTCACTATGACACAGGCGCATTCCCCGTTCTGATCTCTGATTACCCGAAGAGCTTCCAGCCCCGACATAACAGGAATATTGATATCCATGATAATAATATCCGGCTGGTACAATTTGGCCTGGTTCACAGCCATTACCCCGTCCAGAGCCTCACACACCACCTCACACCCATATGCCTTCCAGTCAAACAGTCTTTTAAATCCTTCCAGGATTGTCACCTCGTCATCCACCAGCATTACCTTCAGAGAATTTCCCATACCGGCCTCCCCTATTTTTTCTCTGCGCAAGGTACCATAAAGCCCATGGCCGCAAAGGGCTCATGGGCTTATTCTTTATGCCTCCCGCATCAGCGTTACTTTTACAGCTCCGGAAGAATGTCTTCCTTCCAAGGATACCTCTACAACAAACTCAAGCCTTCCGCCGTCATAAAGATCCGTGTTGAATGCAATCTCCGCTTCGGCTTTGGAGCCATACAGATTATTTAATGGAAGGGTATAGCCTTTTCCATTTAAAAGCTCCACTCCCGACGGCATATAAACGTTGATCTTCGCCCACTGCTGCTGCCTCATGGTATGGGAATTCGTCACAGTCACTTTTATTTTCCTGGTTTCCCCGGATTTAAAAAAGATGGAATCCTCATAATCCACCATGATATTAAAGGCCGGGAAGGAATATCTCACCACATAAGGCGACAGGCTGCACAGATCTTTCACAGGAAGCGCTTCGTCCTTGCCGTTTCCGTTGATTTTCGGAATGTAATCGGAAGTCCTTTTGCAGTAGAGTTCGTTTCCTTCCTTACAATCGATGGTCATTCCTCCGTCCGCAAAAATATCACAGATATCCTGGCCAAGGAAACCGGGTGCCGCGCGCATCACTCGTTCCGTAAGCTCCGTAACCGTGGAGGGCACCCAGATACCTCCGCTTGTCTTGTCGATGCAGAGTGTGGCTATCTTGTCATCCAGAGGCGCCGTCCATTTTTCAGGAAGCCCTGACGCACCGGCGATAATTCCAAGAACAGCTCCCAGGGTGGCACAGGTACAGTCCGTGTCCTCTCCGCAGGCCACCGCCATGCAGAGGCTCTTTCCGAAATCCTCTTCTCCATAAAGCCAGCCGGCAATGGTAAACGCCACATTTTCCGGAGCATCAAAACCGGGAGCACCGATTTCCATTCCTTCATTTCCTTCCGCGGGAATATCCTGAATCGTTCCGCTCTGAACCCCAAAGGTACCGGGAGCCGTATTATGAATCTCTTTGCGCGCCTCCGTAAATTCCACGTGCTTGTCATAGCATTCCATGGCTTTGCGGATTGCCGCCGTCGTTTTGCTTTCCTCCGGTATGTAAGACAGCGCGATATCAATCAGCTTTCTTTTATCGCTCTCTACAAATGCCGCGCTCTGCAGGGCCGCGAAGAAAATCTCCCCATACATGCCCTCCCCTTCATGATCCACGATGGCATCTTCATAGGCATAACGCGCCGCCAGCTCGGGATTTCCGGGAGCCAGGCAGGCCCATATTTCCGAACGAATATAACAGCCGCAGCTGTCTTTGTAAGTATTGTCAATCAGCCCTGACAGAGGCGGCTGCAGCCCTGCGCGCAGATTCGCCTTTCCCGTTCCGTATTCCACCCAGTTGGGAATACAGTAAGAGAGCCAGTACTCTCCCAATATGGAAGCATTCACATTCCTGCCATAGCGCTCCACCGCCGCCAGCCAGATAATCTGCAGATCCAGATCATCGTTGGGCGGGGGCCCCATGGACAGATCCTGTGTATAAAAGGAAATGTCATTCACCTGTCTCTTTCCCTCAAACGGCGCCCCCAGCACACCGCCGATGTTTTTGCCGGCCCAGCAGCCCATAACCTTGTCTTTGTAGGTTGCAAAATCCAGTTTTCTCATTTCAAACCCTCTCTTTCTACATTGCTCTTAATTATTAATGTCACCGTAACCCCGCCTTCCGGGTTATCCTGATAGGACAAACCTGCGGTGTCCGGATAAAACATCTTCAGCCTTCTCTGCACATTGACAATGCCTATGTGCATTTCCTCCGTACCTGTTTCACAGGTATCATCCCCTGCATTCTGCAGGACATTTTCCAGCAGGCTCCGGGTTCCCGGAGAGAATCCTGCCCCATTATCATAGATACGTATAACAATATTTTCACCGTCCGTCTCATCCCTGCTGACCGAAAGCCGCACCGTCCCCCGATAGCCCACTCCCCGCAGCCCGTGCATGACACTGTTTTCAACCAGGGGCTGCAGAATAAAATTAGGCATTTCCACATCCAGAAGCGACTCGTCTATTTCATATTCGCAGTTCAGGAACGGGTACCGGCAGCACATCAGCTTGAGATAAGCCTGTATCAAACGGATCTCATGGCTTACCGACACCATCTGGCTGTCCGCCTTCACACTCAGCCGGAAAAAATCAACCATCTGCATGATCATGGCGGATACTTCCTTATCTCCGTTCAGTTCCGCCTTAATCCGGATAGTATCCAGCGTATTATAAAGGAAATGAGGGTTGATCTGGTTTTTCAGATAGAGCAGGGACATCCTCTGCTGCTTCAATTCCGCCTCCTTGAGACGTACCTTCCCTTCATATTCCGATTCTATCAGCTGGTTAATGATATCCATCATTTTATTGAAGGACGCCACAAGCCTGCCTGTTTCATCCTCTGAGGCAACCACAAAACGCATGCCCATGTCATCCTGGTTAAAGTGTGCCATCGAATCTGTCAGTATGGTAAGAGGCCGAAGCATTTTCCTGGTCCCCTGGAAGGTCATGGCTACGGTGATTCCCAAAATCACAAGGAAAACAGCAACCGTAACACCGATGAAACGCATGGCATCCTTCCAAATAAGAGCGATCGCCCTTCTCGTCACCAGTATCATACCGCTGTATTGGGATTTCTGGTAGGTAACCAGACAGTCCGTTCCTCTGATCCGTTCCCGGAACACCCCCTTCTCCTCATTCATCCGCAGATAGATTTCCGGAGAAGCATCCCTTATATTTTTCCCCAGGTACTCCGCCTCCTCATCGCAGACAATGTCCCCTTCCTCCGTCAGAAGCGTGTATTCCACTTCCTTATCCAGATATTCGTTCAGAACTTCCCTGATATTTTCCATCGTGGTGATCAGAAGGATATGCCCAATCGGTTCATTCGGGGAAAAGCTTTTGATCTCCCTCACCAGATAGATACAATGTCTGGTATATTCATCTTCCAGGTTTCTCGTGCTGTAGCGCATGAAATCCGGCTGCACCCCGACTACCAGACGGCAGCCCGACACGCTCCTTTCCTTGCTCTCCCATTCTTCCATCCGTTTCAGGAATACGGACATATCCATATTTCTCCGCATGGACGGATCCAGGTTATCCTGCCAGAAGACCAGGGAATCCAAATCAAAAATATAGACCGAATTGATATCCTCCCGTATGGTGATAAGCGAGGTGTAAAGCTTCCTCAGATATTCCACATTATCCAGCTGCTCCGCATACGCAAAGGAATCATAATTTTTCAATATTTCCTGGGTCCTCTCATCGGAATAGGTCATGAGTGAAACCCTCCCCATATCCTTCAGCTTATTGTCAATGGAGCTCAGGGTATTGGAAATATACACATTCATTTTCTGTTTTTCATTTTCCAGGGTAAGCTGATAATTGATCGATACCGTAGTCAATATCAGACTGATAAAAATCAGCAGAATGATCCCTGCATTCATCACTGTAATTTTAGTACTCAGGCTTTTGCGTATCCGGAAAATAAAAGGAACGCCTTTCATAATGGGAAAATCCTCCTGCCTTTCCCGGCGGCATACCAAGCTGCCGGGATTTCCTGTCAATTGCTGTCTATCCCTTTATGGCTCCCTGTGTCAGCCCCGCTATCAGAAACCGGGATCCGAATACATAAAATACGGCTATCGGGCTCAGGCAAATCACCAGCGCCGCATACATCACCTCCAGCGGAAACCCCTGCACCCCCGCTGTCTGCGTAAACCGCAGAGGAACCACCGATATCGGCTGCAGGGAAGTGTCATTAATAAAAATCATGGCCATCTGCAGCTCATTCCAGGCGGAAAGGAACGTCTGAATCAGCACAAAGGCCAGTCCCGGAACCGCTATCGGCATCATAATGCTTATGAATATCCGCCCTTTTCCCGCCCCGTCAATCCTGGCCGACTCCATCAGCTCATTCGGCAGTGCGTCAAAATAATTCTTAAGCACCATCAGGTTAAAGCAGCAGTTCAGTGTGGCATAAGGAAAAATCAGGGAAAAAGGTGTATTATTTATTTTAAGCCCTTTTACGATTTGAAACAATGGGAAAATAAGCGCTGAAGTAGGAATCATCATTCCGGTAAGAAGCATATAATAAATAGCCTTCTTAAACGGAAAATCCAGCTTGGAAAACGCGAAAGCCGCCATCGCCGCCACTGCGGAAACAATGAGCAGCGTACCGAATACTACGGTAATGCTGGTCAGAAAGTTCGGCGCCAGATTCACGGTTTCAAAAACCCTTACATAATTATGCAGGCCTTCCCCCTTAAAAGAACGGATAAGCATCAGAACCAGGGGAAACAGAAAAAGTGCCGTTGCCAGGATACAGATCAGCTGTCCTGCTATTTTAAAAAACAAAGATTTTCTCATCAGCCCGCCAACTCCTTATCCTTATCATTCCGATAATAAAATTTCAGCTGTATCAGCGTAATCACCATGGCTATCGCAAACATCACCATTACAATTGCCGATGCCGGCCCCTGCTTGAACAGATTAAAGGACTGCTTGTAAATATAAGTGGAAAAAAACTCTGTGGCATAATTCGGGCCCCCTCTGGTCAGCACATAAGGAAGATCAAAACATTTCAGCGATCCCAGCATTCCCATGATGAACAGCGTATAATGGGTTCCTCTGAGAAGAGGGAAGGTGATCTTGGCAAACTGCTGTATCTGCCCTGCTCCGTCGATGGTTGCCGCTTCGTACAGGTCCTGGGGAATGTTCAGCATATTCGCGTAATACATCAGCATACTGTATCCCGTCCACTGCCAGATATTCACAAAAATAATACAGGCAAGCGCCCATTTCGGATCGGCCAGCCACTGCTGGCACAGGCCATCCAGATGCAGGAAACGCAGAAATACATTCAGGTATCCTCTGTTCGTTTCAAAGATTTTCGAAAAAATATTTCCGACAATCGCAGGCGTTGCTATTACCGGTATATAAAAAATAATCCTGTAGAAAGATGCAAATTTTAATTTTCTTATGAAAAAGTCGGCAAATACCAGACCAAAGAATGCCTGAATAATAATCGTAAACAAGGCAAAAACAACAAAGTTTCTGATGATTTTCTGCATGATGGGATCCCGGAGCACATTTTTATAATTTTCCAGTCCCACAAAAACCTTGTCGATATTGATACCATTCCATTCATAAAAGCTGATATAAAAGTTATAGCAGATAGGATATACAATAAATATCAGAAAAAGGATGACGATAGGCAGGATAAACAAATACCCTGAACAGGATTTCTTTTTCATGGCTCTTCCCTCCTTCAGGAGGACGCCCCTTCCCGTCTTCTTCGCGGTAAAGGACGCCCTCTTTTTATGGCACAACCGCATATTGCTGCTTATTTTATCTGGCCTGTGCCTGGGAAGCCGCTTCAATTGCCGCCGCCGCTTCTTCCGGTGTTGCATCTCCCAATGCGAGGACGGTCAGCTGATCACTGATAACCTGCTTTAAATCCGCATAGGCCATTTCCCGATATCCGCCCAGATTATTCTCTGACTGTTCCACAATGTATGCCAGGTTATCCAATCCATCCTGATTCATTCCCTCTACATTCAGCTCCAGATCCTTTCTGGAAGGACAGTATGAAAAATAACGGTTAATCAGAATATCCTGCCCTTCATGAAGCATGAAGTCAATGAAAGTCCAGGCAGCCTCCGGATTTTTGGTATTTTTATTCATACACAGGCAGACATCCACAGATGCCGTTACCGGACATACCTTGCCGTCATTATTCCAGTCAATAAGGAAAATATCATGATCCGCCCCTTCCGAGTTGAAAACCCGGTTCTGATCCGGATCCCCGCTCACATAAAAGCCTGCGGACCAGGAGCCATTCTGAATCATGGGTATGCTTCCTTCCTTTTCAAAGAGGTCTGAGGTATCATTATAAACGCCTACCCCAAGCGCTCCGTCCTGGAAAATCCCTTCTGTAAAGCAGGACTGCCAGATGCGGAAGGATTCCACCAAATCAGGATCCGTAAAGGGTGTCTCCCCTTCTATGGCAGAGTACAGCTTTTCCGGATTGATATCATTTGCCATACTCATCCAGGTATCAATATTAATCCATGCATCCTTAGCTCCGATAGTCAGCGGATACTGCCCGTTTTCACGGAGTACCTTCGCGCATTCCTTCAAGTCATCATAAGAAGTAGGCACCTCCAGACCGTATTCCTTCAGCATATTTACATCCGCCCAGGTAAAGCCTGCATAGGTAAGACCAAGCGGAAGACCGTAATAATGGCCGTCTTCATTCAGAAGATCCATACAGAAGTCCATGTACTGATCCTTCCAGCTGCTTCCCCAGGACTCTTCCGCATAGCTCGTTAAATCCATTTCAAAATCACGGAATTCCTTGATCGTCGCGCCGGTCTGCATTCCGAATACATCCGCTCCCTCTCCGCTGGCTAAATCAATTTTCAATTTTTCCACATGATCGGTATAGGGCATGTATACATGATTCACTTTGATATTCGGATACTTTTCCTCAAAAGCTGCGATTACCTCATCAATAGCCGCCCCTTCCCCGGGATTCCAGGTCTGAAAATTAATAGTGACCTGTTCGCCGGTACCGCCCCCTGTTGTTTCTGCATTTCCGGTATTATCCGCCTCCTGTACAGCTTTGGTATCCCCTGTGCTTCCGGTTTCCGCAGCGCCCTTTCCGCCGCAGCCCGCCAACAGAGACACTGCCAAAAGAGCCGCTAACCCAATACTTACAGATTTTCTCTTCATAACGAATCCCTCCACAATATAAATACGTTTTTTGTTAACAAGCTTATTATATAAATTAAAATTGTGCAAATATACTTAATATTTATTGCAGAATGTGTTATTTTTTTAGTTTTGTATATCCACCCATATAGCTTCATTAATTTATTCATTATTATGTTTCTAAATATTGTTGTTTTCGCATCAATTATGCGCATTATACACAATCTGCATGGCATAAACCGGCAAAAAAAGCCAGCCGTTCCAACCCGGCTGGCATATACAGCAATTGCTGTTCTTTATTCACCTTGGAATTACAGGAGAAAGCCCTCTATCCATAGTATTCTTCCCACTGTTCATCACTCAGCCTGTCCGTATACCAGACCGGCTCCACATTCTTCTCTGACGGTATCACATGATTGGATACATATTGAAAACTGCCGTCTTCCAAAAGACGGATTACCACTTCATGGGAAAACGCCCGTGCAAGATGCTCCTTCGGCCATACCGCATTCACAGTCAGCCTGATTGTTCCATCCGGATTTTCTTCGCAGGCCGCCACCTCAGGATAAGGCACACCGGGAATGGGGGCAAAATCGTATTGGCCTCTCGTACGGTATTGATAAGCCTTATCCTGATCCAGATAAACCGTACTCCTCCTCAACGCCCGGCTGTCTATCCCGAAAAACGTCATAAATACGCCTTCAAAAATTTCTTCCGGCACCTGATAAGCCTCACTGTCAATTGTGGCGGCAAAAGGCCCGCTGCCATACTTCATCTGATACATCCGTTCATACAAATCATAGAAATTCAGTTCCCCGAAGTTCTCTTCACTCCAATCGGAGGTAAACATGTTGTTCAGCCCATAACCCACAGGAAGAATATACCTGTCGTTCAGCTCCCGGAGATCCGGATCCAAGGGGTCCACACGGACAGCCGTATACCCCGGGGCGCCATCAAATCCCGGCGGGCAGTATTCTTCAAAAAAAAGATATCCGTTATCTTCATACGTCCATGAATAAGCCTGATACGTATTTTGATAGCTTACATCCGGATTCCCATCCTTCCAATTCAGCACAAGCCTTGTAACATCCTCCTCTCCTTCGGAAGTATCCAGTTCATTGCGGATTAAATCACCGTTTTCCATCACAATAAAAAGCGTCGTCTTTGCTTCCTGCTTTTCCTCAACCTTACCGCAGAACTGTTTTATAAGCCCGGAGTTTACCATGTCAATCTGATTCTCCGTATCCACTGCGGCATATCCGATTTCTCCAAGGCGGCCTATGAGTTCCCGCACCAGCTCCTGATTGCCTGCTGTATTTTCCTGTACTGCCTTTTCATAAATATCCCGGCATGATTCAGCTATGTCTATTGTCTCTCTGACAATGTCATTTTCCGAAACTTCCCCTGCTCCCTCCTTATCCGAAACAGTTGCGGCAATTTCTGTCATTGCCGAGGGACGCTCATCTATTATTTCTCCTGCTTCCCCTTCTGCATCTGCCCTGCTGCCGCATCCGGCCAATGCCAGTAAAGTAAAATCAGAAGTTTTTTCTTCCTGTATTTCACTATAAAACCTCCTTTTGTTCCTGCTTTTCACTGGTTATACATAAAAGATGTCTGCCCGGACAAAATGCACGGCCAGTATCAATACAAATATCCTTCATATCTTACATCTGTAATATTTATAAGTCAAGTCTGAGAAAATTAAATAAGCCAGCCTTCCCTTATTTTACACTGCCTTTTTTTCGCAGAATCCAATAAATTAACCGTACCGGATTTACAGCTCAAAAAACGGGGAGCCGCTCCCGCGGTTATCCCCGCGGGAACGGCTCCCTGATCTCTGCTTCCATATATATAGGGATTCTGGACCTGCTGTCCTTCCCTCCTGTCCTGATGTACAGACCTCCGCTGTCCTCCAGACAGGCAACATCCTTTCTGGAACAGTTCAATTCCCTGCACAGAAGCTTGTCCAGGCGCATCGGAATTTCATAAGGATTGTGTATGGAAACTATTCTTTCCACGGAAACTATTCTTTCCACGGGAACTGTATTTTCCGCAGAAATCATCCTCTCTGCATAATCTAATGTCTCACTGGCATCTTTGGCCTCATGGAACGTTTTCTCCACCTTAAACGGTACCTGTTCCCATAATGCCTCCGCCTTATTTCTGCTGAGAATTTCTTTCCGGCAGCCGAAATCCAGGGCTGTATCCGAATCATTTTCCAGAAACCGGTTATACAAATCCTGCCCCAATGTTCCGGGAGCAACTCTTGTATAAATATCCATATTCCAGCTTGTATCACATTTTTCGCAGCGGTATATCAGCCACACATCCAGTTTATTTCCATTGGCATTCATCCTGAAATTTCCGCTGCTTCTGAATATACTGCTTTTCCGGCAGCCGGAACAGTTCCTGCGTATAGCAGGGGCTTCTCCCGGCAGAATGGTCCATTCCTCTTTCTTTATATAGCTCATCTGCAACTCCTGTTTCTATTTTTTGCGATTAGAAACTGCAGAAGCTATTCTCACTATCTTTATATTTACTGACTGGAATGCCTTCCTCATTCTGAGCGAAAGCGCCATATATTATAATTTCATGCAATAGCCTCTGCTACGCACAAAAAATATCTTTCATCATAAAGCTGTCCTCCCTCTTCGGAAGAATTCAGTTCGTTTTTTCTGTATCTTCTTCCCTGTATTTGCCGGCTGATTACAGGATAACATAATTTTACCTCAACTTCTTCCTCACCTATTTTTAGGAAAAAAGAATGAGAAAAAGGATTCCCGCCTGCGAAAGGCTGTGGAATCCTCTTCCTGTGCTTATTTTCTTTTTTCATTCGCAATAATCCTCTGGATGCTTTTATCTGAAAGGAAATATTTGCCGGAAAGCATTTCCGTATTCATGCCGTTTTTGTAATCAGCATAAATCTTACGGTTGCGTTCTTCCATTTCCCGCCGGTAATCCGTGGATTCTCCCCAGCTTTTCCTGTTCTCTTCTTTTCTCGGAATATAAATATATTCTCCATCCACATATTGCTGTATCAATGCCACCACCTCGGGCGGCAATATTTTCACTGCCTTTCTGTAGCCCATTCTGCCCTCCTAAAAATATGAATTCAGGATAAGCAAAGGCTATTACGTATCTATTCACGAAATCTGCAATAGCCCTTGCTATGCAGAAGTTATATCTGTAGTCATAAAATTACCACCCTCCTTTATTACAAATACCCAAACAAAAGCCCGCCCGGTTTTACCGTATATGAAAACAGGCAGTCCAACAGCTTTTATCATTATATATCGTAAATGCGCCTGCGTAAAGAACGATATGCAATTCTGTTCTAAATTATCCCCGCCCTTTACCATCCCCGGCCCCGGTATTCCTTAGGTGACATCCCCACTGCCTCATGAAAAACACGGTTAAAGCTTCTCTGGCTTTCAAAACCGGCATCCTCCCATATTTCCGTCAGCGGTTTCCTCGTGGAACGGATCTGCTGCGTGGCATATTCCAGCCTGATCCGGTTCAGGTACTCACGGAAATTCATCTGCAGCCGGCTGGAAAAGGTATGGGACAAATAGTATTTATTCACATGCAGATTCCTTGCCAGTTCCTCCAGGGACAAGGGTTCCTGAAAATGCTCCATCACATACCTTACCAGACGGTATGTGAGATCCATATCCTCCGGTCTTTCATCCTCGCGGAGCTCAAACCGCGGGAAAAGGCTTGCGAGAATCACCTGAATCCAGGCGATACAGAGTTTATCATCCTTCTGTACATCCCCGCTGCATAAACGCCTGAATGCCAGCCTCGCATCCGGCGGAATATCTTTCTTTTCCAGAAACGGATTCTCCGGATAATATTTCTGGATAGTCCTCCCATACGTACCGGACATAGCCGTACTGAAAATAAACAACAGCGCCCTGCTATTATCCTCCGAACGATAACTGTGCACCCGTTCCGGGAAAATCACGGCGCATTCCCCTTTGCCGACCAGGTGGGTTTCTCCCATGACAGAAACCTGGACTCCGCCTTCCAGGCAATACAGCACTTCTACATCATCATGCAGATGGGCCGGGAAATTCATATTGTCCGATACTCCGATCTGCAGTTTACCGCTTCTTTTTTCATAAAAAGGATTCATACAGGCTCCTGTTCCGATCAGAAAATCCCGAAAATTTCATTTCATCCGGTTTCTTATTCCATCACAGCAATTTATGGCCACTTCTATTTGCATTATGGCAATCATTATACGCCCCGGCCTGCTATAATACAAGCACAAAGAAGAAAGAACTTCTCCGCAGGAGACAGAAACTCTTCTTAAGAGAAAAGGGATTCCTTATATGAGGAAGAAAGGAGCATTCAAATGACAGATACAAAAAAGGTATTGATTTTCAAAGGCGGCTGGGACGGCCACGAACCGGATCTGATAGCGGAAAGATTTGCAGGTATTATGGAGAAAAACGGTTATTCCTGTGTCATTTATGACAATCAGGAGGTAATGCTTGATCTGGAGCTTGTAATGAGCCAGGATTTAATCATTCCCTGCTGGACAATGGGTGAGATAGATACAAAGGTCCGTGAGAATATTGTTAAGGCTGTTGCTGCCGGAACAGGGCTCGCAGGCTGCCACGGCGGTATGTGCGATGCATTCCGCAATGATGTGGAATGGCAATTTATGACCGGTGGCCAGTGGGTAAGCCATCCCGGCGGCGATGGAATTTCCTATGAGGTAAATATCCGCAAGGGTTCCAGCCCTATTGTGGAAGGCCTGGAGGATTTCCCCGTATGCAGTGAACAGTATTACCTGCATGTGGATCCGGCGGTAGAGGTACTGGCAACCACCCGTTTCCCGGTTGTGCCTTATTATCATATCTCCAATAAAGTGGTTGATATGCCTGTAGCCTGGACTAAATTCTGGGGCAACGGCAGAGTCTTCTATAACTCCCTCGGTCATCACGATGACGTATTTGATAAATCTCCTTCCGCACAGATCCTGATGGAAAGAGGAATGCTGTGGGCCGCAGAAGGAAAACAGTATGCCGCCGAACACGGACTGACTACGGAAAGATTCGAAAACACAGCCAAAATGTACTAAAAAGAGGCTTATCACGGAAAGGAGCTATTATGGAAAACGTCAGAATCGGTATTCTGGGACTGGGTGCCATCAGCGGAATCTATCTGAAAAACCTCACCGGCCTGTTCAGAGAAACAGAAGTTGTGGGCATATATGATTTAATCCCCGAAAAAATGGAACAGGCGCAAAAGGAATATGGAATTCCCAAAGCCTACTCTTCTATGGAAGAAATGTTTCAGGATAAGGATATTGAAATCATCCTAAATCTCACACGGCCTTTTGAACATTATGAAACCACGAAGGCGGCTCTTCTGGCCGGAAAGCATGTTTACAGTGAAAAACCTCTGGCTGCCACCTTTGAAGAAGGAAAAGAACTCGTTGCTCTGGCACAGGAAAAAGGCCTTCTGCTGGGAGGCGCTCCCGATACCTTCCTGGGCGCCGCTGTCCAGACCTGCCGCAAATTGATTGATGACGGCTTTATCGGCCGCCCCATCGGCGCAACAGCGCAGATGATCTGCCACGGACATGAGAGCTGGCATCCCTCTCCTGAATTTTATTACCAGTATGGCGGCGGCCCTATGATGGATATGGGTCCCTATTATATGACCGCTCTGGTTAATCTGCTTGGCAGTGCAAAAGGGTTGACCGGTCTGGTCACAAAAAGCTTTGAAACACGTACCATCACCAGTGAACCCAAATGCGGAACCGTAGTTCCCGTGGAGGTACCCACACACGTAAACGGTATCCTCCAGTTTACAAACGGTGCAGTCGCTACGGTTACTACCACCTTTGACGTATATTATGACAGACAGGACAAACTGGAAATCTACGGTACGGAAGGAACCCTCCGTGTTCCCGACCCCAATGGGTTCGGGGGAAGTATTACTCTCCTGCGTCCTGAAGAAGGAAGCTTTAAAGAAATCCCTCTGGTATTCGATTATCAGGATAACAGCCGCGGACTGGGTGTGGCTGATATGGCGAAGGCCCTTCGCTGCGGCCGCGGCTGCCGGGCGGACTGCAGCCAGACTCTCCATGTCCTAGAAATCATGACTGCCTTTGAAAAAAGCAGCCGGGAAGGACGCTATATGGAACTGGAAACCTCTTATGAAAGAGGCCCCGCCATGGCCCATAACCCCGTACGCGGAATTCTGGACTGAAGGTTTTCTGAAGATTAATATACCGCACATAAAGAGCCTGTACCACGGTTCATTCCGCATTGGTACAGGCTCTTTTTCCATTCATTATTCCCAAAATGTTCCTATTCAAACTTTTTTCTTTTCATCATCCATATATAAAGGAAAATTTCTATTCCAGTATATCCTGCAAGCCAGAAAAAATATATTCCATTTGCTGAAAGGGAGAAATAATCCTCTTTACAGTAATTCACGCTCAGGTCATAAACCGGCGGCAGAATCCAGGTAAGCAGACGTGTGGGCGGGAATTCCTCTCCGATAGGCCCTTTCAGAATAATCACCAGTCCCAGCAGGGCCCCTAACAGCAGGGCCGCTTCTCTTTTTTTGAATAAACGGCTGTTGGCAAAAAGCCCGGTAACTCCTCCGCAGATCCCAATCAGCCAGAAAAGAAAGAAAGCGGATATCAGATCCTCAGGACGAAGCGGCCGCATAAACAGATTCCCCCTGCCTGCCAGATCCACAAGCACAGGATACACTACGCATGCAGCGGACGCTCCGAAGCTTATATAAGCAATCAGGACACATCTTGCGCCGAAAATCTGCTCCTTCTTTTCCGTCTTTATGAATATAGTCTGATCTATCATAGGATAATTGATATCATCATACATAATCCCCACGGAAAGCATCAGCAGGAATACTACCAGCGAACAAATGCTGAAGCTGTCCAGCACATACTGGGGAGCCATGGAATAGGCGAAGCCCAGATAAAAGAACAGCAGGATAAGCGGAAGGATCATTCTGCTGCTATGGAAATATTTATCTCTTTCAAATCGAAACAACTCCTTCAGCATAACTCTTCTGCCTCCTCATATCTGACTATATGCCATTTTATCTCTCCGAAAAATCGAAATAATTCTTCTGCAATCTGAACATCTGCTTCCAGCCTGCAGAGGCTTCCGTAATCCGTCATCCCATAAAGAGATTCCCCGAACTGCTTCTCAAGCCGTTCTTTTATCTGCCCGGAATTCTCTCCGTACTTTACCAGTAAAATTGCCTTTTTCCTGCGTATGCCGTATACATATGATATCCCATCCTCCAAATGCCCGTCTTTGATTTCATAAATACGGTCGGCAAGCTCCTCGATGAGATATGTTTCATGGCAGGCCATGATAAGAGTCATTCCTGCCGCTTTTCTTTTTTTCAACTCCTGAATCAGCGTCATCTGCGACAGCGTATCCTGCCCGGACAGCGGTTCATCCAGAAACAGCAGCTCCCTTCTTCCCAACAGAGCCTGTATCACCCCCGCTTTCTGTAGCGTCCCTTTCGAAAGATATTTCATCGGTGTATCCAGCATGGATTCCAGATAAAACTCCCGGAAATAGCGTCCCATCTCATCCCTGTTTTCCCTGTCGGTTTCCATACGGTACATATGATCCATAAATTTCTGCAGAGTCATATTTATTTTTTCGTACCGATCCGGGATCAATGCCATCCGTATGCCCGGAGAACAGCTAACCTGACCGGAAGAAGGATTACTCAGACCCGAAAGGATCCGCAAAAGCGTACTTTTTCCGCATCCGTTTACACCTACCAGGCCGATCGCCTCTCCTTTTCCCGCCGATAAACTGATATCCTGCAGCACCGTTTTCCCTTCATACTTCTTACTTACATTTTTTGCTTCCAAAATGCTGTTATTCACAATTCTGTCTCCTGCTGCTCCTGATAAAACCGGCTTTTAACACCTGTCTTATCAGGAAGCGTTATTTTGTATTTGTTTCAGGAATATCCCCTCTTACGGTATTGTACCATAGAAAAAGGAAGAAGTGAGATACTTTTTCAAGGAAGCCGCTTTA